>JAABUN010003780.1_pt1 | contig 22451 bp, 7 predicted proteins | sample 5559311 | NCBI WGS metagenome assembly JAABUN01 (sample SAMN10711877, study PRJNA513370) | rock metagenome | isolation source: Antarctica rocks | place: Antarctica: Victoria Land, Siegfried Peak sud
TTCTAATTAAATAATCTATAATAGTTTATAAAGTTCTTAAAGAAATAGCCTACTATCTATATACTTCTTATTTCTAATATTATTAATCTAGAACCTATATAATTAAAACTTAGAGTAGTAGAAGTAAGTAATCTAGATAAGGAATATATAGTTAATTTATATATATTACCTCTAGAGTTTAGTAAGTTCTTAGATATATTCTTAGTTAAAGAAGCCGGATATCTACTATCCTATTAAGGAAGTAATTATACTATTAATATAATAGGTAACCCGCCTTATAAACCCTTATATAACCTATTAAATATAAAGTTAATAGAATTAAGATACTATCTAGATAAAGCCTTAGTAAAAGGATAGATTAAGTACTTAAAGAGTCCCGCGGGATTACCTATCCTATTTATCTTAAAGAAGGATAGAGGCCTACATCTATATATTAACTACTATAAGTTAAATAAGGTAATTATTAAGAATAGGTATCCTTTACCCCTAATTAATAAAATATTAGATTACTAAAATAGAGTAAAGGTCTTTATAAAACTTAATCTTAAGGATATATATTATTATATTTATATCTAAAAAGGAGATAAGTAGAAGGCTACGTTTTATATATAATATAGTTATTTTAAGTATTTAATAATACTATTTAGTCTTATAAATACTTTAGTAACCTTTTAAGCTTATATTAATAAGTCTTTAATAGGGTTACTAGATAAATTTTATATTATTTATCTTAATAATATTCTTATCTATTTAGAATTATATATAAAGTATAAGGATTATATATATAAAGTACTTAAGTAGCTTTAATAGTATAAATTATTTACTAACTTAAAGAAATATTATTTCTTTATAACTAAAGTAGAGTTCTTAGGATTTATTATATTAACTAAAGGCGTAATAATAGATTAATATAGGGTAGATACTATCTAGTTATAGCCTAGGCTAAAGAGCTTCTATAAAGTATAGATTTTTCTTAGATTTATAAATTTTTACTATTATTTTATCTATTAGTATTTATAGATTATATTACCTTTAATAGGACTATTAAAGGGTAGTATAAAAGGTATTAAGATAGGTCCTTTTAATTAGCCTAATAGAGCGGAGTATATATTTAATATACTCCGCTAGGCATTTCTTAATATATTAATATTAAGATACTTTAGTCCTATACTACCTACGCGAGTTAAGACTAATATATTAGATTTTAGACTAGCTAGTATTCTATTATAACTCTAGGAATTAGGTTAATAGTATCTTATAACCTTTTAAAGTAAGAAAATAAACTTAGTTAAAGAACGCTATAAAACTTATAATAAAGAGTTACTCGCGATAGTTATAATCTTTAAGTAGTAGAGATACTACTTAGAAGGTAGTTTCTATCTAGTTAAAGTACTTACTAATTATAATAACCTAAGGGGTTTTATAAATATAAAGGCCTTAAATAGTTAATAGGTAAAATAGGTAATAAGACTCTTAACCTATAACTTTATTATTAGATATAAACTAGGTAAGACTAACCTAGCTAATACGCCGTTAAAGCGCCCTAATTATAAAAGTAAGGGTAGGGTGATAAATAAACTTATCCCTATATTATAATAAAAACTATTAATAGTAGCGGGTTTATTAAACCCTATTTTTTATATTATAATAGAGGCTTATATATTTCCTATTCTAAGATAGGGCTTACTACCCTCTAGTAATAAAGGTGAACTTACTGTAATATATAATATATACGTAAGGTAGTTATAGATACTAATACTAGTTATAAGATTAATAGTACTAGGAATTATTAATATAGCTATTAGAATAATAGTTTTAGATAGAGTATATCTATTAAGGCGTAAGGACCCTTAACCTAGTAATATAAGGAGTATAAGTAAGATACTACCTTAATGTACTTATAATATAGCTAAGAAATAGCTTAACCCTATTACTAGAACTATTAGTTATAAATAACTTATTCTATATTTTCTAGCTAGCGTAATAGTAGAGAATAAAATAGTATATACTATAACTTTAAAGTCTATAATTAAATTAATTAAAGTACTTTAATAAGAAGATATTTTTATTAGCTAGCGACGCGTAGGCGAAATAATAGATAGATAAGTTAAGAGAGCTAGTTAATAGATATTTAATAGTTAAAGTTTACTTAGGTATAATAAGAAGTTATATATTCCTAAAGACTTATTAGTTTATAAAGAGCTATTAAAACGCTATTATAATAACCCCTTAGTAGGGTATTTTAGGCTTAATAAGACGCTTAGTCTCCTTTACTAAAAGTACACCTAGATAGGTATAAAGGTAGATATTAAAGAATATATTAATTCTTATAATATTTATTAAAGAGTTAAGGTAAAATAATATTAACTATATAGCGACTTAACTATACTTCCTAAGCTAACTAGGCTATAAAAGTTAATTATAATAGATTTTATTATAAATCTTCCCTTATATAAATAGCGTAGAGGTATTTATAATACTATCCTTATAATTATTAATAGGTATATAAAGATACTTTACTACCTTCTTATATAAAAGGATTATAAGGTAACTAATCTTATAAATATCTTATTTAAAGAAGTCTTCCTAAAGTATAATATACCTAATAATATTATATTAGATTAAAGGAGTCTATTTATAAGTACTTATTAATCTAACTTATACTACTATTTAAAGTTAAATTATAAGCTAAGTATAACCTTCTATTTATAGACTAATAACTAAATAGAATATTAGAATTAGATATTAGAATATTATTTAAGAACTTACTATAATAATAGATAAGATAATTAGGTAGGGTTATTACCCCTAGCTAAATTTATATATTATAGTATAAAGAATATAATAATAGGCTATAATCCTTTTAAGCTTTATTATAATTATTAGCCTAAGATTCTTATATATTCTAGGGATAGAACTTACTAAGAGGAGGTACTAAATATAAAATAATATATCTAAAAACTTTATAAGTTATATAAAGACCTATTAAGTTAATAATAAGATATATTAGAAATATAGGTTAAGTTTTATAATAGGAAGTATAAGCTAATATCTTTTAATTAAGGAGACTTAGTTATATTAAATATAAAGAACTTAAAGTAAAAGTAACTAAGTAGGAAGCTATTATATAAGCTTATTAATCTATTCTATATCCTTAGACCTATTAATAAGTAGGCGTATTACCTAATATTACTATTAATATATATAATCTACCCTATTTTCTATATTTCTCTCTTAGAGCTATATATACGTAGGTAAGGTAATACCTTTATACCTAAGCTACTACCTCTAGAACTTATTAATAATAATAAGTAGTAGGAGTTAGAAGAGATTTTAGATAAGAAGATAAAGAAGGGTAAACTCTAATATCTTATTAAGTAGAAGGGATATCCTCCCTAATATAATTAATAGGTTCTAGAAGAAAATCTAAAAGATATATAAGAAATATATAAAGACTTTAATAAGAAGTAAAAGCGCCGTTATTAAAAGTAGGAGTTATAAATATTAAGATAGAATTAGTAAAGGTAAAAAAGGATATTTAATTAGTTACCTAAAAGTAAGTATAAAGAGTATTAATCTCTTTTATCTTACCTACTAGGAGTAGGTAAAACGCCCTAGGGGCGCTAGTATATAGGGATAACTTAGGAAAGAAATAAAAAACTATCTAATTAAATTAGGAGAAGGGAACCTAGCGCTAAGTAGTTAAAGCTTACTTAGCTACTTATATAAGTATAGGTAATATAATATTAGTATACTAGGTACCTACTCCTTATTATCTATATCTATATTATCCTCTAGGCCGGAGGCTAAGGGCTTAAGGCCTACCTAAGGATATATAAGTAATAGTTATAATAATTAATAAACGTAATAAAAGCGTAGGGAAGTATACCTTAACTTACTTAATATTATAAATACCTATAAGGGTTTTAATAATATATTCTATTATTTAAAGAATAGTAGTCTATACTTCTAATATACTTATTAGTTTCTTTTTATTACTAAGACGTCCTATAATATAGCTATAAGAAGCTAGCTTAGAGTAGACTATAACTAAGATATTTATAAGGGTAACGCCTATTACTTAAAGCTTTAATTTATCCTCTAGAGTATCTAGATAGTTAGTATTATTAATTAATTAATAAAGCTTAATTACCTTATTATAAACTAGGATTATATTATCAAGAATCTAGAAGTTAAGTAATTAGTATATATTATAATTATAAAAATAATCTAAGAAGATAGGGAAAACCTACTAGTTTATAAGGGTAATAGACTTTTATATAATATTTATACTACTTTAGTATTATCTTCTTCCTATTAATAATTATAAATATAGTATTACCTATATTATTAGTATACGCGCTAAGTATAATATAATTATAAGTACTTATACTCTATAAGTCCTTTATTAATATAGTAAATATACCTCTTATATATATTTTATTTTAAACGGGGAACTCTATAAGAACGCGCGGCTAAGGAGGTAGGTATAAGAATAATATACTACTTTATATTAGCTACGTAGCTAAATTATAACTAAGTACTTACCTCTATAAAAGAGGAATAATAAGTAGGTATAATAGGATTATTATCTAGGCTGAAAGGATTATTAATACTTATAGTAGAACTAGAGTAAGAAGCGGGCTTAAGGATAGGGTTACGTGTAAGAGGAGTAGGCTCCTTAATAGGATCTTTAATAGGAATCTTTATAGGATTTATAATAGGAGTTTCTATAAGATCCTTAATAATTAGATTACCTAACTAGGCGTTAGGATCTACTTCTACTTCTATTATAAAAGCTAGGCGTATTATATATGTTTTATATTAGATTAAGCTATATTATATTAGCTATATTTACGCGAAGAGCTAGTAAACTAACTTATAAGTAATACCTAAGATATTAAGATATTAAATACTATATTATATAATTAGCTATTATTATATATATTATATATATTATATATATATAAAAAGAGAGGGCGCTAAGTACCTAGAAAGATATTATTAATAGTTATAAAAGATAAAGTATTAAGGAAAATTTTAGGTATTATAATAATAATACTAAGGCGCTAAGATTATATTAGTATAGCTATTATTATTATATATAGAAAGTTATTATATATAACGCGTATACTTTAGATTATAATATCTACGCGTAATAAATAGTTATACTATAATATAGAGTTATAAATACTATATATTATAACTACTACGTAGGTTATAATCTTACTTTATTAAGTTCTTTTCCTTATATCCTATACTAGGTTTAAAGGTTTTTATTAAACTTAATTAAATAGGCTATTTATATTAAACTCGAGGATAAGTTTCTTTAAGAGAGGAGGTAATTATTATAACCTACTAAGTAGGCTATACTTCGCATGCGCTTAGTATATATTACGCCCTTATATTAACATATAAGGGGAAATAACGTATAAGGCTTACTAGTCTCTTTAGGGGGTTTATTAGATCCCCCGTAGAATAATTCTTAGATTCCTTAAGAATTAGTCTTACTATAAAAATGGACTGATTTTATATTACTATATAACCCCTATAATTTATAATTATAATACTAACCTTAAGGAAGACGTACTAGATATAGTAGTTAAGTTTAAAAAATCTTAAAAGTAATAACTAACATCCCTTAAAGACGAAGGTATTAGTATAATTATAGTCTGAAAATATATAATACGGGTACTCCCGCTACTAGTATAGCTTTAACTTAGAAGAAACTAAGTTTTACCTTACTTACCTTTATCCCTATTATTAATTATTAATATTAATATAGTATATATTATTACCTATTATATCTCTAAGAGTAATACTCCTTACTACCTAGAGTTCTTATATATATTACTATTACTAAAAAGGTCGCCTAGTTACCAACCTAGTTTAGAATAAATATAATAATAAGGTATTAACCTAAAATTATATCTAGTAAAGATATTAATTTATATATAATAGACTAGTTAAGAATAACTACTAATAAAGGCTATATTTAGTAGTTACTATAAACTTAATTCTATAAAAGTAGACTTACGTCTAATAAGATTTTAAACTACCTACTTAAAGCGCTAATCCTTTTAAGAGTCTTCTAAATATATACGCCCTAATTTAAATTTAAGTGTAAGTATAATCCCCTCTATAAAAATGACTTATACCGCTCTAAGACTACTAACGCACCCTATATATTAAGGTACCTAAGAGAGAATAAATTAAGACCCCTTTCCGCGGTATATAATTAGCCTATCTTTATTCTAAACGACCGCTATATTATATATTAGATCTAGGATTAACTTAAGTAGTAGGTATAATAAAACTTATTCCTAGACCTTACTATACCCCTAGATATTACCTAGAAGTTAGGCGTACTAGTTAATAATAAAGAAAATCTATATTAAGCTAAATAAGATATCGTCTAATATATAATAGTACTACTTAAAGTTAGTACGCTTAACTATAATAGTTAAGCCTAGGAAGTAGCGTTTAACCTAAACTAGGAAGAAATAAGGTTAGAGGTAAGAAAGTAGTTATAGGTTTTATAAGAGTTTAAAATTTATAAATTAAAGAAGGTAAATTTATAGAATAGTACGGGATTATAAGATAGTTATAAAGATTTTACCTTCTATAATCCTCTTAATTATCTTAAAATAAATTATAAGGTACCCCTACTTAAGGTACTAAGAGAGGACTAAGACCTAAGCTATTCCTAGGAATATATTATATCTAAGTTAGACTAATAGGCGGGTATAAATTACGCTAGCCTTTAAAGCCTTTTTAAGATAGTCTATAAAATAGTAGATAATATCTACTATAACTTTAAGTATAAACCTAGGTAACTACTAGATATAGATTAGTATATTTATCTTAGGTAGAACTTATAACCTATATTACTAATAATATTAGAGGTATTATTAGCTCCTCTAATAGACTAGGATCCTCTATTAGACTAGGAGATCCTAGTAGCTAACCCTAAGACTAGGATATCCTTACCTTACTTAATTAAATAACTTTATTTAGTAGCTCCTAAGGGAGCCCTTAAGCCTATTAGTAAAGTTACCTCCGTAGATATTAATATTAGCTATTACATAATTAGGGCCCTCTATATAAGGGAGAATAGGGGGGTAAAATTTTTAGGGAAACTAGGTAGGAGAGTTATTCCTTCTAAGTATCTAGACTAGCTAATAGTTAATAAGTTCCCTACGCTAGTTTATTTAAATCTAGACTATATTATCTTAAAAGAAGAGTTTACTAACTATTATAGAAGCTTTACTATTCTACCTAATTATTAGATATTCTAGGTAATTTATTCTAACTTATCTAAGCGGGGGGATTTCTACTAACTAAGCCTTAATTCTAATAGATATCTACCCGCCGACTTTATCCCTATAGGGGTACTAGTAATAGCCCTAGATAATAAAGGGGTAAGGCGTTTCTACGTATTTTAAAGACGCTAACTATATAATAATATAGGAGAAAGACTAGGCCTAACTAATAAGTATTTACTACTAGACTAGACTTAGATAGTTAATAAATAATACCCCGATTATATAGCTAGCGGTAATAAGATATTATTATAGTACCTTAGGGATATTTATCCTAAAATCATCTATCTATTAGAGGATTAGGATATTTTAGGGGAACTGCCGCCTACTAATATAAAGGAGAAACGTCGGGTACTAAGATCCTCTATGAAAAAGCCCGTAATTATAATAATTATAAAGAAGTCTATAAGGCTAAAGCCGGTAAAATCTAGGAGAGCTACCCTACTACTAACTACTAAGACACTCCCGTTATAATCCGGTCCCCCTACCCTACTACTAACTACTCCGACGCCTATTCTAACCTAGCCAGCTCGGAAAGGTCTTAAAAACCTAAGGTCAGGATTACTCTTAATAATACTAATAACTAAGATAGAAGAATTAAGGGAGTTTAATAAGAAGTAATAATAATTAAATATATAGCTACTTATAAATAGTAATACTATAATAGTAGAGCTAGTAAGGTACCTAAGTATATATAACTAATCTATCGCGGATATAGTAATAATAATTAATAGTACTAGGGATATTAGGTTAATAAAAAAGGCTAATAAAATACTTAATATCTCTAATAACGCGTTATAACGCCTTATATTATACTACTTATATCTTAAGGATATTATTATAAAGTATAATAATAGTTAATTAGTAAAATAGTTAGCTAATCCTAAAAAAATTATAGATATTAACCTAGTTAATTTAATAACTTAATACGCTTAGGATAAGCTTATTTTTTATAAGGGGTAGATATTATAGATTAGGTAAGTATAACCGACCTAGATAGCTATATTTAGCCTTAGATCTAAGGATATAGGAATTCTAAGCCTTTATAACCTACTTATTTATATAGGCCCTAGCTAGTAACTTAATAACTTATTTAAGTTTATATTATTATTATTATTTTATATTAATATTTATTTACTTAGTTTAATATTTATTTATTATTATAATTATATTTATATTTAATTAAATATTTAATTCTTAAATTACTTTTATTATTAAGTTATATACTAGGTTTGGTTATTTATAGGTATAAGTTATTTTATTTTATTCTTATAGATATAATTATATTTATAGATCTTTATAAATCTATAAGATCTTAAAGGGCTTTATATAATCTATAATAGTAACTATTTATATACCTCTAGTATAGATAATTATAAACTAGTATAATAGTTATATAAGCTAGTATACCTACTTATCCTCCCCTAATAATTTATTTAGCTCCTTAAGGTCTTATAAGTAGTTATATAAATCTATCTACTTAATATATATATTTATAAGCTTATTATATACCTCCTTATATATTATTTTATTAACTTTACTAGTATTTTATTTCTTATAAGCTATTATATAGATTAGTAGATAGGTTATAAGGATTTATAGATAGATATATTAGTATCTTTAAATTTCTTATATTAATAAGCCTCCTTTATACTATTTATATAATATAAGTATAGATAAATTAGAATTTATATAGAATTTATATTAACCTAGAATAAAGTTATAATACTTAATACCCTCTTTAGATATAAGATAGTTATTATATATATTATTATAAATACGCGTATTATTCTTATAAGTATAAAAGGGTCTATTACTATTTTTATAACTAGTATACTTATTATTACCTATCTTTAAGGTTCTTATATAAGAATAGTATAAAATTAATTTAGATTTATAATTATAAGTTTAGGCCTATAACTATTAATAAAGTTTAAGTAGCTTATAAAGATTTATATTAATAATATTATCCTCTTTCTTATTTATATAAAGCTTAATATTTAAGAGTAGATTTATATAGGTAATACCCTTAGTCTTTATAAGATATCTTTTAGTTATAATAACCCTTTTAACTTAGAGTAGAACTATAGATTTCTTTCTACTTAGCTCTCTAGGCTAAGCCTCCTTATTAATATATATAGGTATTATATAACTAGTATTAAGCTCCTCTTTAAAAGCTACTAAAAGTATTATAAATTATAATATATTTATAAAGAATTATATTAATTTATATGAATAGTAGAGATTCTAAGATAGAGATATATATAACTATAATAAAATTATAATAATTAATATAAAAATAGTAAGAGATTATATAAACCTTTCTAGGGGTTATAGTATTTATAAATCTATAATAGTAAATATAAAGATAGGGCTAGGGCTAGCTAGGATATAAGTAAAAGTATTAATTTATATTAATTTATACTAATCTATACTAGTTTTTATAGAATTAATCTTAAGATTTCCTTACCTAATAATATATAGGTTAGATAGTTAGATTTAATAGAAAGAAAGCTTAAGATCTAGTATTAAAGGCTATTCCTAATTAGGATCTATATAACTTTATAATTATACTACATACCTACTAATATTATATAGATCCTTAGAAGCTTATAATAACCTAAATATATATCTAATCTCGCTTTAAGATAGCGACCCTCTAGTTATCTATACTTTACTAGTAGTATAATAAGCTTGTAAAGATAGTATTACTATAGAAGAGAAGCCTAGCTAATTTAGGCTATAATTTAGAAGTAATATTTCCTGCCTAACAAAGATACAATGTTATATAATTATCTCTCTAGGTACCTTCGTACCTTGAATACAAGTCACTATCGCGAGGTGTATTACCGTGTCTAGGTAGGCTTGAAACGCATCCGAAAGCTTTTATCTATAACAGAATTTAGCATATAGGAAATGACAGAGAAAATACAGTACGTCTAACCCTGATTGTGCACAGCATATAGGAATGAAGTCAGAAGCTCAGATTCCGTAACAATAGCAGCATTGAAAGCCTTTCTCACAGCCATTGCCAGCTGATACTTTCCCACCCGTCGGCGGGCCTTCGGCCGTACCATTGTAGGTGACAACAGTCCGATACCCGGTCGCGTTAACATTCTCTGATTATACAGGGAGCCAAATGCGCGAGGGACGTCGAGGTGGTGTGCATGTCTGAAAGAATGTAGTATTGAGGGGTCGAAGGAGGACCAATCGATCTAATACGTGTAAGCTCAGCATGCTTTCCCAGTCTCGAGAAATGTATCCCAACTCACGTTGACTGCGGTATCTTGATGGCCCGGCTGACCGATGGTGGAATGGGCATTGGTAACGTCCTTCAAATTGCTCCCTGGTAATGTCGAAGAACCATTCCGGCGACTCTTGGAGATACCGTTCGGGCCAGACCCTGGTTGCTTCTCCCGCGTACTCGAGCTTTCCGATCTGGAATCATCGAGAGCATTGCGCATCCGCTGAGGCGCCATATACGTAGTATTCGTTTAGCCTAGCACATCCAAGACTTTGCATTCAAATCTAGGTCAGTAGAACTAGCACAGTACTAATGGTATCACATCTCGGGCCGATCCGTGTCCGAGGGTTGGTACCAAAAGTCGTTGCCGACTCTCTCGCCTAATCTCGGGATTTGGGTACCGACGCTCTGTCGGCTAAAACTCGATCTCGCTTTAAGTGTAATCAGGGTAGCGGTACGCGTACACTTTATAAATACATGGTAGTAGAAATTATTAGCTTCTATATACTTAAGTAACTTTATAAAATCTTAATAAGATATTACTTAGTATACTAAGCTCTTTAATATAAATTCTATTAATAAAATAGTATTAGATATATTTTTATATTATTATATTTACCTATAAAGTTAATACCTATATCTTAACTTACTAACTTCTCTACTTTCTAGTTTCGTACAGAGATAATTGTATTATACTTCGTATCTAAAACTCGTAAATATAAATATATACCTAAGAACTTATCTTATACGCTATCGATTGTTAGGAATACGGGGCTAAGAGGCTGTTATAGAAGGGGTATCGTTTAACATCCCCTTGTGGCCATGCTCTTTCACTCTCCTCTCTCAACTACTCATGATCCCTTCTGACATATGGATACAGTTTCCTAACAGTCTTGCCGCTTCATGAAGCAATTCCCAGCGACACTTTTGAAACATTGCTTGTAGCACTAAGAGCATTCCGAGACAAGCATTGCGGTCCCTCATATGTTCCAGTTCTCGTGGATCCTGGATCCCACCCACTCGCGTCAAGAAAGCCCTCATGTCACATGTCTGCTCCTCCGGAGTGGATAGGCTAGGAAGTGATCGCACGGGCCCATCCAGGGCATATCCGTATGACCAGACGATGAGGGAGGCAAAGTATAGCACCCATGGCCTGTTGAGGAGGAAGTCGTCTCGTGCAGAATATGGAGTGAGCCCTTGTAAACTACTCGCCGCTCCATTGCGATGTGAGGTAGCTAAGTCTGGCATCAATACCTGAGAAAGAAACTTGAGCGCGTAAAATGTGGCATGCCGCGCGCTGGGCCGTGGAGCCCAATTATCTCGGATTCTCTTTTGTGCTATTGCATAGTCCGATGGTAAAGTTGTTCGTCCGAGCAATCGGCCGGCTTTCGCAAAGATCTGACAGCTGACAATGTCGACATGCATTGCCATGTGAGCAAGGTGATGCAGGACGGTACGGCTCTCAAATATGTTCTCCTCATCGATTCTATCCGAGGCGGATGGCATGGATGAAGGTATGGTGCCTTTCCCAATACCCTGATCGAAGTCGTTTTTCCAAGAGTCGAAGGCCTTCGTCAAAGGTCCTCGCCAAATGTCTTTGCCCCCTAGAACTTTCAGCGCCCCAAGCTGATGAACCTGGACGTCACGCTGATTCATATGCCAGCTAACGCTTAGTAGACCAGCTATGATGGCAGTCCGTCCGAAAGAATTAGCCCGAACGGGTTTCCCTTTCAGGGTGTTCTTCAACCCTTCGAAGAAAGTCATTGGCTTAATACCTTTACTTCGGAGGTTTGATTCGATGCGCCCAACCTCGGCGCTGCTTGTAGCCGACCAGAGCGTCTCGTCGCATGGTAACTGCAGCTTCATTTCATGAGCGACCATGGTGGCCGCATGTCCGAACATTGTAGCGTGGATAGAGTCGATGACAAAAGCGGCGAATGCTACCCTGCGCGTCGCCTCGTTGGTGATCCAATGATTCCACCATTGCTCCGGATTCTGCGCCGCCGACCCCTGATTACTATTCGGGGTCATGCCCGGCGCCTCATCTTTAACAGTGGGTGGTGAGTCGAGAGCCGATCGGCCGATGAGAGAGCTACCTCTTCTCATAAGGGTCAGGGTCGTCGCGTGGTGGATATGTGCACGTTCATGAAGTACCCTTGTAGAGTACATTTTCTCATATACCTCTAATAGTAGTAGTGTCTGGAACACCCACAATTTTGCTGGCGGTAAGAAATCGACATGTTTGAAGATCTCCCCACGAAGATGCCAAGCCAGAAAAGTGGATAGCTCGGCGCCAGCTTGCGTGACGTTAGGACCATGCATCTTGTCAAGACAGGATGCTCCAATCGCAATGATGGCGACTAGCAGTAGGTTCTGAGTCTTGTCCGCCGAGAATGTGGGCTTGTGTAAGACTGGCATCTGTGGATGAAAATGGTACCAATACGATCCAATATAGGTTTGCATTGAGTGCAGGCTCAGCACATGACTGTCGAGATCGCGGTCGCCATCGAGGAGAAAAGCGTCCTTCTGCTTCTTGACCGGCGCATGATCGGTAAACCGAGTTTCAATGAGATCCAGTATGTCCTTCCGTTTCTCCTCTGAGAGGTCAATTCGAGGCAGCGCCGGATCCAGAATACTGTTAACGGCCATGAGATTCTGCTGCGGGATTGGCTGACCAGCACTGGCAGGACCATTCAAGCTGTCATTCGTGATGCCATACATTCCAGAAGCCATACTGCCAGAATCCTCCATGAAAGCAGTAGCACCAGCAGACATCGAGCCATTTCGATGGCCTCCTGGCGATGAGGCGTTTAAGTGCTGCTCATTGAATAACCAGGCAGTGAAGTCATCGGCCATAGCTAAAGGTGACGGACCGAAGCCATCACCACCAAAAAGGGGCATTGAGTATGTATTCCCGTTGTGATCCAGAAAATTCGTGTCCATTCCATTCGAGCCGTACATATCAAAATTTGAGGTAGCGTCTACTGGCGTCAACGGTGCCGCAGCACCCGAATAACCTCCCATTTGTCGTCCTTGTGTCGACATCTGTGACATTGGTGAGACTACCGGGGGAGGCAATGGTGGAAGAGACTGGAAGTTCTGAGGAGGCAAGTACGAGACACTGCCAACCTGGTTTTGTATCTGGGTCTGGGAATTGTTGCCTTGAGCCGAGTGCCCATTGTAAATCGATGTAGGAACGTGGTAACTTGCTGGGTTCGTTGTCACGTTTGCATTGTTGGACCTAGGTATGCGCGAATCTGGATAGAAGTTCTTCTGAGGCGCCGTTTTTTCATATGATCCAAAACTTGAATGTCTCTGGCTTGAATTGTAGCTTGAGGTCGATGCATTGCGTACCATATGTGGATGATAGCCTGCTGTAGCTTCACCATAATACTGCTCATTACTGTTGGATCGCTTCAGTGACGTGGTGTGAGGCCCGTGATCTAAGCTCGCTATAGTGCTCAGAGACTGTGGCGATTTTATATGACTGCCGGTTGGCGTGACACTGCCCAGACTCGTCTGGTAATTATCCGACATTCCTCCTCCTGATGGCGACTGGGCAGGCATGGAATGAGTATCATGACCCTTCATGTAGGGTGCTGGGGCTATTGCAGAATGGCTGATAGTCGAACCATGTGAACCTATGGCTGGCCGAAATTTCGGATCAGTGTGTTCTCGCAGACCATCAGTACCCATCGATCGATCGTCGATATCGTGCATGCTGCTATCTTTTCTTTGAAGATGGGAGCCACGAGCGGTATGCCTTTCGCGGTGTCGAGTGCGCAGGTCTTGCCGGACAAACTGACGCTCGCATCCAGGAAAGTCGCAGACATAGATGTTCTTGGGTGAATCTGTCCCTTGTGATCAACCCCATGACTGATGTGAGAAAGGCTATGGGGACTCACGATTCAACTGATGACGATATAGATGCTCGGCTCTCGAGTAACTTTTCCCACAGCCCGGATGTGGACAGGGAAAATTCTTTTCCAGCCCTTTCCTACTCCTCTTCCTTTTCGGCTGCTCTTCGCCAGCGTTGTCACCCTGAGGATCCTTTTCATCGGCACTCCCGCCCTCTCCTTTTGCGTTCGTACACCTTTCTCGAGTCTGTCTGCGACCTCTCGAATTCTCATGGTCAGGCTGTGAAATTTCGGATGAGGAAGATGGTGGGCTTTGATAGGAGGTTTCACTTTTCACTGTCACGACACCATTCTTTGAAGCTAGGTGGGGACTCATGGTTTTTCTGTTTGTCTGACTTCCAAAAACTGCAACGGATTACGCGGACTGTCTGTACCTAAGCTTTCTCAATAAAGGGAGAATATTAGAACGGGCTTATAACGAACACATTTCGGGCCACAGCAGTAATGTACAATTTGGTATTATCTTGGTTGGTACTGAGGGGCGTACAGAAGCTGGAAGGCTCGAGCGAGTACCTGAGCTGGCGCATATGATTCTTGGTGGTAAGAAAACAGTCAACGGCGTATTCATGGAACAAGGGTCGGCACGAGAGTGTTTCGGCCGAGAGTACCTAGAGCATGCACAGACGAATGACAGGATGCGGAGAGGCGCTGTAAGGTGAAGTTGGCACCAGGGTCAGCGGAGGCGAGAGATGCACTATGAACCAGGCATTGACTGTGGGGAGCATTTGCGTAGCATGTCAGTGCCAATTTCGACAGTGGTGACCAGACGGGGGTATGCGCCTGCGAATGAAAGGGCGAAGCTCTGACAAAACGTCAGTGCATGCGATTCCCAGGAAAGCCGCAACGGATTTGGGCCACCGAGGCTGCAGGATGTCCAGCTACGGCTAGGGAGATGAGATGTGGTGTATAACCGTCTCAGGAGGTTGTGGCGTAGATAGAAGCGACAGAGATCAAAGCTTTGAGAATTGGAAGAGATAGTAAGGTAGTTGAAGCATGGCTGTCGCAAGTGCCTCCAAAGGTCCATCTCACTCGAGCGCGTGGACTTCGCACTACTCGTCGACCGTCGGAGGATTCTTTCGCTCGACTCCACGCAAAGAGTGCTTTTACCCCACATCACCGGACTATCTCCACTGCGGTAGTTCTAAGCCCGCTCTAGCCGCTCGGTTCAGCTGCAGGTAAAGTAAGGTAAGGTATCTTAAGCTGTCACTGGCTGTCAAGGTTGTATCTCAGGTATTGATTCTAGAATCAACGCACGGATCCCCTCACTCACGGACCAGGTGTGTAGGCAAAGTGTTCCAGCTTCTGAAAGGCACAACATCGCTGAAGTTTTAGACAGTCTTCTAGTCACAGACTGGAACCCCTGATTAGGGCACTGCAGCCGAGTCCCACCGCCGTTAGCAGTACAGCAAGGCTCTAAACCCCGAGATGATGTCCAAGACGAATGCCGACGGAAGCAACAAGCATAGAATCGCTGATTGCTGATGTTTGCACCAACAAGTGATGGGTTGATGAACATGGGTGAACTCAACCTGGTTAATCAAGGCTAATCGTGTTCTATCAGCTCCTCCGTACTCGTGCTGTAACATTTGTACCCACAGAACACGTCAAGAGCTAAGACGTGCTGTACACCATCTTCTTGGACTCGGAGCGGATGTGTAAGTTTTGGGATGCACCGTTGACACAATACCGTTTGCATTTGCTGCGTTCGCCCATTTGCAGCCGCGCAACATCGTTGCAATGTGATATGTCTTTTCATTTTGATTCGTCTGGCTCATTCCACTGCTTTCAAGCTCAAAAACGTTCTATTAATTCTATAACGGTAAGTCCTCTCAATACCAACCACGGACAACAAGTGGCAATCTACTCTGTGAGGCGTGAAGAATGCTCAGCCAACGGCTTTGTCCATGGTCAAATACCTACGAGCCACTGGCGGTTCCAGCGATGGCGCGCCACGTCGTATTCCTACCCTGCCTCGTTGGGGTTCTCCTCCTCCACAAACCTGTCCGTATCTTGAGCTTTCACCATGCGATTTGACAAGAACCTCATATTGGCTGTATGCGCTGCATTCATCTCCGCGGTGTCATGCGTAAAGACTTCTTCGCGTCCAGCTAGTGCTTATACTTCTACAATATCCAACACAGCTCCAATTGTAAGCACCACTTTCTGTCCATCACAAGATAATCACTGTATTCAAGGAATATACGACTGCAGAAACTTTACTATTAGACGCGGATATCGCCTTCCACTCTCTGGGGAATCATTCACAACCAACGCTGCTAGTGGAGACGAATGCGTCGATCAATACGATACCGCATCGAAATATACTTCGGTCACGGTACATACTCAGCTCTTGATAGAATATGACTTGTGTATCGAGACACGCTTCGAGAGAAATCCCTCTTTCTGCCTTCACGGCACAATCCTGTCTATAGCCAAGCTGCCAGGATAAGGGACAGTCACTGCTTTATCAACACTGCTGACTTCGAAACCTATAACTAACAATGTTTCGGGCTGCAAACAGGCAAAACTGCGTACAACGTATGTCGACGCTCCGTCCGACAGATTGAACGCAGCACCAGGACATGCTAATGCCTGTTGTTAGTGCAGAGGTCACCCTGCTCAATGTTAGTAGTATTCGATTTCCGAGAATGGAGAATCCCACTAACCTAGGATCATTCAGCTACCACCAAGGAATACGAATATGATGGGTAAGTTCTTTGGACAGTCCTTTAGTCTTCGTCTTTTACAGGTGCTGTCGAGGGAGCCCTAGCTATGTCTCCCAAATCTGCCAAGTTGCATAGCTAATCGAGTGACATGTAATAGTAGCTCATACATACTTTTCGACGCGCTTAGCAGTACGTTTATCCAAGAGCTGAAAGAAGTAGCCCTTTTCTTTTCCGTTGTCACAGCGCTTTCCAGTATTCGTAGGAACCATGATGAGTGTTTCTCCGTACTTAAGTCTCCACTTGGCCACCGGCTTAGAGAAGTCCACACATTGATGATGGAAGGAGTTCGAGTGCAAGGTTGGTGGCGGCTTCCACAACATCAGTATCAAGATCTTCACATTCCTTGAGTAGTCCACAATCCAGTTCTGCAGCTTCATCCTCATCTTCCCCAACCTCAATATCAAACTCCTTGGGTTCCTTTTCCAGTAGTCCGATACCGAGCACCTCAACTACATCGAATTCGTCATTCAGTATTTCAATTCCGATTACATCGACTACATCGCAATCCCCGTCTAGTGCAGCAGAACCAATCTTATCGACTACGTCGAGCTCCTCGTCCCGGATTCCCATGCTCTTATCTTCGACTACATCAACGAGTTTGAGCTCCTCCATTTTAATGTCGAGCACTTCGGTACAGGCGACTTCGACGGTAGTGGTCTCATCGGATAGCTCGAGTTCTATGTCAAGCATCTCGAGTTCTATTCCTCCTCCATCTACTTTGAGCTCCATGATCGTACTTGGTACGATAACGACTGCTCTTTCACCTACTTCGAGCTCCTCGGTTGTGCCGAGTACGACATCGACTACTCTTTCATCCGCTTCGACCTCCTCGAGTACGACATCGGCCAGCAACTCCACAAATTTACTTTCATCGAGTTCATCTACCATACTGTCGAGAAAACCCCAACTACTTCCCCAGCTTCAATCTTATCGATTACAGGAAGCTCCTCTTCTAGTAGCAGCTTTAGCGCCTCTCTCGTGCCATTGACTTCCTCACTCATATTGAGTACGTCTCTTGATAGTAGCTCCACACTGTCTCCAACACTTTCAACAACGTCTTCTGAGGGCAGCTCCAGCGCCTCTCTGACGCCTTCATCGAGCACATCCAGCGGCCATTTAGCTACAAGTAGTGGCGGCTCCAGCGATCCTTCTACACCAAGCAGCAGCTCTAGTACTTTAGCGACGCTCATTCCACTAAGTTCACCCAGCGGTGTTTCAACCATGAGTGGTAGTGAGAGCAGCAGCACTTCATCAACAAGCATAAGCCTCTCTCCATCATCTAGCATATCTCGTGAAACGAGCACGTCCAGCGACATTCCAATTTCGAGCAGCAGCTCCAGCATCTCTTCTTCTATTATAAGCGCTCTACCGTCTTCTAGCACACCCACAACATTGAGTAGCAGCTTCCGCGCTTTTTCGTCAACCACAAGCGTTTCTTTGCCGCCTAGCCCATTGAGTGAAATTACCACACTCAGCTCCTCGTCATCCGTCACTTCGCCACTTATATCCGATTCATCGACGCCCAACGGTCCCACTAGCACAATAGATTCGTCGTCGTCCAACTTTCCGAGCAGCTCGTGTGCTTTTTCGACAAGTCTATCCCGTTCTCTGTTCAGAACCACCACCACGAATATTGATTCCATCAGTTCGCCAGATAGCTTGAGTACTTCTACGAGCGCTATCAGTCTTTCCAATTCTGGCGATGCACCTTTGGCTTCGTCTTCCGTTGATACTTCGCCTAGTAGCGCGAGTAGAGATTCTGCGAGCTTTAATTCCGTGCAGTCGTCAACAAGCCCCGCAGGTAATGGAATTTCTACTATCACGTCTGCCAGTCCAAGCTTGACTTTGTCCCTAGTAAGCTCAACAAATAGCGAGCAGTCTTTCAGTGGTTCATCTTCGGAGTTGATGAGCTCGGTCGATGGTTCTTCTTCATTGATGAGCTCCATGGCTTCATCTGGCAATTAGATTACTACATCTCATTTCGCCTCGGTCATCAGCTCGACATTTGATAACCCTTCGAGTACGGTTGGCTCAGTGTTTGATAGCTCGCGTTGAGCGGTACAAACACCCGAACTTCATCGTCAATCTCCAGCCCACTTGTTTCTCATCCACCAACGGTCTTGTCTTCTGTATCTAACTCAGCTTCTCTCATGGGTCTCAGCTCAAGCAACGCAGGCACAAATAGCGTAACTACATTATCATTGGTAACATCCTCCGTTTCGGCAAGCTCATCCCTAACAAAGAGTAAATCAGACTCCCTAGTATCTGTGAGCTCGACCACTTCGGATAAAAGCAGCAGCAGCACCGCGTCTTCCCCCTTACCCTCTAATTCGACGTCAAGATTACCTTCCTCGTCCAGTCCATCGATGCTGCAACTCCTCAAGGACAACAGCCCATACGTCGCCGTTATTTCTGCTACCAATATGACTCCTGGATACGTGACTGCGGATGGCACCGCTGCAGATGCTACAAATTGTAATGACGGAACAACGTACACCTTGAATGATGCCAGCATGCTGGGAATACAAGATCAGACTGCATTCTGCTCTACAAACTCTGGGGTCGTGTCTGCACCGTTCGCGGTTGGGGCGCAGTTGAAATCGATTTCGACAGCTTGGACTATCGAAGGTACTGATCTGGTCTGGCGGAACAATTAATTCGCCGGTGGGCAAGCAGTAATCTGCATGAGCGTTGCTATGCTTGAAGCGTACTCCAATGGAGCGCCGCCTGCCGACTGTACTCCCGTGCCGTTGTCCCTGCTACAGGGTATGTTGTGATCAGGCACTCATTTACGTATAGCATAGCTGATTGAATATAGGGTCAAGATGTCGAGCAGATGATACTGTGGCAACAGAGTCGGGAAGCTCGTCAGCTCAAGACGTGGTTACAGTGCCATCTTCTGGCGTAGGCGCTGGACCATCTCAAGGCATAACTGCTTCCCCCAGTCCATCAGCGACCACTAAGCGATCATCCGCTTCACATTTCCAGACCTCTCTGAAGCCGAACTCTGGATCAAGTATGGGTGGATCTGCTTCATCTATGGACTTCGACTCCGTGACCAGCCACAATGCGCCCTTACCATTTGAACAATCTACACTTTCAAACCCCAAATGCTAGCCCTGTTGTTGGTACAAATACTGCTGCAACCAGTCAAGCTCTCACACCAGCCAAGCCTAGCTTCGAGACCAATCGTAATAATGATCTACCAGAGAGGCCAATGCCCACTCCCACAAGTCTCACAGCCGATCCGCAATCTATTATTGATATCAATGTTCCTTTATTCAACAGCGACTTTGTTGCACCTCCCGGCCAATCAAATGCTGTTCAACGGATTCTCAAGAGCGCTCTTGGTGGCCAATCTAATGTCACAGCCTTCGAGAATAAGCTCGAAGCTCGTCTCGGGGGGTATCTCGGCGACTATATCGTTTCCCTTGACAACATACAGCAACCCGATGGAGGGCATGCGAATATAAGTGGCACTGCTAAGATGCAGAACCTCGAAGGTCAGACTTGTAACAACCTGACTTGAATCCATGAGACTATGGTCAATGATATATATATTATGGAGGTGATCTTCAATACTACCTATCGCCATTATCAGCAGGTAAGGAACGACGCAATCGACGAGTATTGTTAACATCGTAGCTCTTTTGGCGCTAGCTTATTAGCAAGGCCTATGTCTTTTTCTACTTTATAGGTAGATATATACCTTAGTCTCTTCCACTTATTTCACTCCGAACTAGGCTAGAAGCTATCGACGTAAAGTCTAGATAAGTAATATAATTAAGTAGGCTTAGATATATATTAATTAATTTATACTTAATTTATTTCTTATTTTCCTTTACTTATTAAATAGTCTTAATTTTACTTTTCTATTATATTTATATCTTCTTACTATAATAGGATATATAGAAACTAGGACTTTAAGATTATTATAACTAATTAGTTAGTTTATAAGTCCTTTAATAACCTCTTTAAAAGTAGTATAAATATTAAAGATCTAATATTTGTTAATAATCTATTTATATTCGTTAGTAATTTCTAAAAACCTAGAGGGGTACTTAGGGCCGGCTCTAGGCCGCCCTAGGCCCCTAGGGCTATAGTTTAAGAAAGCTTGCCCTAGGGCTATAGAGGTAGATACGAGTCCGCCTAGGGCTATAAGGGCTGTAAGGGTAATCTACCTAATACCTAGGGCTACCTTAAGATTAAGCTTCTTAGCGTTATATAATAATATTATAATATCTTATAATTAGGCTTCTAGGCGCTAGGTAATAGTATTAAAGTACTTATAATAGTAATACTATTATATTATTAACTACCCTAAGTTAATATAACTACTATACTATTAACTCCTACCTAGGCCTACCTTAGTATATAACCCTTATATAGAAATTAGCTAAATTAATTAATTCTAGGATTACTTTTAAGGTAGTATTAGGGGTAGCTTTAAGGTATACTACCTAAGTTCTCTATTAATTATAAAATATTAAAACTTTTAAAGTTCTACTTAATAATTAGTTATATAATATAATTTTACTTAGTAATTAGTTATATAACTTCCTAAGATCTATAAACTAATAGATTTTAAAAATATTACTTAATTAATAGTTATATAATACTACCCTTAGAGCCTAGAGTAGCCTTAAGGCCTTATAATATACTATAATAGGCCTAGGGCTAGCCTAGGGCCCCTAGGGCTAGCCCTAGGCATGTAGGTATAAGGCTTTTACTAAGGGTATAGGGGTAAGTTAAGATCTTACTAATATTTATACTAATATTTATAATATCTCCTATTTAAGTAAAGTTATAAAGCTTATTTCTAGCTATCTAATACTTTAAGGATAATTATAATTAGTCTATTACTTTAAAAGATATATTAGATTAAATAGATCTACTTATTAATATTAATCTAATTATTAACTACCTTTATATTATATTAAAGCTATTATTTTCTATCTCTTTTCTACCTTTAATATTAAATTATAGATATTAATACCTCTTCTTATAATTTATAATATATAAAGTATACTAGCTATCTTTAAATAATATAGTATTACTCTTCTTATATATAATTTAACTTCTTTATAAACTAATTATATTAAGTTAGTACTTTAAACTTAAGTTAAGTAGTTAACTTATATTTATATTTATATTTATATTTATATTTATATTTATATTTATATTTATATTTATATTTATATTTATATTTATATTTATATTTATATTTATATTTATATTTATA
>JAABUN010003781.1_pt1 | contig 22448 bp, 19 predicted proteins | sample 5559311 | NCBI WGS metagenome assembly JAABUN01 (sample SAMN10711877, study PRJNA513370) | rock metagenome | isolation source: Antarctica rocks | place: Antarctica: Victoria Land, Siegfried Peak sud
GGGTGCTCAACCCGCACGGGCAGATGGTCGCCAACCAGCAGCAGCTCCGGCAGGTCTGGCCGTTCCTGCTCGACGAGCCACCGGTCCTGCTGGACTGGTTGCCGTGGAGCCACACCTTCGGTGGCAACCACAACCTCGGGCTCGTGCTCCGGAACGGCGGTTCGATCTGGATCGACGACGGCACACCGGTGCCGGGTCTGATCGAGCGGACGGTGCGCAACCTGGAGGACGTTCAGCCCACCATCTACTTCAACGTGCCGGCGGGGTACAGCGGGCTGCTACCCCTGCTGGAGCGCGACCCGGCCACCGCAGCCCGCTTCTTCGCCCACCTCAGGCTGGCGTTCTTCGCTGCTGCGGCACTGCCCCAGCAGCTGTGGGACCGGATGGTGCGCCTCGGCGCCGAGCACGGCTCGTCCATGCAGATGACGACGTCGTGGGGTCTCACCGAGACAGCGCCGGCGGCCACCACGGCGCACTTCGCGGTGAGCCGCAGCGACTGCATCGGCGTGCCCCTGCCGGGCGTGGAGCTCAAGCTGATCCCGACCGGAACCAAGACCGAAGTCCGGCTGCGGGGGCCGAACGTCACGCCGGGCTACTACGGCCGCGAGGACCTCACCGCTGCAGCTTTCGACGAGGAGGGCTTCCTGTGCACCGGTGATTCTGTCGAGCTCGTCGACGAGGCCGACCCCGGCCAGGGGTTGCTGTTCCGTGGTCGCATCGCCGAGGACTTCAAGCTCGCGACGGGGACGTTCGTCAGCGTCGGGACGCTCCGCCCTGCCCTGCTCTCCGCCGGCCAGGGCCTGCTCCACGACGCAGTACTGACCGGTCACGACGGCGACCAGGTGGGCGCACTCGTCTGGCTGGCAGGCGATCACGCGCACCGCCCCGGCCCAGACGGCCGGCCCGACGCGGACCTGCGCCGCGAGCTCGAGGACTGCCTCGCCAGGCTGGCCGCCGGCGGGGGTGGCTCGTCGCAACGGGTGGACCGGGTGATGGTGCTCGTCGAGCCGCCGGCGTTGGATGCCGGTGAGATCACCGACAAGGGCTACGTGAACCAGCGGGCCGTCCGCGAGCGCCGCGCCGATCAGGTCCTCGCACTACACGCAGACCCCTGCGCCGACCTCGTGGTGACCAGGCCATGAGCCGGTCTACCACGACACCTCCGGAGAGCCGCGAACGCCGCCATTCCGCTCGGACACGCCTGGACGTCGCCCTTCGCCACGCGGCGCGGCAGCCTCGCGGGGGGGGGGTCAGCAGTCTCGACGTCGCCGAGGCCGTCACGCGGCGCGCGCTCACCGATCGTTCCCTGGCGCCCGCCCACCTCGACGAGGTCACGCTCGGCGGAAGCGTCCCGCAGTCGGCCGACGGCGCGGCCCGGCGTCGCGCCCTACGACGCAGCGGGCGGGTCTGCCTCGCGTTGATGTCACACGACTGTGAATCGCAGGGTTCACGTCGAGGAGGCGGAGCTCCCTTCAGCGGCACCATCGGGTGTCAGCGGCGGAGCGAGGTGCGCACCCGGTGCACCTGACGGCGGCTGGGACACTGTCCAGCCGGTCGAAGAGCAGTGTGGTCGAGCACTCCTCGCGCCGGCGGGGCCTTCCGGCGTGGACTCCACCGCGACCTGGTGCTGGGCCAGGAAGAAGCCGCCGTCAGCCGCCGGCGACAGCGAGTGGTTCTGGTCGTAGTAGGTCGTCCAGCTGGTCAGGGGCAGCGGGTCGAGAGCGACACCGGTCGCTGCTGATGAGCCCGAGGCGAGAGGCCCTGTCTAGCAGCGCTCCGCAGTGACCGCAGCCGGATCGCCGGATCGACTCCCGCTTCCTACCTTTCTTCGGCGCGGTGGAGGAAGGCGGCCATGGCCTGCCGGCTGACCGGGTCAGCCGGCTTGCAGAGCGGCTTGCCGGTCGGCTGGTTGGTGCCGGTGCTGATGCCGCTGGCGTGGCAGCCCGACGGCGAAGCCGGTCCGTCACCCGCCCCGCCGCCCGTCGTTGCACCACCCAGCAGCCAGAGAACGGAGCCTCCCGGCATGCCCCCGTCGTTCACCTCCCCGCCGGTCGCGCCGCGCCCCCGGCCGCTCGGCTCGCTGCTGGGGGACGCCCTGCGCCGCCGAGGAGCGAGGCGTCTGGTCTCCGGCCTCGTGGCGGTCATGGCGGTCGCGGGCGTCGGCGTGCTGGCGTTCCCGGTGGCCACCGACCTCTACGGCCAGCGGCTGCAGGACGAGCTGCAGGCGGAGTACGCGCAGCCGGCGGCGGTCGCTGCCTACGTCGAGCGGCGGGTCCCCGTCGGCGACGGACTGACCATGATGCGGATCCCGAAGCTCGACGTGGAGGTCCTCGTCGTCGAGGGGACCACGACGGAGGCCCTCCGCGCCGGAGCCGGTCACTACGTCGGCAGCCCGCTGCCGGGCGAGCTCGGCAACCTCGCCATCGCCGGACACCGCACGACGTACGACCGGCCGCTCCACCGCATGGACGAGCTCGGGCCGGGTGACGTCGTGGAGCTCGAGACGCCGTTCGCCGTGCACACCTACCGCGCTGTGCCGGGGGTCGAGGGCCGTGGGAACCCGTGGGTCGTGTCGCCGACCGACCTGTCGGTGCTCGAGCCGGAGCCCGGGCGCAGCACCCTCACGCTGACGACCTGCCACCCCAAGGGGAGCGCCCGTCAGCGGCTGGTGATGCGCTTCGAGCTGGTCAGCTCCGAGCCGTTGCCGGCACCGGCCTGAACGGCTGGGTTGACCCTGAGCCCTGAGCTGACCCCTCAGCGCCGAGCGTCGTCGTCCGTCCGCGTCGAGCCGGAGTCGCCCTGGGAGCGGTCGCCGGCGTGCTGCCGGGCCGAGTCGGGGACCGGCGTCGTCGACGCCTGGGTCGTGCGCTCGAGCTCGGCCTGCAGCCGGGCGTTGTCCTCGGCGAGGCTCTCCCGCTCGCCCTTCACGTGGCTCACCTCGCGCTTCGTGGCGACCTTCTTGGCGCGCTTGCGCGAGGCGCCGACGAGCACCAGGCCGAGGGCGAAGACGAGCAGCGACCCGACTCCGACGCCCGCGAGGAACAGCCCGCCGACAGAGACGTTCTCGAGGGTCACGCCGAACGCCTCCGCTTGCACCGGGCCGCCGTTGTTCAGGACGATCCCCAGGATCAGCAGGACGCACAGGACGAGCAGGACGAGACCGAGGGCGACCACGGGAGGGCTCCTTCATCGAGGTGGTGCAGCAGGGGCGTGGTGCGGAGCGACAGCGAACCCTTACCCCGCCGCCACCTCTGCCAGACCACTCGCGAGCACCACGTCGAGCAGGGCGACCGCCCGCGCCTTGTCGAGCGGCTCGTTGCCGTTGCCGCACTTCGGGGACTGCACGCAGGAGGGGCAGCCCGCCGGGCACTCGCACGACGCGATGGCCTCGCGGGTCGCCCGCAGCCAGTCGGCGCCGCGCACGTAGCCCCGCTCCGCGAAGCCCGCGCCGCCCGGGTGGCCGTCGTAGACGAAGACGGTGCAGGTGCCGGTGTCCGGGTGCAGCGCCGTCGACACGCCGCCGATGTCCCAGCGGTCGCACGTCGCGAACAGCGGCAGCAGGCCGATCGCCGCGTGCTCGGCGGCGTGCGCCGCGCCGGGCACGTCGGCCCACTCGATCCCGGCGTCGGCCAGCAGGCCGAGGTCGACGGTGTACCAGACGGCGCGGGTGCGCAGCTGGCGCGGCGGCAGGTCGAGCGGCTCCTCGCCGAGCACCTCGCCGCTGCCGACCCGCTTGCGCATGAACGAGACCACCTGGTGGGTCACGTCGACGGTCCCGAGGTGCCACGAGACCCCGGCGTACGTCCGCGTGCGCAGCGCCTCGACGATCGTGATGTCGGTGATCTCGCGGGCCGACGTCGTGTAGTCGGGCTCCTCGGCGTGGACGAGCGCGACGGACTCCTCGAGGTCCAGCTCGTCGACGACCCAGCTCTCTCCCTGGTGGAGGTAGACGGCGCCCGTGTGGGCCTGGGAGTGGGAGGAGGAGGCGTCGACGGTGCCGAGCAGCCGGCCGGTGCCGCCCTCGACGAGCCGGACCGGCGCACCCCCCGTGCCGCGGATGTCCACCTCGGGGCGCTGCGGGGACGTCCAGAACCAGCCCTTGGGCCGGGCCCGCAGCAGACCTCGGCGGACGAGGTCGGCCAGCAGCAGCCGCACCTGGTCCTCGTCGCCGAACAGCGGCAGGTCGGCCTCGGTGAGCGGCAGCTCAGCTGCCGCGCAGGCGAGGTGCGGACCGAGGACGTACGGATTGCCCGGGTCGAGGACGGTCGCCTCCACCGGCCGGCCGAACAGCGCCTCCGGGTGGTGCACGAGGTAGGTGTCGAGCGGGTCGTCCCGGGCGACGAACACCGCGAGCGCGCCCTGGCCGGCGCGGCCGGCGCGGCCGGCCTGCTGCCAGACGGAGGCGACCGTGCCTGGCCAGCCGGTGAGGACGACCGCGTCGAGCCCGGAGACGTCGAGCCCGAGCTCGAGCGCGTTGGTCGCCGCCACCCCGATGAGATCACCTGACTGCAGGCGCTGTTCGAGCTCTCGCCGCTCCTCCGGGAGGTAGCCGCCGCGGTAGGCGGCGACGCGCGAGGTCAGCTCGGGAGCTGCCTCGGACAGCGCCCGCCTCGCCGACAGGGAGACCGACTCGGCGCCGCGCCGCGACCGCACGAAGGCGATGGTGCGCGCCCCCTCGACCACGAGGTCCGCCAGCAGGTCACCGGTCTCGGCGGTCGCGGAGCGGCGTACCGGAGCGCCGTGCTCACCACCGGCGCCCCGGCCAGATGCGAAGTCGGGCATGAGAGGTGGCTCCCACAGGGCGAACTCGGTGGTCCCGCGCGGTGAGGCGTCGTCGGTCACCGCCTCGACCGGGAGCCCCGTCAGTCGCGACGCCGAGACGTCCGGCTCGCTCGCCGTGGCGCTGGCCAGGACGAACACCGGGTCGGCGCCGTACCGCGTGCACACCCGCCGCAGCCGCCGCAGCACGAGCCCGACGTGGGAGCCGAACACGCCGCGGTAGGTGTGGCTCTCGTCGACCACGACGTACTTGAGCCCGCGCAGGAACGAGGCCCAGTCGGCGTGCCTCGGGAGGATCCCGCGCGACAGCATGTCTGGGTTCGTGAGCACGAGCCGGCCGTGGCGGCGCACCCAGTCGCGCTCCTCACGAGGGGTGTCCCCGTCGAAGGTCGCGGCCCGCACCGCCATCAGGTTGAGCGCGCGGACGGCCCGCAGCTGGTCGGTCGCCAGCGCCTTGGTGGGGGACAGGTAGAGCGCGCCGGCCCGGTCGTCGTCCAGCAGTGCGGTGAGGACCGGCAGGAGGTAGGCGAGCGACTTCCCACTGGCGGTCCCCGTCGCGACGATCACGGAGGTGCCGCCTCGCGCGAGCTCGGCCGCCTGGACCTGGTGCTCCCAGGGCCGCTCCACGCCGGCGAGCCGGAGCCGGTCGACCAGCAGCGGCGCCGTCCACGCGGGCCAGTCGCCCTGGCGCCCGGCGCGCGCGGCGACGTGCTCCACGTGGGTGACCCGCTCGGCGCGCGTCGGGTCGAGCAGCAGGCGCGCGAGCAGGCTCCCGGCGTCGCGGGGAGGTGCGGGACGGCTGCTCACGAAGGGCCATCCTCCCAGAGGGGACGGGGCTGGGCGCGTCGGCCTGCGGCGCCGTGCGGTTAGATCAAGCGGGCGTCGGGTAGTTCGGCGCCAATGCCTTGGTGGGGTTCACCGGCCCGCGTCCGGTGCCGCCTCCCCCTGTGCCCGTCCGATCAAGGAGAAGCTCGTGGACCTGTCCCTGTCGACCCGCACCGAAGGTGACCGCACCGTGGTTGTGGTGGGCGGCGAGATCGACGTCTACACGGCCCCCAAGCTGCGGGAGCAGCTCATCGACCTGGTGAGCAGCGGTCAGTACCACCTCGTCGTCGACATGGAGGGTGTGGAGTTCCTCGACTCGACCGGTCTCGGCGTGCTCGTGGGTGGCCTCAAGCGCGTCCGCGCCCACGAGGGATCCCTGCGCCTGGTCTGCACCCAGGAGCGCATCCTCAAGATCTTCCGCATCACGGGCCTGACCAAGGTCTTCCCGATCCACACCTCGGTCGAGGAGGCCGTGGCCGCGACGGACTAGTCCGCGCTCGCCCGCAGCTCATGGCTCTCGTCGAACTCCTGCTCTCCCCCCTCCCCGCCCACGTCCGCACCGCCCGGCTGGTGGCGGTGGCCGCCGCGCGTCGGGCCGGGCTCGACGACAAGCTGGTCGACGAGCTGAGGTTGGCCGTCGGCGAGGCGTGCTCGCGCGCGGTGGGTCTGCACGTCCGCCACGCACCGCACGAGCCGGTCCGGCTGACCCTCTCGGACGACCCGAGCGGGCTCACGCTCACCGTCGTCGACTCCGGGCCGGCCGCCGGCCCCGTGCCCGACGACCCGCTCGAGGGGCTGCTGTCCGACGACGGGGGCGAGCTGGCGGAGATGGCGCACCCCGACGTCTCCCTGGCCGTGCTGCAGGGGCTCGTCGACGACGTCAGCGTCGACACCTCCGCGGGGAGCACGACCGTCACGCTGCGGTGGCCGCTGCCCGCGGGGGCCGCCGGACCGCGCTCGACCGTCGTCTCACGCGGCTGACCGCCTGCCCGACACGGGACCTGCCTGCGAGGGACCGGCGGCGCGGAGGCTTCGGCGCGCCGACTGTGAGCCGCGCCACTGCTGGTCGGTATGCTCCCCGCCACCCGGTCCGCCGGGCGGTCGGCCGCGCCCGCGGTCAGCCCTGACCCCGCGCAGAGCCACTGGCGCGGGGGCTCACGCACGTTCAGGAGGACGCCCACCGTGAAGGACTCCCCCGTGATTGACCGGGCCACCGCGACCCTCGCTCAAGAAGGCGGGGTGCTCGCCTCGGTCAACTCCGGCGACGATCTCATCGTCTACTTGATCATGCTCACCTCCCTGGTGGCGCTCGGCTTCGCGGCGCTGTTCGCGAAGGAGGTCCTGGCGGCTGGCCAGGGCACGCCCAAGATGATCGAGATCTCCAAGGCCGTGCAGGAGGGCGCCGCGGCCTACCTGTCGCGGCAGTTCCGCACCCTCGCGGTCTTCGCCGCGCTGGTGTTCCTGCTGCTGTTCCTCATCCCGGCCGAGGACGCCGGCGTGCGGATCGGCCGCTCCATCTTCTTCCTGGTGGGTGCGGGCTTCTCCGCCCTCGTCGGCTTCATCGGCATGACGCTCGCGACGCGCACCAACCTGCGCGTCGCCAACGCGGCCAACGAGTCCGGCACCAAGAAGGCGCTGCGCCTCGCGTTCCGCGCCGGCGGCGTGGTCGGCATGTTCACCGTCGGGCTCGGCCTGTTCGGCGCCTCGCTCGTGCTCATCCTGTTCGACGACCAGGCGCCGCGGGTGCTCGAGGGCTTCGCCTTCGGCGGTGCGCTGCTCGCCATGTTCATGCGCGTCGGCGGCGGCATCTTCACCAAGGCGGCGGACGTGGGCGCCGACCTCGTCGGCAAGGTGGAGCAGGGCATCCCGGAGGATGACCCCCGCAACGCCGCGACCATCGCCGACAACGTCGGTGACAACGTCGGGGACTGCGCCGGCATGGCGGCCGACCTGTTCGAGTCGTACGCCGTGACGCTGGTCGCCGCGCTCATCCTCGGTCAGGTGGCGTTCGGCTCCCAGGGGCTCGTGTTCCCGCTCATCGTCCCGGCCATCGGTGTCCTCACCGCCCTCGTCGGCATCTACGGCACCTCGCCGCGCGACAGCGACCGCAACGGCATGAACGCCATCAACCGCGGCTTCTTCCTGTCGGCCGTGGTCTCCGCGGTGCTCGTCGCGATCGCCGCCTTCCTCTACCTTCCCGGCACCTTCGCCGAGCTCGACGGCGGCGCCGTCTCCGACCAGGACCCGCGCCTGATCGCCATCGGCGCCGTGATCATCGGCATCGTGCTGGCCAGCCTCATCCAGGTGCTCACCGGTTACTTCACCGAGACCAACCGCAAGCCCGTGCGCGAGATCGGCAAGAGCTCGCTGACCGGTCCCGCGACCGTCATCCTGGCCGGCATCTCGGTCGGGCTCGAGTCCGCCGTCTACTCCGCGATGCTGATCGGTGGCGCCGTCTACGCAGCCTTCCTGCTCGGTGGCGGCTCGACGGTGGTCGCACTGTTCGCCGTGGCGCTCGCCGGCACCGGCCTGCTGACCACCGTCGGTGTCATCGTGGCGATGGACACGTTCGGCCCGATCAGCGACAACGCGCAGGGCATCGCCGAGATGTCCGGCGAGATCACCGAGGAGGGTGCGCTCGTCCTCACCAGCCTCGACGCGGTCGGCAACACCACGAAGGCCATCACCAAGGGCATCGCCATCGCGACCGCCGTGCTCGCCGCGACAGCGCTGTTCGGCTCGTTCCGCACCGAGGTCGAGCGGGCGCTCATCGAGGCGGGTCGCTCAGCGGAGGACTTCTCGCTGTCGATCGAGAAGCCCAACCTGCTGTTCGGGCTGATCATCGGCGCCGCCGTCGTGTTCCTGTTCTCCGGCCTCGCGATCCAGGCGGTCTCGCGAGCGGCGGGCCGCGTGGTGTTCGAGGTGCGCGAGCAGTTCCGCACCAAGCCCGGGATCATGGACTACACGGAGAAGCCCGACTACGCCCGCGTCGTCGACATCTGCACGAAGGACTCGCTGCGCGAGCTCGCGACGCCCGGACTGCTCGCGGTGCTCAGCCCGATCGCGGTGGGCTTCGCCCTCGGCTACCAGCCGCTCGGTGCCTTCCTGGCCGGTGCGATCGCGGCCGGTGTGCTCATGGCAGTCTTCCTGTCCAACTCCGGTGGGGCGTGGGACAACGCCAAGAAGCTCGTCGAGGACGGCCACCACGGCGGCAAGGGCAGCTCGGCCCACGAGGCGACGATCATCGGCGACACGGTCGGCGATCCCTTCAAGGACACCGCCGGCCCGGCGCTCAACCCGCTGCTCAAGGTCATGAACCTCGTGGCCCTGCTCATCGCGCCGACCGTCGTCCAGTACGGCATCGGCGACGACGCCAACCTGGGTGTCCGCTTCGTGGTCGCGGCGCTCGCCATCGCCGGCATCGTCGTGGCCGTGACGATCAGCAACAAGCGCAGCGTCTCCGGCGCCGTCGAGGTCGCCGAGGCCACGAGCCGCACGCCGGCGAGCGACAGCCCCAAGCGGCTGCACGACTAGCGCCGGCTCGGCCCGCGGCCCGTCACCTCCTCGGGGGCGGCGGGCCGCTGCCGCGTCGGTCTCAGGCAGCTCTGCGAAGGATCCCCAGCGCTCTGGTGCGGTGGATCCGACGCAGGGCACCGCCGCGGTGCGCAGGCACCGGTCCTCGGTAGCGTCGCCCCCGTGCCCGCCCCCGACGCCACCCCCCCGAGTGCCCCGCCCACGCCGAGCGTGTTGCCCGACCCGGCGGAGCTGCTGGCCGACGCCCCCCTGCTGTGGGCGGCGCTCGGCACCGGTGGCTGGTCGGCCGCGGCGCTGGACGACCTGCTCGGGACGACCGCCCGGGCCCACCTCGACCGCGACGAGCTCGCCCCGCTGCTCCGGCGCACCGATGCGGGCAGCCCGCTCGAGGTCCTCGCCCGGCTGTTCGTGCTCGGCGTCGAGGTCGACCTCAAGCAGGCGAGGCAGGCCGGCGTGCCGGAGACGTGGCTGGTCCCGGACGGGTACGGCGTGGCTGCGGCGGTGCGGCTGCAGCCGGTCGTCCACGACGGCGTCGAGGTGGTCGTCGCCCACGACCCGGCGCGGGCCCGCGGTGGGGTGCAGCCCGACCAGGTGCTCGGCGTGGGAGCGGCCAGCCTGACGCTCGCCGCCGCCACCCCTCGTGCGCTGGTCGGCCGCACGCTCGACCTCGGTGCCGGCTCGGGCATCCAGGCGCTGCTGACCGAGGACCACAGCAGCACCGTCGTCGCGACCGATGCCAATCCGCGCGCCACGTCGTACACCCGGCTCTCGGCCGCGCTCAACGGCCGCGAGGTCGACGCCCGCACGGGGGACCTGCTGGCGCCGGTGACCGGGGAGCTGTTCGACCTGGTGGTGAGCAACCCGCCGTTCGTCCTGGGGCCGGGATCGGGCTACACCTACCGCGACGGCGGACGGGAGGCCGATGACCTGTGCCGCCAGCTCGTCGGCGAGCTGCCCCGCCACCTGGTCGAGGGCGGTACGGCGGTGCTGCTCGCCAACTGGCTCCACGTCGAGGGCGAGGACGGCGACGACCGGGTGCGCTCGTGGTTCGGTCCGGACGTCGACGGGTGGGTGGTGCAGCGCGAGCTGGCCGCGCCGCAGGACTACGTCACCGCGTGGCTCCGGGACACCGACGAGGGGGAGCGCTTCGACGAGCTGTACGAGCGGTGGCTCGACTGGTTCGAGCTGCGCCGCGTCGAGGCGGTCGCGTTCGGCGTGCTGGCGATGCGCCGTCGCGGCGACGGGGACGGCCAGGTCTGGTTCGACGACGTGCCGCAGCAGCTCGCGCCCGCCTGGGGCGAGCAGGTGCCGGCCTTCTTCGACCGGCAGGAGGTGCTCGCGCGGGGCGTGCTGGCGACGCCCTGGCGGCTGCGCGACGACGTCCGGCTGCACCAGGTCGCCGAGCGCACCGAGGACGGCTGGTACGCCACGAGCCAGCTCCTCCAGCAGGAGCGCGGCCTGCGGTGGTCAGGCGGGGTCGACGCCTACGGCGCCACGCTGCTGGCGGGCTGTGACGGGAGCCGCCGGCTGGGTGAGCTGCTGCCCGTGCTCGCCGCCAGCGCCGGCCTCACCGAGGACGACGCCGCCGAGCAGGTGCTGCCCGTCGTCGAGCGGCTGGTCGAGCAGGGCTTCCTCGTCCGCTGACGGGTCAGCCGCCGGGCCGCTCGAGCAGCCGCACGATCTGCGCCATCCCGGCACCAAGCAGCGCGAACCCTTCAGACATCCGGCCCTCCAGGCCGTCCACCCGCTCGTCGAGGCGCGCCTCGACCGGTCTAGCCGCTCACCCTGCTCCAGCTGGGTCTCGCGAAGCGCGTGGAGCGCGCGGGTGTGCGACCGCAGCTCGCCGCCGAGACGTCGCGGTCAGCGCCCGTGGTCAGCGTCCGGGCGGCGTCGGCGTCCGACGCGCTGAGCCCCTGCTGCTCGCGCAGCCGCGCGACCTCGCGCTCGACGGCGCGCAGCCGGCTCTCAATGTCCTCGGGTTGGCCACGGTCCGAGCGTAGAGCCGGCCTCGGCCTCGGGACAACGGTCCACAGGCGAAAACGCCGACCCGCTCGCCGCGCGTGCGGCGTCCCGACCCGGTCCCGGGCCGCAGGCCCGGATGCCGGTCAGGACCGTCGTCTCGCGGTCCGGCGCCAGCCCGATGCGTTCGTACGTGCGGCGCTGCGCCTCGGACACCGCGCTGGCGTGGTCGACCGGCTCCACCGCGTGGAAGTAGGGGACGAGGTGCTTGGGACTGCCCATCAGCCATGACAGGTGCAGCGTCGGGCAACACCACCGGCACCCCGGCTGCCCGGGCGGCGCGGGCCCGCCATGACGACGCCGAACAGCCCGGACCCGCCCGACCGGCTCCCCGCGAGCTCGGTGAACAGCAGCGGCCCGAGCAGCTCGAGAATGCCGAGGGCCAGCCCGCAGACGGCAGCGAGGGCGAGCACCCGCTGCGTGGCGGCGTCCCGGGCGCACAGCCCGACGGCGCCGCGGACGGTCACCGGGACGGCCCGCAGACCGGCGCGCCCGTGGCGCTGCGCACCGCCACGGGCGCGCTCACGTCGGCCACTCCCGCAGGGGGCAGGACGTCGATGAGGACGCTGACCAGCTCGGTGTCGTCGGTCGGCGTGTCGGCGGGGTGGTCGGCAAGCCACCGCTCGAGGACGGAGTCGAGCTCGACGCCGAGTCTCGCGCCTGGCCGGGCGTCAGCCTCAGCTGGTAGTCCTTGAACGCGCCGGCCGGGCGCCAGCGAGAATCGAGGCCGTCGCGCGGAACGACCCAGGCGGACAGGACACGGCCGTGCGCGGCTGTCTGCAGCCGCACCGTGTCGTCCTGCACCTGACCGCCCTCCTGGCCGAGCAGCTCGACGGGCTCCCAGCTCGTCATCCGGTGCGCCGCGCGCCACCCGCGCTCGCGGCCAGCGCCGTGGCCGACGACGTCCTCGACGAAGCCTTGCGCGGCGAGCTGGCGCAGGTGGTAGCTCGTCGAGCCGCTGCTCTCGTCGACGCGCTGGCCCAGCCGGGTCGACGTGGACGGTCCGTCGAGGCGGCAGGCCGAGCAGGCGGGTGCGCAGCGGGTGGGCGAGGGCGCGCCAAGCTCGCACGTCGATGACTGGACGGTGGGCCGGGGCGGTGCGGTCGTGGCTGGGACCGTAGAGCGCAAGGACTTCTTTCGCCAGGACTTCTTTGCCAATGGCGACACATGGCGGTGCTCGCTCCGACGATGGACGACCCGTGATGCAGACCAAGATCATCGTTGAGCCGCAGTCGTCGTCCCTCGTCTCGGAGGGCCTGCGTGACGCGCGGGGTGCGCGCCGGTCTGACGCTTTCAGGAGGCCTCCTGCGCGACGGGACTCCTGCGGTCTTACCTCGCCGCCCTCGAGGGTGGCCGCGTCCGCCCCCTGCCGCGCGAGGTCGACCGGCTCGCCGGGGCCTACGACGAGCTGTCCGACGTGGTGCACGCTCGACGTCGACGCCGTGGCGGGCCGGATGACGATTGACGGCCGTGAGCGGCCGCTGCACGAGGCGCCAGACGATCGGGAAGCGTACGCCGCGCACACGTTCCTGCTATGCCGTGCGCGGTGACGCACCCGGGCCGTGCATCGCGCCTCGGTCCAGCGACGTCGAGCTGCTCATGCAGGGCGTCGTGGAGGGTCGCGAGACGATCGAGCGCCGGCTCGTGCAGCTCATAGGCTGCCCGCCCGACGACGTGTCGCGCCTGGGAGGCGTCCTGCTCCGCCACCGGGCGCTCACCGCTGCCGCCGGTGTTGCGGCCGCGCTGTCCGGCAGCACGGCTGAGGCGGCGTACGACAACGAGCACGCAGTCGACGGGGGTGCGGCCGAGCCGGTGGAGGACGTGGTCAAGGGCACGTGTCAAAGGCGTAACCGGCGGGCCAGGGCACCGAGGCCGACGGGTGGCCCGGCAGCCACTACGTGGGTGTGGCTCCCATGTCTCCCGTGTTGCACCTAATGTTCCACGAGTGCGCGTGCAACGAACTACGCGCATCGAGCCGCGCCAGCTGACGTCCGTGACCGCCGCGATCGCCATCGGCGTGACGCTGCTGGTGATCGTCGTGCCGGCGCTGCGCTTCGCGTATCGGGCACCCGGGCTCCACATGGTCTTGGAGACTGCCGAGGGCTGCGTTGCGCTCGTGGTGGCGTACCTGGTTGCCGGGCGCTTCCGCGAGCATCGCTGCTGGCAGGAGCTCCTGCTCGTCCTCGGCCTCGGCGTCCTGGCGGTCGCCAACCTGGTGCTGAGCGCCATCCCGCTCGCCCTGGCGCAGGACGAGGAGCTCAACCGGTGGGCGCCGCTCGTGGTGCGACTGGTCGGCACGCTGCTCGTCGCCGCGGCGGCGCTGACGCCGGACGGCGCGGATGTCCCGAGGGGGCGTGAGCGCCCCGTGCTCCTGACCGGCGCCGCGCTCCTGGTGCTGCTGGGGCTGGGCGGCTGGTGGGCCGGTGCCAACCTGCCCCCGGTCATCGACCCAGCGGTCGACCTCTCCGACACCACGCAGATCCTGCTCGCAGGTCACCCGCTGGTCGTCGTGGCGCAGGTCCTGAGCGGCCTGCTCTACGCGGTGGCAGCGACGAGCTTTGCGAGGCTGGCCGGCCGGGACACATCGGATGAGCTCATGCGCTGGCTGGGCGCCGGTTGCGCCCTCGCGGCCGTCGCGCGTGTCGACTACGTGCTCTTCCCGTCGCTGTACTCCGACTTCGTGCACCTGGGCGACACCTTCCGGCTCGGCTTCTACCTGTGCCTGCTCGTCGGAGCGGCCCGGGAGGTGCGGTCATACTGGGCCCGGACGGCGGTCCTCGAGGACCGCCGTCGGCTCGCCCGCGACCTGCACGACGGGCTCGCGCAGGAGCTCACCTACCTCTACACGCAGGCGCAGCGGCTGCAGACCCACCCGGAGGACCGGCAGATCGCCCTCCAGATCAGCGGCGCGGCCGGCCGGGCGATCGACGAGGCGCGGAGCGCGATCGGCGCGCTCACGCGCCCGGCCGACCAGGCGTTCGCCGTGTCCCTGCAGCAGTCGGTCGAGGATTTGGGTCGCCGCTACGACGTCCGGACGGCCACCTCGATCGAAGACTCGGTCGTGGTGACTCCCCAGCAGGCCGAGGCGATCCTGCGCATCGCCGGTGAGGCGCTACGCAACGCGGTGCTGCACGGAGCGGCACGCTGCGTCACGGTGAGGCTCACCGCGGACCGGCTGGTGCTGACCGTCGAGGACGACGGATGCGGTTTTCACCCGGACGAGGTGGTCAGCCGGGGATTCGGTCTGACGAGCATGCAGGAGAGGGCGGAAGGCGCTGGCGCCTCGTACGCCCTGACCTCCGCGGACGGCCAAGGGACGACGGTACGGGTGAGCTGGGCATGACCGAGCTGCTGCGGGTCGTCATCGCGGACGATCACGCCCCGACGCGGGCCGGTGTGCGGCAGGCGCTGGAGGCCGACGGGTGCGTGGTGCTGGCTGCGGTCGGTGACGGGCCCAAGGCCGTTGCTGCGGCGCTCGAGCACCAGCCGGACGTGTGCCTGCTCGACATCCACATGCCGGGCGGCGGCATCCGTGCAGCGTCCGAGATCGTCAAGGCGATGCCGGACACCTCCGTCGTCATGCTGACCGCGTCACGCGACGACGAGGATCTCTTCGACGCGCTGCGCGCCGGCGCGTCGGGCTACCTGCTCAAGGACATGGACCCGGACCGGCTGGCCGCGGCGCTGCGCGGGGTCATGGCGGGCGAGGCGGCGCTGCCCCGATCCCTGGCGTTGAAGGTGATGCGGCAGCTGCAGGCACCGAACCGGCGGCGCTTCATCCCGGGCAAGGGGACAGGAGCTGCGCGGCTGACCAGCCGGGAGACCGAGGTGCTCGAGATGATGGCCGAGGGGCTGTCGACCGAACAGATCGCCGAGAAGATGTTCATCGGCAAGGTGACCGTCCGGACGCACGTGTCGAACGTGCTCAAGAAGCTGCGGGTGCCGGACCGGGAGTCGGCCGTGCGCCTGCTGCACGCTCAGTCGGAGTGAGCCCGGGGGACCGACCCTGCCGCTGAGGGCTCGCTCTGGTCGGTCGGGACGCCCCGGACTGCGGTGACGAGCCAACGCGCGGTGTCCACGTCGAGCTCCCGTTCTGGCGAGCGGGGCTCCTGATCGGTGGCCTCGGCCAAGGCGGTTCGCAGGCGTCCGCACTCCAGCATGGCGTGCCCCAGCCGGCGGTCGGCATCCTCAGCCCTGCGACGCTCGGCGGCGACGGACTTCCTCGCCGCGCTGAGCTCACGCCGGAACACCGCGACGAGCGGAGGCTCGGGGGCGCCTGTTGCTGTGGCTGGCTGTCGGTGCGGATAGCTGGCGGCGTCGAGGGCGGCCTGGGCGACGCGCCACTGTCGGCCGGTGGGGCCGGCGGTCTTGTACGCCGGGAGCTGGCCGCAGCGGATGCGCTGGGCGAGGGTCCGAGCGGAGACGGCGTAGAGCGCGGCGGCGTCGTGGAGGGTGAGGTCGCTCGGCGGCTCCGTGCTGGTGCTGTCGCGCGCCGAGCCGTCCATGCTTTCTCCCCGTCTCCGGTGGTGGTGGGGCCGTTCGCCTGGTCCTGGCAAGGGCCGGTGCAGACGACTGCGGGGCAGAGCCGGAAGGCTCTGCCCCGCAGTCGAGCTGGATCAGGGAGCGACGCAACCGCCGAGGGCGATGGTGGCGTCGATGGCCTTGATCTGGTTCTGCACGCTGCCCAGCTGCGTCTGCAGACCGGTGACGACGGTCCGCTGCCCGGCGATCGCGTCCTTGTTCTGCTTCTTCTGCGCCTCGAGGTTGCGCAGGACCGCTTGAGCGTCGGTGACCTGCTTGTCCAGCGACGTCAGCGAGGTTTGCAGGCCCGCGAGCTTCGTCTCGGTCGCGGAGATCTCGTCGTTCACCGCGTTGAGCTTCTCAAGCAGCGGCTTGACCTGGCCCTGCAGGGTGAGGATCTCGTTCTCCTTGGCGGTGATCTGACCGTTGAGGCCGGTCAGCTTGGCCACGAGCGCATCCAGGTCGGTGGTCAGGCCGGCGATCTCACCCTGCTTGGCATTGACGGCGTTGTTGGCGTCGTCGAGGGCCTTCTGCAGGCCGGGGAGCTCCGCCTTGAGGCCGGTGAGCTCGGCGGTCTTGGCGGTGACGTTCCCGTCAGCGACCTCCTGGGCCTTGGTGGCTGCGGCCAGCTCGCCCTGCAGGCGGGTGAGCACGACCTTCTGGTCGGCGACCTTCGTGTTCGCCGCCGCCTGCGCGTCCCGAAGACCCGGCAGCTCGTCCTGCAGACCGGTCAGCACGGTCGTCTGCGCGGTGACGGCGTCGTTCGCGGCGGCCGCGGTCTCCTGCAGACCTGGGAGGGCGGCGCGCAGTCCGTCGAGCTGGCGCTGCTTGGCGCCGACGGCCCCGGCGGCCTCGTCGACCGCGAGGCGCAGCGCCGGCAGCTCGTCCTGCAGGCCCTCGAGCTCGCGCAGCGCGGCGGTGACGGCGGTGTTGGCGGCGGTGAGCTCAGCCTCCGCCGCCGTCAGGTCGTTCGCCAGGCCGGCCAGCTTGGCATTCTGGGTGGCGATGTTCGCCTCAGCGGCCTCGACGCCGTCGGTGAGCCCGGGGAGCTCGGCAGTCAGGCGCGCGACGAGCGCCTTCTGGTCGGCGACGGCCTTGTCGGCGTCGGTGACGGTCGTCTGCAGCCCGGCCACCGCGCCGCGCAGGCCGGTCAGCTCGGTCTGCTTGGCGGCGACCGCGGCGTCAGCGGTCGTGACCGCGTCCTGCAGGGCCGGCAGCTGCGCCTGCAGCCGCTTCAGCTCGGTGTCTGCGGCGGCGGTCGTGGCCTGAGCGGCGCTCAGGATGCTGGTGGCGGCGGCCAGGGTGTCCTTCAGCCCAACGAGGACGACCTTCTGGTCAGCGATCTTCTTCTCGGCGGCCGCGACGCCGGCGGTCAGCGCCGGGACCTGAGCCTCCAGGTTGGCGACGATCATGGCCTGGTCGGTGACCGCCGTGCTCGCGGCGGCAGCGGCGGCGCGCAGCGTTGTGAGCTCGCCCTGCAGCTTGGTGAGCTCAGCCTGCTTGGCGGTGACGGCGGTGTTGGCGTTGGTCACGGCCGTGGTCAGCGTGGGGAGCTGGTTCTGCAGGGTGGTGAGCTCGGCCTGCTTGGCGGTGACCGCGTTGTTGGCGTTGGTCAGTGTCGCCTGCAGCGGCGCGGCCTGCTGCTGGAGCGCGCTGCTCTCGGTCTGCTTGGTCAGCAGCTGCCCGTTGAGCGTGTTGACGCTGGCCTGCAGCGTGTTGAGGTCGCTCTGTAGGCCGGCGATCTCACCGGTCTTGGCGGTGATCTGAGTGCTGACGGTGGCGAGCTCGGCCTTATAGCTGGAGATCTGTGCCGCGCGCGCATCCCTCACATCCTTGTTGCCACCGCTGATGGCCTCCAACCTGGGGATCTCGGTATCGAGGAAGGCCTTCCGGTCCGTCAGGACCTTCAGCTCACCCTGAGCCTTGGTGATGGCGGCCTGCTTCGCCACGATCTCCGCGTTCTTGGCCGTGATCTGGTCCTGCACCGTCTTGATCTCCGCTGCCTTCGCGGCGATCGCGGCAGTGTTGGCCGCGACCGCATCGGCGGCCTTCGTCGCGGCGGCCTGCAGCACGGTCAGCTCGCCCTGCGCCTTCGTGATCTCAGTGTTCTTCGTGGTGACGGCGTCGGAGGCCCTCGTTGCGTCGGTCTGCAGGCCGGTGAGCTGGCCTTGCACGGTGGTGATCTGGGTGTTCTTGCCGGTGACCGCGTCAGCGGCGGTCTTCGCGTCGGCCTGACGGACTACCAGAACGGCCTGCGCGTCGGTGACGGCCTTCTGCCCGGCCGCCAGCGCGGCGGCCGCGTCCTGGCCCTCGGTCACCAGCGTCGCGAGCGTCGTCTCGGCGTCGGTCACGGCGGTCGCCGCTGCGGCCGCGGCCGTCCGGGCGTTGCCCTCGGTGGCCTGTGCCGTCCTCAGCGCCTCGCCGGCGGCGGTGACCTCGCCCTGCTTGTCGGCGACGGCCTTGGTCGCGGCGGCAGCGGCGGTCTGCAGCGTCTCGAGCTCACCCGCGGCCTTGGTCACCGCAGCCTGCTGGTCGGCCAGCGCCTTGGCGGCCACTGCGGTGGCCTGCTCCTGGGTGATCAGTAGCGCCTTCGCTTCGGTGATCTCCTTGTTCTTGGCGTCCAGGTCGGCCTGCGCGGCGGTCCCGGTGGCCTCAAGCGCCTTGAGCTGGTCCTCCGCGGTGGTGATGAGCGCCTTGGTGTCGACGACCAGCTCGGCGGCGTCCGCAGCAACCTTCTGCACGTCGGTCAGCTTCAGCGTGGCGTCCGCGACCTGCGTCTGCTTGGCGGCGAGGGCCTGATCAGCGCTGGCCTCGGAGGCCTTGAGCGTGGTGAGCTCGCCCTGCGCATTCGTGATCTCAGCCTGCTTGGCGTCGTCCGCGTCCGCAGCCGCCTTCGCCGCGGTCTGCTTCGTGAGGAGCGAAGTCTGCGCGTCCTTGACGGCCTGCTGCTTGGCGGCCAGCGCGTCAGCGGCGCCTGCGGCGTCCGCCTCGAAACCGGCCAGTGCCGTCTGCGCAGCCTTGACCGCGTCAGAGGCCGCCGTCACTGCGCCAGCGGCGGACGTCGCCGTCCGAGTCAGCGTCGCCAACTCGCCCTTCGCGATCTCGATCGCGCTGCTCTTGCCGGTGACCGCAGCGTCGGCCGACGCCGCCTCGTCCCGCAGGCCCGCCAGCGCCGTCGTCGCGGTGTCGATGACGGCCTGCTTCGCCTTGATGTCGGCGTCCACAGCCCCGGCCTGCTCGACCAGACCGGCCTTCGCGTCCTGCGTCGCCTTCAGCTCGGCCTGCAGCGGCGTGAGCCTCGCGGTGAGCGCCGTCTGCTCCGCCTTGGCGGCGTCAAGGGCCTTCTGGGCGTCGGCGATCGCCGTCGTGGTGGTGCTCTGCTTGGTGACCAGGCCGGCCAGCTCAGTGGTGGCGGCCACGATGTCCTTGTCCAGCTGGAAATTCTGGGCCTCGAGCGAGGTGATCGTCTGCTGCGCGGTGACGATGTTCGTGGTCAGCGTGCGAGCGGTGCCCTCGAGAACCGCCTTCTCCGCCTGCAGCTTGGTGATGATCTCGGCGTTCCTCTTCGCCGCCGCGCGCAGCAGGTTCTCCTGGACCATGCCGCGGTGCGCAAGCTGGTTCGCGACGCCGTTGCAGATCCCCGTCGTCCCCGCCGGGCTGCTCGTGGTCGCGGCGCTCGCCGGAGACGCGAACACCAGCATGCCGGCGAACACGCCCGGCAGGACGACTGTCGAGGCGACGCGGCGGGCGGTGAAGATCGAGGTGGCGGCGGGCTTGCGCATGTAGATGGCTCCTGGGCTCAGTGTCGGTTTCAGAGTGCTGTCCGGCTTGAGATCAGATTGCCGCTGCAACCCCTTGTCCCGACATGGCCCGTTGGGTGGTCCAGGCGTTGACTTCCCTCAACACCCCATCGACGGCCACCACTAGTCATGCCCACCGCGGTGCTGTGGGTCGGCGTCCCATTCCGTGGAACCCGGACGGTGGTGTCAACGACCACCGCACGTGGAAGCTCAGCGGCCATCGGCGCCACGACACGTGCGCCGAACTGGTACCAGGTAGGTACGCCTCGACTGCGCAGCGCCGTTCAGATCGTCCGGATGCTCGACCGCTGGGCGAGGTCGCCCGGCCGGTTGCCCGAACGTGCCACCGCCGCGCCCTGCAGAACACGGGCCGCGGCGGCGGTCAGGAAGCGCAGCTGCCTATAGCGTTCGCTCAGCAGCAGTCGGCGCGAAGTAGGCGTCACCGGAGTAGGTCGCCCGGTACGTCGTCGTCGTCCTCGACGTGTAGGTCGCCGTCAGCTTCCCGGTGCTGTCCACTGCCGCACGGACCAGCACGACCTCGGCACCGCCGGCGGGCCTCGCCATCAGGGTGACCGTCCGGTTGCTGGTGCTGCCGCTGGTGACTGGGTGGTGATGAAGACCTGCTTCTTGGCGCTGCCGGTCCCGCGCGTGACAGTCAGGGACAGGCCGGAGGGGTTCGGTACGTGCATGTGCGCGTGGCCGCCGGCGGGGCCGGGTGGCTCACGGCCCAGGCGCCGTTGGGGGTGGTGACCGAGGTCGAGGACCAGCTCGTGCCGCAGCCCACACGAGTGACCGAGACCGTGCCGCCCACGACAGATCCGGCTGTGCGGTCAGCTCCCCGCTCACCTTGACGGGCGTGCCGGCGGTGCTGGTCGCGGCGGTCCGTGCCGTGAGCGTGGTGGCGGTCAGGACGCTCGTTGACCGCGACACGGAGCCCTGCGGGTGGATCCCGTTCGCCGCCACCGTGGCGACGTACCTCGTGTCGCCGGCGGGCGGGGCGTCCGTGAAGCTCGCCTGCCCCTTGCCGTCCGTCACGACTGACGGCAGCGTGGCCTGCATGCCGCCGCCCTCGCGGACCAGGGAGACGGTCTGGCCGGCGGTGCTGCTGGGTCCGTCGTAGGACAGCCGCAGGGTGCCCTGGACGGGCGCGCCGCCGACCGCCTCCCGGCTGAGGTCAAGCAGCAGGGTCGGTTCCGTGCGCCACACCAGCGCGGTCGCCGCGCGCGCCGTCCGCCTTGCGGCTGACGGTGTAGACGTAGGAGCCCGAGCCGGGCGGGAGGTCGCTGAGGCTGAAGGTGCCGTCTGCGGCCGTGGTGACGCTCGGGAGCGGCACGGGTGCCGCACCGGTCGCGACGTGGCTGACCTGCAGCAGCTCGCCCGCCAGCGGCGCACCGGTCACGGCGGCGAGCCGCCCCGGGACCGTCACCGGCTCGCCGGGGTAGAGCCCGACAGGGGACGCCGCGACCGTGAGGGTCGGGGCGTCCGCCCTCGGCAGGTCCAGCACGTGCAGGACGAGGCCCGCGGAGCTGGACGCCACGGCCCAGGCCCGGCGGCCGTCCGCCGAGGCCGCCAGCCCCGGGCCTGGAGGAGCGAGGTCGTGCCGCCGAAGTCCACCCACCGCGCCCGCGGGTTCTCGCCCAGGCGGTGGAAGCCCACGTCCGGCGTAGGCGGAGTCCAGGCCTGCGACGAAGGTCGTGCCGTCAGCCGACCAGGCGCCGGCGAGCGGGTACGCACCGCTCGGGAAGCTGCCCGTCTGCGTCAGCTCGTCCGCGGACCAGATCGTGTGGACGTACGGGCAGCCGCAGGCCGTCACGACGCGCGACCCGTCCGGGTGCGCTGACAGCTCGCGCAGGTTCTCGATGGCCTTGCAGCGCGAGGCGACGAGGGCGGGCGCGCGGCCGCGGACGTCGTTCAGGTAGAGGGTGGCGGGGCTCAGCCCGGGCCTCGGCGGCGTAGACGTGCCCCGCAGGCCCCCGTCGCCAGCACCGGCCGGTAGTACGGCCCGCTCACGACGCCGCTGAGGAGCGCACTCGTCGACGCGTCCACCACCCGAGGCCGCCGTAGTCCCCGATGCCACCGTAGGTGTTGCGGGAGTGCCCGTAAACCAGCCGGTCCCCGACGACGACCTTGGCGCCCGGGCACTGTCCGGTCGGCACCGCGATCGTCTGGGTGACCTCCAGCGTGGCGGTGTCGACCTTCTTCAGCGCCCCGCTGCCCGGCAGCGCCACCCACAGCGACCGGCCGTGGGGAGCGAGCGCCATGCCGGTCGCACCCGGCAGCCCGTCGATCGTCGACGCGCCGCCGCCCCGCAGGTCGGTCACCCGCACGCCGGTGCCACGCAAGCCGGGCGACAGGAACAGCCGCCCGTGCGCCTCGTCCGCGACGATGCGCGCGAAGCCGGCCAGCCCGAGCGGCACGGGTCCGGTGTCGGCCGCCGCGCGAGTCACGAGCGGCACGACGGTGCCGGCGAGCAGGGCTGCGACCAGCAGCAGTGGACGTGTGGACCTTCACGAGCCCCACAGGACCTCAGCGGAGCGGGCAGCCTCCCCGTTCCGGGCCCCGGTGGGTAGAGCCCGAACGGGCTATGACCGAACGGGCTTGCGCGGAGCGCCCGGAGCCCCACCGCCGCCGCTGCCGTTACCGTTCTCCCGATGCCTGCCCGAGGCAGGTGCCTTCCCCACGCAAGCAGAGGACCAGCAGCCGTGCCCGAGACCGACACCCCCGCCGTCGAGGCCGCCCTCGGCGCGCCCGCGAAGGGACGTCGCGCCACCGGCACGACCGGCACCCGCCTGGTCATCGTCGAGTCGCCCGCGAAGGCCAAGAAGATCGCGAGCTTCCTGGGGGCCGGCTACGTCGTCGAGTCGAGCATCGGCCACATCCGCGACCTGCCGAAGAACGCCGCCGACGTGCCGGCCAGCCACAAGGGCCAGGCCTGGGCGCGCCTCGGGGTCGACGTCGACAACGGCTTCA
>JAABUN010003782.1_pt1 | contig 22446 bp, 19 predicted proteins | sample 5559311 | NCBI WGS metagenome assembly JAABUN01 (sample SAMN10711877, study PRJNA513370) | rock metagenome | isolation source: Antarctica rocks | place: Antarctica: Victoria Land, Siegfried Peak sud
GAAAATGCTGTGGCTATGAGGGCCGTTGACCTTAATACCAGTTATATCGAAAATAAAGGCAATGGAAAGTTTACGATTAAACCTTTGCCAATAGAAGCTCAGGCAGCGCCAGTATATGGTATGGTAAATAGTGATGTGGATAGTGATGGAAATGAAGACCTGTTACTGGTAGGTAATGATTATGGAATGGAACCGGGCAGCGGAAGACATGATGCGTTTATGGGATTATGTCTCAAGGGTGATGGCAAAGGAAACTTCAGCAGTATGACTATAGCTGAAAGTGGTTTTTTTGTAAAAGGTGATGCCAAAGGATTAGCTACGGTGCATACAGCCAAGAATGAAGACTTACTGATAGCGACACAAAACCAGGATAGCCTGATGGTATACAGTAAGGCAGGCGATGGAGAAACCAAATGGATAAACCTTAATCCGGATGATTTTTGTGCAGACATTGTATACAGCGATAACAGGAAAAGACGGATAGAATTTTACTATGGCTCGACATTCTTATCCCAGTCTTCAAGAAAAATGAAGTTAGATAAAGATGTTGTGAAAATTGTGATTACTGATTTTAAAGGATATAAAAGAGAAGTGAATAAATAAACAAGTACTTTTCTTTTTCTGCGTTAATCTGCGTTACCTGCGGGACTAATTTCTATAAAAGTTTATAGTTTCCCATTAATTTTTTTTACATAAGTTTCCTGTACTACTACCATCACAATAGCAACTAGCGGCGTTGCCAGTACCAAACCCCACCCTCCCGTAAGAATACCCATAAATAACTGGGCAAGTATAGTTAGAGCCGGGGGAATGTTAATGAGTTTTTTCTGAATAGAAGGAGTGATTATATTGCTTTCAAGAATCTGAACAAAAATATACAAAGCAGCAACAATAATTGCTTTATTAACGCTCTGGGTTAAGGCTATAAGAATGGCAGGCACCATAGCTATTAAAGGACCAAAATTGGGTATGAAATTTAAAAGACCAGCTATTAATGCGAGTGCAATTGCCATGGGTACCCCTAAAATAGTAAGCCCTATTCCTGTTAATGTAAAAATTATACTCATCGCAAAAATCTGACCTTTAAGCCATTTGGTTAAAGTAAAGCCCAATCTATCAATAGTGCTTTTAGCTCTTGGTTTTGCTGTGGAAGGAATTAAGCCTATAAAGCCATTTATATAAGTTTTGGGAGAAAATGTAAAGAAAATCCCCAAAAACAAAACGACATAGACATCTCCAAAGACACCAAAAGTGCTATTAAAAAAACTGCTTATAAACTTATAGGCTTTGTTTGATACCTCATCAGAACCAGTTTTTTGTAAAATTTTTTGTCCTAATGGAGTAGTTGCCAGTTTTTCTTTCGCATTATTTATAGTTAATGGCAGTGTTTGGGTTAATTCCGCAACCTGCTCCTGGATCCGTGCCCCCATGAACCAAAACAGTAATGAAATAATAACAAAGGTTAGTATCACAGACATTAATAACGACATCCTTGATGAAAGATGTATTTTCCTTTGTATTAATTGCGCTAAACCATGAAAAAAAAGTGAAATCAATGACCCTGCCAAAACCAACAAAAATACGCTAAACGTCACTTTAAAAAACCATAATAAAACAACAAACAAAGCAGTAATACCACAAACAATCCATACTTTTTGTTGAAAAGTTAATGAAGGATCTTTCACACCAGGATTTTCATTGTTCATAACAGTTGAGCATTAGGCTTCCTGTTCAACTAATTACTCTTACAGGAATAATGGAATTAATAGTTTTTTACCTGTTTACAACTAAATACTGAACATTGTGCTTGCACACCTGCATCACAAATTAAAAGGCAGCGATAATGCAGATAAAAGTTTTAGGTTATACAGATACCGCAAACAAATAGACAAAGGCAAGCTACAGTTTCAGCAGAAAGACTAAAATAAATACACAACAACATCAATTGCTTCAGCGCTTACTATTTTCTGAAGCGGTATCCCCTTAGAAAATCAACGACTCCTATCCTTTTCTTCCCTTCCAATTGTATATCTGTTGCATGAATATAACCATCAGCAGCAGCAAACTTCAGAAATGTTTTACCATCTGTTGCAAAGTCTCCGGCAGCATGTGAAGGTGATGTTTTTTCTTTATTAATTTTGTAAATCTTTAAAATCTTTCCATCAAAATCTGTTATAGCACCGGGAAAAGGAGATAATCCTCTTACCAGGTTATGTACTTCATCACAACTTTTTTTCCAGTCGATTATACAATTTTCTGTAAAAAGTTTAGGGGCATGTTTTAATTCACCGCTCTCCTGTTGTACAGCTTCTGATTGAGCAGTTTCCTGTAAAGAACCATCTTCAATTCCCTTAACTGTTGTCACGAGCAAATTGGCTCCGATCTCTTTCATTACATCATGTAACTCTCCTGCAGTATCGTTGTCTCCGATTGTTATTTTTTCCTGTAATAAAATATTGCCCGTATCAATTTCCTGCTGCAGTTTAAATGTGGTTACGCCTGTTTCTTTCTCACCGTTTATAATTACCCAGTTTATAGGTGCTGCCCCACGATACTGAGGAAGAAGGGAGCCGTGAAGATTAATTGTTCCTAAGGGGGGCATATTCCAAACAACCTCCGGCAACATTCTAAAAGCAACAACTACCTGCAGGTTTGCCTGTAAAGCTTGTAATTGGATAAGAAATTCAGGATTTTTAAGTTTTTCCGGTTGCAGAACATTTAATCCTTTTTCAACAGCATATTTCTTCACAGCACTTTCAGTCAACTTCAAACCCCGGCCGGCAGGTTTATCGGAAGCGGTAATAACACCGACAATATTGAAGCCTGCTTCAACAAGTGCACGTAAAGATGCAACAGCAAATTCCGGTGTTCCCATAAATACTATTCGTAATGCAGGAGTGCCGGTTAGGGGAGAAGTGAGGTTTTCTGACATGCAGCAAAAGTAAAAGATTATTGCTGTACCTGTGGTAACAACAGGGCAAACGCATCTTAATTCTTTAAGCCCCGGCGAGGTTGATATTTTTGTGGAAAACAGAATTAGCTAACGTTGAATGATCCCCAAGGGATCGTATTAACACTCCTTCTGAATTTTAAAATATCGTAAAGTGCACTTATATCATGCGTCGGTATTTTTTCTACAAGTAACAGGCCTATGGGTCATTTTTAGAATGTCTGTTCCTTAACTTAATGACATTGCTTTTTATTGGTTTGCATCCTGGTACAATAAATACTTTTTCCTGATTTTCTTAAATGCTGCCAATTTAGGTTCCCAGCTTGCCCTGATTTCTGCCTCACTTTTGCCATCGATAATCTGCTGCATCAACTCTGCATTACCGGCAAGTTTATTAAAAAAATAATCCGTAGGTTTTGCATCAGCTTTTTTTGCTTTTATAAAAAAATCTTCTTTATCAGGAAACAACTTATATGCTTCCAGCAAATACTTTATCTGAATGTTGTTATTAATCTCCCGTAATATACGCTCATTGCTGTTGGACAGGTTCCATCCGTAGCACAACTGATTTTTAAGTTTCGGTTCGCTTGCACCTGCATTGGCAACAGGCGTAAAAGAATATAGACTATTGGGTAAAGAAGGATGACCAAATATTTGAAAAGGCTTATCCGTTCCACGGCCTTCGCTTAAAACAGTTCCTTCAAAAAAACAGGTGGAAGGATACCAGTAGACAGAGGCTGCATCAGGCAGGTTAGGAGATGGCTTGTCAGGTAAAATATATTTGCTGTTGTGGTTATAGTTCCTGCATTTTATAACAGTCATATTCAGACCTTTGCCAATTTTAGCAGAAGATGGTGTCTCATTTTGGTTAGACTTTGAAGTTGTCGTATCCCTGCTCAGCAAATTTTCTCCAACAAGAAATTTAGCGTATTCTCCAATCGTCATTCCATAAACAACCGGTACAGGTTGCATACCCACAAAACTCCTGAAAGCGGTATCAAGCACAGGTCCATCAACATAAAAGCCATTTGGGTTTGGCCTGTCTAAAATAATAAGAGGCTTCTTATACTGTAAGGCGCTTTCCATAAATTCCTGCAAGGAAGAAATGTAAGTGTAAAAACGAACGCCTACATCCTGGATGTCGAACAACAATACATCAACATCGGCAAGGTCTTCTTTAGATGGTTTTCTTTTTTTACCATACAAAGAAATTACCGGGATGCCTGTCTGTTGGTCTATATAAGAATCAACTTTTTCTCCTGCATTAGCTGTACCTCTAAATCCATGTTCGGGGCCAAATATTTTTGTAATATTTACACCCTGTTTTTGAAGCGTATCAACCAAATGAGCTTTTCCGATTGTTGCTGTATTATTTGCAAATACTCCAACTCGTTTTCCTTTCAGCAACGGTACATATTCTGCTGTTTGATAAGCACCTGGTAAAATTTGTTCATTATTCTGACGTTCAACCTGAACATTTTTTACCGTAATTCTATTTCCTATTTGTTTTAATTGGGAAAACAACGTAGTTATAGAAAGAAAACTGATAACAATTGAAAGAAGGGTTCTTTTCATTCTTGTAAAGTATTCATGGGAAAATACAAATTTAATTTTTCATATCTTTATTAATCCTTTTATTTTGACGCCGGATTCTTTATGATCTTTTTATCCGGCTTTTATTACAAAAAATACTTTTTGTGGCAAGTGTTTTGCAAAGCGTTTAAATTAGTATAAACTGTGAATCAGATAAAACAAAGATTGCAGTTCCTTATTCAAATTTAACCCAGCTATAATAAAACAAATAAAATATGCAACAAGTAAAAAGTGGTGATACTGTTAAGGTTCACTATCATGGAAAATTAACTGACGGCACTACTTTTGATACCAGCGAAGGCCGGGAGCCTCTTGAATTTGAAGTTGGAAGCGGCAGTGTAATTGCCGGTTTTGATAGTGGCGTAACCGGGATGCAGGTCGGAGAAAAGAAAACTATAAATATTCCTGTTGATGAAGCTTACGGTCAAAAGCAGGAAGATCTATACATGGAATTCCCTATTGATCGTTTTCCTGCAGATGTGAAACCAGAACCAGGCATGCAATTAAATATGAGCAATGGTTCAGGACAAAATTTTCCGGTAGTTATAAGCGAAGTTAATGATGATACTGTGATACTTGATGCAAATCATCCCCTTGCTGGCGAAGACCTGACTTTTGACCTTGAACTGGTAGAAATCAAGGGAGGTAAGAGTCCTCTTATTATAATGCCATAAGCATTTTTTTCATGAACGTCAATAAAGGCTGGTAGCATTTGCTGCCAGCCTGTTTTGTTTATGTACATGCCTCAATTCCTCCAATTCGCTTACTACAAAAGAAAATCAAAAAATATTTTGCTCCGTTATGATAAAACTTTCTGCTGTCGTTGCACTTTGTTGACTATACGTAAAAATAATTTCTCTGTATTCAGCTAATGCCGCCGCCTCATAATATATTTATAATTCATTTGACTGTCGTAAGAAATAGGAAGTTCCTACTTAAATCCTATAAGGTTTACTGGCTCAACCAATTCGTTTGTTATTGCAACAGAACAAATATTCACTAAATAATGTTTTTAGCAGGTTATGCCACTTGGTGTTGGCTTGTTTCTGAAACTGCCGCCATCTGATTCAAAAATCACAATAAGTTAGGTCAATGTTTTGGTATTTTTGTAAAGAAGCTTTCGTAAGGAATAAATAAGCAATAATGAGCAGAGTAAAGAATTATTTAAGTTTGGTAAAATTTAGCCATACCATTTTTGCAATGCCTTTTGCAATGATTGGATTTTTTTTAGGAATATTTAATGCCAGACAATGGAATCTGGATTCAACTATAGAGTGGAGGAGTGATTTTACAAACTTTGTTTTTTTAGAAAACATAGTAAAATTTATTTTGGTTGTTCTTTGCATGATAACTGCGCGGAGCGCAGCCATGGCATTTAACCGCTACCTCGATAAAAACTTTGATGCTAAAAATCCCCGTACAGCCATTCGTGAGATACCGGCAGGAATTATTTCAGCAAACCATGCTCTCATATTCGTCATATTTAATTGTGCAGCATTTATCATTTTTACATGGTTTATCAATAAAGTTTGTTTTTTCTTAAGTCCGGTTGCCTTATTTATAATTTTATTTTACAGTTATACCAAAAGGTTTACACCACTTTGCCATCTTGTATTAGGTTTAGGTTTGTCACTGGCACCGATTGGCGCCTACCTTGCTGTAACAGGAAAATTTGATATTTTGCCTGTATTTTTTTCCTTTGCCGTCTTGTTTTGGGTTAGCGGTTTTGATATTATTTATGCCTTACAGGATGTAGATTTTGACCTCTCGCAAAACCTGTATTCCATTCCTTCTGTTTTAGGTAAACAGAAGGCTTTACATGTATCAGAATTATTGCACTTTTTTAGCGTATTATTTGTAATTGCAGCAGGATGGATGGCAGGACTTGGATGGCTTTATTGGGCTGGTGTGAGTGTATTTGCGGGTATGCTGATTTACCAGCACTCTATAGTAAAACCTGATGATCTGAGAAGAGTTAACCTGGCTTTTATGACAGCCAATGGAATTGCGAGTGTTGTGTTTGCCGTATTTGCAATAGCTGATTTGTTTTTAAAATAATCAGGAAAATATTTTAGTCGATAATATTTAAAAAGTTCCCGAAGTTGATCAGCTACGGGAATTATTAATTTTACAGGGATTAGGTATTGAGTTCACAAAGAAAGGAACGACTCATAAAAAATGCGTTAAGAAAATTTATAGGTCAGGCGTTAAGAAATGAAATAGATGTTACTGAAGTTTGGATATGCTTTTAGTAAGTAGGTGCACATAACTCGAATTTTATTCTAATGTTGTGACTTATTTCATTTTAGACTGAACTATATATTTTTAGCATTTTTTATGTAGTCTTGATTTTTTGTTTCTTTTGTATCAAGACAAAAGAAAAGTAAAACATGATCCAACTCAGAAATAAAAAGGGTTTGCGGGTTGACTACCTAATCCAATAATTTAATTAAATTAACTCAATTTGACTTATTGACTTAACACTCTGATGACTTAATGACTAATGACTTCATAACTTAATTATTTCTTCAAATACATCACTTCCTTCACCAACTTCACTGTTCGCGGAATATCAGGCAGATAAGCGGCTACCAGGTTTGGGGCATAGTGCATGGGTGCATCTGCACTGGTAATACGGCGAATGGGAGCATCAAGATAATCAAATCCTTCTTTTTGAATACGATAGGTGATTTCTGAGCTTACAGAAGCAAAAGGCCACTGTTCTTCAACAATTACCAGCCGGTTTGTTTTTTTCACACTTTCCAGAATAGTGTGCCAGTCTAATGGCCTGATTGTTCTGAGATCTATCACCTCTGCCTCTATTCCTTCTTTGGCTAATTCTTCAGCAGCACCTAATGCTACTTTCATCATTTTGTTGAAAGAAACAATTGTTACGTCCTTTCCCGGTCTTTTAATATCTGCTTTACCAATTGGAATGTAATAAGTTTCTTCAGGTACTTCTCCTTTTTCACCGTACATAACCTCACTTTCCATAAACACAACCGGATCGTTATCTATTATGGCGCTTTTCAATAATCCTTTTGCGTCATACGGATTGGAAACTGAAATAACTTTTAATCCTGGAATATTTGCATAGAGACTTTCAAATGCAGTAGAGTGTTGAGCACCTAATTGTCCTGCACTACCATTAGCTCCGCGAAAAACAATGGGACAACCCACCTGCCCGCCACTCATGGCAAGCATTTTACTGGCGGTGTTTAGAATCTGGTCAAGAGCCAATGATGCAAAGTTCCAGGTCATATATTCAACTATAGGACGGAGTCCGTTTTGAGCAGCGCCCACAGCAATAGCTGTAAAACCTAGCTCTGCAATTGGTGTATCTATTACCCTTTTTGGACCGAACTCTGCCAACATTCCCTGGCTTACTTTGTAAGCCCCGTTATATTCCGCCACTTCTTCACCCATCAAAAAGACTTTGTCGTCTTTTCTCATTTCTTCACTCATCGCTTCTCTTAGTGCCTCTCTAAAAAGAATTGTTCGCATATTATCAGTGGAATTATTTAGAATAAAATTGCTTTATAAAAGCAACGCAAAAATATAAGATTATGAATTATAATCCCAAAATATGCGATCTTCATTTTTGCTTAAATAAAAAATCCCGCTAAAATATAAGCGGGAGTACAATTAACAGAGAAACACGGCTTAGAATATATTGTAGGCTAAACTTATGTAGTATAACCCGCCCACCTGAGGATTACCAAAAGAAGTTCTATAATACTGATTTAAAATATTAGTTGCTCCTAATTTGATCAGGCTTTTTGCTTTTATCAATCTATAACTCAGCATAGCATCTAAAGTACCGTAGGCTGGTACCTCACCTGTTCCGAAAGTTCCTTCCCAATTAATTTTATCCTGCCATCTGTAATTGATATTAAAACCTATTCCTTTAAACACATTGCTATTACTAACAGCTAAATTAAAACGATACCTTGGTGTATTGAAATAGGTAATAAGACCTAACGGAACATTTTGCAACTCGTCGCTGAAGAAATTGCCACTTAAAAAATAACTTTTTGTTACATTATATTCTATTCCAAAACCATAACCAACGGCTTTAACCGGAGTTTGTGAACTAACAACGAAAGAGTAATTATTGGAAGTAAAAGGACTTGCCAGGTCTATTGGAGCCCTTGCAGGCTCACCACTTTGGCCCCGTGCAACAGCAACACGGGCAATAAAATCTTCGTACCTGCTATAGTAACCGTAGACATCTACAAAAATCTTTTTTAAGAATAATGCTTTATAACCCAGTTCAAAAGACCGCATTGTTTCAGGCTTTATTTTACTGAAAGTGGCAGTTTTAAGTAAAGCCGGATCAGGAGCAGCACCTGTACCAAATGAATTGCGGTAAGCAATTACACTTGCAGATGTATAAGCAGGGTTTTTATCAAAACCAAAGAAAGTTTCGAACTGGGGCAGGCCTCCTATTAACCTGTTTGCACCTCCTGTAAGTAAATTAATATATTGATCCTGCGTAGCAGGAAAACGATAAGCAGTCTGGTAAGACAGCCGGATATTATTGTCTTCCGCTACTTTAATAAGTGCACTAAGTCTTGGGGTAAACCGTCCTTTGAAATTTTGGTTTTTATCATAACGCATAGAGCCTGTTAATTTCACCACTTCTTTAAATAATCTCTTTTGAACCTGTAAGTATCCTCCGTATTCATTAATTCCTATAGGACCCGTTGTATCTGCGAATATTGTTCCTTTAGAGTTTAAGGAGTAGTGCCTGAAACTTGCACCTGCCAACACTTCTGCAAATTTTATTTTATCCGCAAAATTGTACTGCCCCTCGTAGTGATACAATGCTGATTTATCAGCGAACTTCGCTCCTCCGGAACCTACATCTGTATTGACTGCTTTATTAAATGCAGAATCAAACTGTGGAGTTCCCGGTAAAAATCTTCCGCTTTCTGCAATTGTTCTTGCAGCTGCATGCGCCTGGGCTTCAGGCAATACTATTCCCCCGAAGCCTGGTAAAATGCCTAACTTTGCTGCCCCATAAACTCCTGAGTATTGAGAAAACCAGGTAGTATTATCTTTCCATGCCTGGTTTATATATAATGCTGCAGTGGTAGCGGTATAAGAGTCCCCTGAATTTTCCTGCGTTGTATACCCTCTCAAAAACCAATTTTTGCTTCTTAATTCAACTTTATACTGGCCTATCTTAAAATCTTTTAAAGCATACCTGTCAGCACCAGTATAAACACTTGTACCTATACCATAATAACCAAGAAAAGATGCTTCCAGACTATTTGTTATTTTATAATTCAGACCTGCTGAAAATCTTGCATTATAGGCATTATAATTTACCAGGTACCTTTCCTGATAACCCGTTCTGCTAACAAATTGTCCTCCATAAGTATCACGGTAAGGGTTATTGCTTACGGCACTTGCAGGAATAAGGAAAGGGAGGTATTGAACAAAAGGAGCTGATGCGGCATTTGAAGCAAAAGTAGTAGCTATTTGTGTTGGGGTAGCCCCGGCAGCAATCATCGCATCTACCGCTGTTACACCCGCTGCCGCCTGGGGTGATGACCCTTGTACCTGAGCCCTTACTGCCTGTGCTAATGCATTCATACTTGCGCTTGCTTCATCGCCAAACACGTTTACACCATCGTAGTTCGGATCCGTTTGCCTGTTACCATCTTTAATAGAGCTAATCACATTGTTTCTAAGTAAATTCCTTTCATCAGTTCCTTCCCAATCCCGTGCTTTTATATATTGTCCGCTTATCTTAAAAGCAAATTTTTCTGAGATCTTTTTTGCATATCTTAAGGTATAATCATAGTAAGGAGCCGCTTTATGCTGAGAGCCATCTACATGGTTAACCCCTTGCTTTACCTGAAGACTAAGACCCTGGTATTTAAAAGGATTTTTACTATTAATAAGTAAAGTTCCGTTCATACCGCCGGAACCGTATAAAGCAGAAGAAGCTCCGGGTAATAACTCCATGCTCTCAACGTCCAGTTCTGTTAATCCAACAAGACTTCCTATGGAAAAGTTAAGTGCAGGAGCCTGGTTATCCATTCCATCAACCAACTGATTGAAACGAAGATTACCACTGCCGTTAAATCCACGTGTACTTGGTGTCTTAAATGCAAAACTTGAAGTAATAATATCTACACCTTTTAAAGTTCCGATTACATCATAATAACTTGGAGATGGAGTATTACGTATATTGGCTGTACTTACTCTCTCAATAGTTACAGGAGATTCTAAAATTCTTTCGGGCAAACGTGAGGCAGAAACGACAACCTCCTGCCCAAGAACAGATGCAGGATCCATGAAAACACTTAAAGAATTGGCACTCGATACATCGACTTCTTTATAAGCATAGCCTATAGAAGAAAAGACTAACGTGACGGGAAATTTATATTTACCGGAAATTTTAAAATTACCCTTATCGTCTGTAAACGTTCCGGCGTTGCTATTTTTAATAATAACAGACACAGCAGGAATGTATGTTTTTTCTTTACTGCTTTTTACATTTCCACTAATAGTAGTATTACTTTGAGCATGTACATTAACCGGGAACAAAGCAATTGTTATAATACAGATTATGCTGCAATAAATTTTTTTCATACAGATAGGTTTTTTGTAGTATCGGAGTAACAAATTAAGTATTGTTTTTTTTTGTATCGAATTTAATTGTAAATATGATATTAACCATCAAATAAAAATATATTTTATAATTCGGGGCATACTATTTTTGAATATGAGAAACTTTCAATTTCCTCAGCAAACCAATTTTTATAGTGGAAAGGTTCGCGATGTATATTCTATTGGTGCAGACTGGCTTGTAATGATAGCAAGCGATCGTATCTCAGCGTTCGATGTTATTCTTCCTAAACCCATTTCTTATAAAGGACAGGTTTTGAACCAGGTTGCTGCTTATATGCTTGATAAAACAACAGACATTTGTCCTAACTGGCTTGTCAGTACACCCGCCCCTAATGTTGCCCTTGGCAAACGTTGCAAGCCCTATAAAGTTGAAATGGTTATACGTGGTAATCTTACAGGACATGCATGGAGAACTTACCGGCAAGGAAAGAGAATGCTATGCGGAGTTACACTTGCTGAAGGTCTTAGAGAAAACGATTACTTCCCCTCTCCTATTATTACCCCTACTACCAAGGCAGAAACCGGTCATGACGAAGATATTTCAAGGGAAAAAATAATTGCGGAAAAGCTTGTAAATGAAGAAGAATATTTACAATTGGAAAAGTACACACTTTCACTATTCGAAAGAGGTAAAGAGCTCGCAGCCAAAAGAGGATTAATACTCGTTGACACAAAATACGAATTTGGAAAAATAGGTGACACTATATATCTGATGGATGAAATACATACCCCTGATTCATCAAGATACTTTTATGCAAATGGTTTTGAGGAGAGGCTTGAAAAAAACCAGCCTCAAAAACAACTGAGTAAAGAATTTGTGCGCGAATGGCTGATAGCAAACGATTTTATGGGCAAAGAAGGTCAAACCGTACCGGAGATGACAGATGAATGGATACAAACAATCAGCAAACGGTACATAGAGTTATATGAACAGTTGATCGGTAAGAAGTTTATACCTGAAGATCTGAGTGATGAAGAAACAGAAAGAAGAATTGTGGATGCATTGAAAGCGGTGAAAGCAATTTAATATAGTTGAAGGTTCCTGTAATTTTCTTTGAATAAATTGTTTAGGTTGTATACTAATGCCTGAAATGTAGTTCCTTTCTTGCTTTTTAAACTGTTAGTAAGTGTAACTCTGCATTTTATAAAAAATATTATCTATGAAAACAATACAATGGGGCATTATAGGTTGTGGGGATGTGACTGAAATTAAAAGCGGACCTGCATTCGATAAAGTTCCGGATTCGAAACTGGTAGCAGTAATGCGGAGAGATGCGGCAAAAGCGGAAGATTATGCAAAAAGACATGGTGTACCAAAGTGGTATACCAATGCTTATGACGTGATCAATGACCCTGAAATAAATGCAATCTATGTTGCTACTCCTCCATTGCAGCATGAAGAATATACTGTAGCAGCTTTACAGGCAGGCAAACCGGTTTATGTAGAAAAACCAATGGCTGTAAATGCAGCCGCTGCCAAAAGAATGCTGGATGCCGCTATTGAAAATAAAATCGAACTTTCGGTAGCACATTATCGTCGTGCACAGCCTCTGTTTAAAAACCTTAAAGAACTTTTGGAGGCAAAAACAATCGGCGAAGTAAAGTTTGCCGACCTTCAGTATTTAGCCCCTCCTTTGTCATCTGAGCAGTTGCAGGAAACTAAAATAAAATGGAGAGTAGACACTGCTGTTGCCGGAGGCGGGTTATTTCATGATTTAGCACCACATCAATTAGACCTGATGTTGTACTTGTTTGGAAAAATAAATAAAACAAGTGGAATTTCTTGTAACCAAACAGGATTATACAATGCAGACGATATTGTAGCCGGAACGGTGCTATTTGAAAACGGGATAATTTTTAATGGATTATGGTGTTTTACTGTACCTGAAGAAGAAATAAAAGACAATTGCGAGATTATGGGCACCAAAGGCAAAATCAGTTTTAGTGTATTTGGAGAACCAGAAATTGCTGTAACAAAACAAGGGAAGACAGCAACTATGCATTTTGAAAAGCTGGAACATGTACAGCAACCAATGATTGAAAAAGTTGTTCAATACTTTTTAGGAAAAAGCGAAAATCCATGCAGTGCAGAAGATGGCGTGGAAGTTATGCGGGTTATGAAAGTTTATACCGACAGATAGATAAAAAATTCGGGTTAGGCAATTTTCAGTTCTCAAAATTGCTTAATCAGCCCTGTCAGCACTTCCTGTTTATGATTTACAAGTACACTTTAAATATAGATTTCCGCGGGTGCGGCTACCAGCATTTTCGGAGGCCCCGGGGAAGTCATGCTTTATTTTTATCAAAACTTGCCATAAATAGGGTGCTCTTAAAGAGTAATCGACTGTTTGCAAATTAAATACTTAATCAAAAGATTTTATTAGCTAAAGTTACTTCTGCTGCAAATTGTTCCTTCACCGCCGTTCTTTTGTAATTTGATACAAATCGAACATCTTTGCATTATCACTTTTTTATTGATAAATAATTATTAAAAAATTTAATGCTGTTATTTGATGAATAGAGATGCAGAAGTACAAGTGTGCGACGCAATGATGCTTAATAGAAAGGATAAAACTCAGTTCATAATTCTTTCTTTAAAAAAAATTAATTGATATGGCTATAGTTGATTTGCTTATGCCCAGGCTGGGTGAGAGCATAATGGAAGCTACTGTTTTAAAGTGGACTAAAAAGGTTGGAGAAATGGTGAAGCAGGATGAAACGGTGCTGGAAATTGCAACTGATAAAGTAGACAGTGAAGTACCTTCAACAGCGGAAGGCATACTGTCAGAAATTTTATATAAAGAAAATGATGTAGTGCCTGTAGGTACGATAATAGCCCGCATAGATACTGATGCAAATGCTGCAGAGGCAACTGCAGGAGAGGCAACTGCAGAAGATTTAGTGGTTATTGCTGAAAGTAATTTGCCGCATGAACCTTTTACAAATGAAGAAGAACCTTTAGAAGAATCTATTCCTTTTGTACCAAGGCATACTGCGCCTGTAATAAACAATACCGGCGGCAATAATAAATTTTATTCGCCACTTGTATTAAATATTGCAAACAGCGAAGGCATCTCTATGAGTAATTTGGAAAACATAGCCGGTACAGGCAATGAGGGAAGGGTGACAAAAAAAGACATTTTACAATATGTTGCAAATAAAAAACCCATACCTGCTGTTGAAACTGAAATGCCGGTGCCGAAAACGCCTTTATCAGAAACAGAAAAGTTAGCTGCATCTCGCCATGATGAATCAACCTTGGTTTCTGCTCCTGCAGAATCTATCGGGCCGACGGCATCTTCGTCTGTTCCGACAGAAAATGTAGAGATAATAGAAATGGACAGAATGCGAAAGATGATTGCAAAACACATGGTGTCGAGCAAGCAAATAAGTCCGCATGTGACGAGTTTTTCAGAAGCGGATGTAACAAATATGGTGAGATGGAGAGAACGGGTAAAAAACCAGTTTGAAAAGGTGGAAGGAACAAAGATTACTTATATGCCGATGTTTATTGCATGCGTGACAAGGGTCATAAAAAGGTTTCCTTATATAAATTGTTCTGTTGAAGGCGAAAAGATAATTTTAAAAAAAGATATTAATATAGGCATGGCAACTGCGCTTCCTTTGGGAAGCTTGATTGTGCCTGTTATTAAAAATGCAGATCATCTAAGCCTTGTAGGGTTAAGCAAATCTGTAAATACTCTTGCTGATAATGCAAGAAATAACCGCCTTAAACCCGATGATACAAACGGCGGTACATTCACCATTACCAACGTTGGCACATTTGGCAGTCTTATGGGAACTCCAATCATCAACCAGCCACAGGTTGCCATTCTTGCTGTAGGCGCTATAAAAAAGCGCGCTGTGGTTATAGAAACATCAGAAGGAGACACTATAGGTATAAGGCACATGATGTATTTGTCTCTTAGTTATGACCATCGGGTAGTGGATGGCAGTGTAGGAGCAAGTTTTCTTACAGAAGTTGCTAAAGAATTCGAAAGCTGGGATGTTAACAGAGGATGGTAAAGGAATGAATTTTGAATAAGATGGTATAACTGAACCGAAAGAAGGAATTATAATGCTATATAAGAAAACTTTTAGAGCCGCTATTTGCTCGCTTGCTTTGCTATGTATTTCATCTGCTTTAAAAAGCCAGAGTAACGTTCTTGGCTCATGGAACGTTGCAAATGCAGAATATTATCTTAACAAGAAATGGAACTTGTGGGGCGAAGTACAGTTAAGGTCCCAGAAACTAACGGACCAGTTTTATTATCATGAATTGAAGGGTGGAATAAATTATAAGCCCAATAAAAATTTGGCTGTTTTGTTAGGTAGCGGTCAATATGTAACTTACAGCAATGGTGGAAATTTCAAATCACCTGTTTTGAGTAATGAGTTCAGGCTTTGGGAGCAATTAACACTTGTTAATAATATTGACAGACTTAAAATTGAACACCGTTATAGAATAGAGCAAAGATGGCTAACTATTGGTTATAGAAATCGATTTCGATACAGGCTAAATCCTATTATTCCTATTAATAAATCAACTGTTGAAAAAGGAACTTTGTTTGCAAGTATTTATGATGAAATTTTTCTCACGAACAAAGGACAGTATTTTGAGCGTAATCGATTTTTTTGCGGCTTAGGTTACCAGTTCTCAAACCCTTTTACCCTGCAGATAGGCTGGATAAGACAATTTGATTATCTGGGTAATAATACCGGCAGGAAAAAAGATTTTTTACAAACAACGTTATTTCTTCGCCTAAACCAACATAGAAGTGACCATGAGACACATCCCAGTTCTATGGATTGATATTGATTTAGTATGAATTGTCGTCTGATATTTATTTTATTCTATTTTTGTTTTCTCTTCAGCTACTTTCTAAAAAATTTCATCTGTTTTCCTTTCTTATCTTACTTCTAATGATTGATTTATAATAGACTTTAAGACAATTAAAAGATTATAAGGATACTATTTTTAATTTCTAAACTAATTACTTGTTAAAATAATAAAAAAGTTTTAACATTAGTATTATTTTTAAGTCTGTAAGAATATGTAAAATAAAAAAGGTAACTATGAAAACATTATCAGAAACATGGTTCACAGAGGGATATATAGATTTTGAATTAAAAAAGTATACTCTTCTTGCCTACCTGACCGAGGTTAATAAATACTTCAATGAAAATAAACTATATCCGCAATTAGCTGATGTTGTTTTTCATTACAATAACATTGTTTCATTCAGAGAAAATAAAAAATTTCTGCAGGAACATTTTCCAAAGCAGTTAACCGATATAAATATTCAAAAACTTCAGTTTGCATATGAAAGAATGATTGAAGATGACGAATTGATGAAGGAACTTGAAGATATCATACGATATTCTGCAACTAAAATAAAAAGCACTATTAAAACCGGAGCAGAGATTTATGAATTTGTTGAAGCCAAAATAACTATAGAACCTGTAGGACTTGTTCCTCTTGAGGTAAATGAAGGTTATTTATTTTTAAAAGACGGAAATTATAACGCAACTATTGTATACCAGTACCGGTTAACTTTTTTTGAAAAGCATGATGAAAAATTTCGTGGCATCCGCACAGATTATATTCAAAGATGGGAGCGGACAGTAAGTAATTCACCTGAAAATATAAAAGGTGAATTAATAAAAAATCTGAAAACTTTGCCTAATCCTGCTGTTTATAATATACAAACTGACCTGGTTTACCCGGTTGAAGAAACTTTACTGCCTATCGCCAAAAGAAGTTTTGTAAAATTTATCAGCAGGTAGATTGTATTATCCAGGTTAATCTGTACTTTAATTTACCTGTTCTCAAAGTTACTTCTTCACCCTCTCATATTTTTGAAAAGAATAATTAAAGCGTCATGTCTATAATCAGCTAGGCTAATCATTTTTTACGACCACTGATCCTCGATGTGCTCATACTTTTAATGGAATTAGGCAGTAGAAAATGAGGTATTGGAGGGTTGTTAACTTTGTTTATACTTCAGGCTTATTTCCAATATAATAAATTTTATTATTGATAAAGGCACTATCAACACCTTTTTTTGGTATTGATGGTGCCTTTCATTTTAATTTTCATAATAGTATGAGGACTTAAGCTTAGATAACAAGGTTTAGTCTGAATAGAAAAATTAAATCTTATAATAATTTTAAGATTGCTTCTCCTTTATAATTTAACATCATCGGCAATTAATTCCTACCGGACAATTACTTTAATTACCTCTGATTTTTTTGCCGATTGTATCTTAAGAAAATAAACCCCTGCACTTATAGATAGATCAGAAATATCGACCTCCATTTTAGAGCCTCCATCCTTTAATCTTGCGTTTTTAACGTGGCGTATATTACCAAGTTCATCTACAAATTGCAGACTTACATTTCCTTCATATCTTCTTGAAAGTTCAATATTAAATCTCTTCAGTATGGGGTTTGGATAAACTTTTAGCCTTAACAGAATTATCTGAAATAAGTCTATTTTCAATAGCCCTCAATGCCGAACGGCTTGTGACAGCGGAGGATGTTTGAATGATTAACTGAGGTTGTTCGCAGTATTTTCTTTACCACTTGCCGTTGCACTCTTAACAATCAAAGACATCACTACAGTTGCTGTCAGGAAACAATATGGAACAGCTATCAATGAGTGACTCTGGTCCACGGCAAAACACCATAACTGGCACAGGAATACTATTGGGGAAACAGATTATTTGTTGTGAGTCAGTCCCAAGAAAATTCCTAAAGACCCTTCTGCTTAATTAGCTCTTGCTTGTATTGGCTAAGGTGACAACAAATATTGGCAAAACATTCCCCGATGTTGGGAACTTTGCCAGCTTATTTATAATTTTTTACTGGGAAAGGATAAGGCAAATAAAAGTTTTTGTATCTTTAAGGTTGTACCACAAACAAGTTATTTTCTGCACTATTGTGTGAAAAATTTTAATGGAATTAAAAGGAGGAATAAGTTATGAGCAATTCATCACAAACAAAGTGGCATATTGCCGGCGAAGAAGCGATAAGTTGTAATTGTGCCTGGGGTTGTCCGTGTCAATTCAATGCTTTGCCTACACAAGGCAGGTGTGAAGCTTTTGGAGGTTGGCAGATTCAGGAAGGTTACTTCGGAACTACACGACTGGATGGTGTTCGGTTTGCACTTTCCTATTGGTGGCCGGGGCCAATTCACGAGGCTAATGGAACGCGACAACTTATTATTGATGATAACACAACGCTGGAACAGCGTGAGGCCGTAATGGCTTTGTACAGTGGCACCCAGGGAGGAACATTCTTTGAAATATTTTCTGCGGTTGCCCCCAATATGCCCGAAACCTTGGTAGCCCCTATCACTTTTGAAAGTGACAGAGAACGAAGGGAGGCGCATGTCTACGTTCCTGAAATAGGTGAACTTAGGGCGGAACCTATTAAAAATCCTGTAACAGGTGAGGAACACCGGGCACGTATTGTATTACCCAATGGCTTTGAATACAAAGAGGCAGAAGTTGCCAACACAGTTGCAATGCATGTAAAATCAACTGCACCGCTGATTTTTGAAAACAAGGGCACTTATGCACAACTCAATGCTTTCGATTGGAGCAATTCGTAAATTATTGAAATCATGAATTTTTTTAAACGCTAAACTTGCAGCACAGCCTGGTGAGCAAATTATATTTTACTCAACAATTCTCGTAATTAATGTTTAGCAGTAATTCGTTAGAGTACCTTTTAAAAAGAGACCGCTTGATCATTATAAGCGGACTTTTTATTATTGCCCTGTTATCCTGGTTATATATCATCTATCTGTACAACCAGATGACTTACATGGATATGAACGCCCTGTTTTTTGCCATGCCCATGACACCAGAATGGACCACAACAGATTTTGTCCTGTTATTTCTTATGTGGGTTGTAATGATGGTTGCAATGATGACACCTTCTGTAGCGCCTCTTGTTTTAATTTTTGCAGCGATAAATCGTCAGCGGAGTCAACAAGATCGACCTTTTATTAATACAGCCTATTTAATGGCAGGATACTTTTTAGTATGGACAGCATTTAGTTTAGCCGCTACTTGTTTGCAATGGCTGCTGCAACAAATATCGTTGCTGAATCCTGAAATGAAGACAACCAATAAAATATTAGGAAGCGTAATTTTAACTGCGACCGGTATATTTCAGTTTACGCCTTTAAAAGGAACTTGTCTCAAATACTGCCGAACCCCTCTTATTTTTGTTCTCCATCATTGGAAAGAAGGTAAAAAAGGTGCTTTAAGAATGGGGATAGAAAACGGGTTTTATTGTGTAGGTTGTTGCTGGATGCTGATGGTGCTGCTTTTTGTAGCGGGTATTATGAACCTGTTATGGGTGGCGCTTATAGCACTTTTTGTTCTTGTAGAAAAAATCTCTTCCGGGGTAAAATGGATACCTTATCTGGCTGGTTTTATCTTGATTGTATATGGTGTTCTTTTATTTGTTTTATAAGGATTTCATTTGTACATAAAAAGCCCGGAAAGTATGAACAAACGAAGTTTCTTAATGATAGATCGAGGTTGCAGTATACAAATTGATAATAAAATGAAAACGACCAATTACTACAATACATTTATACAAGTTGCAGATGACTGCCCTGTAAATGTTGCCGGGATGCCGCCGCAGAAAGGTGATGATAAGACTGCAGCAAACATTCAATTTGAAATGATAAAAAACAATCCATATGAATACACATCTGATGAAATACTATTTTGTGTATATGCAATAAAAAATAAAATAAGTGACAAAGATCTTGAGGAAGAGAGAGAAAATTTCTTTTCAAAAGGACAACCCTGTTTTCGTTCTTCGCCACTGACAAAAAGGTATGGTTGGGGTGTTCATAGCGATGCAGAAGGAAAAATAGCTATTTATGCAGTTGACTCGGATGAATACAAAAAGCTTTCCAAAGACCAGAATTTAAAAACCGTAAAAGCTATGCGTTCAAAACGCGAATGACAATTTTTGTAACTTCCGAAAGACTATAGTTAATAAATATGTTTTCCAATGACTTTCTGTTAAAACAATATTCAGACAGAACCGCCGGACGCTAAAAAGGCGCTTTATAAAAGTGAACGAGTAATAAATTCACCTTTTAATACACTAATCAATTTTAGTGCTTGATTGAAAGCCCATATTCTACAAATATCCATTTTCACAAAGTGATTTTCCATTGCAGATAACTTGTTAATAGTAAATAAATAGAATGAGAGCAAAGACAGAACGAATTTATAGAGATGTTGAATTCCTGACATCAATAACTCCTTCAAGGAATTTTCAGAGTTCAGCTTCTTTGGAAAAGGCCTGTGAATATATTTGAGGATGAATTTAAGAAAATAGGTGCAAAGCCAGAAATACAAACGTGGTTTGCTCAGGGAAATGAATATAAAAATATTATTGTATCTTATAATCCTGGTAAAACACGAAGATTAATTGTCGGGGCTCATTATGATGTTTGTGGTAATCAACCGGGAGCAGATGATAACGCAAGTGCGGTTGCCGGTTTACTGGAAACTGCCCGACTGGTTTTTGAACATGGCCCTCAAACAGATTACCGGATTGATTTTGTGGCTTACTGTCTCGAAGAACCCCCCTTTTTCGGTTCAACCTCCATGGGAAGCTATATACATGCTAAATCATTATTCGATAATAAAACGGATGTGATCGGCATGATTTGCCTGGAGATGATTGGTTATTTTTCAGATGCACCCAATTCACAACCTTTTCCAACTCCTGAATTAGCAAAATTGTACCCACATACTGCAAATTTTATCATTGTAGTCGGTATCAGAAAGTATGCAGCTTTCAACAATAAAGTTCACCAATTAATGTCAGCAGACTCGGCAATAGATGTTCAGGTAATCAGTTTTCCATCAGGTGATGGATTAGCCGGGTTATCAGATCACAGTAGTTATTGGAAATTTGGATACAACGCTCTTATGATAAATGATACCGCTTTTCTTAGGAATCCAAACTATCACCTTAAGTCAGATACAATTGATACACTTGACTTTAAAAAAATGACCGGGGTAATTAATAGTGCCTACAAAGCGATAACTAAAATAATTTAAACTGCCTGAACGGTCTGTTTTTTTAGAAGTGAAACCAACAGAAATCGTGTTGGCGTAACGACAATTTAAAAAAGCCAAATGAATAGTAGTGATAATCAAAAGAATAGAATTTTTGGTTTTTAATGGAGTTGCCTATATTTATCCTTTCGTGGCAATTTTATGGCAACACTCAAAATATTTGATAGAATTGAACAGTTTCTTTCTCACAATGAAATAGAACTAAAAAACCAGTATCTAATTTTTAGACAACTATTGTCCATTCTTGAGCAAGTTAGCCAAGGCAAGATTGGAGCTTTTAAACTATTTAATGTAGTTGAAAACGATAATACAGAATTTATTTGTCTTCAAACTAAACCCTACTTAATAATAATTCCTATAAAAACAGAAAATAATGTTAACGCCTATCAGCTTCTAAAATCTACATTACAGTCAAGTATCATGTCAGGTGTTGAGATTTTGGGAGAGCGGACTTTAATTTTTAAAATTTTAGAAGATTTAAATGTAAAGTTTAATATCATAAAAGATAGACTTCTTTATGAATGCGAAAAAACAAAAGAAATATCACCTTGTGAAGGAAGTTTGCAAATTCCTATATGGGAAGAAATTGAAGAAATTACAACAATGGAATTAAACTATCATAAAGAAGAGTATGGTGACAAATCTAATCACGATTTTCAGCGAACAAAGCAGCTTGTTGAAGAAAAAATGAAAAAGCAGTCATTTTGTTGTGGAAAAATAACAATAAGATTGTTAGTTTAATAAACGCAAATTTTGAAGGCGACTTTTTTTACATTTATCATATATATACTAAGCCAACTGAAAGAAAAAAAGGTTTTGGTACAAATCTTCTTCAAAAGGTAACCTCAAAAATAATTAATAGCGAAAAGATAAAGGCTGGTTTAGTTTCGCAAAGGAATGATAATAGTACAAACAAAATATTTAAGGAAATTGGGTTTGTACCTATTTATGAAATTTTAAATGCTGAGACTTTGTAAAAACTGCCACGAACAAGAGTATTGCCAATAGTAGGGCTGGAGTGTGTCACGAATGAGAAGGATGCAAGTTCTTTTCAATGCTGTATAAAAGATGAGGGTTGGCCCCTCATATACGCCTTGCGGGAGGAGTATATAAACCACTTCATGGTGCTGTAATCAA
>JAABUN010003783.1_pt1 | contig 22442 bp, 18 predicted proteins | sample 5559311 | NCBI WGS metagenome assembly JAABUN01 (sample SAMN10711877, study PRJNA513370) | rock metagenome | isolation source: Antarctica rocks | place: Antarctica: Victoria Land, Siegfried Peak sud
TGCTCCGCTCCGTCGAGCGCGTCGTACTCGTCGACAACGACTCCTCCGACGGCACCCCAGAGACCGCCCGCCGGGTGGCCGAGGAGGCGGGGCTCGGCGGGAAGCTCGAAGTCCTCTCCTATCCGTTCGCCGTGTCGCGTTGCGGGCCGGAGCATCTTGGGACCTATCCGGACTCGGTTCACAGCCTGACGTACTTCTACAACTGGTCTTTTTCGCACGTGAAGACTCGGTACGCGTTGAAGTGGGATGGGGACATGGTTCTGACGGGACGAGGGGGTCGGGTGCTGCGGGATCTGGCCTGGCAACTCGAGGGTACGGACGGCGCGATCACGATACCTCGTTCACCAGTGTACGTGGAGAGCGAGCGCGTAGCCTACCTAGATACTGGCCCAACGAAAGCCGAACCGTGGGGCTGGCGCAACTCACCGTCCTACACGTTCTCCAAAGCCTTCGACTGGGAGCTGAGGCTCGCCGAAGCTGGCGACCCCATAACCAAGTTGCCCGACTACGTGTGTTTCGAGTTGAAATGGCTGGATGCCGCCGAGTTCACGCACTGGTCGCATACGGAGTTCAAGGCCGAGATCAACTCCCGCAAGCGCCGCGAGTGGGATCTCTTCCACGCCCTTCGGGAAAGATCTCCCCTACCAAACGACGTCGTAAGGATCGAAAGCCTGGAGGAGGTACACGTGATCGAGCACCTAAGCAACATATACTTGCCTCTCAGACGACAACTGGCGTCGCCGAACGCCGCTCTATCGATTCCCGTAGGCTTCTAAACCGTGCTGCTCTCTCCAAACAAGGGATTTGTGTTTCTGGCAATGACGAAAGCCGCCTCGACTTCTATCGAAACCGCCTTCGCTCCCCACTGCCAGATAGTAACTCGGGGAATAGCTTTCAAGCACACCCGGTACGCAAGGTTCGAACGCTTTATGCAACCGTATCTGGCCTCGAAAGGTTTTGAACGTGACTCCTACGAGGTAGTGTGTGTTTTCCGCGAGCCCATCGACTGGCTCTCTAGTTGGTGGCGATACCGCGCGCGCCAGGAGCTTGCCGACCCATCGCACCCGGCCCACGACAACTACACCGGCAACACCTCGTTCGAGGAGTTCGCCGGAGCTTACATCACGGGTGAAGAGAAGTTCGCCATGCTAGGCCGTCAGTCCGAGTTCGTGCGAGCACAATCCGGTGACGTCGGGGTGGACCGCTTCTTCCGCTACGATCGGCTGGACCTGCTGGTGGATTATCTGTGCGAGAAGGTCGGCGAGAGAGTAGAGGTGGGCGTCAGGAACGTCTCGCCAAAGATATCTTACTCACTCTCCAAAGGGTGCGAACGCGAGTTACGAGCCTTTCTAGAGCCCGAGTACCAGATCTACGCGCAGGCGGCGGGCGGATGAACCTGGTGGATGTTCATGCAGGTTGGAGGCGCTGAGATATGTTGTTGGCTCCGCAACACGGTTTCGTATTTCTATCCGTAACGAAGGCCGCCTCTACCTCCATCGAAGACGCCTTCTCACCTTACTCCCAGATAGCCCTGCGCGGAAACCCCTTCAAGCACACGCGCTACGCGGGATTCCAGCACTTCATGCAACCGTATCTAGGTTCGAAAGGTTTCCGGCGCGACTCCTACGAGGTGGTGTGCGTATTCCGCGAGCCAATAGACTGGCTCTCCAGTTGGTGGCGATACCGGGCGCGCCAGGAGCTTGCCGACCCATCGCACCCGGCCCACAACAACTACACCGGAAACGTCTCCTTCGAAGAGTTCGCCCGAGCGCTCATGGAAGGTGGCGCGCAGTTCGCCCAGTTGGGTCGTCAGGCCGACTTTGTGGAGCCACGAGGACCGAAGTGGCGTCAGGTGGACCGCATATTCCGTTACGATCGGCTGGACCTGCTGGTGGATTATCTGTGCGAGAAGGTCGGCGAGAGAGTAGAGGTGGGCGTCAGGAACGTCTCGCCAAAGATGTCTTACTCACTCTCCAAAGGGTGCGAACGCGAGTTACGAGCTTTTCTGGAACCCGAGTATCGTATCTACGGGCCGGCAATTGCCAAGTGAGGTCCGGTACCGGATCCCGCAGGGCCGTGATCGTTGACAATCCTCCGGGTCACCAGTAGCCTTCCGAAAGTCGTGAAGCGTATGGATCATGAAAGAGGAGCGTAGGTTGCCGATCTTCCGGCTCAACAAAGCTTTCAGCGTAGGGCGAAATGCGAAGGTGTTCTTCGACCTGCAGGGTGGTCTTACACGGGGTGAAGTACCGGCCCCTGCGGATAAAGCAGAGAGCCTCAGGAGAGAGCGGCAGCGCAACGAGCGGCAGCGAAAAGCACTTCTGGAGCAGAAACTGGAGATCTCTCAACTCAAAGGCCAGCTCAGCGCGGCACGCGGAGCAGCAACGGGCGTGAACATCTCATCATCCACCGAGCTGTCGAGCGATTCCGGTGGCGCGCTGCCGGACTTCGTCGTTATCGGAGCGATGCGGTGCGGAACGAGCCAATTCTATGGATTGCTCACGCAGCATCCGGATGTCCAGAAAGCTACCGCCAAAGAGTTACACTACTTTGACCGGTCCGAGCGGTTCGAGAGAGGTATCGAATGGTACCGGCAGTGCTTCCCGGCTCCGCAATGGAAGGGTGGGCGAAGGTCCATTACCGGCGAGGCAACGCCCAAGTACCTGGCGGATACCCTGGTCCCCGAAAGAATGAACGAGGCAGTTCCGGCGGCACGGTTGATCGTGCTCCTCAGAAACCCGGTCGATAGAGCGTACTCTCACTATCACTTGCTGGCCCGCCGAGGCTATGCTCCAAGCTTCGAGGAAGCCCTGGAAGCCGAGCGACCGGGGTTTCTCGAAGGCGTCGGTGACCCTTCCGAGCAACAATCTCGTTCCGGCGTTGGCGACGCGCCAGCAACGCTGCTGCTGGACAAAGGCTTGTATGTGGATCAACTAATGCGCTGGCACGAGTTCTTCAGCAAAGACCAGCTACTCATCCTGAAGAGCGAAGACTTCTACAAACACACGGCGGATACCCTTAAGGCCGTTCAGGACTTTCTTGGCTTGCCACAGAGAACGCTCGAACTCCCGCCTCGCGGCAAGTCCTCACGTTCGACAGAGTACCGGTACGAGCCTATAAACCCCGGCACCAAGAGACGGTTGAAAGAGTTCTACGAACCTTACAATCAGAGGCTTTACGAGTATCTCGGCGTCGACTTCGAGTGGTAGAGGTCTCATGCGGGAGCCCAGCAACGTAACTACTATGCGGATCGCTCCGTAAGGAGAGACCGGCCCGTTTAGGCGAGACTCTTCACCCGCTCGAACTCGTAACCGAAATACTCTATGTCTCTGCTGAACCTCTCCCTTACTATGCTCTCGGTTTCGTCCGTGTAGAAGCTGCTGTAATGGTCGTGTGCACTGGGATTTTTGTGCGGGATCGAGTCGGCATGGAGCTCGACCTTATCGAGCACAACCGTAAGATCCTCAGTAAAACGCTCGAACCTACCGATATAGTCGACGAGTAAATCTCCGTTCTCGTCGGTCAAGTAATCTATCTGATTGTAGATGGATGAGTAGTAGAAACCATCGCCAATCTCTATTTCATTCGTACAGTTCCTAATAAAGTCTTCGAAAGTCGGCGCGTTTCTCACCACATAGCGAAGGAATGGATTGTTCTTCAAGCGAACTCGTTGCCTTCTAGTGAGCGGTTGCTTGGATGCTCTGGCTTGTTTGATCTTGTTTATCATGCTGTACCAGGAAACCAGACGGTCCCACGGGTTCCTGACGAAAGCAAACTTGAAGTGCTTCTCCCAGTCCTCTACTCTCTCGACCGCTTGGCTCGCGAACATGTGACGAGGTTGATGGTTGGTTGCGTCCGGGACCGAGCCTTTGAGCACTTCGGAGATCGAGACGCCACCGGTCTTCTGTATGTGAATGAGAACAAAGTTGTTGCTTTGAGAGACTAACATCTCAATCCACCAACCTCCGATTTTCAGTATCCGACAAAACGCGCCGCCGCAGAGCTTGGCACCAGAGGAAATATAGCAAGAATACAGTCCTTGCGGAGACACTGTGTCTATATCCTACAAGACGTAGACCGCGCCGGGACGTTGCCAATGAGCCTTGCCGCACCGAGCTCTACTGAACGAAAGATATGGAGAGAGACTGGAGAACGCTGGAAGAACTATTCAATCATTCTGGTCTCTCAATGCCGTCTACAGGCGTTGAGCGGGAGGTGGTCTAGGCTTTCGGCGAGTGGTCAGGTTTTAGGAGACCTTCCAGGTAGTATTCTGGCTCGGATGAGATCCAGCCTTTGCAGTAACTTCCAACTCTTGGATTCTTGCAGATCTCTCAGTGCCTTGTTCGACCGTTGATTCTTGCGGCGTTCCCCCTCTAGCTCTAGCTTCAATTCTTCCATCTTACGCCGCAACCGCCACATGCGAGCCTCCATAAGGTCTTGGGAAGCGGTGGTGTCGACCGCTTCTTCTTGGACATAGAGGCTAGTGTCCGTCCACTGGTCCTGGAGCCTTTCGAGAACCCAATTTTCGGCGGCGCGATCCGCGTGAAGGTTCAGATACGACAACTGCTCTTGACTGAGCCTCTTCTTCTCTCTTCTGGAGTCTTCGAACCGCGCGGAAGCCTCACTCCAATGGTTGACTACGGACTCGTCAAAATCCATGCCCAAGAAACGTGATATTTGTGGCATCACCGTCTCGTTGCTGGAGAAAAAGTCGTGGTAGCTGATTATGAGCATTCTCGGAGCCGGGCTGGCGTCGGCGAACTTTCGCATACCTCCCATGGCCTGGTTCCAAGTCTCCACAGACTTCTCGTATCCACGCTCGCTGAGCCAGGGATCCTCGGGGTTGTTTGCTCGTGCCTCCCAGGATTCCGCGACTTCTTCGAGAGGCCGGTAGAGCATGATAAACCGCGCACCAGGATTTCTTTCGACGAGTAGCTCCATTGACCTGACGTAGAAGGGGCCTTTGTCGCCGACCCACTTCAATTTCGCGGGGTCTTTGCTGGCGAGTAGTTGGGCGTGTCGCTCGATAAAAGCCTCTACACTTAGGCCGAGCGGCGGCTTCTCTGTCTCCTCCGGCCTGAAATCCATGATCCTCTCGAACGAGAAGAGATCCCAGCTAACTTTCCGCTGACGACCCTTGTACCGCTCCTGACATAGCATTATCTCTTCGTGCTGGTTTAGATAGTCCGCGAAAGCCGTAGTGCCGCTCCTCGCGCATCCACCAACGAAAAGCGGTCTGACCCACCCGTTTGTCCGCTCCGAGTTTGCAAAAACTTTCCCACTACCCTCAGCGGCTTGCTCTGGCGCGTCTTGGCGGCTTTGTATGTTCGATGGTTCATGGAGACTCCAAATCTCCGCCGCGCTTTGCGAGTCCGCTTTCCGGGAGAGTTGAGTCTCCGCGTCGTTCGAATCCGCTCGCAACCGCTCGTTTCGTAGTTTCCTGTTGAGTTGTTGCACGCTCAACGCCTTGAGCCTCTCCCGCCGCCTCGAATCCACCAGCGCTCTGGCAAGGTTTTCTGGTTCGTCGTGCGACTTCCGCTCAAGGATTCTCTCGTCTTCGGTGTTTGCCCAGGCTACATAATCGTCTGATATCTCGACAAACTGCTTCTCCAGAAGGTCGTTGACGTGCGAGATCTCCTCGGAGGTCTCCTGTTGCACTTCGAGTAACGGATTCTCGTCCAATATCTTCTGGTAGATCTTGTACTTGGCGGAGTTTCGAATGCGATGTTCCTCGCTGACAGCCTGCGCGACCTGCTTGTGGAAGTGTTCGTCCAGAAACTTGTAGTGAAAAAGCACACCTGTGAAGTAAGCGATATGAGCATTGCCAACCCGGTGGGCGGACCGATCTAGAGGCCGCGTCTTGTCGTCCAGGAACACCAGAGGGAATTTGGTCAGATAAGGAAAGGTACCAAAGATGGTGTCGCGTATCCCACCATGCGAGGATTCCATCTCCGCGCTCCCGAACGTGTTTCTCTCCAGATGTGGCCGGTCTCTCATAAGGGATCTCTGGATGTTTGAGATATCGTAGAACTTGTGGCGTTCTTTTAGGGGCTCATCCTGACTTTTGGCACGTTCTTCCAGGGGTTCAGCAGGGAACATGTCCAGCATTTGAGCCGCGACCGCCGTATAGGACTTGCTGTTGAGGTATTGGAGCAGGGATCCCAGTCCGACGATGTCAGAGTACGGGTAGTCGAATAGCTCGTCTATGTCGACACAGAGACACCAGCGATCTTTTTTTCCAAAACGCTTGACGATGTACTGCTTGAATAGCACTTCCCGGGTCCATCCATTGCCTGTGGTCTCGCCGTGAGCTTTGTAGGACAAATCCGTGCGGAATAACGTGACCTTGTCATAGCCTCGCAGCTTTTCCACCGTGTCGTCTGAGGAGTCGTTGTCTAGAAAGGCTATGTGTTTGACGCCCATCGAAAGGTAGTGGTCGACAAAGGACTTGATGTACGGGCTACCATCGCGCACGATGCAGACGACAACAAGCTCGTCCTTATCGTATTCCACATTGTCCGGGCCGTGGAGATGCTCCACATTGCGGTGCAGAAGTTGTTCTTCTGTCGTCAAGCCATTCCTCCAAAGGATTCTGGTCTGTTACTGGCTAGGCTAGAATTCTCGCCTTGTTCCTCGCCTCTGATTATAGGATTGACTTCACCGCGTCCGTTGGAATCTTAGCAAGAAAGCTCCCACGCGCCAACGAGTGATCTTGTACAAGAAATAGACCTAGCGCATCCTTTGGGTGGCTTTATAAACTAGAAATGACGATCTGTGTAACTCCAGTATCAGAGCGTGGCTGCTAGGCCCGAGGGAAGATCTAGTTTAGGATGCCAGCCGAGTTCAGTTTGTATCCTATCGATGGAGAGTCGGGAGTGGTTAACATCTCCAGGACGAGAAGGACCGTGCTCGACTTTTACAGCCGGTTCGATCTTCCGTTCCATCGCTTCGAGAAGCTCCAATATGCTCGTCGCTTCTCCCGTACCGACGTTCCAGGTGCCGTCTCGCCTATCGCGGGCCATTGAGATGATCGCCTCGACCACGTCAGCTACGTGTACGAAGTCGCGGCTCTGCTCTCCGGGGCCATTAATGAGTATTGGCATCTTCTCGCGGAGACGTTCGGCGAAGATCGCCACGACCCCGCCTTCGAGATCTTTCCTCTGGCGTGGTCCGTAGACGTTGGCTAACCGGGCGTTGGCGTAGGAGATTCCACTAAGTTGGACATATCGTTCCGCAAGGTACTTATGTACGCTGTAGTAGCTTGATGGTTTGGGTAGCGTATCCTCATCTGCGCCATCCGACTCGCCGTAGATCCCTCCGCCGGTGGAGATGAATACGAAACGTTCGGCACCGGCGGCTCTCGCTCCGGCGAGTACGTTGGCTGTGCCCCGCACGTTGACGGTAAAGTCCCTCTCGGGATCCGACATGGACGCGGCCACGCTCACCTGCGCGGCGGCGTGAACTACGACCTCGATATCCAGAGCGGCAATAGCGCCTACAACCTCTGGATCCGCGATGTCCGCATCCAGGGTTTGCACTCCCTCGCGGAGGTTGGTTCGGTCTCCGCTAACGAAGTTGTCGAGTACTACTACCTCTTCTCCACCATCCAGAAGCGCGTCGACAACGTGGCTCCCGATAAATCCAGCGCCGCCCGTAACGAGAATCATCCTGGTGTTGTTTCTCCGTTCTCCCGATAGTTCGTGGCTAGAGGACCTGAGCGAATCTTCCGCTCATCATATACAAACGCGAGAAGATCTCACGCGAGTGTCGTGAGGTCTTCTCGCATTGCTCGCTATAGGTGTCCCTGGCTCCCTCAGAGCCTTCAGTGAGGTCAGCGGGGACGGAACTCGCGGATCATCGTCTCTTGTACCTAGCTACGTACTTCGTGTATTGAGGAGGCGTTTTGATAACGTGCGTAGCGGAACGCCCATCGGACCATCTCTTGAATCTCCAGGTTTTGCCGTCATACCGTTGCTTTTTGGGCGCACGGGCGGTGAGTACGTAGCCCTCCCAAGAAGTGAAGACCTGAGATTTGCGGAACTTCCGGCCGTTGACTATCAGCCTGAGGCCAGCCGGGCGCGAAGCGAACTTCAAGTTTACGACTCGCGGATAGATCATGCGAGTGACGGTTCTCGTCAGACCCTGAGAATCGCTGACGGTGAGCCGAACCTCAAGGTAATTTCCGCTTGGTTTAGTAGAGGAAAAATCCTCCGGCGGAGGCGCGGTGAAAGTTGGGGTGCCCGTACCGGAGAGGTACGGGTGAGCATGGCTACCGTTATGGTGGCGGAGAACTTGCCAACTCATGCGGCTGGCTGGAATGTCTCCGTCGTCGGCGTCGGTCGCCGTGCCTCTAAGCGTCACCTTCTGCCCCACCGCAAAGGTGGAGTTGGCGACAGGCGACTGTATTTTGGGAACAGGTGGAGCCGTATTGCCAGGGAACACTTCGACGGTAGCCGTATCCGCGTTGCCTTTCTTATCGGTCACCCTTAGCGCGATGATTTTCTTGTTGGGGCTCTTGTCGTAGGTGTTGCTCGCCGTGACACCGGTTGCGTCTAACGTAAAATTGCCGCCCGTGTAATCGAAGTCCCACTCATAGGTAGCTATATCGCCGTCCTGATCCGTGCTCCCGGAGCCATCGAAGTTCGCGGTAAAGGGCGCGGAACCGTAGGTCGGACCTTGCACGCGAGCGACGGCGTTGGGAGCGTGATTGCCCTGGACGTATGAGATCCTGCGTATCTGACCTCCTCCGTCGAAGGTAGCGTAGTAGAGCGCCTCGCCCGTGGCCGAAGGCCCGAAGGTCATGGCTATTGGACCACCCCCGCCGAGCCCGCTGGCGAAGGTGGTAGAGGAATACCCGCCGCCAGCCTTCGGCGTGAGGCGGAAGATCTTTCCACACACGAAATCCCCGAAAAGATAATCTTGCCCATACGCGGAGGGCCAGGGAGCCGCGTCGGGGACATAGGCGGCCCCGGTTATCGAGGAGCAGCCCGTGTTGTGGTTGTACTCGTGTATCGGCGGCGTGAGTGGCGCGGCGGAGCAGTTTTGCGAGCCGGGACGACTCAGGTTGTCGTGTAGCCCCTCGCAGATGTTCCATCCATAATCAGCACCAGCCTTGCCCTGGTCGATCTCCTCCCACGTACCACCACCGACGTCGTTTATGCGAAAGCTGGTATTGGCGTCATCGGGGTCGAAGGCCATCCTGAAGGGATTTCGGAGGCCCTGAGCGTATGTCTCCTGGCAAGATTTACCGGCCGTAGTGCGCCCGTCGACGTTGCAGCGAGCGCTGTTGGTACCCTGGTAGGGGTTTGTCGCCGGTATTCCACCGTCGCGAGTGACGCGCAGGATTTTCCCGAGCAAGATGTTCGTGTCGCGCGAGGAATCATTATTGTTCTGGCAGTTGGCCGGGGTCGCGTAGTCGCAGCCGCCGTCGCCGACGCTAGCGTAGAGGAATCCGTCCTTGCCAAAGTGGATATCGCCGCCATTGTGGTTGCCGTTTGTCGAGGGCATGTTGTTTATGAGGATTTTCTCGCTGGAGGGCGCTACTGTATCGCCGTTCATGGTGAAGCGGGAAACGCGGTTGACATCGTCCCGAGAACCATCGCAGGTAGCGCCTACTTTGTGCGTGTAGTAGAGGTAGACGTAGTGGTTGACGCTGAATTCCGGGTCCACGGCCACCCCAAGCATCCCGCGCTCGGAGTTCGAGCAGATCCTGGCGGAGATATCGAGCGCCGACGTGGTACCGGTCGAACCGTCCTTGTAGACACGCAATACACCCGGCTTGGTCGCGATAAGCATGCGGCCGTCAGGGGTAAAATCCATCGCGATCGGACTGGAAACGTTGGTTACCGAACGATCTTCGAAGCCCACTGGTACGGCGGCGTCGGCGGGGCGGACTTGCACGAGCACGATAAGTCCAACAGAGACGACCGCCCACCAAAAACGCTTCGACATACTATGTTCCTCTCTGTCCCAACGGCTGACGCGCACATGGAAACATCTTTTACAACCAAGTCAGAATATCTTACTTCGGTTATCGTCCTTCGGCTGAAAAAACTTTAGCGGGTGGCAGTGGAAGTGGGAGGCTGGCGGCCTCGCTCATATTCCAGCTTCGTCAGGAGTTCTCCGGCACCGCGCTCGAATATCGTGAGGTCATCATCGGTAAAAACATTTCTCCAGTCGCCGACTACGCCCTTCCTAAAGAACGACGTGGGATCTTCCCGGCCTCGCTCGCGTCCTTTGGAGAGCTTCTCGAAACTCGTTGACTCGACGCAGCGTTGTATGGTCTTTGGCCGAGATTCCGCCCCCAGAAACTTCACTAGCCGCTCTAGTTCATTCTCGGGACGATCCACGAGAGCTTCGTAGCGGACCTCGACGTAATTGTTCCCGAGTAGCTTCGGCCCGCTACGGGTTGCGGAGCCAACCCTGGAATTCCAGTCCTCGGCTAGCTTCTGGATCTGCCACTCCGAGAACATGCTTTCGCCGGAGCTTCGGAAGCCTGCGGGGTCCGCAAGATACGCCGTTCGTTTGCGCAGCATCTCGGGACTCTTCTCCAGGTTGCCGAAGTTCCAGGTGTGATGCGCGGCGGAGACCGCGGCATCTCGACCATCACGGATGATATGTATTACTCGGGACTCTGGGTGGATCCGGGCTATCTCCTCTATCGTGCGCGGGGTAAGCAGCGGGGATTTGTCGCCGACCATCTTTTTGCTGGTCTTTAGCAACTCTCCTTGCAGGAAATAGTTCACGGCCATCCGGGTGAGGTTGTCTAAGTGTTCCTCCGCCGGTTCGTTCCTGCTCCACACGGAACGTTCTATCCACAACCGGAGGTACTCAGCGTCGAGTAGGGCGTGATAGAGGGAGCTCGCGGGACGCTCTATGCCATCGCGCTTCAGGTTCTTCTGACGCCAGCCACCGTCGAAGAACCGACCCTCGCCCCGACAGAGGATCTCGGGGTGAGCGTCGAGCATGTGCATCAGCCAGGTCGTACCGGACTTCTGATATCCCAGCACGAAGAAGGCGGAGAATCCTCCCGACGTGATGGAACCATCTCCACCGCTTACAAGCGAGAGCTGGCGGCGCAGGGCGGCTATCTCACCATCCTTTATCGCCAGTTGCCTTCGAGTACCGCCGCTCAGCCGCGACAGCAAAGACCGGCGCGCCGAGTCGAGCGTCTTTCTTACGCCCCGGACCATATCAGGCGACCGTCGAGTGTTGAAGGTAGTCGGCCAGAGCCTCTTGCCAATGTCGGAGTCTTGGGCTTTCAGAGGTCGCGAGGACGCCATTTCTCGGACGAACCGCCGGTAGCGGATACTCCGCGCTGGGTACAGGCGTTACTTCGACCTCGATCCCGGCCATGGTGAAGATCTTCGATGCGAACTCAAACCACGAACACGAGCCCGAGTTTGTGACGTGATAGAAGCCGTAACGCCCCTCCTCCACTATCCCGACGATGCCCCCGGCAAGGTCACGGGCGTAGGTCGGTGAGACGTACTCGTCGGCCTTGATCCTCAGAGCATCTCTCTCCCGACCGACCCGCAGCATGGTGCGGACAAAGTTGTGGCCCTGACCATAGACCCCGGCGGTACGAACGACGTAATAGCGAGCGCAGAGCCGCTCTACAAACTCCTCCCCGGCTAGTTTCGTGCGGCCGTAGACGCTTACGGGGTTCGTCGCATCGGAGGTCGCGTAGGGTTCGTCGCTCTCCCCATCGAAGACGTAGTTGGTGCTGACCTGCAGGAGGATCGCTCCCGACGCTTCACAACACCGGGCGAGGTTGCGCGGGCCGAGGGCGTTGACCGCGTATGCCTTCTCGGGCTCCTTCTCACAGCCGTCCACGTCCGTGAAGGCGGCGGTGTTTATTACGAGGTCCGGAGCATACTCGCCAACGGCCCACTCCACAGCAACAGGTTCCGCGATATCCAGATCCTCGCGGGTGAGCGCGACGACTCCGTAGCCCCTCGTATGGAGTATCTCGGACAGTTCGATACCAAGCTGTCCGCCAGCGCCCGTTACAAGTACCCTCATGCCCTGAGTTTACCGAAATACAAAGAGGCGTACTTTAGCAATACACGGCTCAACGTTTGATGCTTCCTCCGACAAGCCCGGCATAGATCTCTTCGAGTTCGTCGGTGTATTGTTCCACGGTCTTGACCGGGCCTATGCCCTCACGTAGCCGATCCAGAAGACCGGGGGTTTCGATCAAACGCCTCAGTTGTCCCGTCAGGTCTCCGGCATCGTTCAGTCCGAAGAGCAGCCCATTGCGGCCGTGATGAACAAACGCGGACATACCGCCAAGGTCGGTAGCGACGACCGGAATTCCGGCGGCGAAAGCTTCGAAGATGACGCCGGGAGCGTTTTCGTACCAGCGCGAGGGCACTACGAGCACGTCCATCTCCGAGAGTACGGTGGCCAGTTCCTCACGAGCGAAAGCTCCGCGAAGCTGGATCCTCGCGTCGCCACCCGCGAGCGCCCGCAACTTCTTGCCATAAGGCTCATCTGCCGAACCGTGGATCGAGAGCGTGGCGTCGAGATCCGATGGCAGAGCCTTGAAAGCTCGCAGGAGAAGGTCCGGCCCCTTGTGCGGGGCGAGAGTCCCCACAAACCCAACCCGCAGAATCTCGGACGGCCGCCGGAGACTCCGAGCCTCCTCGGCCGCCGCAGTATCTATACCGTAGTGAGAGACAATGGTCTTGCCGACACCGACGCCGTTCGAGACTAGAAGGTCGCGGGTTAGGCTAGTGTAGGCCAGCACGAGGTCAACGGATTCCATCCTCTCCCTTATGCGTTCCGGCCTCTCTCTCACGTCCGCTACCTGTTTCAGAGCACCGGACTTGCGGACCAGCGGGGTTCGTGACAACAAACCGGCGGCGGTGGCTACTCCTGGAAGATCGGCTCGTTTCCCGAGGCGGGGATCCGGGTTGCGACCCGCGACGCACCGGATGCAGTGAGACACTTGCGGGCCGGAGCACATTTTTCCGTCGTGGCGGAGAAGGTCCACGACAGGGCAAACCGTCCAGAAATCCGCCGCCGTGTACACGACAGGCAGATTCAACTCCTCGAACACGTCGAGCACGCTGACCGAGAGTCCCTGCAGATGCATGGCGTGAACGATATCCGGCTGGAATTCAAGCGCGTAGCTCCGGGTTCCGAGCGCCGTCTCCTCGTTCTCGTAGTTGAGGCGGTATGGTCGGGATGGGCCTTCTTCCGGTCGTCCCAACCTGCGTACGGGCACGCCGGCGAACTCGTAGTCTTCGGCTTCTCCTGGTTGGATCCCACTTCCCGAAAGGCTACGTTTGGCCGCTAGAACTCGTGCGTCATGGCCGCGAGCCCGCAATGCTTTGGCGAGACCTAGAGTCACAACCTCTACCCCGGCCCGGCTCTCCGGGAAGAACTGATGAGCTAGAAAGAGAATTTTCAACGCTCTAAACACCCTTTCTAAAGAACGAGTCCACAGCTTTCGACAGTCGACGGTTCCGGCGGGCGAGTCGGTGGTTTTTGGCGGCGATGTAGGTTCCCAGTTGCCCGACGAACGCGTAGACCGCGGCGAGTAGAGAGAAGTAGATCAACCGCGACGGGGACTTCTCTTCGCGGGGAAGGCGGATACATAGGTAAGCGGTGGAGCGGAGCGTGTTCGAGGCGAGCCTCGGGAAGTTGGGAGTCGATGAGAAACCGAAGAGGTCCAGGATCACCTTTCCGTTAGCGTAGTGTCGTCGGAGGTTATACAACGTCCCGCGTTCGTGGGAATGGAGCACGGCAGAGCCCGGTTCGTACACGACCGCGTATCCGGCTTCGACCACCGACGCGCCCCAACGTAGATCCTCCCCAAAGCGCGTCCGCTCGAAGGGATGCTCCTCAAGCACCGAGCGCCGCACACAGGAACTGACGTTGTCGAAGGCCGCGAGCCGCAGCCGCTCCTCGGGCGGCAACGAACGGTAAGCCGCTGGACTTCCGGCGAACTGAAACCGGCACTCGGAAGCGGCGGTAGCCCAGCCGCCGACTAGGGCACGGGTCAGCGGATTGCTCTCGGGTCGTGGAAGCTGGCGGCTGTAAACTCCGGCCACCCGTCCGTCGCCCTCCAGGGCTTCCACCATCAGAGAGAGCCAATGATCGCCGAGGGGGAGTGCGTCCTGCACCAGAAACGCCACGTACTCGCTCCGACACAGCGAAGCGCCGAGGTTGCGCGTCGCGCCGTGCGAGAACGTCGAAGGCTGTATGGCGTGTATGCGGGCTTTAGCGGCGCGGGCGGCGGCTACGGTTCCGTCGGTGGATCCGGAGTCGACTACAAGGATTTCGTAGGCGAAGTCTGTCTTCTGCGAGGAGAGTCTGTTTAGAAGCTCGCCGAAATCCGGACCTGCGTTACGGGTGAGGACAACGATGGAGGCTTTGAAGGTCAACTAGCCGGTGTAGAACCGCTCCAGAAAGGCGGCGGTCACATTCTCGACTATCCTGGCCTGCTCGGGGGTGAGATCTTCGCGCCAGCCGCCGGGTGTTGCCTTGCGGTGGACCTTGCCCTGCCCTTTCTCTTCCTTGGGTATGTTCTCCCAGGCGTGTTTCTCCACAACGCGGACGAGGTCTTTTGGGTCCGCGTCTATGCCGAGCTCGGAGTAGATGCGTTTCATCGTCTCCAGGGTATTAGTCCGCAAGTCTTCGTAGCGCACGAGTGTTTTGGGGCCTCGATGTTTGTTGAAGGCGCGTTCGGCGTTAGTGACGCTTTGAAAATAGATATTGGCGCGACGTCGCACGAAAAGGTCCGGTTTGTTATCGGCGAGTTGCTTCTGTTTCGCGGCGCCTTTGTCCAATCGTTCGTAGAGCCAGCTTCCTTTGCGGGCGGCGTCGAGGACGGAGGCTATCACGTCTCGGGGGTCTCTTATCAGCAGGATCATGCAGGACTCCGGCAGAGCTTCCATTAGAAGCGGCGCTCCTATGGAACCGTTAGGCTCCTTGACGACCAGTGTCTCGTTTGGTTTCAAGTTCGGGTTTGAGTAGAAGGCGCCGTCGAGAGTGAAGTTTCTTATCGAGTGTATCCAACCACGACGAATCGGGTCTCCCATAATGAAGTTCGCCGATACGGTATTGTTCTCCTGCGCCTGTTTGTGAAACTCGCCGAAGAGCCTCCCGACCATCGGCTCTTCCCAAACGCGATGGTCATTCACATCGCCCATCATGCTCCGGAGCCACGTACTCCCACTACGCCCCGAGCCAAAGATCCAAACCATCTGATCCGGCTCCACTCCACCGGCCCGAGCACTCCCACCGGAAGAACCACGCTTAAACTCCGCAATTCGCAGCAACGCCTCCTGGCGTTTCCTCGATATACCATGATACACCCGCCGCAGAGCCGGACTCTTACGAGCGTGTCGCCGCAGGGAGCGCGCCAGAGACCCAAGTTTCCTGGATACCGTGCTGTATCTAAATTCCGACAAAAATTCCTCTCCAAAAGATTTCGCCAAACTTACAACAAAACATCGCCCACGTCACGCTCGAATTCCCCTGACGAAAGGCTACGAGAGCTTTTCTGAGGAAATTTGTTGAACCACCGTATATTGTGTAACGTCACGTAAATATCGGCTCATGTTGCAAAAAGTACTCCGAAGCACTTCACCTTTCGGACGTTTTGGTCGATAATCTTTATACAAGCTTCTCAAGAAACTATCTCTGGAGGGGGATATGCACTCAAAACTTTCATTAGCTGTACCAAGTCCGATGAATCGAGGAAGCTTTCTCAAGCTTACCGGAGCGGGCGTGGCCGGTGTTTTCGCTCTAGGTATCATGGGGTCCGGTAGCGTGCTAGCCCAGACTCAACTCCGGGGCGAATTCGATGCGGCGGCCGAAAAGCACAGCGTACCTGTGGAACTGCTTCTAGCTATGGGATACGTAAACACTCGTTGGGAGATGCCACGACCGACAGCTAGCGGTTACGAGGAAGACGAGTTGGAGGGCAAGGGTCTCTACGGCATTATGGCACTCGTCCGCAACCCGTCCGCCGACACTCTGGGCGAGGCGGCAAAACTGACCGGCATCTCCGAGGACAAACTAAAGACCGATCGCGAGTCGAACATCCAGGGCGGCGCGGCGTTGTTGGCGAAGAGCCAGGGAGAGAAACCCTTCAAATTGGGTGATTGGCTCGGGGCGGTAAACGGAGATGGCGGCAACGGTCGAGCATACGACGCCATTGGCGGTATCGGTGGCGGCAAACTGTACGTGGATCAAGTCCTCGACACCTTGAAGAGTGGAGCGGAAGCGGAGATCAGCACCGGCGAGAAGATCGTCCTGGCCCCGCAAAATCCCGCATCCCGAACAGCCGAGAAGACCGGGGAGGTGCTCTAATGGCTACCCCAGACTATTCAAACTCCACGTGGCATGGCGCTTATTCGGGCAACTACACCAACGCGAGCCGTCCGGGCTCCAATCCGATCAACAAGATCATTATTCACGTAACACAAGGCTCGTGGTCGAGCGCCATCAACTGGTTCCGGGACTCGCGAGCCGGAGTTTCGGCCCACTATACGGTTCGCTCATCGGACGGTCATATCGGGCAGTCCGTGCAGGAGAACGACATCGCCTATCACGCGGGCAACTGGAGCTACAACCAGACCAGCATCGGCATCGAGCACGAAGGGTATGTCAGCAACTCTTCCTGGTTCACGGAGAACATGTACCGTTCTTCGGCGAGGCTGACGGCGTACTTATGCAAGAAGTACCGCATACCGATTGACCGTTACCACATCATCGGCCACAATCAGGTGCCGGGTGCCACGCATACTGACCCCGGCGGCTATTGGAATTGGACAAAGTACATAAGCTATGTTCAACAGGCGGCGGGTAGCGCAACGGCGGCTCCGGCTGTGAGGCGGGATCCCCTCCCCTACTCCAGTGGTCGATACAACCAGATCGTAGGCGACCTTATGACCAGTCACTTCAAGACTTCCGGGTCTTGGGTCAATAGCACCTACCATTCGAATACCAACTACGGCGGCACTCACAAGGCTTTCACCAAGCCGACCAAAAGGACTAAGGCCAGCGCGCGGTTCAAGATTCATACGCCATACAGAGGCGTGTACGAAGTTTATGCTTGGTGGCCGGCGGACCCTGGATACAACTCGCGCACTAAGTTCAAGATAAAGACCGTAAACGGATGGGTCACGCGCACTCGCAACCAGAAAAAGAACGGCGGCAGGTGGGTAAGTCTCGGACGCTACACGCTCGCTGGCGGCACCTCCTTCAAGATAAAAGTTCTTGGCAAAAGTCGTAAACCTGGATACGTAATCGCGGATGCCGTAGGCATAGTAAAGCGTTAGCGCGACTCACGCCAAAATCGAGCGTGCGAAGATCGGGGGGATCTATGCCTTTTGGAAACGAACAACTAACAATGGATCGCGGAGATTTTCTAAGGCTGGGCGGCGCAAGCCTTGCTGGCGCCGCGCTGCTCGGAGTAACCGGTAGTCGAAGTTGGGCGGTCTCTGGTCCACTACTAGCCGACGAGTTCGATGTCGCCGCCGAAGAGTACGGAGTTCCGAAGGATTTGTTACTCGCCATGGGCTACGTAAACACATTGTGGGAGATGCCTCGACCGAATACAACTCCCTACGAAGCTGGGGACCTGCACGGGCGAGGCGCTTACGGGATCATGCAGATCGAGCAGAGTCCTGCGAGGGACGATCTGGGCCGCGCCGCCAGCCTCACCGGACTGACGGAGCAGAAAATAAAGTCGGAGAGGGCCGCGAACGTGCGTGCTGGGGCGGCGCTTCTAGCCAATAAGCAGGGCAGAGGCAGAACAAACAACCTGAACGACTGGCGAGAGTCGGTCTCCGAGTACGCGGGCATCGACCTGTACGCCCAGGAAGTCTACGAAGTTTTGGATAGCGGAACCTCCGCTACTATCGCCTCCGGCGAGAGACTAAGTGTTGCTCCGCAGCCAGGGATAGTAATTCCTCAGTTCTACTCTACTTACGGATCAAGAGGAGATTACGGAAGAGCTTCGTGGCGACCGGCGTACAACGGCAACTACACCAACTCCAGAAGAGAGCGTTCCTACAACATAGACAGGATCGTGGTCCACGTCGTGCAGGGTTCGTACTCGAGCGCGGTCAACTGGTTTCAGGATTCGCGGGCCGGAGTGTCGGCGCACTACACGGTCAGCAAGAGGGGCAGGATCGCTCAGTCGGTTCGTCACGAGGACATCGCCTATCACGCGGGTCACTGGGGCACCAACAAGCACAGCATCGGCATAGAACACGAAGGATACGTCGACAACCCGAGCTGGTTCACGGATAAGATGTATAGAGCCTCGGCGAGGCTTGCGGCCTACGCCGTCAGACGGCATCGCATACCCATCGATCGCCGTCACATTATCGGCCACAACCAGGTACCGGGTTGTCCGGGACCGGGCGGCGGCGGAAGTTGCCACACGGACCCTGGTCGTCACTGGAACTGGAACAAATACCTGCGCTTGGTCAGAAAGTATGTCCGTCGCGCTAGACGCCGTCGATAGCCACAACCTATAGCCGATCCTACGAGGTTACGGTACACTAGCCGCGTCCTTATTGTAAGCTATTAGTTCTGCGAGGAACGTTCATTGTCCAGCAGCGCGAAGACCGTCAAGATGAATTCGACGAAATCAGGTTCGCGGAACTCCGTTTTCGAGGCGCTGGCGAACTTCCACCGCAGACGGTGGTTGATCCGCTATTTTCTGCGGCGTCAGATCGCCCGCAACTATCAACTCTCTTTCCTGGGCTTTGCGTGGGCTTTTTTGGGACCCCTGATGATGGTCGGACTCCTCACACTGGTGTTCTCCGAATTTGTGGGCCTGCGATTCAGAACCGTCGAAGGGGCCGACGGTCTGAACTTCGGGCTGTTTCTGTACTGCGGCCTTCTACCGTTTCTAGCTTACTCAGAATCTTTGAGCAAGAGCATCAACAGCATTAGAGGCAGCTCCGGTCTCATACAAAAAGTGATGTTCCCAATGGAGTTTCTGCCGTTCACGACAGCGGTGACCTCGCTTATAGATAAGCTTTTCGGATTCGTCTCCCTTGTGGCAGTGGTTTTCGTGGTTAACGGTCTACACTGGACCGTTCTGCTTCTGCCGATTGTTCTGGTGCCGCAACTTCTTTTCATACTCGGGATCAGCTACACGATGGCCGTCTTAGGAACCTTTTTGCCGGATGTGCGCGAGATCAGCCGAGCCGTAGTTAGAGCGTCGTTCTTTATAACGCCCATCATCTGGGATGTGAGCCGTGTTCCGCAAGATTCCGCCCTGCGACCCATCGTGGATTACAATCCGCTGGCGTATCTGGTGGGAGCGTACCGGGATATGCTTCTTTTCGGCAAAGCGCCGGAGCTTATGCCGAGCCTGTTGTTCAGCGCTTTCGCCCTCGCATTGTTCGTCTTTGGATTCACGCTCTTTGTGAGGCTCAAATCCCGGTTCGTGGACATCCTCTGATGCTGGCGATAGAGCTTCAGGGCGTCGGCAAAAGATACCGCACCTACTCCAGCCGCCGCGAGCAACTAAAAGACCTACTAAGTTTTGGCAAGTCCGGCGAGAACCACGATTTCTGGGCGCTTCAGGACGTAAACCTGCAGATAGAGGCTGGAGCTACCCTGGGCATCCTAGGACGCAACGGAGCGGGCAAGAGCACGCTTCTGAAGACGATCTGCGGTGTCGTCGAGCCCACGACCGGCACGGTGGAGCTTAATGGTCGGCTTGCGGCAATCTTTGGTTTAGGCGCGGGTTTCAACCCAGAGTTCACCGGACGCGACAACGTGATGCTGAACGGGTTGCTCTTGGGGATAGAGCGGGACGAGATGCTGTATCGCTTCGACGATATAGAGAGCTTCGCGGATATCGGTCAGTTCATGGATCAGCCGGTAAAGACATACTCAAGCGGTATGCGAGCGCGTCTGGGCTTCGCGGTGGCGGTCAATGTGGAACCGGACATCCTGGTGGTGGACGAGACGCTCTCGGTCGGTGACGCAGTGTTCAAGCAGGCGGGATTGCAGAAGATGCACGACTTGCGTGATCGGGGTACGACCATCCTGTTCGTTTCGCACAGCATGGGCATGGTCAAGAACTTCTGCGATCAAGCGCTGCTACTGCACAAGGGTCAGCTCATCACCCACGGAGACATCGACGGCACGCTGGAGCAATATCAAGCGCTCCTCGACAGAGCCAGAGCCAACCGCAAAATGCCGGACGCCGGTGAGGGAATGGCGCACATGATCGACAACGAAGAAGCGGAGGATGTCGACTCCCCCTCCTTCAAAAAAGACAAGGGCATGAGAAAAGGCCGCGCTCGAGCCATGAAATCCTTGAGCGGCGAGGCAAAGGTGAGGAACATCGAGCTTCTGGATGCGGATCATCGCCCGACCACTACTGTGGACCCCGATTCGGCGACTACCGTGCGAGTCCACGCGGAGTACCTGCAAGATGTCGAGGAGAGCCAAGTCTATATCGGCTTGCGAACCGAAGCTGGGTTGGATCTATTCGCTACTGATACCACCCGGGAAGGCACAAAGCTCGGCGAACGTCGTTCGGGAGAGCGTGTGGTCTTGGATTTCACCCTCAACCTGCCGTTGCGTCCCGGCGGCTACGATATATCCGTCGGTATTTCACGGTCAGATGAAGATTATCTGGATTGGATCGACGCCGCCAAGACGTTCGAGATCCGGGCGCCGGGAGATGCCCCAATCCCTGATGGCCTGATCTATCTGCCGACCACTGTCGAAGTTCACGACTCCGGCAGTGAGAGATCCAGCCGCTCGGCCTGAAGAGCGTGAAGCCCCGCCTAACGGTCGTCGTGCCAAATTGGAACACCAGAGAGTTCCTCGACCCCTGCCTCTCGTCCCTGAGACGACAAACTTTTACGGATTTTGAGACTGTCCTCGTGGACTCCGGCTCGACGGATGACTCCGTGGCCTTCGTATCCGACAATTTTCCGGAGGTTCGTATAGTGGAGCTCGGGGAGAACCGGGGGTTCTCGGGAGCGGTGAACGCAGGAATAGAATCGTCGAACAGCGAGTATGTCGTCTTGCTGAACAATGATACGGAACAAGACCCCGGCTGGCTGGCGGCTCTCGTCGACGGAGCGGAACGCTTTCCCAAGGCGGCTCTCTTCGCAAGCAAACTGCTGGACTTCGAGGACCGCCAAGTCCTGGACGGCGCCGGAGATGTCCTGCGGCGGAGCGGACTTCCTTACAGGCTTGGACACCGTGAGACGGATCGGGGCCAGTTCGACGGGGAGCGTTACGTCTTTGGAGCTTGCGCGGCGGCAGCCCTATACCGTCGCTCGCTCTTTGACGAGATAGGACGCTTCGACGAGGATTTCTTCGCTTACTGCGAGGACGGAGACGTAAGCTTTCGCGCCCAACTCTCCGGTCATCGGTGCCTCTACATTCCGGGCGCCGTCGTCTACCACGTGGGCTCTGTCTCCACGGGCGGTAAGCGCAGCGCGACAGCCACCCGACTCGGGACCCGCAACGGCTTGTTGCTCTTGACGAAGAACCTCCCCAAACCACTGCTGTGGCGCTGGTTGCCATCTATAGTGGCGGGTCAATTCTCGCGCCTGTTCGTCACCACCGTTTCGGGTGTTGGCGGTGCGCACTTGACGGGACTACTCGAAGCTTGGAGTATGCTACCTGCGATGTTGAAGAAACGTGCCAAAATTCAGAAGGGTCGGCGGGTCTCGAATTCATACTTGCGGGAATTATTGCGCGAGTCGACTCGGCGGGCCGCGCAGAGCCGGTCGCGGCGCTTGCGCGATGAGTGGCGTCGGCGTTTCTCATGAAGTTCTCGGTGATTATCGTCAACTACGCTTCCTGGGCCTTCACGTTGAGGTGCATAAAATCGCTGCGGGCTACCGGCTACAAGGATTTTGAGGTGATCCTGGTAGACAACGACACCGCGCCGGTTCCCAAACTTCCCAAATGGGTGGATCTGCTGAGGATGGGAGAGAACGCCGGGTTCGCACGGGCTCAAAACCGGGGAATCGGAGCTTCGACAGGAGATCTCATAGTCATCCTCAACCCGGATACGACCGTCGAGAAGGAGTTCTTCAGCAAGGTGCGGACGTTCTTCGACAGCCACGCCGAAGCGGGAGTCATGGGTCCCCGGCTATTGGATTTTAATGGTGAGATCCAGCTCTCCGCACGACGCGATGTCACCATGATCACAGGTCTGCTTGGGCGCACTTCTTTCCTTACCCGCCTGTTCCCGGAGAGCTCGCTTGTCAGAAGCCAGTTTCCAGCCGTCACGGGAAGCGCCCCCGCACCCGTGGATTGGGTCTCTGGAGCCTGCATGGTGATCCGACGCGAAGCCTTCGATAGCTTGGGAGGGTTCGACGAGCGGTTCTTTATGTACTTCGAGGATGCAGATTTATGCCGCCGAGTACGAGAAGCTGGTTGGAATGTCTACCACGCGCCAGCCATAGAAGTTTTCCACGGCGTTGGTG
>JAABUN010003784.1_pt1 | contig 22440 bp, 19 predicted proteins | sample 5559311 | NCBI WGS metagenome assembly JAABUN01 (sample SAMN10711877, study PRJNA513370) | rock metagenome | isolation source: Antarctica rocks | place: Antarctica: Victoria Land, Siegfried Peak sud
CGGTGAAGGGCAGCGCCACGAGGAACAGCACCCCGTAGTGGAACAGGATGATCGCGATGTTCGTCTCGACCCCACCGAGCACGAGCCCGATCAGGGCGATGATCACGGCCCGGACCGCGATACCGGTACGGTCGGCGGACAGCGTCCGGTCACGATGCGGGGAGCGTCCTCCCGACAGGAGCGCGAGGCCGATACCGGCGACGACGGCGAAGAGCCCCGAGGCGCGGCCCGAGAACAGGAGGGCCGTCCAGGTCGCCTCGGTGGTGCCCGGTGCGTAGAGCGGGAGGATATGGGTGCTCATCATGCCGAAGAGCGCCACGCCCCGCGCTGCGTCGATCCCGGTCAACCGCCGGGCGGCGGGCTTCGTGTGCATCCAGTCATGGTCCCACAGGCACCCCTGCCGCTCCTGTGTCCGCGGTGACGCCCGCGTGGGCGGTCCCGCCGTGCACCGCCCCGAACGGGTAACGTTTCACCCATGGTTCAAACGCCCTCGCGCACTCTTCCCTTCGGCTCGCTCGTGACCGCGATGGTCACGCCGTTCACGGCCGACGGCGCCGTCGACTTCGACGCCGCGGCCGCCCTCGCCTCGAAACTCGTCGACGACGGGTGCGACGGTCTGGTGGTCTCGGGCACCACGGGGGAGACCTCGACGCTGGAGGACTCCGAGAAGGAGGACCTCTACCGGGTTGTCGCCGAGACGGTGGGTGACCGGGCTCGTGTCATCGCCGGCACGGGGACGAACCACACCTCCCACTCCGTCGAGATGGCACGCCGCGCGCAGCGCGCCGGCGCCCATGCGCAGCTGGTTGTGACGCCCTATTACAACAAGCCGACGCAGTCCGGAGTGGTGGCCCACTTCGAGGCCGTGGCCGGGGCGGGCGACCTGCCGATCATGATCTATGACATCCCCGGCCGCTCGGCCCTCGCCATCACCACCGAGACGATGCTCCGGCTGGCCGACAACCCGAAGATCGGTGCACTCAAGGACGCGAAGGCCGACTTCGCCGCGACCACGCGGGTCCTCGCCTCCACGGACCTCGACGTGTATGCGGGCGACGACGGCCTCACCCTGCCGTGGATGGCCGCGGGTGCGGTCGGCGTCGTGAGCGTGAGCGCGCACGTCGCGGCTCCCGCCTTCCGTGCGCTGGTGGACGCGGCAGCCGCGGGAGACCTCGCCGAGGCCCGGAGGATCCACTTCGAGCTCGACCCGGTGGTCCGCGCCGTCATGACGCACATCCCCGGAGCCGTCTCCGCCAAGTACATCCTCCACCTGCAGGGCGTGCTCCCGAACGCCGTCGTACGCCTGCCCCTCGTCGAGCCCGACGAGCGCGAGCTCGAGCCCCTCCTCGCCGATCTCGCCGCCGCCGGGTGGGACCTCCCGTCCGTCCGTGCACGCCGGGATACGCGGGCATGAGCGACGCAGCCGGCGTGGGACCCGCCCTGCGGGCACTGCCGCCGGCCCTCGCACCGGGCACGCTGCGGATCGTGCCCCTGGGTGGGCTCGGCGAGATCGGCCGCAACATGGCGGTCTTCGAGATCGGCGGAAAACTCCTGATCGTCGACTGCGGCGTGCTCTTCCCCGAGGAGACCCAGCCCGGCGTGGATCTCATCCTGCCGGACTTCTCCTACATCGAGGACAGGCTCGACGACGTCGTCGGGCTGGTCCTGACGCACGGACACGAGGACCATATCGGCGCCGTACCCTACCTCCTGCGCCTCAGGGCAGACATCCCCGTCATCGGATCGCAGCTGACCCTCGCACTGATCGAGGCGAAGCTGCAGGAACACCGCGTCAAGCCCTACACACTCACGGTGTCCGAGGGGCAGATCGAGCAGTTCGGGCCCTTCGAGTGCGAGTTCGTCGCGGTCAACCACTCCATTCCCGACGCCCTCGCGGTGTTCATCCGCACCGAGGCCGGCAATGTCCTGCACACGGGCGACTTCAAGATGGACCAGTTGCCGCTCGACGGCCGCATCACCGACCTGCGGGCCTTCGCCCGGCTCGGCGAAGAGGGGGTGGACCTCTTCATGGTCGACTCCACGAATGCCGACGTCCCGGGCTTCACGGCCGCGGAGCGGGAGATCGGTCCCGTCCTCGAGAGCCTGTTCGGGCAGGTCCGCAAGCGGATCATCGTCGCGTCCTTCTCCTCCCACGTGCACCGCGTGCAGCAGGTCCTCGACGCGGCCCACGCGCACGGACGCTTCGTGTGCTTCGTCGGGCGCTCGATGGTGCGGAACATGGCGATCGCGGCCAGGCTCGGGTACCTGAAGGTACCGGACGGCATCCTGGTGGACATCAAGAACGTCGACGACCTGCCCGACGACCGCGTGGTCCTCATGTCCACCGGTTCGCAGGGCGAACCGATGGCGGCGCTGTCCAGGATGGCCAATGGCGACCACCGGATCACGGTCGGCAAGGGTGACACCGTGATCCTGGCGTCCTCGCTCATCCCCGGCAACGAGAACGCGGTCTACCGGGTCATCAACGGGCTCCTGAAGCTCGGTGCCGATGTGATCCATAGGGGGAACGCGAAGGTGCACGTCTCGGGTCACGCGGCCGCGGGTGAGCTCCTCTACTGCTACAACATCCTCCGGCCGAAGAACGTCATGCCCGTGCACGGCGAGACCCGCCACCTCATCGCGAACGGCAGGCTGGCACAGCAGACCGGCGTTCCCGCGTCGAACGTCCTGCTCGCCGACGACGGCTCCGTCGTCGACCTCGTGGACGGCAGGGCGCAGGTCGTGGGCGCCATCGAATGCGGCTATGTCTACGTGGACGGATCGAGCGTCGGCGAGATCACGGACGCGGACCTCAAGGACCGCCGGATCCTCGGTGAGGAAGGCTTCATCTCGATCATCACCGTCGTCAACCGCACCACGGGGAAGATCGTGTCGGGACCGGACATCCACGCGCGGGGGTTCGCCGAGGACGACGCCGTCTTCGACGAGATCAAGCCGAAGATCAACGAGGCCCTCGAAGAGGTCGTGATGAACACCAAGGACCACACGACCTACCAGTTGCAGCAGGTGGTCCGCCGCATCGTCGGGACCTGGGTCAGCCGACGCTACCGCAGGCGTCCCATGATCATCCCGGTGGTCCTCGAGGCCTGACGGAGCGCCCGCGCACTCCCGACGGGGCGCTCCCGGTCCGGCGGGTCCTGCAGGACGCGGAAATCCGACGATTCGGGGGACCCGTCAGGTACCGTGAGGAGCATGGCCACTCGAACGTCCCCTGCCCCGCGGGGCCAGCAGAAGACCCGCAGCAAGGGAGCGTCCGCCGTTGTGGCATCGACGCGCAGCAAGACGCCGGCGACGGGGACGGGCCACGCTCCGGTCACGAAACGTAAGGTCCCTGTCACCCCCGAGCCGAAGCACGAGGATCACCTCGCGTTCCCGCTACGCGCCGTCCGGGCCGTCTGGATGGGTATGGCGCGCGTCGTCGGTGCCGGCGTCCGCACCTTCGGGCATGACGTCAATCCGGACCGCGACCTCCGCCGCGACGGGTCCGGGTTCTTCCTCCTCCTGATCGCCCTGGCGGTGGCCGCCGTCGAGTGGTGGTCCCTCACCGGCATTCCCGCGGACATTGTGCACTCCGTCGCCGGGGGTACGTTCGGGTGGATGGCCCTGCTCCTGCCCTTCCTGCTGGTCATCGGCGCCGTACGGCTGTTCCGGTACCCGGAGCGGCACCGGGCCAACAACCGCATTGCGATCGGCCAGCTCGTCATCCTCTTCGCTGGGTCGGGCATCGCTCACCTCGTGGGGGGGCAGCCGGGCCTCGGCGACGGCCTCGACGCGCTGTGGAGGGCCGGCGGCGTCGCCGGATTCCTCGTCGCGGGGCCCCTCAGCAGTGTGCTGACCGCATGGCCGGTCGCTTTCCTGCTCGTGGCGGCGATCTTCCTGGGCCTGCTGATCGTCACCGCCACACCGTTCCGCCACATCCCGTCCCGGCTCCGGACGCTCTATGAGCACCTCATGGGACAGGACCCCGACGACGCCGGGCACCGTCGCGACGACAGCCACGACCAGAGCCACGACCAGAGCTACCTCTACGAAACCCACGGCGCCACCGCGACGCCTGCGCCGAAGCGCCGCAAGCGCCTGTTCGGCAAGGACAAGAAGGACAAGAAGGACGAGCCGTTCGACGCCGAGAATGCGGAGAAGGACGGTGACGGCTACGACGGCGACGAGGCCTTCGAGCGGGCGGTCATCGAGGACGAGGAGCGCCGGGCCCGCGAAGCCGAGGAAGCCGTCCCGGCCGGGATCCGCCGTCCCACCAAGCAGGAACTGGCGGCCGAGGAGATCAAGCGGTCACAGGGCATCGGCCTGCCTCACCGGGAGGCGCCGGACCGCGCACCCGAGGGCGCCACCGAGGCGATCGACGTCGTACCCGCCGCGAAGGCGATCATCGTGCCATCGACGCCGGTGCAGCCGCAGGCCCCACCGACGCTGATCCCGCAGCGCACGGAGCAGCTGCAGCTCGCCGGCGACGTGGCCTACACGCTGCCGCCCTCGGACTACCTGCCCGCCGGTACCCCGCCCAAGGAGCGCTCGGAAGCGAACGACGCCGTCGTCGCCGCACTGACGCACACCATGGATCAGTTCAACGTGGACGCGAAGGTGACGGGGTTCTCCCGTGGTCCGACGGTCACGCGTTACGAGATCGAGCTGGCCGCAGGCACCAAGGTGGAGCGGGTCACAGCGCTGTCCAAGAACATTTCCTACGCCGTTGCGAGCTCCGACGTCCGCATCCTCTCGCCGATTCCGGGCAAGTCGGCCATCGGTATCGAGATCCCGAACACGGACCGCGAGACGGTCTCGCTCGGTGACGTGCTGCGCTCCGGCAACGCCCGGAAGACGGACCATCCGATGGTCATGGGGGTCGGCAAGGACGTCGAGGGCGGGTTCGTCGTCGCCAACCTCGCCAAGATGCCCCACCTCCTCGTGGCGGGTGCCACGGGCGCGGGTAAGTCGTCCTTCGTGAACTCGATGATCACCTCCATCCTCATGCGGTCGACGCCGGACGAGGTGCGCATGGTCATGGTGGACCCCAAGCGCGTGGAACTCACCGCGTACGAGGGGGTCCCGCACCTTATCACGCCGATCATCACGAACCCGAAGAAGGCTGCCGAGGCGCTGCAGTGGGTGGTCCGCGAGATGGACACGCGCTACGACGACCTCGCGAACTACGGGTACAAGCACATCGACGACTTCAACAAGGCGGTGCGCAACGGCAAGGTGATCCCCCCCGAGGGGTCCAAGCGCGTGGTGCGGCCGTACCCGTACCTGCTGGTCATCGTGGACGAGCTCGCCGACCTCATGATGGTTGCGCCGCGTGACGTCGAGGACTCGATCGTGAGGATCACCCAGCTCGCGCGTGCTGCCGGCATCCACCTCGTCCTCGCGACGCAGCGGCCGTCGGTCGACGTCGTCACTGGCCTGATCAAGGCGAACGTGCCGTCCCGCATGGCGTTCGCGACGTCGTCGGTCACCGACTCGCGCGTGGTGCTCGACCAGCCGGGCGCCGAGAAGCTGATCGGCCAGGGCGACGCCCTGTTTCTGCCGATGGGTGCCTCCAAACCGATGCGCGTGCAGGGCGCCTGGGTCACCGAATCGGAGATCCACCGCGTCGTCGAGCACGTCAAGGGCCAGCTCCAGGCGGTCTACCGCGAGGATGTCGCGGTAGAGGCGCCGAAGAAGCAGATCGACGACGACATCGGGGACGACCTCGAGGTCCTGCTGCAGGCCACCGAGTTGGTCGTCACCACACAGTTCGGCTCCACCTCGATGCTGCAGCGCAAGCTGCGGGTAGGCTTCGCGAAGGCCGGACGGCTCATGGACCTCCTCGAGTCACGCGGCGTCGTCGGACCCTCCGAGGGCTCGAAGGCCCGCGATGTGCTGGTCAAGCCCGACGACCTCGCGCCGGTCCTCGCGGCCATGCGCGGCGACGAGGCTCCCGCTCAGCCGCGGCCGGCCGCCCAGGGGCCGGTCGATCTCGTGGCGGAGGACCTCGCATCGAGGCCGCAGACAATCGACTACGACGACGGCGCGGACGGTCGCGACGACGACGAGGGCGACGACGCATGGAACCTCACCGGCAGGTAGCCTGACATCGTGAGTAGCTCCCCGAGCCCGGCGGTGCCGGTCCTGAACATCGCGAACGTCCTCACTGCCGTGCGCATCCTGCTGGTCCCGTTCTTCATCTGGTTCCTTCTGCTCGATGACGGGAATGCCGGGCTCTTCCGCTGGCTGGCGGTCGCCACCTTCGTGGTCGCGATCTACACCGACAAGCTCGACGGCGACCTCGCCCGCAGCAGGGGACTCATCACGGACTTCGGCAAGATCGCTGATCCGATCGCCGACAAGCTGCTCATCGGCTCGGCTCTCGTGCTGCTGTCCGTGCTGGGGGAGCTGTGGTGGTGGGTGACCATCGTCATCCTGGTCCGGGAAGTCGGTATCACGCTGTTGCGCTTCGCCGTCATCCGGTACGGCGTCATGCCAGCATCTCGCGGCGGTAAGCTCAAGACGGTCGTCCAGACGGCCGCCATACTGCTGTTCCTCATCCCGCTGCAGGCACTCCTCGGGGACTGGGCCTGGTCGCTCGCCGCCGGCGTCATGGCCATCGCGCTCGTGATCACGGTCGTCACGGGCGTCGACTACATCGTCCAGGCAGTCCGTCTCCGGGCGGGAGCCCGGCGGTGACCACTGCGGTGACCGCGATCGACGTCGTCGCCCTGGCCTCGCACCTCGGACTCACGGTGGCGACGGCCGAATCGCTGACTGCGGGCATGGTCGCCTCCTCGCTCGCGGACGTGCCCGGCGCCTCGGCCGTGCTGCAGGGCGGCATCGTCGCCTACCAGGTCTCGGTCAAGGAGAATCTCCTGGGCGTCGACGCAGAACTCCTCGCGAGCGGAGGGGCGGTCGACCCGCGGGTCGCGATGGCGATGGCCGACGGGGCCCGGCGGATCCTCTCGGCCGACATCGGGGTCTCGACGACCGGCGTCGCGGGACCCACGCCGCACGAGGGCAGGCCGGTCGGCACCGTCTTCACGGCGATCTCGACTGCGTCGGGTACGGAGTCGTTCGAACACCACTTCACCGGAGACCGCGAGAGCATCAGGATCGCATCCCGTGCGGCCGTGCTCACCGAACTTTCCGAGCTTCTCGGGGAGCTGTCCAAGGGAACAAACGATGGCCGGGGGTAGTTGTATGCACTGTCGGCCGTTGATAGGGCCGGCGACCAGGGCTCAAGCAGATCGGGCAAGTCAACATCACGGGGTACGCGCCGTTCGAGGCGGTGCCGCATTCATGAGGGAGCAAGGCGATACAGATGGTAAAGCAACCCGTATCCGTAAACGGCGTGGTCCGTTGGCGTGATGTGGGGTTGGCAAAGGAGCGCAAAATGGTAGTTCTTCGCCATGAGATCGGCGACGTCCTCCGCGACGTCCGCCAGCGCCAGGGCCGCACCCTGCGTGAGGTGTCGCACAGTGCGAGGGTTTCCCTCGGATACCTCAGCGAGGTTGAGCGTGGCCAGAAGGAAGCATCCTCTGAACTCCTCTCATCAATCTGCAGTGCACTCGAGGTGCCGCTTTCCTCGATGCTGCGGGAAGTCAGCGACCGCTTGGCCGAAGCAGAAGGCGTGTCCATCCCGGACACTGTTCCCCAGGAGTTCTCCCGGGAATTCGGGGACGAACTGAACGACGATTTTCGTCGCGGACTCGCGGCCACGAACCGATAGTCACCCACGAGCAGAAAGGCCCGTCCCTCCGGGACGGGCCTTTCTGCTGCGTGCTACCAGTTGTCCTTGGTGTAGGTATTGTTGAGTTGGGCGATCAGCGTGCCCAGTCGCGTCAGGTCCTCCACATCCCAGTCCTCCATGAGCTGGTGGAACGCCTGCTTGCGGGCGGTCTGCGCGGCGACCAGCTGGCGCGTCCCGGCTTCCGTCAGCGAGATCGACTGGGCGCGGCCGTCCAGGGGATCGGCCTCCTTCTGCACGAGTCCGAGCTGTTCGAGCATCGCAATCTGCCGACTGACCGAGGGTTTGCCGACGCCGACGCTGGCTGCGATGTCCGTCAGTCGCATGGAGCCCTCGCGCTGCAGGATCACGAGGAGCCCATACGCGGCCGGCTCCATGTCCGGATGTACACGGCGTGCGACTTTGTACGAGTTCGACCGCGCGCGTCGCCACAGCATGCTCAGCTGTTGCTCGAGGGCCTCGATAGCGGCGTCGGTATCGGCATCTTCGCCGGGGTAGGCCGTGAGGCCCGGGCCGGGGTCGGTGGTGCTCGGCTTCGCGTTCATGGGGCAATTGTAGGGTTCCGCCGTGGGGGAGGCACTACGCAACACCACCCGGAACGCTGGAGATACTGCCTGTCTGGCGGCGATGAGCCACGTGGAAGCGCCCCGCGATGGGACTCCACTCGGGAACCGGGGAGCGCGGCGTCGGGGACAGCACGCAGAATGGAGAGGACACGGAGGCTGTGCCGGCGGGCGGCAGCCGGACCGGTCGACGAGAGCAAGGGACCATATGCGGTTGAGTGACTTCTGGCGATTGATGGACGACGAGTTCGGGGAACGGTACTCGCGGACGCTCGCCCGGGACCTGGTCGTGGACCAGTTGGGTGACCGCACCGCCGCCGAGGCGCTCGGTGCGGGGGTCAACCCGAGGGCCGTCTGGGAGGCGGTCTGCAGGGCACAGGACGTGCCGGGGGAGCGCTGGCTCGGCCGCGATGTGAAGCCCCGCTGACTGCGTTCCCCGCTCCTTTGTCCGATCCGTCGGGACACGCGGAAGGACTACCTCAATAATCGAATATCTGTTCGGACCGCGGTAGCATGATGGTGGCGACGACGGCTGTTATGCACATAGCCGAGGCCCCACCTCAAACTGTCGGCGCAGGCTAATACAGTCAGAAATGAACACGTACACCGGCCACTTGGCCATGAACAACCGAGGTGAAGAATGGCCGCTCCAGACCGCGAGAAAGCCCTAGAAGCTGCTCTCGCCCAGATCGACAAACAGTACGGCAAGGGTTCCGTCATGCGTCTCGGCGATGAGATCCGGGCACCCATCGAGACGATCTCCACCAGCTCCATCGCACTGGACGCCGCTCTCGGTATCGGCGGACTCCCACGCGGCAGAGTCGTCGAGATCTACGGGCCGGAATCATCCGGAAAAACCACCGTCGCCCTCCATGCCGTCGCCAGCGCCCAGCGCAACGGTGGAATCGCGGCTTTCATCGACGCCGAGCACGCGCTGGACCCGGAATACGCCAAGAGGCTCGGTGTGGACACGGACGCACTCCTGGTGTCGCAGCCTGACACCGGTGAGCAGGCGCTCGAGATCATGGACATGCTGATCGGCTCGGGCTCGATCGACATCGTCGTCATCGACTCCGTCGCAGCACTCGTGCCGCGCGCCGAGATCGAGGGTGAGATGGGTGACAGCCACGTCGGCCTGCAGGCCCGTCTTATGAGCCAGGCCCTCCGGAAGATCACCGGCCGCCTGAGCCAGACCAAAACCACAGCCATCTTCATCAACCAGCTGCGCGAGAAGATCGGTGTCTTCTTCGGAAGCCCCGAGACCACCACGGGTGGCAAGGCGCTGAAGTTCTACGCATCGGTCCGTATCGATGTACGCCGTATCGAGACCCTGAAGGAAGGCGTCAACCCGGTCGGTAACCGGACGCGCGCCAAGATCGTCAAGAACAAGATGGCCCCGCCCTTCAAGCAGGCCGAGTTCGACATCCTGTACGGGCACGGCATCTCCCGCGAGGGTGGCCTGATCGACGTCGGAGTGGAGAACGGGCTGGTCAAGAAGTCCGGTGCGTGGTTCACGTATGACGGTGATCAGCTCGGGCAGGGCAAGGAAAACGCCCGGAAGTTCCTCATCGACAATCCCGATCTCACGGACGAACTCGAGCAGAAGATCAGGGTCAAGCTGGGCATCGGAGTGCAGGCTGAAGAGCCAGACGCTCCCAAGCTCAAGGCCGTCAGCGGCGAGTAGGCCGCGTGCCATCGGATACCGGATCGGAGCCGGCCGAGCGGGGAACCTCATTCGGCCGGTACGGATCGGACAGTTCAGCTGATTCGAGAGGAGCTGAACCGTCTCCTGCAGCGAAGTCCTCCAGGCGTCGGGGATTCTCCCGGTCTGCATCGTCTTCGTTCGGCGCCCGGACGTCCGACGCCGGACAGCCCACAGCGCGGACGGGTCGACGAAGGGGATCGAACCGGTCATCCTTCGATGATCCCTTCGGCCCCGTGGTCGGTGCGTCCGCTGGTTCGTTCGACTCCTCCAGCGCCGAGGACGTCGTGCCCGCGGACCCGGGAGATCCGTGCGGCTACCCCCGGCGCGACGGTGAGTCTGCCGGAGGCGGCGCGCGGTCAGGCACGCGCGGCGGCCAGCGCCGTCGTCCGTGGTCCGCCGCCGGGTCCGGGGCGAGGTCCGGGGCCGACGTCGACGCGACGACGGCTGATGCGGGACTCGACAGGAGCGACGAGGAGTGGGCGTCCGAGGCTCGCGCCATCCTGCTGCGGCAGCTCGCCCTGGGCCCGCGGAGTCGCCATCAGCTCGACCGGAAGCTCGCCGAGCGTGACGTCCCGTCCTCGGTGGCCTCGGCGCTCCTGAACCGCTTCGAGGAGGTGCAGCTGATCGACGATCCCGAGTTCGCGCGTATGTGGGTGCGAACCCGCATCTCGGCGAAGGCTCTGTCGCGCTGGTCGATCCGACGCGAGCTCGCGCAGAAGGGGATCGACCCGGACCTGGCGGAAGACGCCCTGCTGCAGATCTCCGACGAGGACGAACACGACCAGGCCCGCGACGTCGTCCGCCGTAAGCTCCGCAGCAGCGCCGACCTGTCGGACCGCGCCGTGCGGGACAAGGAGGTGCGTCGCCTCGTAGGGGTTCTCGCACGCAAGGGATACAACCCGGGTGCAGCGTTCACGATCGTGAAGGATGTCATCGCCGAGGCCGAAGCATCAAACTGACGACCACCGCGATTGTGGGCGTCCACGGTGCCGGCCGTACGCTTGAGGGCGTGAGTATCACACTTCCTGTTCTCTTCGACGAGACCGCCGAAACCGCCAGAACCACGCAGGATGCGGCCGAACGGCGCACGTACGAGGTGCGGACGTTCGGCTGCCAGATGAACGTCCACGACTCCGAGCGCATCTCCGGGCTGCTCGAGGAGGCAGGGCTCAGCCGCGTCGACGAGGGGCAGGCTGACGTCGTCGTCTTCAACACGTGCGCGGTCCGCGAGAACGCCGATAACAAGCTGTACGGCAACCTGGGCATTCTCAAGGCCGTGAAGGAGGCCCGACCCGGTATGCAGATCGCCGTCGGGGGCTGCCTGGCGCAGAAGGACAGGGAAACGATCCTGAAGAAGGCGCCCTGGGTTGACGCCGTGTTCGGCACGCACAATATCGGTGCCCTGCCAGCACTGCTGCAGCGCGCCCGGCACAACCAGGACGCCCAGCTGGAGATTCTCGAGTCACTCGACGTCTTCCCCTCGACGCTGCCGACGAGGCGTGAATCCGTCTACGCCGGGTGGGTCTCGATCTCTGTCGGGTGCAACAACACCTGCACCTTCTGTATCGTCCCGTCGCTCCGCGGCAAGGAACGCGACCGCAGGCCGGGGGAGATCCTGGCTGAGATCGAGGCCCTCGTCGCCGACGGCGCCATCGAAGTCACGCTCCTCGGGCAGAATGTGAACTCCTACGGTGTCGAGTTCGGGGACCGGGGAGCATTCGCGAAGCTGCTTCGGGCCTGCGGCTCGATCGAGGGACTCGAGCGCGTCCGCTTCACGAGCCCGCACCCGGCAGCCTTCACCGATGACGTCATCGATGCGATGGCCGAAACATCCAACGTGATGCCGCAGCTGCACATGCCTCTGCAATCGGGCTCGGACCGTGTCCTGAAGGCCATGCGCCGCTCCTACCGGTCCGCACGCTTCCTCGGCATCCTCGAGCGCGTCCGGGAGCGCATGCCGCACGCCTCCATCTCGACGGACATCATCGTCGGTTTCCCTGGCGAGACGGAGGAGGACTTCCAGGCGACGCTCGACGTCGTCGAGGAGTCACGCTTCGCGACGGCTTTCACCTTCCAGTACTCGAAGCGCCCGGGTACCCCGGCGGCGGACCTGCCCGACCAGCTGCCGAAAGCCGTGGTGCAGGAGCGCTTCGAACGATTGACGGCCCTGCAGGACCGGATAGCCCGTGAGGAGAACGCGCGTCAGGTGGGGCGGCTCGTCGAGGTGCTCGTCACCGACCAGCAGGGGCGGAAGGGTGGGGAGACGCACCGGCTCACCGGACGGGCTCGGGACCAACGCCTCGTCCACTTCTCCGTTCCCGAGGGCGCGGAGGTACCGCGGCCGGGTGATCTCGTGACCCTGCCCATCACGGAGGCGGCCTCCTTCCACCTGCTGTCCGATCCGTCGCCCGCCGAGTACGCCCTGCGCCGGTCTCGAGCCGGCGCCGCGTGGGACAGGAGCCAGGCCGACTCCTGTGGTATCCCGGCACCATCCGACAGCGCGCCCCGAGCCATCCCACTGGGCATGCCGGCGGTGCCTGCGCGCGGAACCGCTTTGTGACCCTTCCGGTCGTCGCGGTGGTCGGACCCACGGGATCCGGCAAGTCCGAGGTGGGCATCGCGCTGGCTCAGCACCTGGACGGGGAGGTCATCAACGCCGATGCCCTGCAGTTCTACCGGGGCATGGACATCGGTACGGCGAAGCTACCCCCCGCCGAGCGGCAGGGTATCGAGCACCATCTCCTCGATGTCCTCGACGTCACCGAGGAAGCCAGCGTCGCCACCTTCCAGGAGGACGCCCGTCGCACCATCGCTGAGATCCGCTCCCGCGGGCGTGTGCCGGTCCTGGTGGGCGGCTCAGGTCTGTACGTCCGGGCCGCGCTCGATCGGCTGGAGTTCCCGCCGACCGATCCGGCTGTTCGAGAGCGCCTCGAGACGGAGTTCGCCGCCACGGGACGAGCGGCGATCCGCGAGCGGCTCCGCGCCGTCGACCCGGCCTCGGCGGAGCGCATCGACGACGACCGCCGACTCATCAGGGCTCTGGAGGTGCACGAGATCACCGGCCGGCCCTTCAGCGCCTTCATGCCAACGCGTGAGTATCACCAGCCGACGGTGCAGATCGGTCTCGCCGTCGACCGGGATCTTCTGCGCGAGCGCCTCGCTCACCGGGTTCATTCCATGGTGCGGAGCGGCCTGGCCGAAGAGGTCCGGCGCCTCACGGAGACGGGATTGCGAGACGGGCGGACGGCGTCCCGTGCTCTGGGCTACGGGCAGTTCCTCCAGGTCCTCGACGGAACCATGACGGAGCACGATGCGATCGAGGACACCATCTCCGCGACGCGGAGGTTCGCACGACGGCAGCTCACCTGGTTCCGTGGCGATCCCCGCGTCCACTGGTCCGACTGGGTGGCACCCGACCTGGCCGCGCGGGCGGTCGAGCTCGTTCGACGACGCGGAGACGTATCCTAGGACGGTGACCGATGACCCTGCCGACCTCTCCGCACACGATTCCCAGCAGCCTTCGGGCCTGGCGTTCACCAAGGGCCACGGTACGGGCAACGATTTCGTCCTGACGCTCGACCCCGAGGGATCGGCCCCGACCGACGCGGCTTTCGTCGCGGCGCTGTGTGATCGCCACCGTGGTATCGGCGCGGACGGTTACATTCGCGCCGTCCGGTCCTCCGTGCTCCCGGAGGGCCGCGCGCTCCTGCAGACAGAACCGGACGCCGAATGGTTCATGGACTATCGCAACGGCGACGGCTCGGTGTCCGAGATGTGCGGCAACGGTGTGCGCGTCTTCGCCCACTTCCTGCTCACCAGGTCGGTCGCGGACCTGCCCGAGGGCGCCGAGCTGGCCGTCGGGACACGCGGCGGCGTCAAGCGCGTGACTCGCTCGGGCAATGGGTACGCCGTGGACATGGGCCCCTGGGAGTTCATCTACCCGGAGGCCGCCGTCGCTCGCGGCATGGACTCCCTCGTCGACATCGGAGGGCTCGACGTCGACCGCCCCGCGCTGTCCGTCAGCATGGGCAACCCGCACACCGTCGTCGCGCTTGCGGAGTACGCCGAACTCGACCTGGCCGAACTGCACCGCGCACCGACCGTCCAGCCCATCCCGCCCGAAGGGACCAACGTCGAGCTCGTCGTGCCGTCCGATCCGCTGGTGGGGGACGACGGCGTCGGGCGCCTCACCATGCGGGTGCACGAGCGCGGTGTCGGCGAGACACAGTCGTGCGGCACAGGAGCGTGTGCCGCAGCGGCCGCGACGCGGTTCTGGGCGGGCGACGGCGCGCCCGCGCAGTGGCTCGTGACCGTCCCCGGCGGAGTCGTCGGGGTGACGTTCTTCGAGGGGCCGGAGGGCCGCGAGCACGTGCAGCTCAGCGGGCCGGCGGTACTCGTGGCCGACGGCGTACTGCTTCCCACCGGGATGGAGTGGCCTCACCCGGCCCGGTGAACCTCGAGGATGCGGAATGACTTCGAGGTGTCCGCGCGCCGGACGCTGAACCCGTCCGGCAGCTCCTCCGTGAGCCAGCGCTGCAGCGAATCCGCGCCGAGGTTCTTCTGCACGACGAGCCAGGCCCGTCCGCCGGCGGCGAGTCGCGGCAGCCAACGGTGCAGCAGCGCATGCAGTTCCTGCTTGCCGATCCTGATCGGCGGGTTGGACCAGATCGTGTCGAACTCCAGCGACGCATCGACGTCGTCAGGCGCCATCGCGACGACATTGCGAAGGCCCAGGCGCTCGGCGTTCTCCTTCGTCAGTGCGATGCAGCGCTCATTGACGTCGACCGCGTAGACCTCGGCCTCCGGAGCCCTCAGCGCCATGGTGAGGGCTATCGGTCCCCAGCCGCAGCCGACGTCCAGCATGCGCCGCCCCTCGGGGCCGGGTATGCGGGCGAGGAGGATCGCCGTCCCCTTGTCGACACCATCCGGGCTGAAGAGGCCCGACGACGTCACGAGTTCGCGGCGTTCTCCCGCCAGCACGACGTAAAGGGGTCGGCGCGTCGCCGGTCCTGCCGGCTGCGCGCTGAAATAGTGCTGTGACTCCATGGGGAGAGCCTATCCGCAGGCCCGGATGCGTCCGGGAGTCAGCGATTTCGCGCTCGGAGAATCAGCAGTGCCGCTCCGAGCGGGCCGCCGTAGAATCAGGGGACATCCAACTAGGGAGAGTATGACCACGAATCACGGACATTCCGACGGAGCCGACATGAGCCCGGAGGAGATCCAAGCCGTCATCGACCGGATCCTTGCCAGCGACGAAGCTGCCGTGGCGAAGGCGGAGAACGGGACAGCGAAGCCGGACGGAGCCACCGCACCCATCGAAAGGACGTGGCGATCGCGCGCCCTCGCCCTGTCCCAGGACGAGAAGCCGTCGGACGCCGACGGCGACCAGCAGGACCTCGCGGAGCGTCGCGCGCTCCGGCGTGTCGCGGGGCTGTCGACGGAGCTCGAGGACGTCACAGAGGTCGAGTACCGGCAGCTGCGGCTGGAGCGGGTCGTCCTCGCCGGCCTATGGAGTGAGGGTACGGCGCAGGACGCCGAGAACTCCCTGCAGGAACTCGCGGCCCTCGCCGAGACGGCTGGTTCCGAGGTGCTCGACGGGATCGTGCAACGGCGCCTCAAGCCGGACCCCGGCACGTTCCTCGGTTCGGGCAAGGCCCAGGAGCTGAAGACGATCGTCCAGGCCACCGGAGCGGACACCGTGATCGTCGACGGCGAGTTGTCGCCGTCCCAGCGACGCGGACTCGAGGACATCGTCAAGGTGAAGGTCATCGACCGCACGGCCCTGATCCTCGACATCTTCGCCCAGCACGCCAAGAGCCGCGAGGGCAAGGCCCAGGTCGAACTCGCGCAGCTAGAGTACCTCCTGCCGCGTCTGCGTGGCTGGGGTGAGTCGATGTCCCGCCAGGCCGGTGGTCAGGTCGGTAGTGCGAGTGCCGGTATGGGTTCCCGTGGTCCTGGTGAGACGAAGATCGAGCTCGACCGACGCAAGATCCGCACCCGCATGGCGAAGCTGCGCCGTGAGATCGCAGGCATGAAGCCCGCACGCGAGACCAAGCGGTCGAACCGCCGTCGCAATCAGGTGCCGTCCGTCGCGATCGCGGGCTACACCAACGCGGGCAAGTCCTCGTTGCTGAATCGACTCACAGACGCGGGCGTCCTCGTCGAGAACGCGCTGTTCGCGACGCTCGATCCGACGATCCGCAAGGCGGAGACTCCGGACGGGATCGGCTACACCCTGGCCGACACCGTGGGGTTCGTCCGTTCGTTGCCCACCCAGCTGGTCGAAGCCTTCCGCTCGACGCTGGAGGAGGTCGCCGACGCGGACCTGATCCTGCACGTCGTCGACGCGTCCCACCCGGACCCGGAGGGGCAGATCGCCGCGGTCCGCGCGGTACTGACCGAGGTCGACGCCCGCAAGGTGCCCGAGATCATCGTGCTCAACAAGGCCGACGCCGCCGATCCGTTCGTCATCGAGCGGCTCCGCCAGCGGGAGCCGCGTTCCGTCGTCGCATCCGCCCGCACGGGAGCCGGGCTGACAGAGCTCCGCCAGCTGATCAGCACGAACATCCCGCGCCCCGGCGTGAAGCTGGATCTCATGGTGCCCTACGAGCACGGCGATGTCGTGAGCCGCCTCCACGAGGAGGACGCGGAGATCCTCGGCCTGGAGCATGTCGACGAGGGGACGCGCCTCGAGGTGATGGTCCGGGAGGGCCTTGCGGCCGAGTTGGAGCCGTACGTCCGGCATGAGTGACAGCACGCCTTCCGGTGCTGTGGTCGCGGCGCCGGATGCAGGTGGCCGTTCCGCCGAAGCACGGCGGGCCCTCGACCTGCTGGACGCCGCCGTGGTCGCCATGGGCGGCGAGATGCGGGCGGGCCAGCACGAGATGGTGCGCCAGGTCAGCGAGGCCATCCGCTCCGGTGATCATCTGCTCGTCCAGGCGGGTACCGGGACCGGCAAATCACTTGCCTACCTGGTTCCATTGATTGCGCATGCCATGGACAGCGACCGCCCCTCGATCGTCTCGACGGCGACACTCGCCCTGCAGGCGCAGATCGTGGGTCGGGACCTCCCGCGCCTCCTCGAAGCCGTCCGACCGGCGCTCGCGCGCCCGGTCGACGTCGCGCTCCTCAAGGGCCGATCGAACTACGTGTGCCGCCACAAGACCGGGGGCGGTTTCCCCGAGGAAGACGCTCCGGGCACGCTGTTCAGCCTGGGCGAGGACGCGGTTCCGCACCCTTCCCCGGCCGCAGCCGGCGGCGCTGCCGCGTCGGCGCTCGGCAGGGACGTGGTGCGGCTTCGCGAGTGGGCCGAGGCGACGACGACGGGCGACCGCGACGACCTCGTTCCCGGTGTCAGCGACCGGGCGTGGCGGCAGGTCTCCGTGTCGAGCATGGAGTGCCTGGGTACCGCGCGTTGCCCCGTGGCGCAGGAGTGCTTCAGCGAGAAGGCACGCGCAGCAGCGGCAGACGCCGACATCATCATCACGAACCACGCGATGCTCGCGATCAGCGCCTTCGAGGGCCTCGCAGTCCTGCCGGAGTACGACGTCGTCGTCATCGACGAGGCCCACGAACTCCACGACCGCGTGACGGGGGCCGTCTCCGGTCAGCTCTCGGCATCGATGGTGAGCGGTGCGGCCACCGCCCTCCAGCGGCATGCCTCCATCGGCACGGGCGCGCTCGACACCGCCGCCGACACGTTCGGGGCCACCGCGGAACTCGTTCCCTCCGGACTGCTGCCCGGCGGCCTTCCGGACGACCTCGAGCAAGCCCTGGCGCAGGTCCGTGACGCGGCGCGTGCCGCGCTGTCCGACACGAAGACGGACGGCAAGTCCGAGGCCGACGCCGACGGCGGCCGACAGGTCGCCCGCTCGCGCCTGACCCTCGTGTTCGAACTCGCCGAAAGGATCCTCGCGGCAGCCGACCTGAACGAGGTTGTATGGGCGTCGCGCCCCAGCACCTTCACCCCGGGATCCGGCTACGCCCAGCCTGACGAGAGCGCGCCCGCGACCCTGAACGTCGCGCCGCTCTCCGTCGCGGGAAGGCTGAGGGAGGGCCTGTTCGAGGACCACACCGTGATCCTCACGTCCGCGACGCTTGCGATCGGCTCGGACTTCGGACCGGTGGCCGGTTCGCTGGGACTCAGCGGTTCCGGAGCTCCTGCGTGGACCGGCATCGACGTCGGTAGTCCGTTCGATTACCCTCGACAGGGCGTCCTCTACGTGGCCAAGGACCTTCCGAAGCCTGATCGGGGCACGTCCGGCGCGCAGCTGGAGGAACTGCTGGTGCTTCTCAGGGCGTCCCGCGGGGGAGCGCTGGGTCTGTTCTCCTCGAAGCGTGCGGCCGAGGAGGCGGCGGAGGCGCTCCGTCCGAAGATGGGCTTCGAGATCCTGTGTCAGGGTGAGTCGTCGCTGAATGCCCTTGTCACCCAGTTCGCCGATGAGCCGGACACCTGCCTGTTCGGCACCATGTCGCTGTGGCAGGGTGTCGACGTGCCGGGGGCGTCCTGCCGTCTGGTCATCATCGACCGCATCCCGTTCCCCCGACCCGACGACCCGCTGATGACGGCACGGACGCGGGACGTGGCGCGCAACGGGGGTAACGGCTTCATGAGCGTCTCCGCCACCCATGCAGCGGTGCGTCTCGCCCAGGGTGCGGGTCGCCTGATCCGCGCGACAGGGGACCGGGGCGTCGTCGCAGTCCTGGACAGCCGCCTCGCGACCGCACGGTACGGCGGGTTCCTCCGCGCGGCCCTGCCCCCCTTCTGGGCGACGACCGACAGGGCCACGGCCATCGGGATCCTCGAGCGGCTGTCGGGTCGCTGACGAGCTGCGCCGTCGATCCTCCTCGGGTCCTTTCCTTGGCGGGTAGCTCGCCGCAGTGACGCCGTCGGCCGGCTTCCCGCGCCGGCCATCCGTGAGGATCCCGCACTACAGGGCGCGCATCACCGACACGACCTTGCCCATGATGCTGGCGTGGTCGCCGAGAATCGGCTCGTAGCGCGTGTTCTGCGGCAGCAGCCAGGTGTGGCCGTCCCGCTGCCGGAATGTCTTCACCGTCGCCTCGTCGTCGAGCAGCGCTGCGACGATGTCACCGTTCTGGGCGCTCTGCTGCTTTCGCACGACGACCCAGTCGCCGTCGCAGATCGCGGCGTCGACCATCGAATCCCCGGAGACCTTCAGCATGAAGAGGTCACCGTAGCCCACGAGCTGGCGAGGCAGAGGCATGACGTCCTCGACCACCTGATCGGCGAGGATCGGCCCACCCGCCGCGATGCGACCCACCAGGGGGACCAGCGCCGTGTCGACAGCGACCTGGTGTTCGGACGGCGTCCTCTGGTCCGAACCCGACCCGTCCGCACCCGTCGTCGCGTCCGCGGGCAACGTCAAGGGCAGCAGCACCTCCATGGCGCGGGGCCGCTTCGGGTCGCGTCGGAGGTAGCCGAGCCGCTCGAGTTGCGACAGCTGGTGTGTGACGCTGGACAGACTCGCGAGGCCGACGGTGTCGCCGATCTCCCGCATGGACGGGGGATACCCCTTGACGGCGATCGAACGCTGGATGGTCTCGAGGATCGTCAGCTGGCGCGCAGTGAGGCCCCTGGACACCGAGCGGCCCCGCGGGCGACCACGGCCCGGAGAGACCGGCCCGGCGGTGCCAGCCGCGTCGATGGTGTTCGATTCCTGCCGGCCTCCCGGTGTTGCTTCCGCCACTGCTGTGCCTTTCGTCTGGGATCACGGATCCCGCTGTATCCGCCTATCGGTGTCCGTCGGAGCGGACGCCGTTTTGTCAGTGGCGGGTGGTTGTCTGAAGTACATCGACGGTATGAGCGCCGCGTGGGAGCGGCCGTTTCCGATAACGCACTGTCCTGCTCACGCTAGGACAGTCTGCATCACTTATCAAACATATGTTCGAGCGAGTCTCGACACGGGTCGTCGGTAAGTGCTAGAAATGAGCAGGGAAGAATTAGAACGCACGTTCGAAGTAGGCAAACAGCTTGCGAAAGACATTCGAAGGAAAAGAGGTTCAGCAATGGCTGAAGCACCAGCACTGCATGGCAGCACGGCGCTCCGGGCACAGGCGCTCGCGCGTCCCGGAGTCCACCTCCGGCTCGTGCCCGCTGCCGCACAGCCGGCACCGGCCGCGTCCGCGTCCGCCCCGTCGGATAGTGAGCTGGCATGCACCTCCACGCAGCGGAGTGCGGACCGGCCCCTCACACTGACCCGGCGCGGACGCCTCCTGTTGGTCGGTCTGCCGATCGCGCTGGGTGTCGCGGCCCTGATCCTGCTCGGGGCGTTCCTCACCGCTGAGGCCCAGGCGGGGGAGTCAGTGCCGACCTCCTCGGCGACGGTGGACGTGAACGTCGCCGCGGGAGAGTCGCTCTGGGATCTTGCCGTGCGCTACGCTCCCGAGCGTGATCCCCGCGATGTCGTCGCGGAGATCGTCGAACTCAACAACCTGCGCACCTCCGTGGTGCAGGCCGGGCAGAGCATTTCGGTTCCCGCTGAAGGATAGGCAGGAGCCCGGCCGCATCGAGAGGGATGTCGAATGGCAGGACTTTTGCGCCTGCGCGGCACGCAGGCCCGTTAGCAGCCACGGTGCCGATCCCTTAAACTCGAAAGGTGCCATCTTCCGTCGACGCCCTAGCAAACCTTCCCCTGCGTGAAGACCTCGTCGGGCTGCACCCGTACGGTGCTCCGCAGTTGGATGTGCCCATCCTGCTCAACGTCAACGAGAACACCCATGGCGTCCCGGCGGACGTGCACGCCGCGATCGTCCAGGCCGTAGCGGAAGCGACCCAGGGACTCAACCGCTACCCGGACCGAGAGTTCACCGAGCTACGCAAGAATCTCGCCGACTATCTCGGCCACGGACTGACGCTCGACCAGCTGTGGGCCGCCAACGGGTCCAACGAGGTGCTCCAGCAGGTCCTCCAGGCGTTCGGCGGACCCGGACGCACCGCCATCGGCTTCCCGCCCACCTACTCGATGTACCCGCTCCTGGCCGTCGGGACCGGCACGCGCTACGTCACCGCCGACCGCGGGGCCGGCTATGCCATGACGCCGGAGGCCACTGCCCGTGCCATCCGGGAGTCCGTAGCCAACATCGTCTTCCTGTGCTCGCCGAACAACCCGACGGGAACGGCGCTCGGCCTCGACGTCATCGAAGCGGCCTATGAGGCCGGCGAGGACGCGCGCGCCATCATCATCGTCGACGAGGCCTACGGTGAGTTCGTGCAGAAGGGCACGCCGAGCGCCCTCACTTTGCTGCCGGGACGACCGCGGCTGCTCGTGTCCCGCACCATGAGCAAGGCCTTCGCCCTCGCCGGCGCGAGGATCGGTTATCTCGCTGCGGCGCCCGAGATCACCGACGCTCTGCGACTCGTCCGCCTGCCCTACCACCTCTCCGCCATCACCCAGGCGGCAGCGAACGCGGCCCTCACCCACGCGGACACCCTCCTGTCGAACGTCGCGGCGATCAAGGTGCAGCGGGACCGCATCGTGCGCGAACTCCAGGGCCTCGGCCTCTCGCCGATCCCGTCGGACGCCAACTTCGTGTTCTTCACCGGGCTCGAGGATCCACACCGCGTGTGGGAAGGGCTGCTGAAGGCGGGCGTGCTGATCCGCGACGTCGGTATCCCCGGCTCGCTGCGCGTCACCGCGGGAACGGAGGAGGAGACCACGGTGTTCCTGACGGCGTTGAAAGCCCTGCTCTGACGCGCCCGGCCGCCAGCCACGTCTCCTAGACTTGGAGGACAGGATCGCCCTGCGGTCCAACACCCTCCGCCCCGCCCTACGCACCTGACCTCCGGTCGATCCGCGCCCAGCACGGCCGGCCGGTGGCGAACAGAAGGAACGCAATGACAGTTGATGCCGCCCGCGGCCGCACGGCCCGCATAGAGCGCGTCACGAGCGAGTCGAGTGTCCTCGTGGAGATCGACCTCGACGGCACCGGTGTGTCCTCGATCGACACCTCGGTGCCCTTCTACGACCATATGCTCACGGCCCTGTCCAAGCACTCGCTGATCGATATGACCATCAGGTCCTCCGGCGACATACACGTCGACGTTCACCACACGGTCGAGGACACGGCCATCGCGATCGGCGAGGCGCTGCGCATCGCGCTGGGGACCAAGGCCGGGATCCGCCGGTTCGGCGAGGCGACCGTCCCCTTGGACGAAGCCCTCGCCACGGCCGTCGTCGACATCTCCGGACGCCCGTTCCTCGTTCACGGCGGGGAGCCGGCCGGCCAGGCGTACCACCTGATCGGCGGCCACTTCACCGGTTCGCTGACTCGCCACGTCCTGGAGGCACTCGCCCTGCACGCGCAGATCTGCCTGCACGTCAACCTCATCGCCGGCCGCGATCCCCACCACATCGTCGAAGCCCAGTTCAAGGCGCTCGCCCGTGCCCTGCGCGCAG
>JAABUN010003785.1_pt1 | contig 22438 bp, 22 predicted proteins | sample 5559311 | NCBI WGS metagenome assembly JAABUN01 (sample SAMN10711877, study PRJNA513370) | rock metagenome | isolation source: Antarctica rocks | place: Antarctica: Victoria Land, Siegfried Peak sud
TGGCTGCGCGGGTCGCTGCCACGGCTGCGCTACGACCAGTTCATGCGGTTCGGCTGGAAGGTGCTCATCCCGTTCGCACTCGGGTTCATCGTCCTGATCTCGCTGATGCGGGCCCTGCAGGTGTTCCTGGACGTCGACGTGCGCCAGTACCTGATTCCGATCGCCGCGGTGGCGCTCGTCCTCGCCGTCGCCAGCTTCTTCTGGCCCGGCGGTGACGACGACGACGAGCCTGATGCGCGAGCCAAGATCGACTTCGACCCCTTCGCCGGCGGCCATCCCGTGCCGCCGCTGCCTGGTCAGACGGTGCCACTCTCGCGCCGGCGCACAGCGCGCGAACCGGTCACCGTCGGTGCTCCCAGCCTCACCAAGGGCTCGCCGCACCGCGGTGCGCCCGACACGGTCGGCGATGACACGGTCGGCGATGGCACGGTCGGCGATGGCACGGTCGGCGATGACACCACCATGGAGGTCCCCCGTGGCTGAGACCCACCACCAGTCCTCATCGGCCAGGCCCCCGCGCGAGAGCAGCTGGGTCAGCGACCTGCTCGCTCCCGTGGCCGGCTTCGGGGTGTCCTTCCGCACCATGTTCACCAAGGTGGCCACCGAGGAGTACCCCGAGGTGGTGATACCCACCCAGCCTCGTTACCACGGCAGGCACCAGCTGAACAGGCACCCCGACGGGCTCGAGAAGTGCATCGGCTGCGAGCTCTGCGCGTGGGCGTGCCCGGCCGACGCGATCTACGTGGAGGGCGCCTCCAACACCGCCGACGCTCAGTTCTCCCCCGGGGAGCGGTACGGGCGCGTCTACCAGATCAACTACCTGCGCTGCATCTTCTGCGGGCTGTGCATCGAGGCGTGCCCCACGCGGGCCCTCACCATGACGAACGAGTACGAGATGGCCGGTCCCAGCCGCGCCGAGCTCATCTACGAGAAGCAGGACCTGCTCGCGCCGATGCTCTCCGGCATGCTCGCAGCGCCCCATCCCATGGTCGAGGGCTCCGACGACACGGCGTACTACCGCGGCGAGGTCACCGGTCCGACCCCGCACCAGGAGGAGTGGGTGGCCGAGCACCGGCCGCAGGACAGCAGCCTGGCGGCGCTGGCGGCCCGCCGCGCGACGAGCGGCGGGCCGACGCGGGCGGCGGACGCCGGTCAGACGGCAGTCGCGGGCGAGACGGCGGCGGATCCTGGTGCCAGCAGCAGGCGCATCTCCGCAGCCAGCAGGCTGAGGAGCAAGGCCGACAGCTCTCCAAGCAGCAGGCTGAGGCGCAAGCCGCCATCTTCCGGAGGAAAGGCATGAGCGCCCTGGTCCTGACGACCGGAGCCCTGGCGATCGAGGCCCTGACCACGGGAGCGCTGCACGCCGTGAACGCCGCCGCCCCTGTCGCGCCGGCTACCGACGTCAAGCTGGGCAGCGGCGAGACCGTGCTGTTCCTGGTGCTGGCGCCGCTGATGGTGCTGGCCGCCCTCGGTCTGCTGTTTGTGAAGAAGGCCGTCCACGCCGCGATGCTGGTGGCCTTTGTGATGGTCGCCCTCGCCGTGCTGTACGCGGCGCAGGAGGCGCAGTTCCTGTTCGCCGCCCAGATCGTGGTCTACACGGGCGCGGTGATGATGCTGTTCCTGTTCGTGCTGATGCTCGTCGGCGTCGACTCCTCGGACTCTCTGGTCGAGACCATCAAGGGCCAGAAGACGGTGGGTCTGCTGGCGGGGGCGGGGATGGCTTTCCTGCTCATCGGCTCCATCACCGGGTTCTCCATCAGCATCCTGAAGTGGACGCTGCTGGAAACCAGTCCGCTACCGCTCCCGGCGCCGGTGGGACTGGCCGTGGCCAATGCCGATGGCAACCCGGTGGGCGTCGCACGAGAGATCTTCGGCCGGTACGTGTTCACCTTCGAGATCGTGGGCACCCTGCTCATCATCGCCGCCATCGGCGCCATCCTGATGACGCACCGCGAGCGGCTGGGCCCCAAGTCGTCGCAGGCCTCCATGTCACGCCAGCGGGTGCGCGAGGGCTCGCATGTCCCGCCGCTGCCGGCCCCAGGGGTCTTCGCCCGGCACAACGCGGTCGACACCCCGGCGCTGCTGCCTGACGGCAGCCCCAGTGAGCTGTCGGTGTCCCGCGTCCTCAGGGTGCGGGGGCAGAACCAGTCCCCGGACGCGCTGGCCGGTCAGGTCGCCGAGCTTCGCAAGGAGATCGCCGCCGGCGCGGGGAACCAGCTGCGGACGCGCGCAGGCGCCGACCCGGAGGGTGCGCACCCCGGCACCCTCGCGTCTTCCGATGCCCAGCCGTTCACCTCTGACGTGACGCACGCCGAGAAGGCCACCCCTGAGGACGACCGATGACGATCGAGTGGTACCTGATCCTGTCGGCGCTCCTGTTCTCCATCGGCGCCACCACCGTGCTCGTGCGCCGCAACGCGATCGTGGTCTTCATGGGCGTGGAGCTGATGCTGAACGCGGCGAACCTGCTGCTGGTGACCTTCTCCCGCGCGAACGGTGAGCTGGAGGGCCAGGTCCTCGCCTTCTTCGTGATGGTCGTCGCGGCTGCCGAGGTCGTGGTCGGGCTGGCCATCATCGTGTCCATCTTCCGGACCCGCAGGTCAGCGTCGGTCGACGACGCCAATCTGCTGAAGTACTGAAGGGACGGATCGCTTGTACCCCCTGACATCGACGTCGGCCGCCCAGGCGGCTTCCGCCGTGGAGCACTCGGCGCAGGTGGCCACAGGGATCGAGGCCGCCGCCTGGCTGCTGGTCGCCCTGCCGCTGGCCGGTGCCTTTGCCCTGCTGCTGGGCGGGCGGCGCACCGACCGCGGGGGCCACTGGGTCGCGACCGGGCTGTCGTGGGCTGCGTTCGTCCTCGGCGTCGCCCTCTTCCTGACGCTTCTCGGCTACCCCGGCTCCGAGCGTACCCGGGACCTGCACCTGTTCAGCTGGGTGCCTGCTGGCAGCTTCGACGTGGATGCCGGCCTGCGGCTCGACCCGCTCTCGCTCACCTTCGTGCTGCTGGTGACGTTCGTCGGTTCGCTCATCCACGTGTACTCGGTCGCCTACATGGAGAAGGACCCCGACCGGCGTCGCTTCTTCGCCTACTTGAACCTGTTCGTGGCCTCGATGCTGCTGCTGGTGCTGGCCGACTCCTACCTGCTGCTCTACGTGGGCTGGGTGGGGGTGGGTCTGGCCTCGTACCTGCTGATCGGCTTCTGGAACTACCGGCCGGACTACGCCACGGCGGCCAAGAAGGCGTTCGTGGTCAACAGGATCGGCGACGTCGGCCTCGGTCTCGCGATCATGGCGATGTTCCTGGTCTTCGGCGCGGTGGACTTCGACACGGTGCTCTCCGGGGCGTCGCAGGCGTCTGAGGGCTGGCTGACGTTCATCGGGCTGATGTTGCTGCTGGCAGCGAGCGGCAAGTCGGCGCAGTTCCCGCTGCAATCCTGGCTCGGTGACGCGATGGCCGGCCCCACGCCGGTCTCCGCGCTGATCCACGCCGCGACCATGGTGACCGCCGGGGTGTACCTGGTGGTGCGCTCGGGAGCCGTCTTCGAAGGCGCTCCCACCGCGCAGCTCGCCGTCGTGGTCGTCGGAGCGATCACGCTGGTCTACGGGGCGGTGGTGGGCAGCGCCAAGGACGACATCAAGAAGGTGCTGGCTGCCTCGACGATGTCGCAGATCGGCTACATGATGCTGGCCGCGGGCCTGGGTCCGATCGGCTACGCGTTCGCGATCTTCCACCTGGTGACCCACGGGTTCTTCAAGGCCGGCATGTTCCTCGGCGCCGGGTCGGTCATGCACGGCATGGAGGACACGGTGGACATGCGCCGGTTCGGGGAGTTGTCAGGGCGCATGAGGACCACCTGGCTGACCTTCGGAGCAGGGTGGCTGGCCATCATCGGATTCCCGTTCCTGTCGGGCTACTGGTCCAAGGACAAGATCATCGAGGCGGCTTTCGTCGGCGAGGGATGGCGTCCGTGGGTGTTCGGCAGCGTGACGCTGCTGGCGGCGGGCCTGACCGCCTTCTACATGTCTCGGCTGTTCTTCATGACCTTCCACGGACGCAGGCGCTGGAAGGACGGGGCGCACCCGCACGAGGCGCCGCTGTTGATGACGGTTCCGATGGTGGCGCTGGCGCTCGGTTCGGTGTTCATGGGCGGCCTGCTGACCTGGGTCGGGTTCACCTCCTGGTTGGAGCCGGTGACCGGTCACGTGGAGCACGAAGAGCCTGTCCTGCCGATCCTGGCCATCACGCTGCTGACGTTGCTGCTCGTCGCGGTCGGGGTCCTGCTGGCGTGGCGTCAGTACTGGGCCTCGGACGTGCCCGTCGTCGCTCCGCGCGGTTCGGTCGCCACGCGCGCGGCCCGCGCCGACCTGTATCAGGAGGTCGTCAACCAGTCCGCCTTCGAGCGTCCGGGCCTGCACCTGACGCGGTCGCTCGTCTTTGCCGACCAGCGCGGCATCGACGGTGCCGTCACCGGCGGGGCCGGGCTGCTTACCGGTCTGGGCGGCTGGCTGCGCCGGCAGCAGAACGGTTTCGTGCGCTCCTACGCGGCCACCATGCTCGTCGGTGTCGTCGTCCTGCTCGGCTCGATCCTGGTGGTGAGGTGAGCGTGAACGAGTCCTTCCCGTGGCTGACGACCATCGGCCTGGTTCCGCTGGTGGGGGCGGTCGTCGTCGCCGCACTGCCGGCGGAGCTGCGTCGGCGCTCCCGCGAGATCGCGCTGGCCGTCTCGCTGGCGACGCTGGTGGCGGTGATCGTCATGGCGTACGGCTTCGACAAGGGCGAGGCCGGCACGCACCAGCTGGTCGAAACGGCCTCGTGGATCCCGCAGTTCGGCGTCTCCTACGCCCTGGGGGTGGACGGCATCGGGCTGGTGATGATCCTGCTGTCGGCCGTGCTGGTGCCCGTCTGCATCCTCGCTTCCTGGCACGACGCGGGCGCCGACCCGGCCAGGATGCGGACGTTCTTCGCACTGGTGCTCGTGCTCGAGACGATGATGATCGGTGTCTTCGCCGCACGTGATGTGTTCCTGTTCTACGTGTTCTTCGAGGCAATGCTCATCCCGATGTACTTCCTCATCGGCTCGTTCGGTGGCCCGCAGGGCAAGTTCGCGGCCATGAAGTTCCTGCTGTTCTCGCTGGCCGGTGGGCTGCTCATGCTCGTCGCCGTCATCGGCCTGGTGCTGCAGAGCGGCAGGGACGAAGTCGGCCGCGTCGCCGCCGACGCGTTCCTGATCGAGAACCTCACGGGCCTGGAGTTCTCCTCCACCGGTGTCGAGCGATGGCTGTTCCTCGGGTTCTTCATCGCCTTTGCCATCAAGGCCCCGCTGTGGCCGGTGCACACCTGGCTGCCTGACGCCGCCGCCTCGGCGACCCCGGGCAGCGCCGTACTGCTGCTCGGTGTGCTGGACAAGGTGGGCACTTTCGGAATGATCACCCTGTGTCTGCCGCTGTTCCCGCAGGCCAGCACGTGGGCCGCGCCGGTGATCATCGTCCTCGCCGTGGTCTCGGTGTTGTACGGAGCCCTGCTGGCGATCGGGCAGAGCGACCTGAAGCGGTTGATCGCGTTCACCTCGATCTCACACTTCGGATTCATCGTGCTGGGCATCTTCGCGATGACGTCCTCCGGTCAGTCCGGCTCGGTGCTGTACATGGTGAACCACGGCTTCTCCACCGCTGCGCTGTTCCTTGCGGCGGGGATGTTCATCGCGCGCTACGGAACCTCCCGGATCTCCGACTACGGCGGCGTCCAGCGGGTCACGCCGCTGCTGGCCGGGAGCTTCCTGGTGGCCGGGCTGTCCTCGCTCGCGTTGCCGGGCCTGTCCAGCTTCGTCAGCGAGTTCCTCGTCCTGGTGGGCACCTTCGTGCGGTACCCGGTGGCTGCGGTGCTGGCCACGACCGGCATCGTGCTGGCGGCGCTCTACATCCTGCACACGTACCAGCGGATGGCCACCGGCCCGGTCAAGGAGCGGATGAAGGGCGCGCGGGACCTGCGCTCGCGCGAGATCTGGGTGATGGCACCAGTTCTGGCTGTCATCCTGGCACTCGGTTTCTACCCCAAGCCCATCCTGGACGTCATCAACCCTGCGGTGGAGCGCACCATGAGCGAGGTCGGCGTCACCGATCCCGCCCCGCTGGTTCCCTTCGCCGAGGAAGGAGCGGACCAGTGATCGCCCTGAGCATCCAGGCAGCAGGAGGCGTTTCGGAAGTGCTGGCCTCGACCGTGCTCCCGGGTGGTGTGGGCACCTTCGTGGCGCCCACGGTCGACTGGTCGGCAGTGCTGCCGGTCGGTGCGGTGCTGGCTGCGGCTGTGCTGGGCGTCCTGGTCGAGGCTTTCGTGCCCCGCTCGGCCCGCCGGTACGTGCAGCTGGCCGTCGCCGCGATCGGCCTGCTGGTGGCATTCGCGGGGGTGCTGCTGATGTGGAACGACGACCTCGTTCACCAGGTTCTGTCCTCGGAGGCCGACCCGGAGACCTCCGGCATGGTGCTGGACAGGGCGGCGTTGTTCCTGCAGGGAACCCTGGTGGCGCTCACGGCCCTGGCGCTGCTGGTCATCGGGGAGCGCGGCTCAGGGTCGCTGGATCCCTACGCAGCCCAGCCCGCTACCTCACCCGGTTCGAGCGAGGAGGCCGCTGCTGAGCGCGCCGGACTCACGTCGACAGAGGTCTTTCCGCTGACGATGTTCGCTCTCGGCGGCATGATGATTTTCGCCTCCGCAGCTGACCTGCTAACCATGTTCGTCGCGCTCGAGGTGCTGTCGCTGCCGCTGTACATCATGTCCGGACTGGCCCGGCGGCGGCGGCTGCTGTCGCAGGAGGCGTCGCTGAAGTACTTCCTGCTGGGCGCCTTCTCGTCCGCCCTGTTCCTGTACGGCATGGCCCTGGTCTACGGGCTCACCGGGACGGTCAACGTCTACGGCATCTTCGCCGCCCTGGACCGGCCGCCGGCCGGCTTCGACTGGACCGGGCAGATCCCCCTGCTGGTCGTGGCCGGGTTCCTGCTCGTCGTCGGGCTCCTGTTCAAGGTCGGCGCCGTCCCCTTCCACGCCTGGACCCCCGACGTGTACACCGGCGCACCGACACCCGTCACGGGCTTCATGGCAGCGTGCACCAAGGTGGCTGCGTTCGGCGCGCTGCTGCGGGTGCTCTACGTGCCCATGCGCCCGCTGATGGAGGTGCTGGCGCCTGCGCTCTGGGCCGTCGCTGCCATCACTATGGTGGCCGGTTCGTTGGTGGCCATCAAGCAGACCGACATGAAGCGGATGCTGGCGTACTCGTCCATCGCGCACGCGGGCTTCATCCTGACCGGCTTGGTGACGGTTCAGAACTCTGGAGTCGTCGGGGTGCTCTTCTACGTGCTCGCCTACGGGTTCAGCACCATCGCGGCATTCGGCATCGTGACCCTGGTGCGCGAGAGCGACGCCGACGGCGCTATCGGCGGGGAGGCCACCCACCTCTCACAGTGGGCCGGCTTGGGCAGGCGTTCACCGCTGCTGGCCGGTGCCTTTGCGTTCCTGCTGCTGGCGTTCGCCGGGATCCCGTTGACCAGCGGGTTCATCGCGAAGGTTGCAGTGTTCTCGGCGGCGGTCGAGGGCGGTGTGGCGTGGCTGGCGGTCATCGGTGTGCTGGCCAGCGCCGCTGCGGCCTTCTTCTACCTGCGTGTCATCGTCCTGATGTACTTCACCGAGCCTTCGACGGAACGCCCGGTCGTGGTGCACGTCGGGTGGCTGACCGGCACGGCGGTCACGGTGGGCGTTCTCGTCACCCTGGCCCTGGGCGTCTTCCCGCAGCCGTTCCTGGATCTGGCGGGCGCAGTCACGGCTGCTCCGTGACCCAGGCTGGCGCCGGCGTCGGAGGTGGGCAGTCCGGGTGGGCTCCGGCGGGTTCGGCCATCTCGTCCTCCATGGCCGCCGGCCTGGCCGCGGTGGAGCACCGCTTGCGTGAGGCCGTGGCGCACTCGGACGAGCTGGCCGACTCCGTCTCGCGTCACCTCGTGGAAGCCGGTGGCAAGCGGATCCGGCCCATGCTCACCCTGCTGGCCGCTCACCTCGGGGACCCGACGCGACCCGAGGTGCTGGACGCGGCGGTCGTGGTCGAGCTGACCCACCTCGCGACCCTGTACCACGACGACGTGATGGACTCCGCCCCCACCCGGCGCGGCGCCCCCACCGTGCACGCCCTGTGGGGAAACTCGGTGGCGATCCTCACCGGCGACCTGCTGTTCGCGCGCGCCTCGAGAGTGGTGGCCGGCCTCGGGCCGCAGGCCGTCAGGATCCAGGCCGCGACGTTCGAGCGGTTGTGCCTGGGCCAGCTGCACGAGACGGTCGGTCCAGGTCCGCACGAGGACCCGGTCGAGCACTACATCCAGGTGCTGGCCGACAAGACGGGCTCGCTCATCGCCACCTCGGGCCGCTTCGGGACGATGTTCTCGGGCTGCTCGCGCGAGGTGACCGACGTGCTCGTCGCCTACGGCGAGAAGGTGGGCGTGGCCTTCCAGCTCGCTGACGACGTGCTCGACCTGATCGCGGACGAGGCGGTCACCGGAAAGGCCTCGGGGACCGACCTGCGTGAGGGCGTGCCGACCATGCCGGTGCTCCTGGCGCGACGGGCCGCGGCGCAGGGTGATCCCGACGCTGCCCGCATCGTGGAGCTGGTGGACGGGGACCTCGGCGACGACGCGGTGCTGGCGGAGACGGTTACGCTGCTCCGCGCGCACCCGGCCACCCAGGCAGCCCGCGAGCGTGCCCAGGGCTGGGCGGCCGACGCGGTGGCTGCGCTCGACCCGCTGCCCGAGGGAGAGGTCCGGACGGCGCTGGCCAGCTTCGCCGGAACCGTCGCCGACCGGACGTCGTAGCCCCCGGCCCTGGCCCGAACCCATGGCGGGTCGTGGACCTACAGGTCGAGTACCGGGTGCGCGGCTGGTGAGCTGTCGGTGACACCTCGCCCTGACGGTCGGGACCTGCGCAGGACGTCGACCGTCAGGGCAGCCAGCGCCGCCCACACGAGGGAGAAACCCACCCAGCGCGCGGCGGACATGGGCTCGTGGAAGACGGCGACCCCGATGAGCAGCTGCAGCGTGGGGGTCAGGTACTGCAGCAGCCCGACGGTGGACAGCGGGATCCGTCGCGCCGAGGCAGCGAACAGCAGCAACGGCACCGCCGTGACCACACCCGTGCTGACGAGGAGCCCGGTGTGCACGGCTCCTTCGCCGAATGTTGCGGTGCCGCCGACGTGCATCCAGGCGATGAGGCCCAGGGCCACCGGCGCCAGCACCGCGGTCTCGATGGACAGGCTGTGCACCGCGTCGACGCTCCGCCCGACACGGTTCTTCAGCAGCCCGTACATCCCGAAGCTGGCTGCCAGTGTCAGGGCGATCCACGGCACCTGCCCGAACGCCGCAGTGAGAACCAGCACCGCCACGAGGCCGGTGCCCACCGCGGCCCACTGCAGCGGCCGCAACCGTTCTCGCAGCACCACCACGCCGAGCAGGACGGTGAACAGCGGGTTGATGTAGTACCCGAGGGCGGTCTGGACGACCTGCTCCGAGAGCACCCCGTAGGTGTAGACGAGCCAGTTGGTCGCGATCAGCACAGCAGCCGCCGTCAGCAGCAGCAGCGTGCGGGGGGTCCGCAGCACCGCCATGATTCCGGCCCATGACCGCATCACCGTCAGCAGCACGAGGCAGACCAACAGGGTCCAGACGACCCGGTGCAGCAGGATCTCCAACGCGCCGGCCGGTACGAGCAGCACGAAGTAGAGGGGAAACACGCCCCACAGCGCGTACGCGCCCAGACCCATCGCGACGCCGGTTCCGTGCCGAGGGGCAGAGCGGGGTCCCGGCGTCACGATGGAACCGTACGCCCCGGCTGCTGACAGCTCGGCGCGGGTACGCCAGGACCGGAGGTGGCGGTGCCATCGCGTGGGGTCGGACGGTGTGAAAGGGTTCAGGTCGGTGCCGCAAGCCGGTGTCGGAAGGCCGGTGACAACAGATCCGGAAGGGCGCCCGTGACCACGACCGCGGACAAGCGGAACCGCAGGCTGCACCGCGCGGCCCGGTTCGAGGACATGGTGCACGCGCGGGTCGAGCGCCGGGTGGTAGGCCGTGGCTGGCACCACGTGCTGACCGGGTACACCGGGTACGGCGCCTCCGGTTGGGTCCGGGTGCTGGCCCGGGTGCTCCACGCCCGTCCGCAGGATCGCAGCGACCTGCCCGAAGAGCCACGCCGAGGCTGGCGCTCCTTCATCACCGTTCAAGCCGTCGACGTCGAGGTGGTGGTCCGAGCTGGCGATCGAGAGGTACGCGTCCGAAGCGACCGCGGGGGCTACATAGACGTCCGCATGGAGGCCGACCTTCCGGCCGGGTGGCAGAACATCACCCTGTCCACCGAAGGCGGTGAGGACGTCGAGGTGTCGGTCGTGGTCGTCGACGCGGCGACGCGATTCGGCATCGTCAGCGACATCGACGACACCGTCATGGTGACCACCTTGCCGCGGGCGATGCTGGCGGCCTGGAACACCTTCGTGCTCACCGAGCACGCGCGCCGCCCCGTCCCCGGGATGGCGGTGCTGTACGAGCGGCTGGCCAAGGCGCACCCCGGAGCCCCCGTCGTCTACCTGTCCACCGGTGCCTGGAACGTTGCGCCCACGCTGACCCGGTTCCTGTCCCGGCACCTGTACCCCGAGGGTCCGTTGCTGCTCACCGACTGGGGTCCTACCCGCGACGGCTGGTTCCGCAGCGGGCAGGCGCACAAGAGGACCTCGCTGCTGCGCCTCGCCTCGGAGTTCCCGGACCTGAAGTGGCTGCTCATCGGTGACGACGGCCAGCACGACCCCGACCTGTACTCCGAGTTCGCACGCAGCAACCCGGCGAACGTGGCGGCCGTAGCGATCCGGCACCTGTCGCCGGCCGAGCAGGTTCTCGCCAGCGGCCTTCCGGTGCCCATGGACCAGGCCAAGTCGGTTCCGGGGACGCCGTGGGTCTCCGGACCGGACGGGGCATCCCTGTCCAAGGCGCTGGACAAGCTCGATCTGGTGTGAACCGGGGGGTGCCCGGCTGAGACGGGCGACCCGGATGCTGGACACGGGCCCGGGCGGAGCCTGGCTGCTGGGACCATGAGGTCATGCTGAAGGCCCTGCTCCTGGAGAACCTGCACCCGCTTGCGACCCAGCTCTTCACCGAGGCGGGGATCGAGGTCACACAGCACGTGGGAGCGATGGACGAGGCCGAGCTCGTCGAGGCGCTCGAAGGGGTCCAGCTGCTGGGCATCCGGTCCAAGACCGAGGTCACGGCCACGGTGCTGGAGACGGCTCCCGGGCTGATGGCGATCGGCGCGTTCTGCATCGGCACCAACCAGATCGACCTGCGTGCGGCGGCCGGGCGCGGCGTCACCGTCTTCAACGCTCCGTTCTCGAACACCCGCTCGGTGGTGGAGCTCGCCCTGGCCGAGATCATCGTGATGGCGCGTCGTCTCACCGAGAAGGACAGGGCCCTGCACGACGGGGTGTGGGAGAAGTCGGCCACCGGGAGCCACGAGATCCGCGGCCGAACGCTGGGCATCGTGGGATACGGCAACATCGGCAGCCAGCTCTCCGTCGTCGCGGAGATGCTGGGCATGCAGGTGTACTACTACGACACCGACGACAAGCTGGCCATGGGCAACGCCAGGCGCTGCTCCTCGCTGGAGGAGCTGCTCGACACCGCCGAGGTCATCACCCTGCACGTGGACGGCAGACCCGGCAACGCGGGGTTCTTCGGGCCCGAGCAGTTCGCGCGCATGCAGCCGCGCTCGCTCTTCCTCAACCTCTCGCGCGGCTTCCTGGTCGATTACGACGCGTTGCGCGAGCAGCTGCTGCGCGGCCACATCGCCGGCGCCGCAGTGGACGTGTTTCCGAACGAGCCGAAGAAGCGGGGGGACGCCTTCGATTCCCAGCTGCGTGGGCTTCCGAACGTGGTCCTGACCCCGCACATCGGCGGTTCCACGGAGGAGGCGCAGGAGGATATCGGACGGTTCGTCGCCACCAAGCTGCGTGATTTCGTACAGCGGGGCAGCACCACCCTGAGCGTCAACGTCCCGGGGCTGACGCTGGAGCAGCATCCCGGCCGGCACCGCATCGCGCACGTGCACCACAACGTTCCTGGCGTGCTGGCCACGGTGAACCGGATCCTGGCCGAGCACGGCGTGAACATCGAGGGCCAGCTGCTCAACACCTGGGGCGAGACGGGCTACGTGGTGACCGACGTCAGCTCAGACCTGGGCGAGGACCTGCTCGCAGAGCTGCGGGCCATGCCCGAGACGGTGCGGGTACGGGTCATCAGCTGACAGCGTGCGGCGCCGTCCTACCTGCCCACGCGGTCTCCAGCACCCGGACGATCTGCTCGGGCGGCTGTGCTCCCGAGACGCCGTAGCGGCCGTCCACCACGAAGAACGGCACGCCCGAGATGCCGTGCGCCTGCGCCTGGGCCTCGTCCGCACGCACGGCACCGGCGAAGCGGTCGCTCGCCAGCACCTCGCGCACCTCGCCCTCGTCCAGCCCGACCTGCACCGCCACGGTGGTGAGCTCGTCGTGGTCGGACACGGAGAGGCCTTCGCCGAACGTCGCCCGGTCGAGGCGCTCCTTGAGCTCGTCCTGCACCCCGTGCTGCAGCGCCAGATGCAGCAGCCGGTGCGCGTCGAAGCTGTTGCCGGTGCGGGACAGGTCGAACCGGAACTGCAGCCCCTCGGTCGCCGCGACCTCGGTCATCTGGTCGAGCATCTGTTGCGCCTGGTCCAGGGTGCGGCCGTACTTTGCGGCCAGCCTCTCTGCCTGCCCCAGCGTCGCCGTGCCCGATGGCTCGGCGACCTGGTCGAGCTCGAAGGAGCGCCAGGTGACCTCCACCTCGTCCCGGTGGGCGAACGCGTCCAGCGCGCGTTCGAAGCGGCGTTTGCCGATGTAGCACCACGGGCAGACGACGTCGGACCAGATCTCGACCTTCATGCCTGCGTCAACCACCGCAGACCCCCGAATTCTTCCGTCGCCGGAAGACCGAGGCGATGTGGCCCAGCGGGCGGAAACGGGATGATGGTGAAATGCTCGGTCCATGCGAACCACTTGTGCTCCCAAGACCAAGGACGGACGCTCGTGAGCGGCCTGCGCGCACTGATGCTGTGCTGCTCCCTCAAGCCTTCCCCCGCCCCGTCCAGCTCCGAGAAGCTCGGGCGGGAGGTGCTCGCTGCACTGGCCGAGCATGACGTTGAGGGTGAGTTCGTCCGCGTCGTCGACCATGACGTGAAGTTCGGCGTCTCCACCGACGAGGGGAACGGCGACGAGTGGCCGGCCATCCGCGCCAAGGTCCTGGCGGCGGACATCCTCGTCGTGGCGTCCCCCATCTGGATGGGGCAGCCCTCCAGCGTGGCGAAGATGGTGCTCGAGCGCCTCGACGCAGAGCTGTCGGAAACCGACGACCAGGGCCGCCTCCTCACCTACGGGAAGGTGGCCGTGGTGGCCTCTGTGGGCAACGAGGACGGCGCGCACCACGTCACCGCCGAGGTGTTCCAGGCGCTGGCAGACGTGGGCTTCACCATCCCGGCTGCTGGCTCGACGTACTGGGTCGGAGAAGCCATGAAAGCCGTTGACTACAACGACGCGGGACCCAAGCCCGACACTACCGGCGCCAGCACGACGTCCGTGGCGGCGAACGCCGCTCACCTGGCCCGCCTGCTGAAGGACCAGCCCTATCCTGCTGTCTGAGCCGATGATCTGGACCGCGTGGCGTACAGGTACCCCGCAGCAGCCGTGATGGCGGCCAGGCCCTCGGCCACGGCTGACACGCTCTTCTCCAGGAACCACACCGGCTCGTACATCGCCGGCAGGGGTCCGAACGCGGGGATGTCGACGTACCGGTAGAGCACCACGGCGACCACGGCACTGAGCGCGACGACGAACGCAGCGGCGTAGGTGAGACGGCTGCCCACCACCAGGACGGCGAGAGCGATCACCAAGGCCGCCACTGCCTCGATCCTGAACAGATTTCCCATCCCGATGCCGCCGGGCGCCGCCAGCTGGTAGCCGCCGGCCAGGCGCAGGTGCACGACGGCGTCCACCACAAGGGCCGCCGCGGTGACCAGGCGCAGCCCGGTGTCCATCACCGTCCTGGGAAGTTTCGGGGAGAGCTCGCCGGCAGGGGCACGGCTCATGAGGTCACCAGGGTGTCCTTCATGTTGCCGTGGAAGAGGCAGATGAAGTCGTACTCGCCCATCTCCTCGGGGGCAACGAACTCACCTGTCCCGTTGGGGCCGACGGTGACGTCGAACTTCCCCTTTTCGGTCACGGTGTGCGCCTGAGCGTCCTCGTTGACCACCGTGACCGTGGCACCCGCGGGGACTGACTCGGGAACGGTGTAGTCGAAGTCCTTGATGGTGATGACGTACTCCTCGGCGGGGGCCTCGGAGCTGCTGCTCGACGACGACGTCGTCGACGATTCCGTCGGTGACGAGGACGAAGACGACTCTGTCGGTGACGAGGACGAAGACGACTCTGTCGCTGACGATTCCGTCGGCGACGAGTCTGCAGACGTGGCCGGCGCGCTGCTCGAGGTCTCGGTGGGGGTCGACGTCCCCCCTGCCTCCACGCTCGTCTCGTCGGCGGAGCCGCATGCGCTCAGGCCCGCGACGAGCACACCGGCCAGCACGATGGCAGCCCGGTTCCGGCGTCCGATGGTCTTGAGGTGGGAGTTCATTGAGGATCCTCCAGGAGGGGTCGACGGGATCGGGGCTGTGCGTCCGGGTCCGATGGTGTTTCGGAACAGTCACCTCGACGGATGGGGGCAGGTACGGTGAAGGGTGGTCGGAAGATCCGGAGACTGTTCGGAAAGTTCGGCCAATCCTTGACCACCCCAGGTCCGAAGCAGTGGTGAGGCCCCCGCAATCCGTGGGTGGTAGCAGGCCCGAAGGCGACCCCGGTCGTCCAGGGCACGACGGAAGGTGAAGACCTTGAACAACTTCAAGCGCGCCGCACTTGCGGTACCCGCTCTCAGCCTGGCAGCGCTCGTGTCGATGGCGGCTCCGGCCTCCGCAGCCGAAGGCGCAGCGATGGGCGACCTGAACCCGGTCGTCGTCAACGGCGTCGACGCGACCGGAAAGGCGACCGCCACGGTCGAGGGCACGACGTTGTCCTTCAGCCTGGCCGCTCAGGGCCTGCTGGCTGACGCACCGCACGCGGCCCACATCCACTTCGGTGCGGACGCCCGCAACGAGTGCCCGACCGAGGCGGACAACACCGCTGCTGCGGTCGAGGGCGAGACCGACCCCGACGCACACCTGACCAGCACCGACGGCGCCCCTTCCTACGGCGGCATCGTGGTGTCCCTGACCACGAAGGGTGACACCTCGCCGGAATCCGCAACGGCCGTGGACCGCTTCGGTGTCGGTGACGACATCGAGTACTCCCGTGGGGACGTCGAGGTCAGCCAGGACGTCGCGGACGCCATCATGAGCGGCAAGGCCGTCGTGGTCGTCCACGGTGTGGACCACAACGACAGCGGCACCTACGACGCTGGCGACCGTGGCGTGTCCGACCTGGACCCCTCACTTCCGGGTGAGGCCACCGACCCCGCGATCTGCGGCGTCCTGCAGGCCTCGCAGATGTCCGGGATGCCGGGCGGTGGCGTCGCCACCGGCGGAGGTTCCACCAGCGGCTACGAGAACGTCGGCCTCATCGGCGCCGGTGGCATTGCCCTGCTGGGTGGCGCCGCGCTCATGATCCGCCGTCGCCAGACCGCCCAGGTCTGAGCTCTGAGATCTGATGCCTGACGACGCAGGGCCCGGTAGCAACGACTCCCGGGCCCTGCGTCCTGGTTCCAAGGCCCTGACTGTCGCCGCGGTGCTGCTGCTCCTGGGTGGCGGCACCGCGGTGACGGTGGGCCTGCTGGACCAGGACGCAGCCCCCACCTCCCCGCAGGTTCGTTCAAGCGACACCGCCGAACCTTCGCCGTCGGAGACGGCCGGTGCCCTGCCGGCTCCCTCCCCCACCACTTCCAGCGCGCCGAGCACCTCCGCCGCCGTGCCCGTGCCGAGCGAGACGACCGCGGCACCTGAGCCGCGGATCCTGCCGGCCGAGATCCGGATCCCCTCCCTCGACGTCACCTCGACGGTGAACCAGATCGGCCTGAACCCCGACGGCACCCTCGCAGTGCCCCAACCTGGCCCGGACTACGACAAGGCCGCCTGGTACGAGGGCTCACCGACACCTGGCCAGACCGGACCCGCTGTCATCGAGGGCCACGTCGACAGCGCCGCGAACGGCCCGTCGGTCTTCTACGACCTGGGCAAGCTCAGCAAGGGCGCTGCCATCGAGATCAGCCGGGAGGACGGCTCGGTGGTGACATTCGTCGTGGACGATGTCAAGGCCTTCCCCAAGGACGAGTTCCCCACCTTTGACGTCTACGGCAACACCGACGGCCCTGAGCTGCGGCTCATCACCTGCGGTGGAGAGTTCAACAGCGACACCGGTCACTACGTGAACAACACCGTCGTCTTCGCCTCCCAGGTGTAGGAGGCGGGAGGTGTCCGCGCAGGCACGCCGATCGGACGGGCTGCGACGAACACCTGGCATGACCTGCCGGCTGCTCGGCTGTCCTCGGCTGGTTCGTTCTGGGACAGGGCTCCAGGGGGGCCCCTGTTGGTCGTGCAGCAGTCCTGAGCGCCTGCGGAGCGAGCCCCGCGTTGTCGGGTGTGTCATCATCTGCGTATGCATGCAACAACTGAGCCTCTGGGTCTGCGGTGACACAGTCAGAGCCCTCGGCGGAAGACGTCGAGGTCGTGGTCGACGTCTTCCGGATGCTCGCCGATCCCACGCGGGTGCGCTTGCTGTGGGCTCTGCGTGCCGGGGAGCTCTCAGTGGCAGACCTGGCGGAGAGGGTCGGCAAGCCCGGGCCGGCGGTGTCCCAGCACCTGGCGAAGTTGCGTCTGGCCCGGCTGGTGCACACGCGCCGCCAGGGCACGCAGATCTTCTACCGGGCGGAGAACGAGCACGTGATGAGGCTCGTCACCGACGCGGTCCACCACGCCGACCATCTCGTCCATGACGTGCCCAGGCATCACCGGCCCTCGACGGACGCCGCCTCCACCGCAGGCGCTGGCAGGGTCCCGTCATGAACGACGACCAGCGCGCCACCGATCACGGCCACCCTCACGAGCACGAGCACGGTCACGATGACGAGCACGGCCACGATGACGAGCACGGCCACGATGACGAGCACGGCCACGATGACGAGCACGGCCACGAGCATGGCCATGAGCGAGAGCACGTCAGCGGACGACGGGGTCGGCGCGGAGCATGGAGAGCGCTGACGCACGCCCTGCGGCCCCACAGCCACGACTCGGCGGACTCCGTGGACGACGAGCTCGAGGCCAGCGCGGCGGGCGTGCGGGCCCTGAAGATCAGCCTCGTCGTGCTGGCCGTGACAGCGGCGCTCCAACTGGCCGTCGTGGTGGTGTCCGGGTCGGTCGCGCTCCTGGCCGACACAGTGCACAACTTCGCGGACGCGCTCACCGCGGTGCCGCTCTGGGTGGCGTTCGTCGTCGGCCGACGCGCCGCAACCCGGCGCTATACCTACGGCTACGGTCGCGCCGAGGACCTGGCAGGTGTCTTCATCGTCGCCATGATCGCGCTGTCCGCCGTCGTGGCCGGCGTGGAGTCGGTCCGCCGCCTGATCGACCCGCAGCCTGTGGCCTACGTCGGCTGGGTGATCACCGCGGGAGTCATCGGGTTCCTCGGCAACGAGCTGGTAGCCGTCTACCGGATCAGGGTGGGCAGACGGATCGGCTCGGCGGCACTGGTGGCTGACGGCCTGCACGCCCGCGCCGACGGCTTCACCTCGCTGGCCGTCGTCGCCGGTGCCATCGGGGTCGCGCTGGGCTTTCCGCTGGCGGACCCTGTGGTGGGTCTGGGTGATCACCGTCGCGATCCTGGTGGTCCTCAAGGGTGCCGCGACGCAGGTGTGGCGCCGTCTGCTGGACGGAGTCGATCCCGACCTCGTGCTGGCAGCTGAGACCGCACTGGCAGGGCAGGCGGGGGTGCTCGCGGTCGAGCGTGTGCGGATGCGGTGGATCGGCCACCGGCTCATCGCCGACGCCGACGTGCGGGTGCCTGCCGAGCTGACGGTCGGGCAGGGGCACGACGTGGCCCACGCCGCGCGAGACACCCTGCTGCGCGACGTCCCCCGGCTCGTCGACGCCACGGTGCACGTCGGCCCGGGCTGAGAAAGGCACCCTTCTCGCAGAGCGTGTTCGGTGGAACCTAGCCGTGCGCGAGCCGGGTCAGGACCCTGTCCAGGGTGGACGGGTCGTCAGGACCGAGGTCGGGAGCGAATTCCCACGAGGTCCCGCCGAAGCCGTCGACCATGACCTCGCCCGAGTCGGCGGGCACCCGCGCGCAGCCCCGCAGCAGCGAAGAGACCAGCGGTCCGTGCGGGACTGCCTCGCTGGTGGCGCAGGTGAGCAGGATCTGGAGGCCGAGCCGCGCGCCGCCCTCGGCCAGGTAACGCAGCAGTCCGAGGGTGCGGTCGTCGAAACCGGTGGGGAAGTCGTGGACGACCAGGATCCGGTCGCGCAGGTCCAGTCCCTCGATGCTCTCCTCGGCGCTCCCCATCCGGCTATGGTGCGCCATCTCGATCAGGTCCAGCTGTCGGACCATGTCGTCGAGCAGCGACCCCAGGGCGTTCGGGTCGCTCGCCGGGGGTTCTGAGAGCACCTGGCAGCCGGGGCCTCCCAGCGGTGCGAGGGAGGCGCTGCGGGCGCCACCGAGCTCCACCGAGCGCACCGAGACCGAACCCGCGGGGTAGCCCGCCAGCATCCGGACGACGAGTGTGCGCAGCATCGCCGCTCCGGCGGGGTCGCCCACCTGGCTGGTGTCGACCCACAGCGGACGAACCAGCGGCAGACGAAGCAGCATCGGCATCCTCAGCCGCGGCACGTCCTCGATGAACAGCTCTCCGACCCGCAGGCCGATCGAGTGCTCGTGAACCGGGCCACCCCAGCGCGTCCACACGTCCGAGCCCCAGGCCGCCATGGACGGTGGCAGGGTCCGCTCCAGGCCAGTCAGCTCAGCAAGGAGGTGGTCGGTGTCACGACGGTGGTTGGCGTGGGCTGTCTCGAGCATCGAGTCGTGCTCGCGCTGGGCGGCCGCGCGAGCGGTGTCTGCCATCGCGCCGTGGCGGGTGGCCGGGTCGGCGACCAGCTGCTCGAGGACGTGCTCGAGCCGGCGCTCCGCGTAGGAGGCGGTGGACCGCAACGACGCCGTGGAGCGCGAGGCATCCTCCAAGATGGCCGCGGACTGCTGGACGAGCCGGTCCTGCGGCGTGGTGCCCGGCGGTTGTGGTTCAGAGGCAGAGGCAGAGGTGGACGTCGTCGGCGGCGCCGGCGCGTGCACCTCCTGGCGGTACGCGGGTGCGGGCGCCTGCGCAGGTGGGTCATCGACTTCTACGCCGTGGAGCGTCACCGCCTGTACCAGTCCACCCTCATAGCCCTGTCCGACGGCGCGGACCTTCCACCGGCCGTCGCGCCGGTACACCTCCGCGGCGATCAAGGCACGTTCGGTACTCAGCCCGACCGGCACGAACTCGGCTGTCACAGAACCGTCCTGGTCACGTAGGAGCACTTTCGGCGCAGGACCGCCCCCCAGCGCAGGTGCCTCAGGACCGACGCTGACCAGGCACAGCACGCGCTCGACAGGCAGGATCGCGAGGTCGAGGTCGAGCACCTGCGGAGGCCCTGCCGACCACCGCACCCCCTCGCCCGCCGACTGGTTGTAGAAGACGAGATCAGCGCTGCTGCGCACCTTCTCGTCAGGTCCGAGCAGCAACGCCGACAGATCGCCACCGGTGTGCTGCACCTCGACCCGCAGGCGTGGGTGCGGCCAGGGCATGTTCTGCCCCGTGACCAGCTGGATCGTCACGGCGTCCCGTTCGACCTTCAGGTCACAGGAACCGGGGCAGCAGCTTGATCGCGTCGGTGGGGACCCGGGCCTGCATGCCCTCTCCGAGCGCCTGCAGCTTCCAGCTGCTGCCCTGGCGGTAGACCTTGGCCATCGCCATGCCAGTGAAGGCCATGCCGCCTGCGAGCGTGTACCTGGCCAGCTCGGCCCCGGTGGTCTCGTCCACCAAACGGCAGAAGGCGTTCTGGACCTGCTCGAACGTCTGCCCCTGGTAGGAGGTGACGACGAAGAACAGCGTGCTGATGTGCACGGGCACGCGCGTGAGGTCTACCAGGATCGTCTCGTCATCACCCTCGCCCTCCCCGGTCAGGTTGTCACCGGTGTGCTGGATCGAGCCGTCCTTGGTGCGCAGCTGGTTGTAGAAGGCGACGTCGACCGGCTGCCCGTCAGCGAAGAGCACGCACGAGGCGTCCAGGTCGATGTCGATCTCGCGGGAGCCGAACATGCCCTTCTTCTTGATCGGGTCCCAGCCGAGCCCCATCCGGATCATGGTCAGCGCAACACCGCCGTCCTTGGTGAGCGTGACCTTCTGCCCCTTGGTCAGGGAGACGGTGCGGCCCTTGACCAGGCTCACCTCACCGCCACCCGCCGGGGCGGCTGGGGCTCCGTGGGCCGCGGGGGCGGTCGGCGCCTGGCCGTAGGACGGGGCCGCTGGAGGCGGACCGGACGGCTGGCCGTACGAGGGTGCCGGCTGGCCGTACGAGGGTGCCGGTTGGCCGTACGAGGGTGCCGGCTGACCGTAGGAGGGTGCCGGCTGGCCGTAGGAGGGAGCAGAGGCGGGCGCCGACGGGGGCGGCGGTGTGCGCGTGGAGGAGGGTGCCGGCGGCTGGGTCGCGGGGGGTGCAGCAGGTGGCGCCGCGGCAGGTCGCGCTGGAGCTGGTGCCGCCACGGCTGCCGGTGCGGGCGCGTCGTCCACGGAGACCCCGTGGTCGGTGATCAGGTCTGCCAGCCCACCGGCGTAGCCCTGGCCGACGGCGCGGACCTTCCAGGCCTGTGCCCGGCGGTACAGCTCGAGGGCGACGACGATGCTCTCGGTGTCCAGGCCGGTCATGGTGAACTCGGCCTGGGGCGCGCCGGAGGGCTCGGACACACGTGCCACCGGCTGCCCGACGGCTCCGAACCGCTGCTGGGAGTCGTCCAGGGAGACCACCAGGCGCACCGCGTGTACGTCGGCGGGCACCTGCGCGAGGTCGACCTCGATCTTCCAAGGCTCCGAGCCGGTCGGCTTCACGCAGCGCACCCCGGGGCCGGTCGGCTGGTTGTAGAAGACGAAGTCGGTGTCCGAGCGCACCTTCCCGCTGTCTGTGACCAGCAGCGCGGACAGGTCGGCAGGAGCGCCGACGTCGACCGTGAGCACCACGCTGGATGCGGACAGTGGGGCATTGCCCCCCTTGGTGAGCTGGTGCACCGACGTTCCTCCCGTGAGCGGTTGCGGGGCCGCGCATGGCGGCGCCGTCGGGGAGGAATCTATCCGGTGCGAAGGCCAGGCTGCAGCGACCTGCCCCTATTCGCCCTAGCCGAGCAGCTCACGGATGTCGTCTGCGGTGAGCGGTGCCGACATCATGGCCTCATCCTCGACCACCTGCTGGAACAGGTTCCGCTTGCGCTGCTGCAGCGCCACGACCTTCTCCTCGATCGTGTCGACCGCGACGAGCCGGTACACCATGACCGTCTTGTCCTGGCCGATGCGGTGGGTCCGGTCGACGGCCTGGGCCTCGGCGGCAGGGTTCCACCACGGGTCCAGGACGAACACGTAGTCGGCCTCGGTCAGGGTGAGCCCGAACCCGCCCGCCTTGAGGCTGATGCAGAAGACCGGCGCCTCTCCCTCCCTGAACTCGGCGATGCGTCGTGGTCGGTCCCGGGTCCGGCCGTCGAGGTAGCAGTGGTCGATCCCGGCCTCTGCCAGCCGCGCGCGCACCAGGGTGAGGAACCCGGTGAACTGGCTGAAGACCAGTGCCCGGTGGCCCTCCGCGACAACCTCTTCCAGCTGCTCCATCAGCGCGTCGATCTTGCTGGAGCGCACCGTGCCGGCGTACTTCTCGTCCACCAGCGAAGGGTCCAGACTGAGCTGGCGTAGCAGGGTCAACGACCGGAAGATCGCTATCCGGTGCTTCTGGACGTCGTCGATCATCCCGAGGATCCGCTGCCGCTCTCGCTGCAGGTGCGTCTGGTAGATCTTCTGGTGGGCGGGGTTGAGGGTGACGTGCAGGACCTGCTCGACCTTGGGCGGCAGGTCACGCGCCACGTTGTCCTTCGTGCGACGCAGCATCAGCGGGCGGATGCGACGGCGCAACGAGGCGAGTACCTCGGGTGCCTGCCCGCTCTCGATCGGCTTGCGGAACTCGTCGGTGAACCGCTGCGGACTGGGGAACAGCCCGGGCGCCACGATCGACAGCAGCGCCCACAGGTCCATCAAGGAGTTCTCCAGCGGCGTGCCGGTGATCGCGAGCTTGAACGGGGCGTCCAGCAGGCGC
>JAABUN010003786.1_pt1 | contig 22429 bp, 17 predicted proteins | sample 5559311 | NCBI WGS metagenome assembly JAABUN01 (sample SAMN10711877, study PRJNA513370) | rock metagenome | isolation source: Antarctica rocks | place: Antarctica: Victoria Land, Siegfried Peak sud
GGCATCGTCGAGGTCCTTGAGATCAGAAGCGGTAAGAGTCCTCTGATCCTCAGGGACCTCGACCCCACAGACCCTCAGCCCAGCCCCCGGCGAGTCGTGCTCACCCCACACTCAGGTCGGAAGAGCCACGTTGCCTTCGATCTGCTGCACGGCGAGGACGACGACGAGCATGATCAGTGCGTCGCCGGCGCCGTTGGTGACCAGGGTCACCAGGACAGCCGCCGCGCCCGCCAGCGTTGCTCCCAGCAGTGGCACGAAGGCGCCCAAGAAGGTCAGCAACGTCAGGGAAAGCCAGAGGGGGACGCCGAGGAGGAACAGTGCTGCGCCGATGGAGACCGCGTCTGCCGTCGCGATCAGGACGGCGCCCCGGACGTAGCCGGTCAACGTCGACCATGCCTGCCGCCCGGCCCCGTCGACGCGCTGGCGCTGGGGCGGCGGCGTCCAGCTCAGGACCCAGGCCCACATCTTCGAGCCGTCCTTGATCAGGAAGAAGACGGCGAAGACGGCGAAAACGATGGCCCCGACCACGCGCAGCGCCGTTGTGGTGCCCGCCACCGCGCTGGGCATCGCTTCTTCGAGGTATCCGACGACCGTGTTGCGCAAGCCGCCGACCTGCGCCGGGTCCAGGGCCAGCGGGCCGGTGATCAACCATCTGCGCACTTCGTCGAGGCCCGCGGTGATCGACAGCGCCGTGTCGTCGACCTGCGCGCTGGCGCGGCTGTAGAGCAGCAGAGCTACTCCGGTAGGAAACCCGATCAGCACGATGACGCTGACCAGCGCCGCTAGGCCCGAGGGCAGGCCGAGGCGGCGTAGCCGGGTGCCGAGCGGCGCAAGCAGGGCCGCCAGCAGCAGAGCCGCGGCCAAGGCGTAGGTGACCAGCGCCACCCGGAGCGCAAAGACCACGACCAACCACGCGACCGCGGCCAGCAGGAGGGCCGCGGCACCGTGAGCCGCCGCGCGTCGGAGCCAACGTGGCAGCAGTGGCTCCTCTGCCGGGGCCATGCCAGCCGACGGCACCTCTCGCTCAGGCCGCTCGGTTCGTGGGGTGAGTCTCATGCGTCTCACCGGGCGGTCACGAGCCATCGGCGTCCCCACCGTGTCCGAAACGGTCCGACAGCGCTCGGGGCTGGTGCGATGGCCCACATCCACCACAGGATTCCACGGGCGACCAAGCTGCGGATCGCGACACGCGCAGCCGCCGGGGTCAGGGCGACCTCAGCATCCTGCTCAGGGCCGGGCGGGCTCGATCGTGCCGCGCACCTCTCCCAGGCTGATCCGCGCGCCGTCCGCGCCGGGGGCGCTGGCGCTGATGACCACCTCGTCGCCGTCCTCCAGGAAGGTGCGCTGCTGCCCGCCGTCGAGCGTCACCGGCTCGGTGCCGTTCCACGACAGCTCCAGGAACGAGCCGCGCTGGTCCCTGGACGCCCCGCTCACCGTCCCGGAGGCGTAGAGGTCTCCCGTGCGCAGACTGGCCCCGTTCACCGTCATGTGCGCCAGCTGCTGCGCTGCGGTCCAGTACATCTGGGAGAACGGCGGCCGGCTGACGGTGCTGCCGTTCCACGCCACCTCCAGGTCAAGGTCCAGGCCCCACGGCGAGGAGGGGTCCTCCGTCAGGTAGTCCAGCACCGCCACGTCGCGGGCGGGTGCCGCGACCCGCGCGTGCTCGAGGGCGGTCAGCGGCAGCACCCAGTGCGAGACCGACGTGGCGAAGGACTTGCCGAGGAACGGCCCCAGCGGCACGTACTCCCAGCTCTGCAGGTCGCGGGCGCTCCAGTCGTTGACCAGGCACACCCCGAAGACGTGGTCGGCCACGTCGGCCGCGGCCACCCGTTCCCCGAGGGCCGTAGGGACCCCCACGACGAACCCGACCTCGGCCTCGATGTCGAGCTGGCGGCAGGGCCCGTAGTCAGGAAGGTCCTGGCCACGTGGCCGGCGCTGGCCGCAGGGGCGCGCCACCGGGGTACCGGAGGGCACCACCGTGCCCGCGCGGCCGTGGTAGCCGACGGGCAGGTGCTTCCAGTTGGGCAGCAGGGCGTCGCCGTCGGGGCGGAACATCCGTCCGACGTTGGTCGCATGGTGCTGGCTGGAGTAGAAGTCGACGTAGTCGGCCACCTGGAACGGCAGGTGCAGCCGGACGTTCTCGAGCGGGTGCAGGTGCGCCGTGCCCTGGTCGGCCCGGCCGGGGGAGGTGGCGACGTCGACGACCCACTCACGCAGCAGCGCCCACGCGGCGGGGCCGGTCGCCATCAGCGCGTTCAGCGACGGCTCGGCCAGGTGCGCCGACAGCTCCAGGGTGTCCTCCGCGGCGAGCGGGGCCAGGTCGAGCACGTGGTCGCCCAGCCGGGCACCGATCCGCGGCCCCTCGTCGCCGGTGCTGAACACGCCGTAGGGCAGGGCCCCGGGACCGAAGAGCGAGCCTTGGGGCAGCGGTGCCCAGGTGCTGGTTGTCACGGGACCTCCTGGAGATGGACGTGTGTCGGCAGACCGTGCGGGGAGATGAGTCCGAGCGCGGCCAGCTCGCTGAGCGGGTCGGTCACGCCACAGCACCCGAACGACGCCCAGCATCGCCGCACGACTGCCACGGCGGACGCGTCGAGGGCAGCGGTCTCGGCGGCGAGCCGTTCTCCGTCGGTCCGTGTCAGCACGTGCACCAGATCGTCCGGGCCGGCGCCCCGCACTGCTGCCGCAACCGCCAGCACGACGTTCAGCACGCCGTGCGTCACCCCGCCGGAGACGGCGTCCGGCCCGCGGACCGCATGGTGCAGCCCGGCGGTCAGCTTCACCGGGGACCCCACGCGGACGGCGGCGTGCAGGAACCCGGCGACCAGCGCCGGCGGTGGGACGTCGGCTGCGGAGGTGCCGCCCATGCGCAGCTTGACGCCGCCTGCGCCCTGGGCCGTCAGGCGGGCCTCGGTCACCGCTTCAACCTGTGCCGCCACATCCTGGCCGCGGTCGACCTCCCACCAGACCCTGGCGTCATCGCGACCCGCCAGCCTCTGCCACACCGCAGCGGTGCCGGCCGCGCCCAGAGGCAGCGGCAGCTCGACGGCCGAGACGACGACACCGGCGTGCGTGAGCCGTCCGATCGCCTCCTCGGCCGGCCCGGCCCCGGAGGGACTCACGAGGGCGACCTCAGGTCCGGGCCGGGTCGGGCCCAGCCTCGTCAGGAGCTTCTCGACCCCGGCGGCCGGGACCAGCAACGGCCCGATGGCGTAGCCGTACGTCGACCGCCGGTGGCGCAGGTGCTCGTGGAGGGCACGGTCCCAGGGTGCCAGGCCCGGCGGAAAGACTGCCGCGTCGTCCAGGAGGCGTTCCCACAGGCTGGATGCCAGACCGGGAACAGGCGACGGCGCCTGGCTTGACATGGCCGGAACTGTAGCGGAGCGTGGGCGCGCCGGTTGGTGTGCGAGCGATCCTCGAACGCACCTGGCACTCCTCCAGAGAGGTAGCCGATGGCCTACTACCGCAGCGTCGGTCAGATCCCGCCCAAGCGTCACACCCAGTTCCGGCGCCCGGACGGCCAGCTGTACTGCGAGGAGCTGATGGGGGAGGAGGGTTTCTCCTCCGACTCCGCGCTGCTGTACCACCGCGAGATCCCCTCGGCCATCGTCGACTCACGCACCTGGGGCGTGCCCGACCACAAGACGCAGGCCAACTACCCGCTCAAGCCCTTCCACTTCCGCCTGCACGACCTGTTCCCGCAGTCTTCGGACGGCAGTGACGCCGCGTGGCGTGGGGTGGACGTCGTGCAGGGTCGCCGACTGCTCCTGGGAAACAGCGACGTACGCATCTCCTACGCGGTGGCCGACACGATGTCCCCGCTGTACCGCAACGCGATCGGGGACGAGTGCGTCTACGTGGAGGCGGGGTCCGGAGTCGTCGAGACGACGTTCGGGCCGTTGCCCTACGTGCAGGGTGACTACGTGGTCGTCCCGCGCGCGACGGTGCATCGGTGGGTGCCGGCCGCCACGCACGGGCCGACGCGGGCGTACTGCATCGAGAGCAACAGCCACATCGCCCCGCCCAAGCGCTACCTCTCCCGCTACGGCCAGCTGCTCGAGCACGCGCCCTACTGCGAGCGGGACCTGCACGCGCCCACCGAGCCGCTGCTGGTCGAGGGCACCGACGTGGAGGTCTTCACCAAGCACCGTGGCCCCGGACCCTCCGGGATCGTCGGCTCCGTGGTCGTGCACGCGACGCACCCGTTCGACGTCGTGGGCTGGGACGGCTGCATGTACCCCTACACGTTCAACATCTCCGACTTCGAGCCGATCACCGGTCGCATCCACCAGCCCCCGCCGGTGCACCAGGTGTTCGAGGGCTGGAACTTCGTCATCTGCAACTTCGTCCCGCGCAAGGTCGACTACCACCCGCTGGCGGTGCCGGTGCCGTACTACCACTCCAACGTGGACTCCGACGAAGTGATGTTCTACTGCGGCGGCGACTACGAGGCGCGCAAGGGCAGCGGCATCGGGCAGGGGTCGATCTCGCTGCACCCCGGCGGGCACAGCCACGGTCCGCAGCCCGGCACCGTGGAGGGCGCGCTGGGCAAGGAGTACTTCGACGAGCTGGCCGTCATGGTGGACACGTTCAAGCCGCTGGAGCTCGGCGAGGCGGCGGCGGCCAGTGACGACGGCCGGTACGCCTGGACCTGGGCGGGCGGGCAGCAGCAGGGCGACGCATGATGGGTCGGTGAGACCCCTTTCCACACCCGGCCCCTGGTCCCTGTCACCCGTTGAGATGCTGCGCGAGCACGCCTCCCGCGCGCTCTTCGAGCTGGTGGCCGGGCCCGACGGTGATCAGGCCCGGCACCGCATCCACGCCACTGCCGGCCCACGGTGGTTCGAGGACGGCTCGCCGATCCGCCGCGTGCACGGGGACACCTCCATGTACGTCGGCGGGGTGCGCGCCCTGCTGCTGCAGATGCTGCACCCGCTGGCCATGGCAGCGGTCGCGGACTTCTCCGACTTCCGCGGGGACCCGTGGGGTCGCCTGGCCCGCACCAGCACGTTCCTGGCGGAGACCACCTTCGGCGCCGCGGACGACGCGGAGCGCGCGGTGCGGATCGTGCGCGCGGTGCACCGCAAGGTCAAGGGCACGGCACCGGACGGGCGGCCTTACCGTGCCGACGACCCGCACCTGCTGACGTGGGTGCACGTCGCCGAGCTGGACAGCTTCCTTTCCGCCCACCAGACCTTCGGCGCACAGCCGTTGAGCGAGGCCGAGGCCGACGAGTACGTCGTGCAGGCAGGAGAGGTGGCGCTGCGGCTGGGGGCGCGGGACGTCCCCGGGTCCCGCGCGGAGCTGGTGGCGGCGCTGGATGGCTACCGGTCCGAGCTCGTCGCCACCCCTGCCGCGCGCGACGCCTCGCGGTTCTTGCTGCTGCAGGCCCCGGTGCCGCTGCTGGCACGCGGGCCGTACGCGGTGCTGATGTCCGCCGCGGTGGGGGCGCTGCCCGGCTGGGCACGCGCTGAGCTCGGGCTGGGTGCGCTGCAGCTGCTCGACTCGCCGTTGGGAAGGGTCGGCGGCCATGTGGCCGTCCGCGGGCTGCGCTGGATCAGCCCCGCTGCCCCGGTGCCGGAGCCGGTCCCGGTCCTGCACTAGGTTTGACCACCCTGGACGGTGTCCCGGGTCGGTCGACCGAGAGGGCTGCGGTGGGGGAGCACGAGGTGGCCATGGAGCAGGCGGTCGTGCACGCCCTGTACGCCCGCCTGGACGAACTGCGCGAGCGCGTCGCCGGTGAGCTCGCTGCCGTGCGGCGCACGGTTCCCACCGGCACCCACCAGGCTCGCTCGGAGCGTGACGCCTACGCGACCTTGTACGAGAACCGGTTGACCCAGCTGTGGTCGGTCGAGGAACGGCTGTGCTTCGGCCGCCTGGACCTCAGCGGTGGTGCCCCCCGCTACGTCGGTCGGATGGGGCTGACCGACGAGCAGCAGCATCGTCTGCTGGTGGACTGGCGGGCGGAGGCGGCGATGCCGTTCTACCAGGCCACCGCGGCCCGGCCCGGTGACGTGGTGCGCCGGCGCCACCTGGTCACCCGAGAGCGGTCCGTCACCGGGGTCGAGGACGAGGTGCTCGACCTGGACGCGCTCGACGACGAGCTGCGCTCGGGGCTCTCGGGGGAGGGGGCGCTGCTGGCGGCGGTCAACGCCCAGCGCACCGGCCGGATGGGCGACATCGTGGCCACCATCCAGGCCGAGCAGGACGCCATCATCCGTTCCGACCTGGCAGGTGTCCTTGTCGTGCAGGGGGGCCCCGGCACCGGCAAGACCGCGGTGGCGCTGCACCGGGCTGCCTACCTGCTCTACACCCACCGTGAGCGACTCGCCGGCAGCGGCGTCCTGGTGGTCGGCCCCAGCCCCGTCTTCCTGCGCTACATCGAGCAGGTGCTCCCCTCGTTGGGCGAGACGGGCGTGGTGCTGGCGACGGCGGGCCAGCTGGTGCCCGGGGTGTCGGCCGAACGGCACGACGACCCCCAGGTCGCCCGGCTCAAGGGTGACCTGCGGATGGCGGAGGCCGTGGCGAGTGCCGTCCGGGCGCGCCAGCGGGTGCCTGCCGGCAGACAGGTGCTGACGGTGGAGGGCTCGACGGTGCTGCTGACGCCCCGTGCCGTGGCTGCCGCCAGGGACAGGGCCAGGCGAACGGGGAAGCCGCACAACGAGGCCAGGGTGACGTTCGTCAGGGACCTGCTGCTCCAGCTGGCGGACCAGATGGCGCGGGCGCTGGGATCGAGCTACGACCCCGAGGACCGCGGCGACCTGGTGGCGGACCTGCGCGGCTCCATGGACGTGCGCCGTGCACTGAACCTGGCCTGGATGCCGCTCACGCCTGCGCGTGTCGTCTGCACGCTCCTGTCCGACCGGGACAGGCTCACCCAAGCCGCGCCCTGGCTCCGGCCGGACGAGGTGACGCTGCTGCTGCGCCCCCGGGACGCACCCTTCACCGTCGAGGACGTGCCGTTGCTCGACGAGGCGGCCGAGCTGCTGGGGGAGGACGACGCGGCGGCGGCCGCCGAGGCCCAGCGTGCGACGACGCAGCGCACCCAGGAGACCGAGTACGCGCGGTCGGTCCTGGAGATGACCGGCTCCGAGGGCGGCATCGTCAGCGCCGAACAGCTCGCCGAGCGGTTCGCCGAGCACGGACCGGTGCTCAGCGTCTCCGAGCGGGCAGCCGCCGACCGCAGCTGGGCCTACGGGCACGTCGTCGTGGACGAGGCGCAGGAGCTGTCGGCGATGATGTGGCGCCTGCTGGGCCGGCGCAACCCGTCCCGCTCCATGACGGTGGTCGGTGACCTGGCTCAGACCCGGTCGGCCGCAGGGGCGGATGACTGGGGGACGATGCTTGCCCCGCTGGTCGAGGACCGGTGGCGCGCCGAGGACCTGACCGTGTCCTACCGCACCCCGGAACAGATCATGGCCGTGGCCGCGTCGGTGCTGGCAGCCTCAGGGTCCTCGGCGATCGCCCCCACCTCGGTGCGCGAGGGTCGTTGGGCGCCCCAGGCGACACGGGCCGAGCCACGGGGCCTGGCCGAGGCGGTGCTGTTCGCCGTGCGCGGCCAGCTGGCCGAGCTGCCAGGTGGGCGCGTGGCCGTGATCTCGGTCCCCGAGCGTCGCGACGAGCTCGCCCCCGTGCTGGCGCAGGCACTGGGCCCCCAGCAGGTGGGGACGGGCGGCGCTGCCCTGGAGCGGGCGGTCGCCGTGCTCGGCGTCGAGGAGGTCAAGGGTCTGGAGTTCGACGGCGTCGTGCTGGTGGAGCCCAGCGAGATCCTCTCGGCGGGGCCCAGGGGTGGCAACGACCTGTACGTCGCCCTGACCCGGGCGACCCAGCAGCTGCACGTGGTGCACGAGCGGACTCTGCCTGCCGGCATGGAGAAGCTGTCGACCTGCGACGAGCCGAGGCTGTCCTGACGCAGGTTCCCGTGCCACGGGTCACGAGCTCCGACGTGGCGCGGGAGAGCGGGGTGTCGCGAACCACCGTCAGCTACGTGCTGACGGGCAAGGACGGAGTGGCCATCTCGGCGGCGACACGCCAGCGGGTGCACGAGGCGGCCGTGCGTCTGGGGTACGCGCCGTCCGCCGCCGCCAGGACGCTGCGCTCGGGCCGCAGCGACCTGGTCCTGTGCATCCTGCCGGACTGGCCCATAGGCCCGGTCATCGACACCCTGCTCGACCATCTCGTCGGCGAGCTCGCGCAGCGAGGCCTGACCGTGCTGGTGCACCACGGTCGAGCCCCCCGGCCGCTGTCCGAGCTGTGGCGCGCTGTCACTCCTCGCGCCGTCCTCGGTTTCACGCCTTTTGCCCCTGACGACGTGCGTGCCATGCGCCAGGCGGGCATCCAGGTGCTCGACACCACGATGGCCGAGGACGTCCCTGACCCGGGCGTCTCCTCCGCGTCACAGACCCGGATCGGCCGCCTGCAGACGCAGCACCTGGTCTCGGGCGGGCACCGCCGCATCGGCTACGCCGTCTGCACCGATCCTCGTGTCGCCCACTTCGGTGCTGACCGGCTGGCCGGTGCACGGCGTGAGTGCGCCGAACGCGGCCTGCCCGAACCGCTGGCGCAGGCGGTCCACCTGGACGTTGGCTCCGCGGCCGCGGCGGTCCGGATCTGGCGAGCGGCGCGACCGGCCGTCACCGCGGTCGCCGCCTACAACGACGAGGTCGCGCTCGCGGTGCTGGCGGGGCTGCGGGCCGAGGGGCTCGCGACGCCGGACGACGTGGCGGTGATCGGCGTCGACGACATCCCCGCTGCCCGCCTGGCCGCTCCGGCTCTGACCACCGTGTCGCAGGGGATCCAGACCCAGGGCCGTCATCACGCCGCGATGGTGCTGGCCGCACTGGACGGCCCTGGCGAGCTGCCGCCCCGCCCAGGCGATCTGCACGAGGTCGTGGTCCGCGACTCCACCTGAGGTGGACCGTGGCCGCAGCACGGTGGGCCGGGACGACGTCGCCCCGGCCCACCAGTGCTCGTGCTTCAGCTGCGCGTCAGGGGAACTCGACCACGTAGCTGGGCTGACCGGTGTTGCTGTTGTCCACCGGAGCCCCCGTGTCGTTGACGACGTGGTCGATCGTGCCGGCGCTGAGGTTGACCGTCATGATGTGGTGCAGGCGCACGCCCGGCGTGACCGGCACCTCGAAGCCCCGCGTGGCGTGGATGGTCGGGTCGACGTTGGTGAAGATGTAGGAACCGCCGCCCCACAGCTCGTGCCGCTCGACGTCGTCCGCCACCTTGTAGCCCGCCCAGCCGAGGACGCCGTCGTGCTGCCAGGCGGCCTGGTTCGGCGGGTCGTAGGGCAGCTCGTTCTGGAAGAAGACCGTCTTGCCGTCCTCGCCGTTCCAGATGACGTTGTACTCCTGGTAGTGCTCGACGAAGAGCCCTGTGGCAGTGACGTCGTCGCCGTTGACGATGACCCCGTTCCGTCCGGTGCTCACGTCCCAGCCGAAGGATCCCGGCACTCCGTGATCCGCCCGCCAGGCCCAGATGTGGTCGATCAGGACGTTGTCGCTGTTGACCTCCAGGCTCACGTCGGCCTTGCCGACGTGCGGGCCGCCGATGCGGAAGTACACGTCGCTCAGGGTGGTGGGGTTCGGCGGGTCGCTCTTCTTGGACCCGTTGTTCCCGTTCTTGGTGCCGATCTGCAACAGCACAGGGGAGTTGACGGTGCCCGCGTCGATCGTGACGCCGGCGATGATGACGCCGGGCACGTCGGCCACCCGCAACGGCGTGGCGCCGTCGACGGCGGTGAGGGTCGCATGGCCCAGGCCCAGCACGACGGTGTCGGCGCGCTTGACCGCGATCGTCTTCGCGACGTCGTACACCCCCGGCGTGAGCAGCAGGTGCTTGCCGCGCGCCAGCTGGTTGTTGATGACCTGCACGGTGTCCGACGGCTTGGCGACGAAGAAGTCGGTGATCGGGATGGTGCGGCCCGCTGTGATGCCCTCGTCCCACGTCGTGCCGCGCGAATCGGTCTGCGCCGACGGCACGCGTACGCCGTAGCTGCCGGACTCGTCCACGAACAGGTAAGGCTTCTCGCGGCTCAAGGGGTTCTCGTCCAGCGTCGTGTACGGCGGGGTCGGGAACGCCTCATCGCTCGGCGCGCCCTCGACACCGGCGAAGACGGCGTTCCAGACACCGTTCGACCAGCTGCCGAGCTCGCTGTTGCGGGTGAACCACTGCTGCTGCGAGCCGTTGATGACGTCCCCGGCCTTGGAATCGGCGATGTACCCGCCGCTCGCGAACTGCGGTCCAGCGGTGCAGTAGTCCATCAGCGACAGGGTGCCGCCGGTCACCTCGACGCGGCGCATCGAGACGGCCTGCGAGACGGCCCAGAAGTTGGCAGTGGAACGGCAGCCGTCCTGGCCGGCGCTGTTGATCTGCAGGGTGAGGTTGGACAGCGTCCGCCAGAAGTTCACCAGTGCCAGGCAGTTGCTCGTGCCGCCGTCCTCCAGGCAACGGTTGTAGACCTCGATCTTGCCGTTGATCACCACGTCGGCCGGTGCGGCGCCCAACCCTGCGACCTCGGTGTAGTAGCCGACCTTCATCTGCAGCGGCTCGTCGTCGGTGCCGTAGACGCCCGGCTTGAACAGCAGCGCCTGGCGGTCGGTGCCCATCTCCGCGTCGATCAGCCGGGCATTCACGGCGTCGACGGTGGCCTGGATCTCGCTCACAGGCATGCTCGGGTCGAAGACGATGACGTTGGGACCGAGGTCGGGGTCGGTAGCGCTGGCCTGCGGCGCCGGTACGGCGGTGGCGGTGGCTCCCCCCGGCACGGCCAGCGCCAGGACCGCTCCCAGGGCGAGCAGGTGGCGCAGAACGCGGCGGCTGCGCGGTCGCGCTGCCGGGGCCCCGGCAGCCTGTTGGTGGAGTGATGTCATGCGTTCACGGTCCTCTCCCGTTGAGGGTGGCGGGCTCATAGTGACTCGTGTCACTATCGCCCGTGCCAGACACGATCGGGGTGGACGTGGAGGTTGTCAAGGTGTTGCCCGGCCGCTGGAGCGGTAGGTGCTCAGTACTCGAGCAGCCGCTGCCGCCGTCGTCCGGCGATGGCGGCCACCAGGATGGCCTCGATGGCGAACGCCGAGGCGTAGGGCAGCTCGAGGGACTCCTGGTCCAGCAGCCACTGGACCTGCAAGCCGTCCATGACCGCCAGCATGGCGGCCGACGCTGCGTCCAGGTCCCGCTCGTGCGGCGGGTCGTCGGTGTCGCAGACCTCGGTCAGCGCGATCCTGACCTGCCCGCGCAACGTCACGTACCGGTTCCGGAACCAGTCCTTGGCCGGATGGTCCTCGGTCACCGACTCCGCGGACAGCACCGTGTACGTCTGCACGATGCCCGGCCTGCCCGCGTTGAGGCGCATCGTCTTGACGAGGTGGGCGAACAGGTCCAGGCCGCCGGGGATGTGCCGGCCCTGCAGGTGCTCGACGTCTGCCCGGTCCCGGTAGTCCAGCACCTCGATCAGGAGCTGGTCCTTGGACCCGAAGTGGTGCAGCACCCCCGCGTGGGTGATCGAGGCCTGATCGGCGATCTCCGTCAAGGAGCCCTTGGAGTACCCGCGATTGCCGAATGTGGCGGTCGCCGCTCGCAGGATGTCCTCCCGGCGTTGGGCGGTCACTTGTCGAGGGCGGTGCGTGCGCCGCGGGGAGGGGTCTTCCACGTGCCGCATCGTACGCGCTTCCAGGTACTTACTGACCTGTCAGTAAGTGTGGTTCTATGTCGCCCATGACACGGACCCTGGACGGCACCTCGGTCCTGACCGAGGCGCCCGGCTGGGCGGGGCTGGAGGATCGCCTGGCCTCGTTGGTCGGCGCGCTGCCGCTCGCCGACAAGGTCCGCCTCCTCACCGGTGCCACGGCGTGGCGGCTGCACAGCCTGGACGAGATCGGGCTGCGGTCGGTGGTGCTCTCCGATGGTCCCGTCGGGGTACGCGGGACGGGCGAGACCCCTGACGCGACCTCGCTGCTCTTCCCCTCACCGAGCGCGCTCGCCGCAACCTGGGACGCTCGGGCGGCGGGCCGGCTGGGCAGCCTGTTCGCTGCCGAGGCGCGCCGGCACGGGGTCGACGTCGTCCTCGCACCGCAGGTCAACATCCAGCGCACGCCGGTGGCCGGCCGGCACTTCGAGTGCTACTCCGAGGACCCGCTGCTGACCACGGTCATCTCTGCGGCACTGGTCACGAGCATGCAGGCAGGTGGGGTCGCCGCCTGCCTCAAGCACTTCATCGCGAACGACTCCGAGACCGAGCGCACCACCTACGTCGCCCAGGTCGACGAGCGCACCCTGCGGGAGGTGTACCTGGCGCCGTTCGAGCACGCGGTCCGTGTGGTGGGGGTGTGGTCGGTCATGGCGGCCTACAACCAGGTCGATGACGGCGTGCAGCGGGCCCCCGCCACCGAGCACCGGCACCTCCTGCAGGACGTCCTCAAGCAGGAGTGGGGATTCGACGGGGTCGTGGTGAGCGACTGGCTCGCTGCCCGCCGCACCGTGCAGGCGGCGGTCGGGGGCCTGGACCTGGTCATGCCCGGGCCCGGGGGGCCCTGGGAAGACAGCCTCCTCGCCGCCGTGCAGACGGGTGCGGTGCCTGAGCCGGTCCTGGACGACAAGGTGCTCCGGGTGCTGCGGCTCGCAGTGCGGGTCGGCGCCCTGGACCCGCTCGGCGCCCTGGACCCGCTCGGCGCCCTGGACCCGCTCGGCACCCTCGCACCGCTGACGGCTGTGGTGTTCGGCGGACCCGCTGCCCCCGTCGGCCGCGGATACCTGCGCGACCTCGCCGCACGTTCCACCGTGGTCCTGCGCGACGAGGGCCGGCGGCTGCCGTTCGCGCCCGAGCAGGTCAGGCACGTGGCACTGCTGGGGCCGAACGCGGTGCAGGCGTACGTGCAGGGCGGGGGGAGCGCGCACGTGGAGCCGGACCGTCTGGTCTCGCCGGAAGCTGGGCTCCGTGCAGCACTTCCCGGGACGCAGATCACCGTCCTGCGTGGTGGTGACGCTCGCCGCCACGCCCCCGAGCTCGATACCCAGACAGGCTGCACCGACCCCCGGACGGGTGCCCGAGGAGCTCGGGTGTCGTTCCTGGACGACGCCGGCTGGGAGCTGAGCACGAGGCTGCATCCGGCCTGGGACGGCTGGTCCCGCGACCTCCCCGACGAGGTCGCCGACGTCGTGGTCGAGACAGTGCTGCAGCTGGATGACCCCGGTGAGCACCGCCTCGAGCTCGGCACCCTCGGGCGCTGGACCTTCGAGGTCGCGGGCACGGTCGTGGCCCGGGGTGGTGCCGCGGTGGGGGTCGAGGTCCTCCTGGACTCCAGCATCAACAGCCCCGACGGCCATGGCACCTCGGTGCGGGTGAGTGCGCCCCGGTCCATCGAGCTGCGCGCCACCGTCCAGGTCATGCGTACCGACGGCTGCGGGAACCATGCCCGCGCGGCACTGCGGCACCGGTTGCCCGGTGCGGACACCGACGCCGAGATCACCGCCGCAGCAACGGCCGCCGCGAGCACCGCCGCCGCAAGCACCGCAGGCGGTGCCGGCCTCATCGTGGTCATCGTGGGCACCAACGACGAGGTGGAGTCCGAGGGCTGGGACCGGACGTCGCTGCGGCTGCCCGGCCGCCAGGACGAGCTGGTCGAACGGGTGCTCGACGTCGCGCCGGGCGCGGTGGTGGTGGTGAACGCCGGGGCGCCGGTGCTGCTGCCGTGGCTGCAGCGGGCCCGCACCGTGCTGTGGACGTGGTTCCCGGGGCAGGAGTGCGGAGACGCGCTGGCCGACGTGCTGCTGGGCGGGACCGAGCCCGCCGGCCGCCTTCCCTGGACCCTGCCTGGTCGGGCCGAGGACGTCCCGGTGCCGCACGCCGTACCCAGCGACGGAGTGATCTCGTACTCCGAGGGGCTGCACGTGGGGTACCGCGGCTGGGAGCGCAGCGGCGCGGAGCCCGCAGCCGCCTTCGGCCACGGCCTGGGGTGGACCACCTGGCGGTACCAAGGGGTCGGCTCGCCCGTGCTGGACCCGAGCGGGGTCACGCTGCCGGTCGAGGTGACCAACACCGGCCCGCGCCGGGGCACCGAGGTCGTCCAGGTCTACCTCGAGGCCCCGCCGGGGGGCCCGGAACGGCCGGTGCGCTGGCTCGGCGGCTTCATGCCGGTCCAGGCGGCAGCGGGAGCCACCGTGACGGCCACCGTGCACCTGCCGCGCCGGGCGTTCGAGGTCTGGGACCCGGCCAGCCGCAGCTGGACCGTCCCGGCAGGGACCTACCGGGTGCGGGTGGGGCGTTCGGTGCGCGACCTGCGGCTGCACGCCCTCGTCCGGTTCGGGGGGAACGCATGAGCTGCTCCGGGACACCCGGTCCCGCAGCAGAGACCAGCAACCGCCATCAGATCCCCCGGCGGCAGTAGGAGATGGGCGCCATCCCGGCCGTCCACGACGACAAAGGAGTACCAGTGCGTACGACAAGAATGCGGGCGCTCGCGCTCACGTCCGGCGTGACCGGCATAGCCCTTCTCCTCTCTGCCTGCGGTTCCGGCGGCACGCAGAGCGAGGGGGCAGCCGGGAGCGGCGACGAGAAGATCACCCTGAGCATCGCCACGTTCAACGAGTTCGGCTACGAGGACCTCATCACCGAGTACGAGGACGCCAATCCCGGTATCACGATCGAGCACAAGAAGGCGGCCATCTCCCAGGAGTCCCGCGACAACCTCAACACCCGGCTGGCGGCCGGCTCCGGCCTCTCGGACATAGAGGCGGTCGAGACCGACTGGTGGCCCGAGCTGATGCAGTTCTCCGACGAGTTCACCGACCTGAAGCACGAGGACGTCGAAGGTCGCTGGCTGGACTGGAAGGCCTCAGAGGCCACCACCGAGGACGGCAAGCTGATCGGCTACGGGACGGATATCGGTCCGGAGGCCATCTGCTACCGCTCCGACCTCTTCGAGGCAGCGGGTCTGCCCACGGACCGGGCTGAGGTGGCCACGCTGCTCGAGGGGGACTGGGACACCTACTTCGAGGTCGGCCGCGAGTTCTCCGCCAACTCCGAGGTTCCCTGGTTCGACTCTGCGGGCGTCCTGTACTCCGCGATGATCAACCAGCAGGAGGAGCCTTACGAGACCGAGGACGGCGAGGTCAAGGACCTGGCAGACAACAAGACCGCCAAGGAGCTGTACGACGAGGTCCTGTCCGCCTCGGTGGACGACGGCCTGTCGGCGCACCTCAACCAGTGGACCGACGACTGGACCAACGCCTTCCAGAACGACGGCTTCGCGACGATGCTGTGCCCGGGCTGGATGCTCGGCGTCGTGGAGGGCAACGCCGCCGGCGTCGAAGGGTGGGACGTCGCTGACGTGTTCCCCGGCGGCGGGGGCAACCTGGGCGGGTCCTACCTGACCGTCCCGGCCCAGTCCGAGCACCCGGAGGAGGCGCGCAAGCTCGCCGCCTGGCTGACCGCTCCTGAGCAGCAGCTCAAGGCCTTCGAGGCCAAGGGCACCTTCCCGAGCCAGGTCGAGGCGCTGAAGAGCGAGGAGCTGAAGGGTGCCACCAACGCGTTCTTCAACGGTGCACCGACCGGGGAGATCCTGGTCAACCGCGCGGAAGCCATCGCGGTGCAGCCGTTCAAGGGACCGAACTACTTCGTGGTCCACACCGCGATGACGGACGCCATCACCCGTGTGGACGTGGAGCAGACGGACGACCCAGCGTCGTCGTGGCAGAAGGCTATCGAGGCCTACCAGGCCCTCGGCCTGAGCTGACCCGCAACGGTGGGTGCGGGCCGGACGCCTCCGGGCGTCCGCACCCGCGCCCACCGTCCGCACCCGCCGTCGCGCCCGCCCTTCGCGCCCTGAGGAGCACCATGTCCGTAGCGAGCCCACCCAAGCCCAGCAGGGCGACCACGCCCAGCAAGGCGCCGGATCTCGTCCGGGAACCACGCCGCATCTCCCTCAGCCAGCGGGTGGGCCGGTGGGACGTCAAGGTCTCCCCCTATCTGTACATCTCTCCGTTCTTCCTCCTGTTCGCCGTCACGGGGCTGTTCCCGCTGGCCTACACCGCCTACGTCTCGATGCACGACTGGCACCTCATCGGCGGTCAGGGCGCGTTCGTCGGGATGCAGAACTATGCCGATGTCGTGCAGCAGCCGCGCTTCTTCACCGCGCTGCGCAACACGTTCAGCATCTTCGCGCTGTCGTCGGTGCCGCAGGTGCTGATGGCGATCACCATCGCCGCGGTGCTGGACGCCAACATCCGGGCCAGGACGTTCTGGCGGATGGGGGTCCTGCTGCCGTACGTGGTGGCGCCGGTCGCCGTCTCCCTGATCTTCTCCAAGCTCTTCGCCGACCAGTCCGGCATGATCAACACGTTGCTCGGCACGGTCGGCGTCGGGGCGGTCCGGTGGCACGCGGACCCGCTCTCCAGCCACGTGGCGATCGCGACGATGGTGAACTTCCGCTGGACCGGGTACAACGCCCTGATCTTCCTCGCGGCCATGCAGGCCGTTCCGCGCGACCTCTACGAAGCCGCAGTCCTGGACGGTGCGAGCCGGTTCCGGCAGTTCCGCTCGGTCACCGTGCCGATGCTCCGCCCCACGATCATCTTCGTCGTCATCACCGCCACCATCGGTGGGCTGCAGGTCTTCGACGAGCCCCGCACCTTCGACCAGCTCGGCCAGGGCGGCGCCGACCGTCAGTGGATGACCGTGACGATGTACCTCTACGAGCTCGGCTGGGGGGCGCAGAAGAGCTTCGGCAAGGCGGCCGCCGTCGCCTGGATCCTCTTCCTCATCATCGTGGTCATCGGGATGGTCAACTTCGCCCTCATCCGACGGATCTCCTCGTCCGACTCCACCCGCGGAGGCAGCAGATGATCTCGGTCCCCATGGTCGCGCAGACGGCCGGCGCCGGTGCCGCGCGCTCCGCGGCCCGCCGACGTGGCCTGAGCGGTGGGCCGAACCGTCGCCCGGGCTGGGTCACCTACGCGGTCCTGGGAGTGACGCTGGCCATCTCGGCCTACCCGATCTACTACGCCTTGCTGCTGGCGTCCTCCGACGCGGTCACGATCGCGCAGGAGCCTGTCCCCTCGCTGATCCCGGAGGGCAACCTGCTGGCCAACATCGGCCGGGTCATCTCCTCCGACATCAAGTTCTGGCCGGCCCTGCTCAACAGCACCATCGTCTCGGTCCTGACGGCCCTGTCGGTGGTGGTGTTCTCGACGCTGGCCGGCTTCTCGTTCTCCCAGCTGCGCTTTCGCGGTCGAGGACCCTTGCTCGTGTTCGTCATCGCGACCATGGCCGTCCCGACCCAGCTCGGCATCGTCCCGCTCTTCATCGTGATGTCCGAGCTGGGGTGGACCGGGAAGCTCGTCGCGGTGATCGTGCCGGGCATGGTCACCGCGTTCGGGGTCTTCTGGATGACGCAGTACCTCGAGGAGGCGCTGCCGTACGAGCTCATCGAGGCTGCCCGCATCGACGGGTGCTCGATGATCCGCACGTTCTGGCACGTCGCCATGCCGGCTGCCCGACCGGCGGCCGCGATGCTGGCGCTGTTCACCTTCGTCGGCTCCTGGACGGCCTTCTTCTGGCCGTTCATCGTGCTCGGCCCGGGCAATCCCACGCTGCCGGTGGCCCTGCAGCTCCTGCAGGCCTCCTACTTCAAGGACTACTCGTTGATCATGGCCGGCGTGGTGGCCTCCACGATCCCGCTGGTCCTGGTGTTCGTCGTGGCGGGCAGGCAGCTCGTGACCGGCATCATGCAGGGGGCGGTCAAGGGCTGAGGATCAAGCGGTGCGGCGGGTCCTCACCGGTGGCCGGCGATCGTGTGCGGGCGGTAGGGCTGGGCGAGGGCGTCGAGCTCGTCCTGGGTGAGCTCGATCTGCAACGACGCCACAGCGTCGGCCAGGTGCTGGGGTTTGGTGACACCGACGATCGGCGAGGTGACGTCAGGCTGCTGCGAGAGCCAGGCCAGGGCGACCTGCGCCCGCGGGACACCGCGCGCCGCGGCCACCTGCGCGACCCGGTCGACGACCGCCTCGTCCTCGTCGCGGTACAGCGACGCGCCGAACTCGTCAGTCTCGGCTCGTGCCGTCTGCGCGTTCCAGTCGCGGGTCAGCCGGCCGCGGGCCAGCGGGCTCCAGGGCAGCACAGCCACGCCCTGGTCCTGGCACAGGGGCAGCATCTCCCGCTCCTCCTCGCGGTAGAGCAGGTTGTAGTGGTTCTGCATCGAGACGAACCGCGTCCAGCCGTGCAGGTCTGAGGTGTACAGGGCCTTTGCGAACTGCCACGCGTACATCGAGGACGCGCCGATGTAGCGCGCCTTGCCGGCCTTGACCACGTCGTGCAGCGCTTCCAGCGTCTCCTCGACGGGGGTCGCGCCGTCCCAGCGGTGGATCTGGTAGAGGTCCACGTAGTCGGTGCCGAGCCGGGTGAGGCTGGCGTCGATCTCCGCCAGGATCGCCTTGCGGGACAGACCGGCGCCGTTGGGTCCGGGCCTGGTCCGGCCGTGCACCTTGGTGGCGATGACGACGTCCTCGCGTGCGGCGAAGTCGTGCAGCGCGCGTCCGGTGATCTCCTCGCTGCTGCCCGCCGAGTAGACGTTGGCGGTGTCGAAGACGTTGATGCCGGCCTCGAGCGCGTCCTTGATGATCGCGCGGCCGGCATCCTCGTCCAGGACCCACGGGTGCCCGCCGCGTGAGCTGTCCCCCCAGCTCATGCAGCCCAGGGTCAGGGCCGAGACCTCCAGGCCGGTGCTTCCGAGCTTGACGTAGCGCACGTGGTGCTCCTCAGGGTGGTGTGCCTCCACGCTGTCACAGGTCGCCGCCGGACGGGCTGCGTGTATAGCCTCGACGCCATGAACTCATCCCCGACCTTGACCATGAACGACGGCAGCACCATCCCGCAGCTCGGGCTCGGCGTCTTCCAGATCCCGCCGCAGGAGACCGCTGAGCCGGTCCAGGTGGCCCTGCGGGCGGGGTACCGCCTCATCGACACCGCCCAGGGCTACGGGAACGAGGAGGGCGTCGGGCAGGCCCTTGCCGCCGGCGTCGTCCCGCTCGAGGAGGTGTTCGTGACGACGAAGCTGACCAACAGCGAGCACGGCCGCGACAAGGCCCGGGCCGCCTTTGACGAGAGCATGACCAAGCTCGGGATGGACGTGCTGGACCTGTTCCTCATCCACTGGCCGCTGCCGATGTTCGACCAGTACGTCGAGACGTGGCAGGCGCTCGCCGAGCTGCAGGCAGAAGGTCGGGTCCGTTCCATCGGCGTCTCCAACTTCACCGTGGAGCACCTGGACCGGCTCGCCGCCGAGACCGACGTGGTCCCAGCCGTCAACCAGATTGAGCTGCACCCCCGTTTCCCCCAGGACGAGCTGCGCGCCTACCACGCCGAGCACGGCATCCTCACGCAGGCGTGGAGCCCGATCGGCCAGGGCAAGGGCCTGCTGGAGGACCCCGTGCTGGCCGACCTGGCGAAGAAGAAGGACAGGTCACCGGCGCAGGTGGTGCTGCGCTGGCACGTCCAGCTGGGCAACGTCGTCATCCCCAAATCGGTGACGCCATCGCGCATCACGGAGAACCTGGACGTCTTCGACTTCACGCTCGACGACGAGGAGATGGCCAGTCTTGACACCATGGCCACGGGCGAGAGGATGGGCCCCGACCCGGAGACCTTCTCCAACCGCTGACGTTCCCCGCACCTGGAGGCCCTTGTGCCGTCGACCGCACCTCGCGAGAAGGAGGAGTACGCGGCCGGACGGGCGGCAGCGCTGGCGGGCGTCGCCGCGCTGGGAGGATTCCTCTTCGGTTTCGACACCGCGGTCATCAACGGAGCCGTCACCGCGCTGCGCGCCGACTTCGAGATGGGCTAGGGCCTGACGGGTTTCACCGTCGCCTCCGCACTGCTCGGATGCGCACTCGGTGCCTGGCTGGCTGGACAGCTGGCGGACAGGTTCGGGCGGGTCAAGGTCATGGTGACCGCCGCGGCGCTGTTCTTCATCAGCGCACTGGGCTCGGGCTTCGCCTTCGGGCCCGCGGACCTCATCCTGTGGCGCGTGGTCGGTGGGCTGGGCGTGGGCGCAGCCTCCGTGATCGCTCCCGCCTACATCGCCGAGGTCTCGCCGGCGGCCATCCGGGGGGCGCCTGGGCTCGCTGCAGCAGCTGGCGATCGTGACGGGCATCTTCGTCGCGCTGCTCAGCGATGCGGTGCTGGCGAACCTGGCGGGCGGCGCCGGCGAGCTGCTGTGGCTGGGTCAGGAGGCCTGGCGCTGGATGTTCATCGTCGAGGTGGTGCCTGCCGCCGCCTACGGGATCCTGTCGCTGACGCTGCCGGAGTCGCCGCGCTACCTGGTGGCCCAGGGTCTTCCGGACCGTGCCGCCGCGGTGCTGTCCCGGATCCTGAAGACCGGTGTGGCCGAGCGCATCCGCGAGATCGAGTTGACGGTCGCCAGGGACCGGCGGTCGAGCTGGCACGACCTGCGAGGGCCGGCGCTGGGCCTGCTGCCGATCGTCTGGGTGGGCATCATGCTGTCCGTCTTCCAGCAGTTCGTTGGCATCAACGTCGTCTTCTACTACTCCTCCGCGCTGTGGCAGCAGGTCGGGTTCAGCGAGGCAGACTCCCTGAAGATCACCGTCATCACCTCGGTGGTCAACATCGTCGTCACCCTCGTCGCGATCGCGACCATCGAGCGCTTCGGTCGCCGCCTGCTGCTGCTGATCGGCTCTGCCGGCATGGCGGTGAGCCTCGGCACGCTGGCGGTCGTCTTCGGGACCGCACCCGTGCAGGGTGGGGAGCCGGTGCTGGGCGGCACCGCCGGGATGGTGGCCCTGCTGGCCGCCAACCTCTTCGTCGTCTTCTTCGGCGTCTCCTGGGGCCCGGTGGTGTGGGTGCTGCTCGGCGAGATGTTCAACAACCGCATCCGGGCCAGTGCCCTGGGGTTGGCTGCCGCCGCCCAGTGGCTCGCCAACTTCGCCATCTCGACGACCTTCCCCACCTTCGCCGACATCGGGCTGTCCTTCGCCTACGGCTTCTACACGTTCTTCGCCGTGCTGTCCTTCCTCTTCGTCGCGAAGTACGTCAAGGAGACCAAGGGCATGCAGCTGGAGGAGATGACCTGAGGCCCCTGCTGTGACAGGCGGAGTCTGCGGACGGCTGCGCGTGCTTCTGTGGATCCCCGACCTCTGTGCGAGCCGCACGCCTGTCACCGCGTGATTCCGCCGGGAGCGGTGCGGCTGCCCGCCTTGAAGCCCTGGTACGGACCGGTCCTTTGACGCCGACTCGCTGCGCCGGATGAAGTCCTTGGCGTCGCCCGCGCACAGATTGTCCGTGGCGGTGTCAAAGTCCCTGCCGGACATCGTGCCCTGCTGCCGGTCGGACATCCCCTTCATAGGGGTGCCTCCTTGGTTGCTGGGGCTCAGCTCAGGGGGCCATTCACCCCGGCAGTACCGATGGAGGACTTCATCGAGACCACCTTTCCAACAACGTGTTTCGGCGCATCGATCCGGAGTCGGGTTGTCGGTGGTGGGGTCTACCGTTTGGGGTATGGGACCGGGTGAGGCGATCGAGCTGATGGTGGATATCACGCGTGGGGAGGAGGCCGAGATCGGGTTCGTGCTGGCGCGGAGGTTCCGTCGGGTGCACGCGATGCTGGGTCTGGTGCGGGCCGACTTGGCCGCCTTCTACCCGGCGTTTGTCGCTGACGCGGCGTCGTGGACGCGGCTGCAGGAGGCTGAGGTCGAGACGTTCGCTGCGCACGAGGTGGGTCTGATGTTCGGGGTGAGCCCGCTGTGGGCCGCGGTCATGGTGGACGAGGCGGTGCACCTGGTGGAGGCGCTGCCGCGGACGTTGGTGGCACTGGAGACGGGAGTGCTGGATCTGGGCAGGGTCCGGCGCGTGGTCAACGCCACCCGCAGCGAAGACCTTTCCGCCGAGGGCGTCCGGCAGGTGGAGGACGCCGCCCTGGCGGGGGCGGGTGCGGGGCCGTGGGAGGGCCCGTCGTTTCAGACGTTCAAGGCCCGGGTGCGCCGGGCGGTGCTGCGGGTCCGCAAGCGCACCGCGGAGGCGGAGGCCGCGTCGGTGGCGGAGCGGACCGGGATCCGGGTTGACCTGGACCCCGACCAGCCGGGGTTGGCGACATTGAGCGTGTGCGGCCCGACGCAGGACATCTTGTGGCTGAGCCGGACCCTGTACGACCTGGCCGACCGGAGGCCCAGCACCGACCCCCGCGGGGAGCGTGTCAGCACCGGTCGCCGCCAGGTCGCGGCCCTGTTCGACCTGGTCGAACGTGCCGTCAACGGCGAGGACAGCGCGGGCGGCAACGAGGCAGCGGGTTCCACCGCGGAGAACGCGCCCGCCCGGCCCGAGCCGGGGCGTAGCCGTGAGCTGGGGCTGGTGCTGCACGCGGACACCTTCTTCGGGCAAGGGCCGGCTGCCGGTGATCCTGGTGAGGTCCGCGGCTTC
>JAABUN010003787.1_pt1 | contig 22413 bp, 19 predicted proteins | sample 5559311 | NCBI WGS metagenome assembly JAABUN01 (sample SAMN10711877, study PRJNA513370) | rock metagenome | isolation source: Antarctica rocks | place: Antarctica: Victoria Land, Siegfried Peak sud
AACGCCGCGCCGAACAGCGCACTGCCGCTCACCCACAGCACGAGCGCGGCCGATGCGAGTGCGGCGGCCGCGACCGGCGCGACGGCTCGCGCGTCGATCCCCGCCGGGATGGTCTCGGTGCCTCCCCGCGCGCCTCGTGCCGCGTCAATCATGGCGCGCTCTCCAGCGACGCCCGGTCCGCGCTCGCCAGACAGCCGCGGCCACCAGGTAGCCGACTACGCCTGCCACGGCCGCGATTGCGACCAGCCCAAGCAGCGTCGAGGGACCGGCGTCGTGCAGCAACCACTCGATCCATCCTTGCGCGTGCTCCTGCACCCCCGGCGGTCGAGCGCCGCCGTCGTCGCCCGGGCCGAGCATCAAGTCGCCCACCCTGCGCGCCAGCAGAAGCAGCGGAATGGTGGTGGGCGGCGTGTTGAGGAACGTCGCGACCGCCGCCGTCGGCACATTGGCGCGGACCAGCGGGGCCAACACGACGGCGACGGCGATCTGGAAGCCCGGCACGATGACGAGGATCGCCACCACGAAGCCCAGCGCCACGCCGCGCGGAACCGATCGCCGGGTCAGCCGCCACAGTTCATCCGGCAGGAAACGGTGAGCCATGGGGGCCAGCAGCCGATGGCGCGCGAGACCTTCGCGCGTGGGAATCTGTCGGCGCGCCCAGCGTGCGAGACGGACGCGGGACCGGTCTTCATCCCGTTTACCCACGATCGCGCATGACGCGCGACTGTTCGCGCTTCCACTCGCGTTCCTTGATGTATTCGCGCTTGTCGGCGGCCTTGCGCCCCTTGGCGAGCGCCAGCTCGACCTTCGCGCGGCCCTGCCCATTGAAGTACACCGACAACGGCACAAGCGTCATGCCGTCGCGCGCGACCGCGCCGTGCAGCCGCGCGATCTCGCGCCCGTGGAGGAGCAGGCGGCGGGGACGCCTGGGCTCGTGGTTGTGGCGATTGCCGTGCGAGAACTCCGGGATGTTCGCGTTGATCAGCCAGCACTGATCCTCATGCACCTCGGCGTAGCTCTCCGCGATCGACGCCTCGCCCGCCCGCAACGCCTTGACCTCCGTGCCGGTGAGCCCGAGCCCGGCTTCGAACGTCTGCTCGATGGCGTAGTCGAAGCGCGCGCGCCGATTCTCGGCGACGACCTTGACCTTGTTGAAGACGAGTGGCTTTGGCCTCATGCCTCGGGCTCCAGTCCGACGGAGGCGAGCGCGGCGTCCACCGCGTGGCGAGCGTACTCGCTCAGCGGCCCGATCGGCAGCCGCGCCTCCGGCACCGGCAGGACGCCGAGCCGGTGCAGCGCATATTTGGTGGGCGCGGGGCTTGGCCCACTGAACAGGGCCAAGTGGAGCGGATGCAGCCGGTCGCCGATCGCCCGCGCGACCGCCCAGTCACCGGCGTCGCATGCGGCCTGAAGCTCGGCGCACAGAGCGGGTGCGACGTTCGCGGTGACCGAGATACAGCCGGCACCACCCATTGCGCGGTGAGCCTGCGCGCTATCGTCGTTGCCCGCCAGCTGACAGAAGCCAGCTCCCCTCGACAGCCGATGCGACACGACACGGCCCATCTCGCCGCTTGCGTCCTTGATGCCCACGATGCGCTCGTGCGCGTTGAGCCGATCCACTACCGCGGGAGTGATGTCACTGACCGTGCGCGACGGCACGTTGTAGAGCACGATCGGCAGCGCCGACCTTTCGGCAAGAAACACGTAGTGGGCAACCAGGCCGTCGGCGTCGGGGCGGTTGTAATACGGCGCGACGACCAGCGCCGCCGCGGCCCCGACCTTCGCCGCGCGCTCGATGTGGCGCAGCGCCGTCATGGTGTCGTTGGAGCCGCAGCCCGCGATCACCGGCACGCGCCCACCCGCCGCTGTCACCGTCACTTCAATCACTCGGTGGTGCTCTTCGATCGAGAGCGTCGGCGCCTCCCCCGTCGTCCCGCACGGCACGAGCGCCGAGGAGCCGCCGGCGATCTGCCGCTCGACGAGCTTGGTGAGACGCGCCTCGTCCAGCACCCCGTCGCGGAACGGCGTCACGAGTGCTGGGATCGAACCGGAAAACATGGCCATTCCATTCCAGAGCGGGCAAGGCCGCGCGGCCCAGCGACGCGGACCGTGGCTGCGGCGCGCCGTTCAGCGCCTGATAAGGAGACAACTGCTTCGATGTCCAGCATGACGACCACGTTCAGCCGGGGCCTCCTGCTCGCCTCCACCGCCCTTCTCTTCACCACGCCCGCTCACGCGCAGTGGCGTTTCGCGCCGGCACCCGTTCCGCAGCTCGCTGCGACGGAGCGGCCTCAACCGGTCAACGCGCTGGTGCGGCCGTCGCCCGATCCGATCGGGACGGCGGTGGCAACCTGGCAGTCGCTCGACCAGTCGGACAGCTACCCGTTCTCGTCCTACGCCCGCTTTCTGCTCGACCATCGCGGCTTTCCCAACGAGCGCGCGATGCGGGTCCGCGCGGAACGTGCGCTGGCCTTGGGTGGAGACGATCCCCGGCTGATCGTCGCCTATTTCGATGCCCTGCCGCCGATTACCGGCACCGGCGAGGCGCGCCGCGCGCTGGCCCTGCTCGCCACCGGCAACCGGGTCGCGGGCGAAGCGTCGGCGGCGCGCGCGTGGGTGAGCGGGACGCTGACGCCGGACGACGAGACGGCAATTCTTCAGGCCGCGCCCGGTGCGCTGACCCCCCCGGTGCTCGATCAGCGGATCGATCGCCTGCTGTGGACCGGCCGCACGGGTCAGGCGATGACGGCGCTGTCGCTCGCCAGCCCGGCAAAGGCCGGGCTGTTCGGGGCGCGCGCATCGCTCCAGGCGAACGACTCCAACGGCTCCGCACTGATCGAGACCGCGCCCGCCGCGTGGCGCGCCGACCCAGGCTTCCTGCGCGACGCGGCCGAGTGGATGCGGCGCAACGGACGGTCGTACGAAGCCCGGCAGCTCGTGGCGCAGCGACCCGACTTCGCCTCTCCGCCGGCAAATGCGGAACCCTTCATGCAGACCGCCATCGCACTGGCGCGTGGCGCTGAGAACGACGGCAACCCGCAGCAGGCGTACGACATCGCGCGCCGGCTGGATGACCTTTATCCGACCGGCACCGACATCTCGGCGCTGAGTTACGGCGAGCGCGACGAGTACACGAACCTCGCCTGGCTGGGTGGGCAGATGGCGCTCAAGCGAGTCGGCCGTCCGCGCGATGCGGCGACCCTGTTCGGGAAATATGGCCGCGCCGCCCAGTCGGGGCAGACCCGCTCCAAGGGGTTCTATTGGGCCGGTCAGGCGCTCTCGCAAGCCGGCGACGCGGCTGGCGCGCGCGCGCAGTGGCAACAGGCCGCCCGATATCCGACCAGCTTCTACGGGCTGTTGGCGCAAGAGGCGCTCGGGTTCGTCGCCCCGCCGCCGCCGGCCAACAATCCGCTGACTCCCGCCGACATTGCGGCCCGCCGGGCGGCGGCGCTGCCCCAGGCGATCCGCTATTCCGGCCAGTCCGGCCAGTGGGAGCTCCAGGGCAAGTTTCTGCGCGCCTACGCGGAGGCCGCCGCGACTCCCGCCGATTTCGCCTACGGACATCAGCTGGCGGCGGAGGTCGCGCGGCCTGATCTGAACGTGATGCTGGCGCGCAACGCGCTGGGCGAGGAGCTGCCAGGCCAGCTGCGCCTGGGCTTCCCGACCGTGCCCGCGCCGGGCGGCTATGAGTCGTTGCAGACGCTGGTGAACGCGATCACCCGGCAGGAGAGCCAGTTCGATCCGCGCGCCCGCTCGCGGGTCGGTGCCACCGGCCTGATGCAGTTGATGCCCGCCACGGCGCGCGAGCAGGCGGGGAAGATCGGGCTGAGCTACGACTCGGGCGCGCTCACCACGCCATCCTACAACGTGCAGTTAGGCGCGAGTTACTTTGAGCGGCTGCTGACCCGGTTCGGCGGCAGCTACCCGCTCGCGGTGGCGGCATACAACGCGGGCGGCGGCAATGTCAACAAGTGGCTGCGCCAGAACGGCGATCCGCGCACCGGTCAGATCGGGATGCTGGACTGGATCGAGGCGATCCCGTTTTCGGAGACCAGAGGCTATGTGCAACGGGTGCTGGAGAACGCAACGGTGTACGACCTGCTGAACCCCGCCCGAGCCAGCATGCCGGGTGAGAGGAAGCTGTCGGGGTATCTGGGGCGGCGCTAAGGGGAGACCCGTTCACGCTCGACCTGAACCGGTGGACGCCGCCGGCTCACGTCGCGCCAAGCGTCTCCTCCGCCAGCTTGCGGACGGCCGCGTCGAGCGGCGGCGGGTCCATCGGCACGGCCGCCTCCAGCCGGTCGGCGACGGCCTTCAGCACCGCGAGGCGGGCCGCCCTCTTGTCATTGCCGTCGATGATGGTCCACGGGCAGTCTCCGGTGTCAGTGCGTGCGAAGATCTCCGCGTAAGCGACTAGGTAGTCCTCTCTTTTCGCGCGGTTGCGATAGTCGTCCGCGCCCGTCTTCCAGCGCTTCCACGGGTCGTTCAGCCGCTTGGCGAAGCGGTGGTCCTGCTCCTCCTGCGTGATATGCAGGAACAGCTTGACGATCGTCGTGCCATGCGCCTGTTGCTGCGCTTCGAAGGCGTTGATCTCCGGATAGGCGGCCTCGACTTCGTCTGGAGTGGCATAGCTCTCCACCCGCTCGACCGCGACGCGGCCGTACCAGGAGCGGTCGAACACGGCGATGGTGCCGCACGCCGGTAGCCGCTGCCAGAAGCGCCAGAGAAATTGATGGTCGCGCTCGAGCTCGGTCGGCGGGCCGATCGGCCAGACCGCGTACCAGCGCGGATCCCACTCGGTCGTCAACCGCCGGATCGCCCCGCCCTTGCCAGCGGCGTCCCACCCCTCGAACAGCACGATGGCGCGGCGGCGGTGGACGATGTGCGCCGTCTGGATGCGGGCGAGCCGGTCCTGCAGGCCGGCGAGATCGCGCTTGTAGTGGCCGTCGGTGGAGGAGCCGGCTTCGTAGCGGGAGAGGTCGATCATGCATTCACTCTTAGCCACTCCCCTCCCTGAAAGGGAGGGGCTAGGGGTGGGTGCGAGCCGCAGGCGAGCTGGCAAGCACCGCCACAGGCTCGGCTTCGCCGTCGCCACCCACCCTCAGTCCCCTGCCTTGGAGGGAGGGGAAGCGTGACCTACGCCGGTGCCACCAGCTTGGTCGCGTCCACCCCCGCCCCCTTCACCCGCGGCTTCAACTGGATGTGCAGCTCGTCCAGCTGCTTGGCGCTGACCTCACCCGGTGCGCCCATCAGCAGGTCCTCCGCGCGCTGGTTCATCGGAAAGGCGATGACCTCCCGGATGTTGGGCTCGTCGGCCAGCAGCATGACGATCCGGTCGATGCCGGGCGCGGAGCCGCCGTGCGGAGGCGCACCGTAGCGGAAGGCGTTGACCATGCCGCCGAAGTCGCGCTCCACATCGGCTTGCGAATAGCCAGCGATCTCGAACGCCTTCACCACGATATCCGGCCGATGATTCCGGATCGCGCCGGACGACAGCTCGACCCCATTGCACACGATGTCGTACTGCCAGGCGAGCACGTCGAGCGGATCCTGCGTCGCCAACGCCTCCAGCTCGCCCTGCGGCATGGAAAAGGGGTTGTGGCTGAAGTCGATGCGTCCGGTCTCCGGGTCGCGCTCGTACATTGGGAAATCGACGATCCAACAGAACTCGAAGCGATTGGCGTCGATCAGCCCGAGTTGCTCGCCCACCCGCGTGCGCGCCAGGCCGGCCAAGCGCGCCGCCTGCTCCTCCGGTCCCGCCGCGAACACCACGCCGTCATCCGGTCCAAGGCCGAGCCGCTCGGCCAGCGCCACCATGCCGTCCGGCCCGTGATTCTTGGCGATCGGCCCGCCCCACTCGCCACCCTTGCGCGTCGCATAACCCAACCCCGGGAAACCCTCGCCCTGTGCCCAGCTGTTGAGATCGTCAAAGAACTTGCGGCTCTGGCTGGCGGAACCCGGCGTCGGCACGCCTCGCACCACGCCGCCATCGGCCACGATGGAGGCGAAGCGGCCAAAGCCGGAGCCGTCAAACAGGTCCGACACGTCGCCGATCTCGATCGGATTGCGCAGGTCTGGCTTGTCGTTGCCGTACTTTAGAACCGACTCCTTGTACGGAATGCGAGTGAACGGCAGCGCGCTGACCCGCCGCCCCTTGCCCTGCCAATCCGCGAACTCCTCGAAAACGCCGTGCAGCACCGGCTCGATTGCCGCCAAAACATCATCCTGTGTCACGAAGCTCATCTCGAAATCGAGCTGGTAGAACTCGCCCGGCGAGCGGTCGGCGCGCGCATCCTCGTCGCGAAAGCAAGGCGCGATCTGGAAGTAGCGGTCGAAGCCGGCGACCATCAGCAGCTGCTTGAACATCTGCGGCGCCTGCGGGAGCGCGTAGAAGCGGCCGGGATGCACCCGGCTGGGCACCAGATAATCACGCGCGCCCTCCGGCGAGCTGGCCGTCAGGATCGGCGTCTGGATCTCTGTGAAGCCGCCGTCCACCATTCGTCGACGGATCGACGAAATGACGTTCGATCGGAGCAGAATGTTGGCGTGGACCTTGTCGCGGCGCAGGTCGAGATAGCGGTGGCGAAGGCGAATATCCTCGGGATACTCCGCATCGCCGAACACCGGCATCGGCAGCTCGGCGGCCTCCGACAGCACCTCGACGCCCTCGGCGCGGACCTCCACCTCGCCGGTCGGCAGTTCGGCGTTCACCGTCTCGGCCGAGCGGGCCACCACCGCTCCGGTGACGCTCACCACGCTTTCCGGCCGCAGCCGCTCGAAGGTGGTGAGTGCGCCCGTGCCGGCGTTGCACACGATCTGGGTGATGCCGTGATGGTCGCGCAGATCGACGAACAGCAGCCCGCCATGATCGCGCTTGCGATGCACCCAGCCGGCCAGCCGCACCGTCTCGCCCACGTCGGCGGGGCGCAGGTCGGCGCAGGTGCGGGTTCGGTAGGGGTGCATGGGGTGGCCTTCGTTCGGATGAATGGTGGGCGGTTAGCCCGTCCCCCCCCACCATTCCAGTCCTCTCCCGCACGCGGGAGAGGAGGGAGCCGCGAAGCGGCGGAAGGTGAGGGTGTTCTTCTGAGCGTGGCTAGCAAGAAGGAAGAAGCACCCTCACCCAACCCTCTCCCGCTTGCGGGAGAGGGCTAAGAGCAGGGAGGGGAGTTCCATGCCGCTCCGCCCCCGCTATACCCCGCCCCATGCACATCCACCCGCTCATCACCGACACCGCCACGCTGACCGCCTTGTGCGAGCGCCTCGCCAAGTCCTCCTTCGTGGCGGTCGACACCGAGTTCATGCGCGAAAACACCTATTGGCCGATCCTCTGCCTGATTCAGATCGGCGACGAGACCGAGGCGGCGGCGGTCGACCCGCTGGCCGATGGTCTGGACCTGAAGCCCCTCCTCGACCTGCTCGTGAACAACGAAGACGTGCTGAAGGTGGTCCACGCCGGCAGCCAGGACATCGAGATCGTCCACAATCTGACCGGCAAGACCCCCCACCCGATCTTCGACACCCAGATCGCGCAGATGGCGCTCAGCGAAAATGAGCAGATCGGCTATGTCCAGCTGGTCGAGGAGTGGGTCGGCGAGCAGGTCGACAAGGGTGCGCGGTTCACCGATTGGGCGCAGCGGCCGCTGACGACCAAGCAGCTCGACTATGCGGTCGGCGACGTGACCCACCTGGCGGCGATCTTTCCCAAGATGCTGGCGCGGCTGCAAAAGACGGGTCGCGGCGAGTGGCTGAACGCCGAGATGGAGCGGCTCGCCGATCCGGCGAACTACCGCACCGACCCGGACGTGGCGTGGGAGCGGGTGAAGATCGCGAGCCGCAAGCCGGTGGTGCTCGGCCGGCTGAAGGCGCTGGCCGCCTGGCGGGAGGGCTTCGCGCAGAAGCGCGACCTGCCGCGCGGCCGCGTGATGAAGGATGAGACGCTGGGCGACCTGGCGCTCAATCCGCCGCGCTCTCAGGCCGACCTCGCCAAGGTGCGCGGCCTGTCGGGGGCGTGGTCGTCGAACGAGGGCGGGCGAGCGGTCATGGCCGCGCTGGCCGACGCGACCCCGCTGCCCGACGAGGAGATGCCGGACGTGGAGCGGCGCGGGCGTGGCGGCGGCAAGCAGTCGAAGCTGGTCGGCGACCTGTTGAAATTGCTTCTCAAGATCCGCTGTCAGGAGCTCGGCGTGGCCAGCCGGCTGATCGCGCGCTCGGGCGAGTTGGACCGGCTGGCGGGCGGCGCGCGGGACGACCTCGCCCTGCTCGACGGCTGGCGCTACGACGTGTTCGGGCATGAGGCGGTGGACCTGGTGGACGGCCGCGTCGGCTTCGCGGTCGCCGACGGCAAGCTGGCGCTCAGCCGGCTGGAGGCGTGATGCGCGCCGCCCTGCCCCTCCTTCTGCTGGGAGCCTGCCAACCCATGCCCACCCCCGACACCGGACTGCCGCCCATGAGGAACGAGGACGCGCCGGTCGACCTCAGCGCGGGCAACTGCCGCCCGGAGCCGGTCCAGCGCTTCCTGGGCCAGCGCGCGACCGCGGAGCTGGGGGCGGCGATGCTGAAGGCGTCGGGCGCAACGACTCTCCGCTGGGCAGCGCCGGGCGCGGTGCTGACGATGGACTACCGGATGGACCGGCTGACGGTTGGGTATGGCGCGGACATGGTGGTGACGCGGGTGAGTTGTGGGTGACGCAACCGTTGCTTTCGGTGGTTTGCCGCCGATCCTTGCTATGTTTCTAATGCAAGCCACCCTTCGAAGGCGGGTACGCTGTTCTTGTGAGCCATAACGTGGAGGGTCTGGTCCATCGCAAGAATTGCCCAATGTCGATAGCTCGTTGCCTCTAAAGTTCCATCTCGATCCGTCACTTCCGTAAGCCAAGGCGAGGCAAGAACCTCCACAAACGGCCAACATCCTCCGTAAAGAGCTGGCTTGGCAAGCCTTGGAACGCTCACGTCCTTGTCGTACAGGTAATCTGCGTATTCATCGAATGACATGAAGGCATGGACATCAGCGAACGCGACGACAACTCCCTTGAAGGGTGGGTTCAGAACGTCACTGTATAACCCCTCGCACGTAAGACGCCCCATTGCACTCCAAGCCAGATTAAAAGCAGAAAGTGGCAGTTCTGGCATCCGAGTCGTCGGTTCCCAACGAGTGATTTCAATACTTTTCGTCATGGGGCCATAATCGTCGGTAGTGCGAATGTCCGCAAGTGGATCGTCAGCTGGCATGACCAGCCCTCTCCGCGTCAGGGGAGAGGAAGTTGGAGGGGAGGCGAACGCCTGCAATTGGGTCAGAAGCTACGATTGTCGCCCCACAACCACCCCCTCGCGCCCCAGCGCTCCCGCCAGCTGCCGCAGTCTGCGCTCCACCACCTCACCCGCTGGCAGCTCCCCCGTCAGCCGCAGCTCCAGTCGCTGGCCCGCTCGCACCAGCCGGCCTTCGTTCAGCGCCTCCAGAACCCCGCCGCTGAACCTCTGCGCCAAGCGCATTGCCAGGCCCCACTCGCGTGCCCTCGCCAGTGCGGCGGGGTCGCACCAAGCGGCAAGGTGGCTCTCCAACCCTGAACCGCCGCCGAAGCACGCGCCCAACGCCGCCGCCATGATCGCGCGGCCTCTTGGCCCCACGCCGATCCATGCGCCGTGGAACGCCGTCTCCGCCGCGCGCTCGGCGCGGAAGGAGGGGTTCGCTCGCCAGCCGGTGCCGGCCAGGTGAGCGGCGGCCAGCCGCAAGCGCGCTATTTGGGGCGAGTCGTCGAACACGGGCGCGATCCAGCGGTCGACAGCCTCCCCCAGCACCGCCTCTCCGCCCGCCTCGAACCGGACGGCGGCGATCAGCGGGTCGTCCGTGCGAGTCGCCTCGTCCAGCTGATCGTAGAGCAGCCCTTCCCTCAATCCGGTCGCGGACACCACGAGGCGCGTCGGCTCCAGCCGCTCGACCAGTGCGGCCAAAAGCGCGGCGGCGGCGGGCATCTGGGTGCGGCGCGCACTCGCCACACCCGGCAACGACCCCAGCGCCACGTCCGACGCGCGCGCCAGTCGCCGCCGCAGCGCGGCCGCGCGATCCGGCGACAGGATCAGCCCGTGCAGAGCCGGCGGCTGGCGGCCGAGCCAGCGCGCGTCGAGCGAGGCGAGCGCGCGGAAGGAGCCGCCCACCAGATGCAGCGCGCCGGGCTTTCGGCTCCGCCAGCCCGCAGCCTTCAGCCCGTCCGCCAGCACCTTCGCCATCGCGCGCGGCCGACTGCCGGCCAGCTCGCCGATCCGCAGCACGCCGAGCGGCAGCGACACCGACTGGACCACGCCGTCCTGCCCAAGCTCCGCCAGCTCCAGACTGCCACCGCCCAGATCGGCCACCAGCCCGGTCGCTCCCGCGTCGCCCGCGCGCACCCCGAGCGCCGACATCCGCCCCTCCTCCTCCCCGCTCAGGACCGCCGGCGTGAGGCCGAGTTCGCCCAGCCGCTTCACGAACGCCGGTCCGTCGCTCGCGTCGCGCACGGCGGCCGTGGCGACGATCAGCGGCTGCGCGACCCCGGCGGCGGCGGACAGGCGGGCAAAGCGCACCATCGCGTCCTCCGCCCGCCGGCGCGGCCCAGCGCCCATGGCACCGGTGCGCGCCAGTTCGCGCCCGAGCCCGACCATGACCTTTTCGTTGAAGCGCGTGAGCGGCGCGCGCGCCGGTCCCTCGTAGATCACCAGCCGGACCGAGTTGGACCCGATGTCGATCACCGAACGCGGCTCGCTCACGTCGCGTCGGGTTCCGCCCTGGCCCGCACGGGCTCGGGCAGCGGCAGGGTCGGCACCTCCGCGTCGCCGGACATTCCCTCGCCTCGCCCGGACAGGGAGGGATTGTTCATGAAGTAGCGATGCAGATTGAACGAGCGGTCGCCGGCGGCGAGCCTGCGGTACGTGCCCTGGCCGTCGAGCGCCCAGCTCTGCTCCGTATCCAGCAAATTGGCGAGCATGACCTGATCGAGCACCTGATCGTGCACGGTCGCGTTCTCGATCGGCAGCATATACTCGACCCGGCGGTCAAAATTGCGCGGCATCCAGTCGGCCGACGAGATGAACACGGCCGCGCCGTCATTGGGCAGCGGGCCGCCATTGCCGAACGCCCAGATGCGCGAGTGTTCGAGGAAGCGGCCGACGATCGAGCGCACCCGGATGGTCTCCGACAGCCCAGGCACCTGCGGGCGCAGGCAGCAGATGCCCCGGATGATGAGTTCGACCGGCACGCCCGCCGCGCTCGCCTCGTACAACTTGTCGATGATCGCCGGGTCGACCAGCGAGTTCATCTTGGCCCAGATGCCTCCGCCGCGCCCGGCGCGCGCGTGGGCGATCTCCACGTCGATGCGCTCCGCGATGCTGGCCCGCAGATGAAGCGGGCTCATGGCGAGCTTGGTGAGCGCCGGCGGGTCGATGTAGCCGGTAATGTAGTTGAAGATCTGGGTGGCGTCGCGGCCGATCGCTTCGTCGGCCGTGAAGAAGGACAGGTCGGTGTAGATGCGCGCGGTCACCGGATGATAGTTGCCGGTGCCGAAGTGGCAGTAGGTCGCCAGTCGTTCGCCTTCGCGGCGAACGACCAGGCTGATCTTGGCGTGGGTCTTCCACTCCTGAAAGCCATAGACGACCTGCACGCCGGCCCGTTCAAGTGCCGCCGCCCAGACGAGGTTCTGTTCCTCGTCGAAGCGCGCCTTGAGTTCGACGACGGCGGTCACCGACTTGCCGGCCTCCGCCGCGTCGATCAGTGCGCGGATGACGTTCGACTGCTTGCCGGCGCGGTAGAGCGTCTGCTTGATCGCGACCACGTCCGGGTCGGCGGCCGCCTGGCGGAGGAAGGCCAGCACCACGTCAAAGCTCTCATAGGGGTGCTGGACGACTATGTCCTTGGCCCGGATGGCGGCGAAGCAGTCGCCGTCATACTCCCGAATGCGCTCGGGAAAGCGGGCGGAGAACGGCTCGAATTTGAGGTCCGGCCTGTCCTCCTCGATCAGCTGGGACAGGTCCGCCATGCCGAGAAAGCCGGGCACCTCGCTGACGTCGGCCTCGCCGCCGAGCTCCGCTTCGAGGAGCTCGGTCAGCTCCGGGCTCATGCGCGAATCGATGTCGAGCCGGATCACCCGCCCGCGCCGGCGTCGCTTGATGGCCGAGCGGAAGTGCTGGACCAGGTCCTCGGCCTCGTCCTCGATCTCGATGTCGCCGTCGCGCAGGATGCGGAACGCGCCCGATCCGCGCACCTCGTAGCCCGGGAACAGCACGGCCGAGTGGAGGCGAAGCAGCGTCTCCAAGGCGACGAACCGCGCCGGCTGGCCTGGCAGGCGCAGAAAGCGCGGCAAGCCCTGGGGGATCATCACGAGCTCGCGGATCGCGGACCCGTCCGACTGCCGGCGCAGGTCGAACAGCACGCTCAGCCCGGTGTTGCGCACGAATGGGAACGGGTGCGACGGGTCGAGCGCCTGGGGGGTGAGCACGGGCAGCAGCTGGAGGCGGAAGTGCTCGAGCAGCCAGCGGCCGTCCGCTTTGGGGAGCGCCGCCAACTCGCGCGCGTCGAGCAGATCGATGCCGCTCGCCTCCAGCTCGCGTTCCAGGCCGGTCAGGATCTGGCGCTGCGCGAGCAGCAGGCGGCCGGCCCGCTCGGCGATGGCGGCGATCTGCTGGGACGCCGACAGGCCGTCGGCGGAGAGCGTCTGGACGCCCTGCATCGCGTGCCCCTTCAGGCCGGCGACGCGCACCATGAAGAACTCGTCCAGGTTCGAGCCCGAGATCGAGAGGAAGCGGACGCGCTCGAGCAGGGGATGCCGGCGGTTGGCCGCCTCCTCCAGCACGCGCTCATTGAAGGCGAGCCAGGACAGTTCGCGGTTGAAGTAGCGGCCACTCGGTTCCGACGGCTGCGGGGGCGGCGTCGCGGCGCGCGGCCGCGAGCGCCGCCACCAGCCGCCGAGGCGCTCGGCCATGGCCCCGGGCACGCCTCTACGCCGCCCGTGCGTGCGGCGCGGGACTCATCGTCGCGTGCGCCCGACGGATCGAATCCCGGGTGAGCGGTGCCGCCGATTCCACCGCGTCGGCGAAGCGGACGAGCGCCAGGTGCGTGCGCTCCAGCGGCCGTCGTGCCTCGGTCCGCAGCGTCTCGGTCGACGCGATCCCGCGTCGGAGCAACAGGTGTTCGAGCAGTGTGTCCGCCATCTCGTCGTCCGGATCGCCCAGGGCGGCCAGCGCGCAGGCCGCCAGCCGCGAGCGGAGGTCCGGCAGGCGGGGTGACCACGTCGGCGGCAGATGGTCCGCGATCATCAACAGCGGCGCGCCGCCGGCTTGCGCGGCGTTCCAGGCGTCGAACACCTGCTCCTCGTCCCGGCGATCGACGCCGCCCAGCACCCGCGCGCCGTTCGCCGCCGCGAGTCGGGCGTGCAGACTGCGGCCGGAGCGGCGCGGGCCGGCCAGCACCATGGCCCGAGACGGCCAGCACTCGGGCCGCTCAAGCAGGGACACCGCGGCCGCGTTCGACCGGGTCACGATCAGGTGGGCCGGCGCGTCGCACGGCTGATCGAGCGGCAGGGCGAGTTGGTGGGGGTGAGCGAATGGTTGGCCGTGGCCCAGGACGAGCGGCAACTCGGCCTGCGCGTTCATCGCGTGATCCGAAGCGCGCCCGAGCCGGTGGTGACCGTCCATCCGCGCGCGCGCAGCGCACTTGCCAACGCCTCCAGGTCGCCCGCAAAGCTGACACGCACGACCGACGTGCCGCCGACCGCCGTCGACGTGGTGCTGGCCCCCTGAACGCCCGGTGTGCCGCGCAGGGACGACTCGGCCGCAGTCACGGCGGCCGCGTCGGGCGTGGACACCTGCACCGTCAGGCTCTGCACCGGAGCGGGCGGCATCGCAGCTGCGACGGTCGCCGAGCCCGGATCGGAGTCGCTGATTACGACAGTCGACTCGACGGCGTCGCTTGGATCGTTGCGCTCGACGTTGGTGTCCGGCGGCGGTGGCGGCAGGTCTTCGACCGGCTGTTCGATGATCAGCGTCGGGTCCGGTTGCAGCAGGCCGTTCGCCAGCGCGCGCCCATAGGTCTCGTCCAACCGTCGCACGCCCGCGTCCAGCATGGCGGCCAGGCCCTCGGCGGACGCCGCCCGAAGCTCGAACTGGTCGAGCACCCGCCCGTCGGGGCCTTGACGGGCCACAAAGGTCCCGGCCACCGGACCTCCCGGCCAGGCGCGCGTCAGCTGGACCTCCGGCTGGACCACGTCGGCGGCCCCATAGCTGTCGAGCACCACTCGCCACCAGCGCCGCTCGCCCCGCCCCGCCTGCATCGCGTTGACGAGCAGCGGATCGGCACCGACCCCGCTCAGCCGGACATAGTCGATTGCAGAGCCCGATGTGTTAAAGCGAGCCCACGCCCGCTGCCACTCGTTGCGGCCCTCCAGACTCACGGGCACGCCGCCGTCCCACATCACCGGCAGAACCAGGAGCGGGGCCGAACGGCGGACCGCGCCACCCACCCCCAGGATCTGACCGGCGCGCGCCCGGTCGAACATCACGCCCAGGCGCGCGACATATCGGGTCGGGCCGACCTGCTCGTCCTCCACGATCACGCCAGCGACGATCGCGAACAGCTGGCCGTCGGACAGGCCGGGTGCGGCGCCGCCACGCTGCTTGGCCCACAGGCGTCGCCAGCCCTCGCGCATGGCCATCCGCCACGCGTCCTCCCGCGCCGCCACGCCGCTCTTGCCGCGCACATCGACGCCGATGCCGCCGACTTCGTACGACGCGTCGGAGTTGACCGGTGCAACGCCCCGCTGCCCGCCCTCGATCTGTGCGTTGACGCTCGGCCCGGCGATCAGCGCCAGGGCCGCTGCGCCGACGAGTGCGGCCGCGCGTTTGCGACGGGGAGAGGCTGGGCTGACCATGAGCCTCTCCCATGCCCACTGAGCGGTGGAAATCCAAGTCCGTTGTCGGCTAACCGCGCAGGATGACCAGCCCCGCCACGCCCCTGACCTACAAGGACGCCGGGGTCGACATCGCGGCAGGCGCTGCGCTGGTGAAGGCGATCGCCCCGCTCGCGCGCTCGACGGCTCGACCGGGAGCGGATGCGGCGCTCGGCGGCTTTGGCGGCGTGTTCGACCTCAAGGCGGCCGGCTTTCGCGACCCCTTGCTGGTGGCGGCGAACGACGGCGTGGGCACCAAGCTCAAGCTGGCGATCGAGACCGGGCGGCACGACACGGTGGGCATCGACCTGGTCGCCATGTGCGTCAACGACCTGATCGTGCAGGGGGCCGAACCGCTGTTCTTCCTCGATTACTACGCCACCGGAGCGCTGGACCCGGCCGAGGCCGAGCGCGTCGTGGCCGGCATCGCGGAGGGCTGTCGCAGGGCCGGCTGCGCGCTGATCGGCGGCGAGACGGCGGAGATGCCGGGATTGTACGCCGAGGGCGATTACGATCTGGCGGGCTTTTGCGTGGGCGCAATGGAGCGTGGCGATCTGCTGACCGGAGAGGCGATCCGGCCGGGCGACGTCATATTGGGCCTCGCCTCGTCCGGGGTCCACTCCAACGGCTATTCGCTGGTCCGCAAGCTGATCGCCGACAGTGGCTGGCACCTCAACCGGCCGGCCCGGTTCGATCCCGATCGGCTGCTGGCGGACTGGCTGATGGAGCCGACGCGGATCTACGTGGCCTCGCTGCTGCCGGCCGTTCGCGCCGGCCGGCTGCGCGGGCTGGCCCATGTGACCGGCGGCGGGTTGTTGGAGAACACGCCCCGGGTGCTGCCCGAGGGCTGTCACGCGGACATCGACGCCGACCGCTGGCCGCTGCCCCGGCTGCAGGCGTTCCTGCAAGCGGGCGGGCGCATCGAGCCGGGGGAAATGGCGCGCACCTTTAACTGCGGCATCGGCATGATCGCGATCGTCGCCGAGGCGGAGGTCGAGACGGTGACGCGCGACCTGACGTCCGCCGGCGAGACGGTCTGGCGGATCGGCGACATTCGGGAGGGCGCGCGGGGCTGCACCGTGCGCGGGTCGGTCGAGACCTGGAGCGCGCGGGAGGACTGGTCGGCCGAGCATGTCGTCTGACGTCCAGAAAATGCGGGTCGCCGTCCTGATCTCCGGCACCGGGTCGAACATGGCCGCCCTGCTCTACGCCTCGCGGCTGCCGGACTGTCCTTTTCGGATCGTGTTGGTTGCTTCCGACCGAGCCGATGCGCCGGGCCTCGCCTTGGCTCAGGCCGAAGGGGTGCCGACAGCCGCCGTGCCGTGCGCGGGCCGCTCGCAAGCGGAGCAGGAAGGCGCGATGCAGGCGGCGCTTGAGAACAGCGAGGTCGAGCTGGTGGCGCTCGCCGGATATATGCGCGTCCTGTCGCCCGGCTTCGTAGCGCGGTGGGAGGGCCGGCTGCTCAACATCCACCCGTCCCTGCTGCCCAAATACAAGGGCCTGGACACCCACGCCCGCGCCCTGGGGGCGGGCGACGCACACGCGGGCTGCTCGGTTCACTTCGTCACGGCCGAGCTCGATGCGGGCGAGGTGCTGGGGCGGATCGCGGTCGTGGTGCGGCCGCATGACACCCCCGAGACTCTTGGTGGGCGGGTGCTGATTGCGGAGCACCAGCTGTATGCGAGGGTGTTGGCGGAGTTCGTTCGCTTTCGGAAGAGTGTCCAGCCGCCGGATCAGAACACCCACCCCACCCCCCGTTCAGGCTGAGCTTGTCGAAGCGAGGTTCTTCCTCCTGCACCACCGCCGACAGAAGGACGGCGCTTGGACAGGCTCAGCGCGAACGGTTTAGGGGAGAGGTGTGGGCCAGCTCGGACCCACCGAGCCTCTCAGCCGACGATCTCGTCGTCTTCAAAGAAATACGCGATCTCCGTCGCCGCATTCTCCTCGCTGTCGGACCCGTGGACCGAGTTCGCTTCGATCGACTCCGCGTGCTCGGCACGGATGGTGCCGGGGGCCGCGTCCTTTGGGTTGGTGGCGCCCATGATGTCGCGGTTGCGCTTGACGGCGTCCTGGCCCTCCAGGACCTGCACCACGACCGGGCCGGAGATCATGAAGTCGACCAGCTCGCCGAAGAACGGCCGCTCGGAGTGGACGGCGTAGAATCCTTCCGCCTGCTCCCGCGTCATCCGGATGCGCTTGGACGCGATCACGCGCAGCCCGGCGTCCTCCAGCATCTTGGTCACGGCACCGGTGCGGTCGCGCCGCGTCGCGTCGGGCTTGATGATCGAAAAGGTGCGGGTGGTGGCCATGGGTGCTCCGGTGCGACTGCGGGATTGGCGCGCGGACTAGCGGGGGTGCGAGGGTGGGGCAAGGTGGGTATCAAACTCCCCTCCCTTTCAGAGAGGGGTCGGGGGAGTGTGCGAGCCACAGGCGCGCTCTCAAGCGTCGGGACAGGCTCGGCTGCGCCGTCACCACACACCCCTTGATCCCCTCCCTAAAAGGGAGGGGAGCGGTTGCTCCTCACCCCCTCTCCACCCATCGGCCGTCCTCCCCTTGAGCCCAATAATGTCGGTCGCCGCCCTCCAGCGCCTTCCACCGCGCCCTCGCCTCGTCCACCTCTTCGGGGCGGAAGAGGAACAGCAGCCGCTCAAACCCCTCCCCCGCCCCGCGCCAGCGCCCGTCCGCCACCAGCAGCAGCGTCGCCCCATTCGCCCGGCTCGGCTCCTCCCCCAGCAGGATCGGCTGGCGCGCGTCGGCCGGGCCACCGACCTCTCCGTGCGCCAGAAAGCTGTCCGACGAATGCCGCCACAGGGCGTCGGACAGCCGCACGCGGTCGACCTCCGCCCCGCTGGCGACACACAGCCGCCCGCCGCCCGCCAGCACCTTGGCCGCCAGCATCGGCACCACCGCCTCGGCGCGGTCGCGCTCCAGCTGATAGAAGTCGACCCGCATCAGTCCTCGAACACGTCGGCCACGAAGCGATCGAGCAGGCGCACGCCGTACCCGGTCGCGCCCTTGTCCCAGGTGGCACCCGCCGACGCCGCCCAGACCATACCGGCGATGTCGAGGTGCGCCCACTTCACCCCGTCCTCGATGAAGCGCTGAAGGAACTGGGCGGCGGTGATCGACCCGGCGGCCCGGCCGCCGACGTTCTTCATGTCGGCGATCGGCGAGTCGATCAGCTTGTCGTACGCCGCGCCAAGCGGCAGCCGCCACAGCTTGTCGCCCGACGCCTGCCCCGCCGCCACCAAGCGCGCGGCCAGGTCATCGTCGTTCGAGAACACGCCGGCCTGTTCGTGCCCCAACGCGATCAGCATGGCCCCCGTGAGCGTCGCCAGGTCAACGATCACCTCCGGCTCAAACCGCTCCTGAGCGTAGTGGAGCGCGTCGCAGAGCACGAGGCGGCCCTCGGCGTCGGTGTTGATGACCTCGATCGTCTGGCCACTCATGGAGGTGACCACGTCGCCCGGCCGCGTCGCCTTGCCGTCGGGCATGTTCTCGACCAGCCCGCAGATGCCGACGACATTCGCCTTCGCCTTGCGCCCGGCGAGCGCCATCATCGCGCCGGTGACGGCGGCGGCCCCGCCCATGTCCCACTTCATGTCCTCCATGCCGGCGCCCGGCTTGATCGAGATGCCCCCGGAGTCGAAGGTCACGCCCTTGCCAACGAACACGACCGGCTTGTCGCCCTGCGCACCGCCCGACCAGCGCATCACCAGCAGCCGGGCCTCGCGCTCGGAGCCCAACGTGACGCTGATCAGCGCGCCCATGCCGAGCTCGCGCATCCGGTCCTCGTCGAGCACCTCGATCTCGACGCCCAGCTCGGCCAGCGGCCGGACGCGCTCGACGAAGCTCTCTGGATAGAGGACGTTGGCGGGCTCGGTCACGAGTTCGCGCGCGAGCGCCACGCCGTTCGCCACGGCGGTCAGCCGCTCGATCGCCGACCGCGCACCCTCCGCGCCGAACAGCACGAGCTCGGACAAGCTTGATTTCTCTTTGTCTTTCAACGTCGTGCGGTACTTGTCGAAGCGCCAGGAGCGCAGGCGCGCGCCGTCGGCGAAGGCGGCGGCCAAGTCGTCGGTCAGCCCGTCCGGCCGCTCCGACAGGTCGACGCAGAGCGACGCCGCTCCCGACGTGAGGAAGCGCGCGGTGAGCGCGGCCCCGGCTGCGGCGGCCCGGTTGGCATCGAGCGCGTCGGCCTTGCCCAACCCCACCAGGGCCACGCGCCGGTCGCCGGACAGCGCCACGTCGACGATCTGCCCGTGGTCACCGGTGAAGCGATGCGCCTTCAACGCCGCTCCGACGGCGGCGTCGCTCGCTCCCCCGCCGCCCGCCGCCGAGGCACCGCCCTCGAACCGAAGGAGGACGCGGACCGAGCTGAGGTCGGGGCACTGGTCGGCAAGGCGGATGGAGAGCACGGATGATCCTTGGTCTGGCGCTTCGATGAGGCCGCCTTGTTGCCCCGGCCCCCCGCCGATGCAATAGCGCGCCCGACTGTCCGACGAAGGGAAGAGCTGGGGTGAACACGGGTGCGTGGCTGTTGGGCACGGCGGCAGCGCTCGCGCTCTGGTCGGTGCCCGTCCGCGCGCAGGCGCCGGTCACCGCCGACCCGTCGGAGGTGGTGTCGGGCCAGCCGTCGGTTCCGGCCCTTCAAGAGGAAGCCGAAACGTTGCCCGCCACTCCCCCGGGCACTCCCGAGCAACTTGAGTTCTCGGCCGACAGGATCGTCTATGATGCCGACGCGGACACGGTGACCGCCACCGGCCGGGTCCGGCTGCGGCGCGACGGCGAACGGTTGCAGGCCGATCAGGTCGTGTGGAACCGGCGGACGGGCGAGGTTTTGGCGAGCGGCACCGTTGTGGGTGCCAGCGCCCAAGGCGACGCCGTCTATGGGGAGCGCGTGGCGCTCACCGATAGCCTGCGCGGCGGCGTCGTCGACAACCTCCTCCTCGTGCTGGAGGACGGCAGCCGTCTGGCCGCCGATCGGGGCACGCGGACCGGCGACGTCTATCGGCTGGAGCAGGTCCGCTACTCCGCCTGCCCAGTCATCTCACCCGAGGGCTGCCCCCGTACACCGTCGTGGAGCCTGTCGGCGGTGGAGGTGACCTATGACCAGTCGCGCCGACGGATCCGCTACCGCGGCGCCCGGCTCACGCTGTTCGGAGTGGTGGCCCTGCCGCTGCCCGGCCTGTCCCACACCGTTGGTCGAGGGTCGGCGGGTGGCCTCTTGGCTCCCGATGCCGGCCTCAGCCGATCCAACGGGTTCGAGTACGCACAGCCCTACTACCTGCGGATCGCGCCCAATCGCGACCTGACGATCACCCCGCACCTCTACACCGCTTCGTTGCCGATGGTTCAGGCGGAGTATCGCGCGCTCACCTCCACCGGCGCCTACCGCATCGCGGGCTACGGCACCTACAGCCGCCTCATCCCGATTGCGCTGGGTGGTTCGCCCGACAGCCGGCAGGAGCTCCGCGGCTATCTGGACGCGAGCGGCCGCGCCGTGCTGTCGCCGCACTGGACGGTGGGCGCGAGCCTTCGGCGGACCAGTGATCGCACCTTTCTGCGGCGCTACGACATCGCCCTCGACAACCGGCTGCGCAGCGTCGTGGAGGCCGAACGGCTTGACGAGAACAGCTATCTGTCGATCGCCGGCTGGGCCACGCAGGAGCTGCGCACCGGCTTTGTGCAGGGGCAGCAGCCGATCGCGTTGCCGGCGATCGACGGCCGGCTGCGGCTGCCCGGCCTGGCCGGCAGCGATGTGGTGACGCTTAAGGTGAACACCCTGGGCCTGCTGAGAAGTGAGGGTCAGGACACTGGCCGCGCCTTCGCCGAGGCGCGATGGGAGCAGCGGACGACGACCTCGCTCGGCCAACGTCTCTCGCTGACCGGCCTGGTTCGCGGTGACCTGTATTTTGCCAACGATACAGCTTTGAACCCGGTGGTGCAGTATCGTGGAGCGGAGGGTGTGAGTGGCCGCGCGATCGCGCTCCTCGCCGCCGACGTGCAGTGGCCGTTCGCCGGGCCGCTTGGCCGTGGATTTCAGCGGATCACGCCGCGCGTTCAGCTCATCGCGACCCCGCCGTTGACGAACGCGATCATCCCGAACGAAGACAGCCGTGCCTTTGAGCTGGAGGATGTCAACATCTTCGCCCTCAATCGCTTCCCCGGCTACGACCGCTTCGAGGATGGAGCGCGGCTCACCGCGGGCGTCGAGTACGAGTACCGCCAACCCGGCCTCTCCCTTCAATCCTCGGTCGCGCAAAGCGTTCGATTGAGCGACAAACCCAGCCTGTTCCCGGACGGCACCGGACTGACCGACAATCTGTCCGACTATGTCGCGCGAGCCAACGTGCGTTGGCGCGACTGGCTGTCGCTCACTCATCGCATCCGGCTGGACCACGAAGGCCTCGCCGTTCGGCGCAACGAGGTCGACGTGACTGCGGGCAGCAGGGCCACCTACGTTACGGCGGGCTATCTGCGTCTCAACCGCAATCTCAAGCTCGAGGATCTGGTCGACCGGGAAGAGGCGCGGGTCGGCGCTCGTGTGGCCTTTGCACGCTTCTGGTCGGTCTTCGGCTCGGCGGTGCTGGACCTGACGGGGCGCGGCGAGGACCCGCTGAGCGTGTCCGACGGCTTCCAACCGATCCGCCATCGGCTCGGCTTGCTTTATGATGACGAGTGCCTGGCGTTGGGAATCACCTGGCGGCGCGACTACGTTCGGCAAGGCGACAGCCGGGCGGGCAATAGCTTTGGCTTGACCTTGTCACTGCGCAATCTCGGCAGCCGCTAGGCTCAGGACCTGTTAAATTGCTTGTGTGAGTGCGCAATCGGTTGATTCAGTGGCGTCGCTGAGGAGGCGCTGCCATGAGTGATCTGTTCTGGTTGTCGGAGGCGCAGATGCGCCGGATCGAGCCGTATTTCCCCCTGTCGCACGGGGTGCCGAGGGTCGATGACCGTCGGGTCGTCAGCGGTATTATCTTCGTGATCCGCAATGGCCTGCGGTGGCGGGATGCGCCACGCGAGTACGGGCCGCACAAAACGATCTACAATCGCTTCATCCGCTGGAACCGTATGGGTGTGTTCAACAAGATCTTCGCAGGCCTGGCCGCCAAGGGCGGCAAGCCAGATCAACTGATGATCGATGCCACCCATCTCAAGGCCCATCGAACAGCCGCAAGCCTCCTAAAAAAGGGGCTGTACCCCGACGTATCGGTCGCACCAAAGGCGGCCTGAACTCCAAACTTCATGCTGTCTGCGATGGCAAGGGTCGGCCGCTGATCATGCTGCTGAGCAAAGGCCAGATGAGCGACTACAAGGGCGCGGCGTTGATGATCGACGCGCTTCCCGAGGCCAAGGTCTTGCTCGGTGATCGGGGCTACGACGCCGACTGGTTCCGCGCCGCTCTCGCCGAGCGCAAGATCGCCGCCTGTATCCCGTCCAAGACCAACCGCAAAGTGCCGATCCCGCACGATCGTATCCTCTACCGCCAGCGCCACAAGAT
>JAABUN010003788.1_pt1 | contig 22405 bp, 23 predicted proteins | sample 5559311 | NCBI WGS metagenome assembly JAABUN01 (sample SAMN10711877, study PRJNA513370) | rock metagenome | isolation source: Antarctica rocks | place: Antarctica: Victoria Land, Siegfried Peak sud
ATGAGCGCAAAGAAAATAGTTTGGATAAGTGTTGCAGCTATTCTATTAATAGCTGCAATAATTGATGGCATACGTTATCTTAAACCTGATGTTGAGAACAAACAGAAAGTACAGCAGCAAAGTTCTTTTCCTGTTTCATCTGCTAAAGAAATGATATTAGTTTATAATGCTTATGGTGGCATTTATCCTGGTATTGTTGATTTTGTAAAAAAAGAAATTTTTCCAAAGTCGTACCCTTGTAACCTTTGCTACCTAACGTTTGGTACTTTTAGTATGAAGCCGGAATGGAAAGAATTTTTAGAAAGTCTGCCCTACAAGAAAACAGAACTGCACAAAGATGAATTCAAAAGAAAGTATCAGCCGGAAAACTTACCCTTGCCTGTTATTTTAATTAGTAATGGAACAAGTGTTGAAATATTAGTAAGTGCCGAAGAAATTAATCAACGCAACACCTTACAACAGATAAAAGAGCTGGTGCGATCAAAAATTGAATAACACACTTTTCAACAATCGAATTATTAAAGAGCAGTGATTATAGTTTTTCAATTTCTTTAACCACTATCTTTCTGCGGTCGTAGCTAAGGATATTTTGCTTTTTCAAAAAGCTTAAAGAAGCTTTTTAGTTAGTAATATATACATCACCTTTTTTAATAAAGAATTAAAGTAATGGATTCTATTAATCTTATAATTCAGATAATTTTATATTGCTCTTACAGCTTATCCCTGAACAAACGAAAGGGTTATAAGCTTCATATTAATTTCCAATAGCTTTTTAAAAATTTCTTCTATTAAAAATGGCCGCCTTCAAAAGCAGCCATTTTTAATAACTAAGATACTATCAGCTCTTTCACTTTTGCTGCAATAACTTCATACTGTTCTTCCTGTAAAAAATGTTTTGCTTCTACTTTTGTAACGGGTATACCAGGCCGTGCTTCTTCAAATGGTTTACCATGCTCTTCATAAGTTAGAAATGGATCTTTGTCACCCCATACCAATTGGACAGGATATGCCGGATTTTTCCATGCTCTGTAACATCTTTCTGTAAATTCTTTTGTTTGCTCAAAACTGCGCATGATTTTTAAAAATGCTTTGCCATTATCTTCTCTTTTTAACAAATGTATATAAGCTGCTGTTTCCTCATGAGTAATAACATCGCTATTAACTACACCTGCACCTTTCATCATTAAAGGAAACGTAAGAGGAGTAAGCATTGCTAATTCAGCTTCACCTAAAACAGGCTTTTCAAAAGGACGCATAGGCAAAGGCTTTACAAAATGTTCTACATCCAGCATAGAATTTAAGACGGTGATGGATTTGATGCGGCTGCTGTTTTGTGCAGCCATTGATAAGCCAACCGGCGTTCCTATATCATGAATAAGCAAATGAACTTCATCTATTTTCAGGCTATCTAAAAAGCGGTTGCAAAAGGTTCCGAAATTGCTGAAGGTGTAATTGAAATTTTCTGGCCTGTCTGTGAGACCTAATCCCGGCAGGTCAATAGCAATGGCTCTTAATCCTCTTTGCTGCAATTGCTGCACTACTTTACGGTAAAGGAAAGATGAAGTAGGCACACCGTGAATACAAAACACAACAGCTCCCTTACCAGAATCCAGGAAAAAAGTTTTTAAACCATCAACCATTACATAGTTACCATTGCTTTCATGCTGGCTTATAATAGCATTTGCTCCGTTTGACATAGTTTTAAATTTTCTATTTAAAGAAGAACCCTATTATTGAAAAGTCTTTCATCTACCACCCAACATACTCTGGAGGTTTAATGCCCTTCAACCTTAAATACACGATCAACTGCCCAATATGATGTGTTTGATGGTCATGCATAAGAATTAGAATTTGTCGCCTCGATTTTGGTCCTGCAAAAAAAGGAACTACTTCGTCTAATTGTTTTAGCGTAAGCCGGTAATGAACAGCCAATGCCAAATCATAGGCAGTGCTGATGGTATTTATAATAGACTGTTTGCTTAAATCCTTTGCATCACTTTTACTCTTCTGCTTACTCTCTAATAAGTAAGCAGAAGAAAGCCAATTCATATTTTGCGCAATGTGTAAAAGTTGTTCACCGAAAGTCATTTCATCCGGAACCGGTTTAAAATTGTATTGTTCTTCAGGCATTAGCTCTGCTACTTTTAATGCATAAGTCTTTGCATTCTTCCATTTTGCTGATAGCTGATTTAGTAAACTATCATTCGTCTGCGCTTTACCATTAATTGAAAATCCTAATGACATTAGCAGGAAAAAGAAAGTGACTTGTTTGATTATATGCATGATTTATAGATTAACAAAAGGTACACTTGATGAACAGCGTACCTTATTAAATAAAAGTAGTTAGAGCGCTTATTTCGTCCATTTCCTGGATTTAAAAATAGGATCTATTTCCGGATCAAATAAATGATTGCTGTAGTTACTCATGGTTTTTACCGCTAATGCAAGAATGATTCTCAAAATTTGCCGCTCTGAATATCCTGCTTTTAAAAACAATTCAACATCTTCTGCTGAAGGTCTTCCTCTTGTAATAAACTTAGTTCGGGGAAAAGTGGAAAGAGCCCTTAACTTCTCATCTTCAATTTGCCTGCCCTCACGTCTTCAATGACAGGCTTTCTTCGTTCATCGGCGGAGTTCACATCCACTTTTGGTAATTTAATCTTGTAATTCAAATCTTTCATATTGTTTTATTTATTGTTCATTCAAATTCCAATTATAACTGAGATGGTCTATATCAGCATCCTTGTTTATTTTAACAGGTGAAAATCTGTTTAGAAAGTCAATAAGACTGCCATTCTTTGTAAAATCTCCTTTAAACCATGAAAAGATTTTAGAAAGTTGTAGCTTATCGGAGGTAATAATATTTTTAGATCTGTCTGCTAAAAAGGATCTTCCCTGCTCATTAAGCTGTTCGTCTAATCTTGCAGCTTCATAAGCTTCATTACGTAGCTTAGGACATGAACGAGATGCGCAAACCAGTGTAAAATGAATACGAGGGTCATTAAATTGTTTTCTTAATATGTCATGTTCTATCCGGTCAAGTTTCATGTCCTGCCCGCCAATCTTAAAAAACTCTTTTTGCCAGGGAGTATTAACAAATGGAATTTGAATTGAGGGACCTATGTCTTTTATACTTTTAACAGGATAATTATCTACGATCAATTTTAAAGTGAAAGCATTGTAGGCATTGATCCAATACGCTTTCTTCTCGTTATTACTCCATTTATCAGAAGGAGGGTTTGAGCTTAACAATTTTAAATACTGTTCAAATTCTGCCTTGTCGTTTTTCAAACCTTTATAATTAACCAGGCCGCTACTATTTACATACTTCTGTAAAATCTTTGTGTATAACTGATTTGATGGAGCATGATCAGAATTACCTTTTGGTTGTCCGGTTCCGGAGATAACAAGAATTGTAAGTGCGCTAATAAAGAATATCAACTTTTTCATACTATGATTTTTACTTCTATCTATTAAATGAGTGATCATATTTACCCGATTATATAGTCGTAAAATTTATAGGAACCTGACAAGCAGTGATGGATTAAATAGAAGTGTCGGTATTGCATTTCTTATTATCCTCACATATAGAACCAGGATTAAATATCCACTTTAACAGTAGCAGGCAAATCTGTTATTGATAACAATTCTCCGTGCGGATAAATAGTTATTTGTCCAAATTCGTTCAGCAGCATTTTATAAGCATCTGCAACAGGCCGGGACTTGCGGTTTAAATCGTACAAGCCACACTCATTCACCTTGCCACGTTTTTCTGCAAGCGCTATGTCCCAGTCTATCTGGTCTGTTAAACTATACCATGTAAAACCACACACCGGTACGCCCTGCTTACGCATGCTTAGTACATTATCCATTGCTTCCAAAGCCATGTTGGCGCTTCGTTAGCATCAAACACGTTTGTTTCTGTATGCATTACCGGTTTGCGATAACGATTGTAGTAGTCTTTGGTAACGTAGTACCATCCATATACATCTTCACCACCACAATAAGAACCATCCGGCAAAAGAATTCTTTCATTACGGCCATAGTAATCATTGCCCATCACCTGGTAGCCGGGAGCTTCATGAGACATAAACCACTCCAGTTCTTTTCTTGTTAAACCGTTATCCATAAGGTACATACAAACATCTGAGTCCGGTGGATAACTATACAAAAGGTCAAGGGCAAGAAACCTGACCTTATTAGTAAGGGTAACTTCCTTTGACTTTTCAACTTTGGCCTCGTGCAGGTATTCTGCAGTTTCACTTTGTATCATTACAGCATCAGGCCGGTTCTTTACAATGCGGTGTGTTGCCATAATACTGGCAGCAACAATGTTTTTTAAAGCTGTTACAAAAGATGCATCATCTTTTCGTTGTTCATTCCATATACCATCTTTGGCACTGGCTTTTGCCGTAACATAAATTTCATTAACAGGTGTGTAAAACCGTACCCAGGGATACCTTTCTACTACGGCTGCAGCATACCTGCAAAACTGGTAAGGCAATTCGGGATTCTGAAAATTTCCGATCCAATCAGGTACGCCAAAGTGCATGAGGTCGAGTATAGGCACAATGCCTAAACGCTTTATCTCATTCATCACTTCATCGGCAAAGCTCCAGTCAAATTTATCATACGACTGATGGATGGAATAGTAAGGCAAGCCATAGCGCAGCACATTCAATCCTAATTCTTTTACCAGGTGTAAATCTTCTTTCCAGTATTTATAATGGCCGCATTCTTCTAACTGGTCACGTCGTATTTTACCGTTATCTATTGTTGGATAAGAGCATTCAATACCGGTAGCAAACATGAAGTTGCGAAGGTCACTATTAGGTAAGCCGCTTCCATTGCTTTGGGGATGATAATAATCATCATAAGAAAATTCCTTGTTTAATACATCAATAAAACTGGTAGCAGCCATAATTATATTTTAAAAGATTGGGTGAATAATCCCGGTGTGCTTAAGAGATGAGTTAGTTATACTACACCTCCTGTAAAAAGTAGTTAGTCGAGAACAATTATCATTCCTGACAGCATTTTAAATGTATTTTTTTAATTGAAAATTTGGTTGGCAGGAACAATTATTGCGGCATCCGTTGTAAAATATACTATTATGAATACAGCAGCTATGCGGGATGTATTAAGAACAGAACATTCAGAAGATTTAGACAGAAGAAGAAAAGTGATTGGGTTATCAGCATTAGGTTTGGTAGACTTCAGTATTATCTCTTTGTACCAAACAGGGGTAATCAAAAGCCTTCCCGATTTACCGTTTGAAGTCTTTGATAGCAATAAAGTAAATGCTTCAGAAGATGCTTATCGGTTTGGTGCACCAGATGGGCCTATAAGTGCAGTAGCTTATGCGGCAACAATGGTTTTAGCCTCGGCAGGAGGTGATGAACAGACAGGAAGGGAACCTGTATTGGATGTTGCTTTAGGCGCTACTGTTGCAGGTAATGCTGTTGGAGCTATCTTTTATTTATATAAGATGATTTTTGTGCAAAAAAAGATTTGCCTCTACTGTGTTACAGGCGCTGCCATTAATATTGCATCTGCTGTTATCATCGCCCCAACAGCACTAAAAGGAATAAGGAAACTTTTTGGCTCCAGGTGAACCTTGTTTTATTCCTGATATTTAAATAAGCAGTTATACTTATCAAGCAGAAGTAATAAGTAACTTATTCTGCAATCATTTCCCCAACTATCATAGTGAGGAAGAGGCAGTGTGTATTTTTTTAGCTATCGAATTCAAAAGTATCCTCTTAAAATTAAATCCAAGTGCTGTTAACAGATGAAACAGCTACAAATCTATTGACCTTTTTTTCAAAGTTTTTACATTCAATATATTCCCTAACCAATGAAGTTCTTATAGTAATTCTAATAAATCGTTGTTGACCACCCCCTGCACCCTTTACTTTCGCTAATCCCTATAAATCTAAAAATATGCTGCCAAAACGAATTAACCAGAGATTTAAAGAAAAGGCTTTCTACTGTAAAAGGACAAATTGAAGGTATCATTGTCTCAACTTTTTCAAATCTTAGCACCTACTTTTGAAAGCCTAATAGCAACAACATTATGGAGGATGTATTAATAGTAGGTGCCGGACTGAGCGGCTTATCTGCTGCCTATTATTTAAAGAAAGCAGGTATTGATGCGGTTATTTTAGAAGCAAGAGAACGATGCAGTGGAAGAATATTTACTGTAAGAGCAGAAGGTAATAATACACCTGTTGAAATGGGTGCTACCTGGTTTGCAGCAAAGCATACCTACCTTATGCAATTACTTCATGAATTAAACCTTCCTTATTATAAGCAATTTCAAAAGGGCATTGGCATTTTCGAATCCCTTCCTTCAGAGCCGCCACAATTGTTCGATATACCTCAAACAGAGGAGCCATCCTATAGAATTGCAGGAGGAACATCAGTTATTATTAATACTTTAATTGAGTATATAGGAAGAGAGAAAATTATTCTCGCCTCTCCCGTATCAATTGTGTCAGAATGCGGAAAATCTATTGAAATAGTAACCAGCCAGGGAAGTAAATATGCAGGCAAGTATGTTATCATCACGATACCCCCATTTCTGTTGGTAGCACAAAAGATTGAATTTATTCCAGGCTTGCCTGAACCACTAATTGAGGTGATACGTAACACGCATACCTGGATGGGAGATGCTGTTAAGTTTGCTATTGAATATAAAAGGCCATTCTGGCGGGAAAGAGGTTACTCCGGAACCCTGTTTAGCCAGACGGGGATTGCACAAGAAATATATGATCATTCTAATTTTGAAGAAAATCGTTTTGCCTTAAAAGGCTTCCTTTCTGTCAATGCATCAAAGCTATTAAAATCAGAAAGAGTGGCATTGCTGATGGATCAGCTAACCAGACTGCTGGGCAGTGAAGCGGCCGATTATCTTTCTTACACAGAAAAAGTATGGGAAGAAGACAGGTATACTTATAGCAAGTATGAGCAGTTTGTGGCGCCGCATCAGAACAATGGGCACATGCTTTATGAGCAATCATTCATGAACGGTAAATTATACCTTTCAGGTACAGAAACCTCGCCCTATTTTGGAGGATATATGGATGGTGCTGTTTATAGTGCATTGCACGCAGCTAAAAACATAATTCAATGCATCAATAAATAATATCCTCTTTACATAAGCAGTACGGTAGGAAACGAATCAGAAGCGTACTTACTAAACTAAAAGAAATATTGTAAGGCTATAGACTTATGGGGTGCCTTTCAAATTATCGCAGTCTTTAAGTAGCTATACTTTACCCAGCATAAGAATGTGCAATGTTTTTTTTGAGCCAGACTGTATTGCTACTATTTTACGTCGTTGCCACGCTCGGTTCAAAGGTAGTTTTTCATAGCGGCGTGGCGGTTTACCCTGAGCTTGTCGAAGGGTCGCACTCTTTTACTCTTTGCTCAATATTCAGCAATGAACAAATTTACCCAGCGTGATGTATAATTTAAATGTGCAAAGGAAAAGATGCCATGAAAATATATCAGTACAAGTCCCGTTTCAAAGGTACTATCGGGATGCCGCAAAGAGCGGCAAGTGACGCAACGTCAGACTGTGCAAAAACTAAAAATGAAATTTAAGATGAATTTATACACAAGCTTTTAAATGAGGAATCTTTTGCAGAGAGATTGTTGTCTGTATAAACTATGAACGTACAAAAAGGAATATCACGTGAACAGATGTGGATGATCAGCCTTAATATGGAGATCAGTGAAGACAGTGTTGTGCGGTTGATTGATCTATTTGTTAATCATCTTGATTTAGATAAACTTGGATTTACAAAAACCAAAGCTAACAAAGAGGGCTGTCCAATTTATCAGGCAAGTGATATGCTGAAGCTTTATTATTACGGTTACTTCAATCGCATACGCTCTTCCAGAAGGTTGGCTGCAGAATGTTGCCGTAATGTAGAGCTGTGGTGGTTGCTTCATCAGTTAAAACCCGGCTATCATACCATAGCAGATTTTCGAAAAGATAATCCCGTGGCTTTAAAAAGCTCTTTTAAAATGTTTGTCTCCTTTTTAAAAGGTGAAGACCTCTTAGGAGGAGAAGTTGTTGCAATAGATGGAACCAAAATAAGGGCACAGAATAATAAGAGCAATAATTACAATGAAGCTAAATTAAAGAAGCATTTAGAGTACATCGAAGCCAAAGCTGAAAGCTATATTGCGGAGCTTGAGCAGTGTGATGCAACCGAAGACAAACAGGCTGCTGAACTCAACAAAAAACAAATAGCAGAAAAGCTTAAAACTCTTGCCACCAGAAAAACTAAATATGAGGACTTGCAAACTGCACTGCAACAGCGTGAAGAAAAGCAAATCAGCACTGCAGATGCCGACAGCCGTTCACTTCCGATAAAAGACAGGATAACAGATGTATGCTATAATGTACAGTCGGCTAACGATGGCAAACACAGCCTGGTGGTGGATTTTGATACGATCAATCAAGGCGATCAGGGACAATTAAGCACGATGGCTGCTAAGGCAAAAGAGGTGCTTGAAACAAAACAACTTATCGTACTAGCCGATAAAGGTTATCATGTTGGAAAACAACTTGAGACAGCAAAAGAAAATAACATTATTACTGTTGTAGCTTATCCGCAGCCACGAGACAGGTCAGACAAAATAAACCCGGTGTACTACACCGATAAATTTATGTACGATAAACAAAGCGATACTTATAGCTGCCCTGCGGGATGTGAGCTTACAACCAATGGCAAAGAATATATCAAAGGAAGAAAAGACAGAACAAGCTATGTGGTAAAAACCTATACAACAACAGCCTGTTCATCCTGCCCTTTTAAGTGTCTTTGCACCGGTGCAAAATCACGATCAATAGATAGAAGTGAGTACCAGGATGTGATAGATGAAAACAATAAAAGAGTAAATAAAAACCCTGCCCTTTATAAACAACGGCAGCAGATATCAGAGCATCCATTTGGAACAGTGAAGCGAAGCTGGGGTTACACCTACACCTTAGTAAAAGGTCTCAAAAAAGTAAATGGAGAGATGGCAATTATTTTTACGATTTACAACTTAAGGAGAGCTATGAGTATACTTGGCGTAAGTGAGTTGATAAGCAGGTTAAAACAATGGAAGCCTGTTTACAACTCATTAAAGGCATCCATTTTAAGCTCATTGATCATCCATAATTTTTACAGGATGAGGATAGCGGCATAAAATGAAATTGATCAGAGAGCATATGTGAAAGTTTATAGATGCCCATGCTACAAAAAACAAAAATTAAAAAATGGGAAATTAGTTTTTGCACAGTCTGACGATGCCGCTATGAAAACCCTCTGTCGGTTACCAAAAGAAAGAGCGAGAATTTGAAATGCACCGACTTATGTGTTTGAAGTTTTAAGTTTCTTATACATCATTTCATAAGTTGGGACGGATACATTTAGTTCTTCACCTAATTGTACCACATAACCCGTTAAGGAATCTACTTCTGTTTTAGTGCCTTTCTGAAAATCGCTATGCATAGATGATGTTGCGTCAAAAGGAAACGACGTCATCTTATCAAATGTTTGTTGGATACTATTGGCAGGTAATAAAATTCCTTTAGCAATTGTTATAGCATACAGTTCATTTAGAAGATGGTTAAGTAAGCGCTTGTATTCTTCGTTACTTAATATTTGTCCGATGCTTTTATCCAGGTAGGAGGTCAACGTTGCCATTGTAGAAATGAAAAGAAATTTTTCCCAAACTGTCTCCGATATATTTGGAGGCACCTGGGCATCTATACCATCTACCTTTAAAAGAGATTCCACTTTAGCAAGCTTTTCTTTTGCTGCATAAGGGGAGCCCAAATAAAGTTTATTAATGTTTCCTGACTTTTTTATTATGCCTGGTCTTTCCAATCGGGAAACAACATATACACACCCCTCCCATACTTCGTTTTCGGGAAAAAGATCGGTTATTCTTTCTACGCTCTCTATCCCATTCATTAAAGGCAGAATGACTGTGTTATTATTAATACATGCTTGTACCCCCTGTAATGCTTCTTCTACTTGATATGTTTTTGTGCAACAGATAAGCAGGTCAACCATTCCAATTTCCTGAGCATCGTCAGAAACCAGGGCGGGATAAGCTACTGTTTGTTCATCAAGAGCAATTATTTTAATACCCTGCTCTTTAATTACATTTTTATTTTCACCCCTGGCAATAAAAATGATTTGCACTTCAACGGAGTTATGGTAATAAGCAGCCAACTTTCCACCAAAATAGCCACCGACGCCGCCAATACCAAGTATACCGATTTTGAACTTTTGCATAAGCTATATTAATCATCTAATTCAATAAGGCATTGTCTCTTCCTGTCTACTTTTAATTGAAAAATATCGGGCCTTGAGTAATGCCCCGAAGGGTCAAAGTTTTGCCGTTCTTTTATCACTTCATTCAAATCAATGGAAGCTGTTAATAATACTTCGGCATTTATTACAGGTTCTATCACCCAGCTTCCATCTGGTGCTGCCATACACGACCCACCATTTCCTAAATAATCAGGCGCATTGGCAATTATTTTATCAAAATGAGGAATAGCACAATTGATATCTTCTTTACGCATCAACCCTGAAGCAGCAATAACAAACGAGCGGGACTCTTTGGCTATAAAACGGCTGATGTCTTCCGTGTTTCTAACACTTCCCGGCCAGATGCAAACATGTAAATTTTCCCCTTGTGCATACAATGTTGTTCTTGCAAGTGGCAGCCAGTTCTCCCAGCAATTAAGCCCGCCAATTGTAAAGGCTCCTAAAGAGTGAACAGTTAATCCGTTGCCATCGCCGTTGGACCATACTAACCTTTCTTCATAAGTTGGTACCAGCTTTCTGTGTACAGAGCATATCATTCCCAACTCGTCAATATAAACAAGGGTGCAATACAAGCTATGGTTGCCACGGTCGGCGGCTCTTTCAATACAGCCAAGGTAAACGGCAGTTTTATTTATTGCCGCAGCATTACAAATAGTCTGGAGGTCACCTTCATTAATTTGAACAGCTTGCTGAAAATAATGAGCATAAATCTCCTTTTGTATAGTTGAATTAAAACGGGCACCGTCAGTAAGCTCAATCCAAAAAGGATAACCTGGTAATAGCCCTTCGCCAAAAACTACCAGTTCGCAACCTTGTGTACCGGCTTCATTTATCTGCGAAATAATTTTTAATGTAGTTTCCCCCTTATTCAGCCACACCGGTGCTATTTGGGAGATAGCTATTTTTAGTTTTGTTTCTTTCATTTTCTACGATTTATAAATATTATACCTCGCGCCGCATAAAAATGTGCAATAAGACTTTTTTGGAGCCCGGCTGTCTTGCTTCTATTTTACATCGTTGCGTCGCACACTTTTACAATTTGTTCAATGATAAGCAATGCACAAACTTACCAGACGAGCAGTATAATTCGTGCGCGGGTTTCATTGAACATTACTTTATTTGCCAAAATAACCACTAAACAATTAAGTTAGCCAAATAAAATTGTCTTTTGAAGTTTGGAATAATAATAGAATAATAAACATGAAAAGATTAACCATTGTTGTCGCTTCAAAAAATCCGGTAAAAATTAACGCCGCTACCGATGGATTAAAGTGCATGTTTCCTGATGTTGAATTGTTGTACGCCATTAATCAGCCACCCAATTACTTCAAATTTTACAAACCGAGACATTTTAAAAAGTTTTCTTTATAATGGCTTCCTATTGGAATTTCTACGTTATTAATATGAATAGTATCTCCTTCGACACTATCTATTTTAGATTTGTTTATGATATAGGAGCGATGAACCCTTACAAAAAAGTCGGATACCAGTAATTTTTCAAAATTGCTAAATGAAATAGCTGGCAGGATAGATTTATTAAAGGTAACCACCTTTGTATAATTGCCTTTTGCTTCCGCAAATAATAACTCTTCATAACTTATTTTAAAAATTTTCCCTTCTGCTTTGATAAAAAAATGATCCACCGATATTTCTTGTATCGGTATAGTTTTGTTAGGAATGGTATTTAATTTATCAACTGCCTTATCTATTGCGATAATGAACCGTTCTAAAGAAAATGGTTTAAGTAAATAATCACATGCCGTTAAATCAAACGCATCTACTGCATATGCTTTGTAAGCAGTAGTGAAAATAATTTGTGCTGGATGTTTAAGCGTTTTCAAGAAGCTTAATCCATCTAAAACCGGCATATGAATATCAAGGAAAATAATGTCAATTTGATTATTAGTAAGAATGCTTTTCGCCTCAAAGGCATCCCCACAAATAGCAACAACATTTAGAAATGATAAATGGCTACAGTATTGTGCAATAATGTCACATGCAATTTGTTCGTCATCGACAATAAGGCAATTAAACTGCTTCATTTGCTTTTATTTTCAAGTTTATTTGATAAAAGCCTTCTTCGCTGGAAATTTTTATGGAATATTTATTCTTATATAACAATTCAAGTCTCCTTTTGGTGACAGAAAGACCAATTCCGGATGAATCATTAATATGATTCATTAGCTCCATATCACTTGACTTATTATTCTTTACAACTAACTCTATCCAATCATCAACCAACCGAAAGTTTATATTAATTACGGCATTTCTTTGCTTTGTAAAAGTTGAATGTTTAAATGCGTTCTCAACAAACACCATTAAAAGCATTGGAGCAATAAAAACATCGTTAATCTTTTCTCTCGACAAATTTACTTCAAGGGTCAGTCTCGCTCCAATACGGATCTTTTCCAATTCTATATAATTTTCAATGCAATCTAATTCACTTTGTAAGGGCACAAAATGATTACTCGTGTCATATAGACTATATCGAAGCAGACCTGACAATTTCAGTATCATGGGCGATACTTTATCATCGTGTTTTAGAGAAAGCCCATATAAGCTATTTAACACATTAAAGAGAAAATGCGGGCTTAACTGAGATTTTAATAACTGCAGCTCGCTTTCTTTTTGTTCCTGCGCAATTTGTGCTTCCCTCAGTTGCCGAAGTATTGTTGTTCTTGTAATTGAAAAGAAGGTACCTAAGGAGAAAAATAACGCAACGGCAAATAAAACGGTGATTGAAATAGCAATTATACTGTTGTTTGTTAGGAGCATCGAACCTAATATACCTGTTACTATCAAAACGAAAACGGCAATGCAGGAAAAGGTAATGAATTTTTGGTACTCATTTGAAAGAAGCCATTTTCTGCAACACCATCTTCCCAAATAGATGCACAGCAAAAGAAAAATACCATAAAGAACAACTCTAAACACCTTAGTATCAGGCAAACCACTGATTAAGGATGGAAGACAAAATGTAGCAAGGAATAAAGTGACGAAAGCAATATGAATGTTCATCCTGCTTTCAAATAATTTTCTTAGTATTTCTTGCAAACTTTTCATACTTGAATATAGTGCATCTGCTTTTGCTGCATCAAGGAAACTGACGAACATTTAATTATAAGTGTTTAGATGCTGAAATGAAATGACTAAAATTTAGACATGAATAATGACTTTTCTATCAGTAATAATTTATCATCCATCATTAAGCTTTCAGACCTTTCAAAACATAAATAACATTTGCATAAGATTTCACAATAAATCAGCAAAACAATCATGCAAGTTGAAAAGGAATTTATTATCGACACCCATAATCTTGAATTTGGGTTCAGCAACAAAAATATGTTATTGAAAAATGTCAATTTAAGAGTTGAACGTGGTTCAATTTATGGTTTTTTAGGACCAAACGGGGCAGGCAAAACCACAACGATACGTTTGCTGCTTGGTTTATTGAAAGACAGAAGCAGGTCAATAAATCTTTTTGGCAAAACTCTTTCGGAAAACAGAATAGAAAGCCTGTCAAAAATTGGAGCGCTAATAGAACAACCTTCGTTGTATGAACATCTTTCGGGCTATGACAATTTAGAAATTACAAGACAACTAAAAAAAGCAGGCAAAGAGAAAATTGACGAGGTTTTAAAAATTGTAAGGCTTACGGAAGCGGAGCACAAAAAAGTGAAAGCTTATTCCTTGGGTATGAAACAAAGATTAGGTATTGCCATTGCATTGCTGGGAGAACCTGAATTGCTGATACTTGATGAGCCGGTGAACGGTTTAGACCCGAAAGGAATGATGGAAATGCGTGAACTGCTTAAAGCTATCAATGAAAAATATAACACGACTATTTTTTTGTCAAGTCATTTGATTTCTGAAATAGAAAAAATAGTTACTCACGTCGGTATTATAAACATGGGTGAACTGCTTTTTCAGGGAACAATTAATGAGCTACGTAATCTTAACAAGACGGAATTGCATCTGCACATTAAAGTTAACGACACCTCTGAAGCTATTAATTCTCTTAAAAAGATCTACAAGGCAGTTGAAAAAGAAGGTGGGGTGGATGTTATCGTTGATTCAAGAGAACAGGTGAATCAAATTATACAGGAGTTGGTCGCTAAAAATATAAAAATTTATGAAGCAATAATTGAAAACAATAACCTTGAACAACTCTTTTTAAGCATGACAAAAAACTATGTTGTCCGCTAAGTTTTCCACTAACTAAATTTTTAATTCTTACATCAATATTCACAAAATGAAAGAACTTTTTGTTGTTTATCGCACAGAGCTTATCAAAACAAAAAACTCATTTGCTTTCTGGCTTGTTATTCTTGGGGCATTATTTATACCAGTCTTCTTTGTTGGAACTATTTTCTATCATTGGCGTGATTATATACATTATTTGATTGTGGAAAGCCCCAACCCATGGAATGAATATTCAAGAAAACTATTCAATGGTGTTCACTTTACTTTTTTGCCCTTACTTATAGTTCTAATAATAGCATTGATTTTTAATATTGAACACAAGTCAAATACATGGAAACACATTTTTGTATTGCCTGTCTCGAAGTCAAAGATTTTTATTGCTAAATACCTTGTGCTGCTGACACTTGTGCTTTTGTTTTATTGCCTCCTGTCTGGTTTCTATTTAATTGGTGGCTACTCACTGGGATTGTGGAAACCGGAATTTGGTTTTTTAAATCATTCTCCTTCCTATGCATATGAACACGTGCAGACAAATATTATTACATACATCAGCAGATCATGTATTACGGTGCTGGCGATACTTGCCATTCACTTTTGGCTAAGCTTCAGGCTAAAAAATCTGTTTTCAACAATTGGAATTGGTTTGGGTGGTGTTGTTTTGACAATTGGCATGTATATTTCTCATTGGCATAGCCTTATTTACATGCCTTACGGACTTCCTATTTTGATGTGCAATTTTACTCCGCAGATAAATCATTTTCTTACCGATTTTCAGGCAAACAGCTTGATTTATTTTGCTTTGGTTTCCATCGCAAGTTATTTTGATTTTGTAAGGTTCTTCAAAGGTTAAAGATTAGGTAAGAGCTAAATAAAAAAACGGGCGTACAATCGAGTAGACGGCCTCACCGCTTGTAAGCGATGAGGTGCGCCTCTCACACCACTGTACGTACGGGTCGCGTATACAGCGGTTCATTAAGTTGTGGAGATACTTTCAAGTAGTGTTCGAGCATGGGTTCATAGCCTCGCTTTCTTAGTCGTTCCAGCGTTATCGTCGTTGTCAGTATCGGACTTTGTGCTACTGACCATCCTCCCTTTCTTGTTCTGCTCCACTGGTATGCATGGCGATGGTCTACGCCTAAACGTTGCAGGTTTTTCCTTTTGCGTTCAGGCTTCTTCCAATCCTTCCAGATGCAATAGCGCAGTCTGTTGCGAACCCAGCTATCGAGGTCTTTAAGTTTGCCTGTTATACTTGCCATACGGAAGTAATTGAGCCATCCTCTGCCGACCTCTTTTAGTTTGGTTATACGTTCGGCTACACTTGATGGAGTTGTTTTGCGGGTGATGGTCTTGATGCTTTGTTTCAGCTTGTCCCAACTATTATCGCTTACCACCAGTTGGTATTTGCCCTTTGTTCCCTTCTCGTATGCAGGCACATATCTGTGACCTAATATTTCGAACTGAACAGGCTTGCGTATGCCACTTTTCTCACGATTGATGGGCAGCTTTAGCTTGTTCTTTAAGAAAAGAAACACCTTGTTGCCTGTCTTTCGTGCTGCATGATTGCTCTTGCAGTAAATGCTAAAGTCGTCGGCATAGCGAACATACTTCAGTCCCTGCCTTTCCAGCTCTTTATCTAACTCATGCAGCATGATGTTAGACAATAGCGGACTTAAAGGACTGCCTTGCGGAACACCTTTTCTGCGTTTGGTCAGCTTGCCGTTAATCATTATCGGCGCTCTTAACCATTTGCGTATCAGGCGTAGCGTAATGGAGCATTTTACCTTGCAGTACAACAATTGTAACAGCAAACGATGGTCTACTTCGTCGAAGAAGCTTTTTAGGTCTATATCAACGATGTGTTGGTAACCTTCGTGGATGTACTGCTGAGATTGCTGTATGCACTGATGTGCGTTTTTGTTGGGTCTGAAACCGTAGCTATGATCCTTAAACTCATACTCAAATAACGGTGTGATGGTTTGAGCAACAGCTTGCTGCAACCATCTGTCTGTTACCGTTGGAATACCAAGCAAACGGGTTTTGCCGTTGCTCTTGGGAATGGATACCCCTAAGATGTGTTGAGGCAGGTAACGACCGTTGATGATGCCTAAAACTATCGCTTCTCTATTTTTTAAGATATGTTGCTTTAGTTCGCTTACCCCCATACCATCTACCCCTGCAGAACCTTTGTTCCGCACGACTTGCCGGTACGCTAAGTGCATGTTTCTTCGGTTAATTACCGGTTCAATCATCTCTTTACTTTTTGTTTCCCTGTTCCGCTTAATGTAAGGCTGGCACGCCTCCTTACAGCATTTGGAACAACTTAATGTTTAGTCCTTCGCTGCTTTGTGAGACCTCCGTGTTTCTCCCGTGGGCACGGCTCGTTACTAACAACTACTATGACCTCTGCTGACTTCTCCTTACAGTTTAGATAAACAAGGAGACCTCCCCCGGTAAGATAAATAGCCTTCTACCTATGCCTGCTGCATCTACATAACCAACTACAATTATTTTGGACTTTGTAATGATGTGCTTACTCATCCCGTTGGCTATGCCTCATATGCAGTTCCTGTTCGTCAGTACAGGTATTTGCAGTCTGGCTTACTTCAGTGCATGGATCGCTCCAAACCACCTTGCCACTTGCTAATGCTTCGGGTAACTAATCCCGCACATAAGAGACTTTCACTCTCTGGCTTCTTATTTCTAAGAACTATATTTACCATTCAGGGCACACACAATAGGTTTGGCAATAGGCTGGCTGACGGAAGCTGTGTTTCCACTGTTGTAATTTTACCGGGCTGCATATCCAGCTTGACATCATCTATTTAGCTATGTACATGTCATCATCTTTTTTATCTTTACTGAGCATCAGTTAGCCGGGCTTGACGGAATTCTATTTCCTGCACTTCGGCAATACTTTTTCGATAGCAGAACCTGTTATTGTACCATCAGATGTGGCAGACCAGCCATTATCGGATGAAGAAACATTAGAAGGCGCTATCAACCGGGTTGAAAATGCTAAAACAGCATACCCAAATGCAGACTTGTGGATGGGGATAGAAGGTGGAGTCACAATTATTGAAGGCGAGTTGGCAGCATTTGCATGAGTAGTGGTTAAATCAAAGGACTTGATTGGAAAAGCTCGTTCAGGCACTTTCTTTTTGCCCTGTGCAGTAAAGGCGCTAATAGAAGAAGGAATGGAATTAGGAACAGCAGACGATATAGTATTTGGACATACAAACTCAAAACAACAAGGAGGTGCTGTTGGATTACTAACAGGTAATGTGGTTGACCGGAAACAGCTATATGAACAGGCTGTAGTGCTAGCACTAATACCATTTAAGAATAAGGAATTATACGGCAGGAAATAACAAACAGTACCTGTATGTCCGCTTACTGTTTTTCTTTTCTTTAAAGAGAATAAAATTTTACACGGATGGAAGTCGAAAGAACTATAATTTTAAACCATTGATATTTTTATTTTACCCTGGTTTTTTTTTATGAAATAAATTATGAATACTGTTATTCATTAACGGTAGCATTTAAAGCTTCATTATAATCCAATATTACACCCATTAGTGAGCTATGCACAAATGTTTGTGGAATATTGCCTAATAGTTCACCTGTTTTTACATCTCCCTCCTCGGGCAAAAAACCTAAATCAGTTGTAAACTGCAGCACTGCATCAATTATTGTTTTGGCTTTTTTCAGATCTTTTGCCATCACATAATACTGTGCCATCCACAAGCAACCGGCTAAAAAAACACCTTCCTCTTTGGAGTCACTCATTATTAAGTGCCTGTGATATAATTCTCCTTCTTTATATTCTTGCTCAATCCTTTTAATTGTTTGTTTCATAGCATTGCTATCTGGTTTATCGTACAACCAAACAGGGTATAATGCTGCTGTTAAATCTACAGCTTCACTTCCTGCATAAACTGCATATGCTCCGTCAGATGTCATACACCTTTCAGAAACAAACGCTCTTATTTTATCGGCAGTGCGTAACCATCTTTCTTTCTGCTTATTATTTTCTGCGTGGTCTGCTATAAATTCAAGGCTTTTTGCAACCAGAATTTTGCTTGATGTAAACTGTTCCTTTACATGTTCTTCCCAAATGCCATGGTCTTTTCTTTTCCAGTTTTTTACGAGATACTCTGCTGTGCGCACAATCGTTTTCCAATGAGGCTTCTCTTTATTTTTATTATAGATTTGTTTTGCTGCCAGCAATACATTGCCTTGTGCATCTAACTGAAGTTGTTCAAAGGCGCCATTACCAATTCTTACAGGTTTTGAACATTTATAACCAGTGGCTGGAATCGTATTTTCACCAGGTGCAGTTTTAGCATCTAAATCGTAAAATGGCACAAAAAGGTTTTTCTTGTTGGTATGCCTTCCTGTACACAGAAAGCCTAAAAAACGTTCCGCCTCATCCCCCTTATTATTAGCCCTTACGAGAGCACTTACCACCATCGCAGTATCACGCAGCCATACAAAACGATAATCATAATTGCGGTCTGCGCCTATCTGTTCCGGCAACGATGTAGTACCTGCTGCCAATATACCTCCACTATATTCATGTATTACCATTTGAATGGCTTTGTACGAATGATACATCTGGTCTTTATAAACGCCTTCATAAAGAATGTTTTTCATTATACTTTTCCATTTCTCTTCTGTTTCACCAAGCGCCTTATTTAAACCTTCTAAAGAAACAGATGGTAAACTATTTTTATCATCAAGCAGTACCATCCAACCGCTTTCTCCTTCGGGTATAATCATTTCTACAGTATCATCAATAACTATTAGGAAATGGGATGCTTTGATATAAAACTCAAATGAACTGCAAAGAACAGTTTTGCCGTCAGCTGATTTTTTTAATGATGCAGATGACCGTCCATAATCAGGCTTTAGCAACAATGTTGATTTTATTGGTACAGGTGCTGGTGAAAACAGCCTGCAAATTCCTGTAAAGCCGGATTGCATTGGCATAAAATCCGTTACGGAAAAAGAACCTGAAGCAACCGAAAAATTAGTTATAAGGATAGCGGAGTCTCCTTTATATTCCCGGTGCTTAAATTGTTTTCTTTCAGCCTCTATTGACCAAAAGCCGCCTTTCTTATCTATTAACAAAGAAAATAAAGAAGGCTGGTCAAACCTCCATGGACAGTACCAAATCATCGAACCTTCTTTGTCTGCAATAGCACAAGTTCTTTTATCACTTATTATTGCAAGGTCTCTGATGGAAGGTTGTTTGATTGCTTGCATGCCTGTTAATTATAGCTTTAATAAATTCCCTATTAATCAACTAATCTTTTGTTGTTACTAAATAGCTTCTTCAGGCTCTTCAATACCACAGGTGCAATGATGACGGCTGTAGAAAGATTGACAACCATACCTGCAATACAATAAGGACAAACCTTTTTCTGCTTAAACACCATGTCGTATAAATAATACAATGCACCACCTGTATTTGCTGCTACTGCTCCTCCCAGCAAAACGTCATATTCAGGCTTTCTTCCAGAAGATTCTGTACCTCCTGCAGTAGCAAGTATCATGTTGGTTGCATAGATCCAGGCGCTTATCGTTGCATCGGGTGCACCCATTTTATAAGCATCTACTGCTGCGTTGACTTTATTTGAGTCAAAAGACTTAAAAGGTAATTCAGGCAGCCTTTTTATAACGCCTGATTGGTATAGGGAGATGAAGGCAAAGTCACACAGTCCTGCTGCAGATAAGGCTACAACCTTTCTTCGCCTTTGTAAATCTTCATCAGTACTGTTCAGTAACTCTTGCCGAATTGCTGCTGTTCTCATACTCTATGTTTAAATCGTTTAACTTCTTTTGTTATTTAATCCTGTTACTAAAGCAACCACCGCCAACCCTGCAACTGCTCTTATAATATTTCTGTTCATACTTGCCCAAAGTGTATAGCTTTTTTTAGCAGCTATCTGATTAAACGTACCATGTGCTCCCCGGTCTTCAGATACAGGTTCCCATACATTAGTTTTTCTACCAGGTTCCACCAGTTCATCTGTTTGCTGGCCTTTATACCCATTTTTAGATAAAACATAATCGCCTAACCACGGAGCTATTTTGTTTCCAATAATTGCCTCAAAAGTTGGGTAGCCAACAAAGATTTCCCGCCTGTTATGTGCTGCAGCAAATACAATAGCTTTGGCGGCCACTTCAGGTTGATACACTTTACCCATTGGCTTTGGCTTATTTGGCAATTTACTGAGCACCCATCCAAACTGAGTTGTATTGACACCGGGTAATTGAACCATGCAAGTTTTGATATTACTTTTATCGTGCAATAATTCGGTCCGCAATGAATCATAAAATCCCTGTATGCCGTGTTTAGCTCCGCAATATGCTGATTGCAAAGGAATACCTCTATAAGCTAACGCTGAACCAACAAAAACTATAGAGCCTTTATCTCTTGGCAACATTCTTTTCAATGCTGCTTTAGCGCCATATACAGTTCCTAAATAAGTTACTTCTGTAACACGCTTAAATTCCTCCGGTGAAACTTCTTTAAAAGGAGCAAACACACTTGCCATAGCATTATTCACCCACACATCAATTGCACCTAATTCTCTTTCGGTTTGTTCAGCCGCCGCTTCAACCTGGTTTGCATGAGCGACATCGCATTGAATAATTAATGCCTTGCCACCGTAGGCTTCCACTTCGCTTTTCGTTGCTTCCAATTGCTCCATGCCTCTTGCCAATAGTGCAACCTTTGCCCCTTGTTTGGCAAACTCCCATGCTGTAGCCCTACCTATACCGCCTGATGCGCCTGTTATTACAACTACTTTGTTTTTAAAATGATTTTGTTTCATACATATTTTTTTTATTTAAGAACCAATATCATTTCTTTTTATGAATTGATGTTTGTCATGTATGTGCCATAAGCATAGATAGGTTCTAAAAGAGGCATAAATAACGCTAATGAAATGCAAAGACTTAGTGACCGATAGGTGAAGCATTCATTATTTTAGCCTTATTAAATGCAATGTAAAAAGAGATAAGCAGTGACAGAAATTGCCACTGCTTATTTTTGCCCTATTAAAACTATCTTTTAAAACTCTCGGGATTGTAACGGCTTAAAAGTTTTTCACGTCCGGGTCTTTAGTTCCACTTGTAGGTACTGTAAACTTAAATCCTTGCATGTATGGATCCATCTGACCGGTAGTTATAAATTTTTGCATTGCCTGAGTATAGTAAGCCCGTGCTGCATCAGCAGTCTTTGCACCTGTAGCTACATCATTGGCCAGATTAATCGCTAATAAATTAGCGCCCTCTTTGTCGCAGCGAGCAGATATTTCTCCTTTGGTGCGCTCTACAATCACACTACCGTCGTATGCAGCCATCATACTATATTTATCTACCGGTACTTTATAGTCAATAAACTGCTCTAATAGATCAGGATGTGGCGTAGGGAAGTTGTGCGCTACCGTGTCTCTATATACTATTGTTCGTTTCCACGGAGCATTGTTGTTCCAAACAAGCATGTCGGTGGTGCTGCCACCCGGCTGTCCGTACTTAGCTATCATTTCCTCAGCTACTTTCTTAGAAGTTGCCGGCCAATTAGCAATTACAGACTGCACTCCGGTTTGGTCATTGGTATTGTTATTTTTAGTGCAGCCAACAAATGTCACAGTTGACACGGCTAAAGCAACAATAGAAAAGAAATAAAAATTTAAAGAAAGCTTTTTCATTTTTTTTTGATTTTAATTATTAATAAATACTTTATTAACCTTAGTCGCAGTAGAAGCAAAATCCTGACACCAGAACGAAAAATATTTTTATTTTGCTCTGCCTACACCTCCTGATGCGCCTGTAATTACAACTACTTTGTC
>JAABUN010003789.1_pt1 | contig 22398 bp, 25 predicted proteins | sample 5559311 | NCBI WGS metagenome assembly JAABUN01 (sample SAMN10711877, study PRJNA513370) | rock metagenome | isolation source: Antarctica rocks | place: Antarctica: Victoria Land, Siegfried Peak sud
GCTCAAAGGCTTCTTGATGCCCCGGCGTTGCTATGACACCCTTGGGCAACTTAGAGCTGCCCTCGAGCTCGGGCTCAAAGCCCTCAAGGTTGTCAATATCTAACTCTTAGCTGGGAGATACTTAGTTGGAACGGCTGCTCTCGGTTTTTGCGGCGGTTTTACCCTCGCTTTTTTGGCTCGAGCCTTCAGCTTTTTTCGTTTCGGTTTTGCCGTTAGCGGATTTCGTCTCGGCCTTGTCACCTTTGGAACTGTCTTTTTTAGAACCATCTTTCGCGCTGGCGGATTTGCTGGCACGCGAATCGTTGACGTAAAATCCGGAACCCTTAAAGGCGATGCCGACGGGTTGAATCAGGCGTTTTACCGGGTCGCCGGTCTCGGGATGCTGGGTCAGGGCCGACTCGGTGATGCGCTGCTCGAGGTCGAAAGTTTCGTTGGTGGTCAGGTTTCGGTAGCGGTAGATAGGCATTTTTTCCTCCGGCGCGGCTTATTAGTGCCGCGCGCACAAGACTAAATTCTAGCACCTCCGCTGACACAGCCTTGTTAAGCTGGGCGTATGGCGGACGCTTTAACCCCTCTCGCCGTAGTCGGCGCGGGCGCGTGGGGGACGATGCTGGCACAACTACTGGCACAAAACCCGGCGCTTTCGGTGACGCTCTGGGCGCGGCGGGCAGAAGCGGCTGCGCAGCTTACGCAAACGCGTAAAACGCCCTACATCCCGGGCTTAAACCTTTCCGAACGCCTCACCTTTACAGGTGACGTGAACGTTACAGAGAGGGCTGAAGCAGTTTTTATCGCTGTGCCGAGCCGGAACTTACGAGACGTTTTAGGCAGACTTCCTCCTGTACGCGCCCTTATAAGTGGAACAAAGGGGCTCGAGCCCGGTACGCTGAAACGCCCGACTGAAGTGCTAGCCGAGTCTCAACCCGGTGCGGCACTCTCGGCCCTTTCCGGGCCGAACCTGGTCGCTGAACTCGCGCGCGGGTTGCCCTCGTCGGCGACGGTCGCCTCGGCGGACGCGGCCCTGGCGCGAAACGTGCAGCGCTGGCTTAATCAGGGGGCGTTTCGGGTTTATACGGGTGCGGATTTGGTCGGGCTCGAGCTGGGCGGCGCGCTTAAAAATGTGATCGCTTTAGCTGCCGGAATGTGTGACGGGCTTGGCCTCGGCGACAACGCGAAGGCTGCCCTCGTTACCCGTGGCCTTAGTGAGATGGTGCGGCTCGGCGTGAATTTGGGCGGTAGAGTAGAAACATTTTACGGGCTTTCGGGACTCGGCGACCTGATCGCGACGTGTAGCAGCGGGGGCTCACGCAACCATCAGGCCGGGGTGCGGTTTGCGCTTGGCGAAACCTTGAGCGACCTCGAAGCCGCGCACCTTACCGCCGAAGGGATTCCGACGGTGCGGGCGGTCGTAGCTTACGCGCGAGAACGAGGGCTCGAGCTGCCGATTTCAGAAGCTGTTGATGAGGTCGTAAAGGGTAAAGCGCCGGAACAAGCGATTCGTGAGCTGATGGGCCGGGACGCCAAAGCCGAAGGTTAGCGCCGGACACACAACTAAACCTGAAGCTAAACCCGCGCTCAGCCTTAACGAAGGGTAAACATAGAGGTGCTAGACTAGGCCCGTGAACGCGATTTCTGCTACGAACTTGAGCAAACGCTACCGCCGCGCCGTTGCTGTCGATAACGTCTCCTTTACCGTCGGGACGGGCGAGGTCGTCGGTTTTTTGGGGCCGAACGGAGCGGGTAAAACAACGACGCTCAGGATGCTCGCGGGGCTGATTCGACCTTCTTCCGGGGCGGCGCAGATTTTAGACGCTAAGGTACCGGGATCGGGTTTGACGCAGGTCGGGACGATGATCGAAGAACCGTCGTTTTACCCGTATATGTCAGGGTTCGATAACCTGCGCTACACCGCGCTTTTGCACGGCGGCGTCGCGGCGACGCGCATCCACGAAGTCTTGGCCTTTGTCCGGATGGAAGATGCGGCCAACAAAAAGCTCTCGGCGTATTCGCAGGGGATGCGGCAACGGCTCGGGCTCGCGCGGGCGCTCCTCTGGAACCCCAAAGTCCTGCTGTTAGACGAACCGACGAACGGCCTCGACCCGGTCGGGATCGCCGAAATTCGGGAAAACCTGCGGCTGGTTGCGCAGCGCGGCGTCACGGTGCTCGTCTCGAGCCACATCCTGGCAGAGATTGAAAAGCTCGTCGAACGGGTGCTGGTGATCGAAAAAGGCCAACTGCTCTTCGACGGGCCGCTCCATCAGCTGACCCGCCAACTGAGCGAAACTGAAATCACCTACGAGCTTTTCGCCGCGGACAGAACCGCCTTGCAAAACGCGCTGACGCGCTACGGCTACGTCGTAACGGAAGCGTCCGAAGGGGAGGGCGGGTTTACGGTACGCGTTCCCCAAACCGACGCCGACATGCTCCTCTCGAGGCTTGCCGGGGACGGCGTACAGTTGACGGAGGCGCGCCGTAAAGAAGAGAGCCTCGAGAGCGCCTACTTGCGTCTCGTCAGGCCCGAAAGCCGTCCCTCGTGATTTTTATTCAGGAGATTAAATGAACGGCTACCTCGATACCATACGCGCCGAAGTCTTTAAGCTCCGGCACAAACGCCGCAGCTACGTCATGGCCGGGTTTTTATGGCTTTTGCTCCCGGCGCTGCTGCTCCTCATCGGCTGGATTTTAGAGACCAGGGTCGCAGGCACCTTTGTCGATGAAGGTCTCACTGTTAACGAAGTCGTGCAAAACGTCGCCTCGCCGACTGCGATCGCCCGCAACAGTTTGCTGATTATGGGCAACCTCTCGCCGAGCCTGCTGATTATCATCGTCGCGCTCACAGCGGCCCTTTTGATCGGAGAAGAGCGTTCACAAAACATGTGGAAGACCGTTCTCACTGCGCGGCCCAACCGGGTCGCGGTTTTATCCGGCAAGCTCACCGCCGCCATGCTTTTTTTGGGTGTGCTGCTCGTCGGCAGTCTTGTTTGGAGCCTCATTTTTGGTGCGGTCGGAACGCTCTTTTTGCCGACGACGTTCGAGGCTGGGTGGCTCGAGTTAGCGGGGCTTTACGCGCTGCAGTGGGTTTTCGCGCTCGCCGCGACACTTTTCGCCTTTTTGATGGTCTGGCTGTTAAAGAGTCTGCCGCTCGGTATCGTCAGCATCTTTTTTCTCCCTACGGTTTTAGAGGGCGGATATACCTTTTACCGCACCGCTGTCGGGTTCGACCGCTTAAACCGTTTTAACGCGCTGTTAGAGGCGCTGCAGCTGACCAACACCCTGCGCGATTTGCCCCGTTATTTCTTCTCGACGAATCTGTACGCACCCTCGAGAGAACCCGTTTCAGTGATCGCGGCGCTGTTCGGCGCACAGCTGGATTCCGGCGACCTAGCGCCGCTCGGTAACTTGCTCGTGGTCGATCTGGGCCGCGCCGCAGTCGTGATGGCAGTTTACGCACTCGTTTTCGGCGTTATTCTATTCTGGAGCTTTACCCGGAGCGACGTTGCTTAAAGCGTATTCAGGTCGTTTAGGTAGTTTGCATTGAAAAAAGTCTTGGGGTCGAGTGTGAGTATTTCATAAGCCAAAATACGGGCGTCGGCTTTCTCTATAAACGTCTGAATTTTGAGCTGATCATTTTCGAGCTGCCTTTTGGCGAGAGGTAAAAGACTTTTGTGATAGAGCGCAGCGAGGGGCTCACATTTTCCTTCCGGCCCGCTTACGACAACAGCGCGGGTAGCTTCGGTTTGTTTCAGAAGTTGCTGCCAGTAATCCGGCGTCAAAAACGGCATGTCGCAAGCTGCCAGCGCGACCCAGTCGTGTTTTGCGTAGGTGAGGGCGGCGTGGAGCCCACCCAAACTGCTACCGGGATAGAGGTCGGGGTAGAGCGGGACGCCGAAGTTGTAGGAGCGGCTCGAGACCAAAAACCTTTCGTCGGCGTTGATAAAGCTCTCTAAGGCCCACCTTGCCAGCGGTTTATTCCGGTAAAGATAGTTCGCTTTATCCTGACCGAAACGGCTCGAGCGCCCCCCAGCCAAAACCGCGCCGCTAAAGCGCATGTGCGGCGTCGGTGACGTAACGCTGTCGTTCCTGAAGTAACAGGTCTGTCCAGTTCTCACCGGACGCATCTTGTAGGGCCAGTTGAAACCCTACGTTGGGGTTTAATCCTAGAGCTTTATAGCCTGCAGCCTTGGCAGCTTCGTCGCCGTACAGAGCAGAGAAACACACCGGAAAATCGGACTTCTGCAGGTGAGGCGCGATAACCTCTTGGCTGTACGCCAGCTCGTCTGCCGCCAGTTCGGGCGTGTAACCCGCGTAGCCCAGCACCCGGCCCTCTTGCTGCATCATCTCCGCTAACATACTCGGCGGGCCGCTATAGCGGCGGTGCAGCGCCCGGTAGAGTGCGCCCCTCGTCTCTCTTTCGATGTACGTTTCAGTAGCTTCTGTATCCGTCCAGAGCAAAACGCTTACCCATCTATCAAAACCGTTTAACGTCACGCCTTTGGGTACCCTATCGTTTTGCAGAGTAAAGCGCCATTCCGCATCTGTAAGCTGCCGCTGCGTCCAGCCGTTACGTGGTACGTCAGCAACGACCAGCATGAGCCTGAAACGGTCAGGAAGCGTTCCAAAGTCGGCAGCAACGGCGTTGGCAGTCGTTTGGGCCAGACCTTCAGCGTCTACGGCAATAAGTTGGTCGAGATACGCGGCTTGCCGCTCACCCATCGGGCTAAATGTTCCGATTGGTAAAGGTTCACCTCGAGCCTTACCGGAGCCGAGTGCAGCATAAGCGTCGAAGCGCTCAAAACGGTCAGCTATGGCGTAGAGACCACGCAAATCCCCCAAGACATTTGTCACTTCTACGTTCATATCTTCTCCTGCACCTAATCGAGAGCAAGAACGTCATTCGTTTGTAGCGACAGTTTAGTTTTTTAGAGCCGCTTGCTTATGAAACCAGGTTCTCGAGGACGGCCTCAGCTGTTTTACGCGCGTCTCTCACCGTATCATTGACCCCGACGCCGTGGTAGGCGTTGCCGGTCAGAAAGATAGGATACTCGGTAAGGGCGTCTTTTGCCCGCGCAACCTTTTCAAGGTGCCCGAGTTCGTACTGCGGAATGCCTCTAGGCCACGGCACATGCTCGACCAACTCGGGCTCCGCCACGATACCCATCATCACGCGCAAATCGCGGCGCACGGCTGCGAGCGCCTCGTCCGGCGTCAGATCGGCGAACGCCGGGTCAACGCTGCCCCCGGCGATCACCCGCAGGAGTACCCGCCCGTCTGGGGCTTGTCCGGGGAAGATTGATGAGCTGTAGAGCACCCCCAAGACGCGCACGCCCTCGCCGCGCGGTACGAGGAAACCGAAACCGCTCAGCGCGTTCGGTACGTCGATGCGGTTATAACCGAGGCCGAAAACCTGTACGTCGGCGTAGGAAACGTCACGCAAGGCCGCTGCTGCGTCCGGGGCGAAAGGTGCGACGAGTTTGGCCGAAACGAACGATGGCGTAGCGAGCACAACCGCGTCGGCCGCCAGCCTTTCACCTGAAACTGTAACCTCAAATCCTTCCCCGTCAGACCTCAGCTGCTGAACCTTTACGCCTGTCTCGAGCCTGCCCTGAAACCGCTCTTGCAGCGCCTCTACAAGAGCCCCGCTACCTCCCGGAAAACTTGTCAGGCGTCTGGGTTTGTCGGGGTCGGGATTCTTGCTGCCGTTACGTTGCTGGGCAATCAAACCCCGAACCAGGCTGCCGTGCTGATGCTCGAGCGCTCGGAACCTCGGAAAGAGGGCGTCCAAACTGAGTTTCTTCGCGTCTCCGGAGGTGATACCTAAAACAAACGGCCCTGCGAACACCTCGGCGACGCCGCGCCCAAAGTGCCGCGCCATAAAGTCGTGCACCGTTTCTTCCTTGTAATGAGCGCGGCCCAGAACAGGCTCGGCGGCGGCGCGCAGCTTTTCGGAAGGCAGCAGCAGGGGAGAGGTTAAAAAGGCTGGGGGTGAGGCGGGGAGTTTTTGCAGCGCGCCGTTTTTGTACAAAAGGCGGGTTTTGGCGACCTCGGCAGCTTCGCGCAGCTCGAGCCCCAGCTCTCTGGCCAGTAAGAGGGTATCCGGCACATTGGGCAAAAAGCCGTTCGCGGCCCAGTCGATGGTGTAGCCGTCACGCTTTGTAGCGCGGACTTTGCCGCCTGCTCGGGGTTCTTTCTCGAGTACCGTAACGCTAAGCTCGGGCCGCGCCTGCTGCAAAAAAAAAGCGGTACCGAGACCCGCGAGCCCACCACCGATGATAACGACATGCTTCATAGAGCTAGAATACCTCTGCAAGCGTTTTCTTTAGGAAAGCCAAAAAAACAACCCGGAGCGATATGCTCCGGGCTGGGTACCCGCCAGGTTCTGAGGACAACGGAAGCCATCTCTCAGGACGAGGTCATGGTCAGTTACCCTCGACGGGTACCTCCACTGGTCTGTTCGTTTTGTAAAATTAGGACCACCTCCTTTCTGTGGTAAGGAGATTGTACAGCAAAATCGCCTCAAAGGTGTAGGGTTCGTTACGTTTTGGCAGATAGCTTTTAAGACACTTTGGTCGGTATCTGCTCGAGCTACGGCTTGCGCGCAAGTTTTGCCGTCCGGGACGTATTTTCTCAGGTTGCTGCGCTTGCTGGACTGCCGGGCACTGGCCGAGTATCAGGTCTCTGACGTTCGGGTACGGGCTCGAGGACATCTGCCCCTGGGGGCGCACCTTATACTCTTTCTGATGAAGCTCTCTCTACGCCAAATCTGGACGCTCGGGCTCGTCGGACTCGTCGCCGCTGCCGTGGCGGGTTTTGCCTACGTGCAGTTGCAACGTGCAACTGCGCCCGAATATTACGGCACGCCGCTCGACAATCCCGTTCAGGTCGAACCTTTTACGCTGACTGATGCTCAAGGAGAGCAGGTCACGCTGGCGAAATGGCGCGGTGATCTGCTCCTCGTGTTTTTCGGGTTTACCCGCTGCCCCGACATCTGCCCGTTGACGCTCGGGCGGTTGGCTAAAGTTTACAAAGATTTGGGGGAGCCCGAAGACCTCCAAGTTGTGATGATTACCGTCGATCCGCAGTACGACACGCCGAAACGTACGCAGCGGTACGCAGGCGGCTTTAACGCTGATTTCGTCGGTCTGAGCGGCAGCAGCAGCGACGTCGCACACGCGGCCAAAACGTTTTTTGTCGGCTACCGGGGGCTTAAAAACAACGACTTTCTCCATACCGACTCGGTCGCGCTCCTAGACCGAGAGGGGAAGATGCGTTTTATCTACGGTCAGGACAAGGTCGCGCGGTTGAGCGAAGACCTACCCAAGATGTTGGCTTCGCGTGACTTTTAAGGTTAAATAAGGTTAGAGCAGCTTGTCCAATTCGGCGGCAAAAGTCGGGTGCTCAAAGGTAAAGCCTTCGCGCTCCAACCGTACCGGAAGCACCTTGGCGCTCGCTAAGATGAGCGCGTCGGCGAGGCCACCGAGCGCGAGCCGAAGGGCAAAGGCCGGAGCCGGGACGACCGCCGGGCGTGAAAGCCTGGCTGCCGTTTGCCGGGTCAAAGTAAGTTGCCGCACGGGTTCGGGGGCAGTAAGGTTGTAAACGCCCGCCGCACTACTTTCGATTAAAAAAAGAATCGCCCGGGTGAGATCGTCGGCATCGATCCAAGGAAACCACTGCTGACCGCTTCCGAGCGGCCCACCTGCAAAAAGCTTGATCGGCAGGAGCAGTTTTTTCCAAGTTTCGGCTTCTTTAGACAGCACGATACCGAAACGCCCGGTGACGAGCCTTGCGCCGCCTGCATCTTCCGGGGCCGCCTCCCAAACCCTGCAGACCTCGCTGAGGGGTTCGTGACCGATGGGCGAGCGTTCGGTAAGCTCGGCGTCACCGCGGTCGCCGTAGTAACCCGTTGCCGAAGCCTGAAACCAGACTTTGGCGGGGTTTTCCGCGCGTCTTTGCGCGAGGAGCAGCGCTTTGGCACTCTCGAGGCGGCTTTCTACAATGCGTCTGAGATGCGCCTCGCCAAGCCTGCCGTCGGCAATCGAAGCGCCCGCCAAGTTGATGACCGCGTGTGCCCCTGAAACTGCCTCGGTGAGGCTCTCGAGTGCTGCCTCGTTGCCCCCACTCGCCGCTCTAGCGTCCCACGTCACCCAGGTTTGACCCTCCGGTGCGGCTCTGCCGCTACTCCGGGTCAACAAACGCAGGTCGTAACGGGACTTGGCCGCTTGAATCAGGTGCGATCCGACGAGCCCGGACGCGCCGGAAATGACGAGGATGGGGCGTCCGTTCGTACTTGCTGGGGTATCCACGGTCATACTCTAACGTAACGCTTACGTCCATCTAGAGACTGCGCCGCACCTGACGCTCTCCAACCTAACCTCCCGCTCTCTCCGGCCTAACCTCCCGCAAGCTGTTTGATAAGGCCGGGGGAGAGCGCGCTGTGAAGTTCTAGGCGGCCTGCCTTGAGCGTCCCGTCAAGCCGTACCATCGTCCCTTTGCGAAAACGTACCCTGGCGTGACCCTCCGCGCCGCAGAGCAGATAGCTCGTCAGACCGCTCAAGTACGGTTCGTGACCGACGAGCGCGACGGCCCTATCGGATTTTCGCAAACTGGTGTGAAGTACGCCCAAAAGTCCGGGATAATCGTCGCCGGTCAGTTCACCGAGCAGCTCGAGCCGACCGCCCCGAACGTGTGGCGTCAGCGGGGCGGCGGTTTCGGCGGCGCGGGTATAGGGCGACGAAAAGAGCCGGTGAAAGCGGATATCCAGGTTGCTCAGGGCTTGAGAAAGTGTCTCCGCTTGGTTTTGCCCTTTACGCGACAGGGGGCGCAGCTGGTCGTCCGGGTTTTCGTGGCGCGCTTCGCCCGCGTGGGTATGCCGAATGAGATAAAGGGTCACAGCTGCGCCCCCTGTCGCCTGAGGAGCGTCAATGCGTGGGTGAGCTTATCCTGGGCGTAGGGAACGAGTCCGAGGCGGGTCAGAGGCACGGTGAACGCTTCTAATTTGCTGTCAGAAGTGTCGGGCGAGGCTTCCAGCTCGAGTTCACGGAAACTTACCGCTCGCCCTTCGTGTGTACTCGTCACCTCATCGAAGGTCAGCTCGGCCTGGGTCTGAGCATTTTTTACGAGCAGATAACGCTGACGCTGCGTGCTGAGTTCTATAAGCGGCTCGAGCGCGCCGATGACCCCGAGCGGCTCGAGTTTGGCTAGAATCGCGTCGGGCCACGAGCCTTGATAGGGTAGCTCGAGTTCTTCACGCGTGTGCAAACTGCCACTGACGACGCCTACGCCCTTATACGTCGCTACCTTGCGCCCATCAAAATTCCGCTGCCGTAACGCAACGTTCGCGTGTAGCAGAATCAAGTCTGCGGTGTCGTAATAGACGTCGTGTTGGTCTCTCACTCCTTGCGAACGAAGCCCCAGGCCCATTGCTGCGTACGCCGCTTCTAGCTGCGTTACGTCAGGAAACGCCCCCATAACCTCGAATTTGTGTTCACGTTCCGTTGCCATACCCTACTCTAGCCGCATCACAGGTGCTTGACATGGGTTCTAGAGCTACCTATACTGAGCTATACCTTAATTGCTTAGGTAATCCGATAGAACGGACGACGGGGGATGAACGAGGGTGAAGGCATGAGCGAGCTACCGAAAATGCAACGAAAAGTTTACGAGCGTCTCTGCGAGGTTAAAGAGCGCACCGGCAGAGCGCCGGATTTAGCGGTTTTTGCCAGAGAGCTCAACATCCATTACGTCTCGTTGCGGCAACACCTTGAAGCCTTACACCGTAAAGGGTTCTTAGTTTTTGAGAGCCGTGGGCGCGGTCAGTCGCCACGTTTAGAGCTGCCCCTAAGGGCGACTGGCGTTCCGGTTCTAGGCAGTATTCCGGCAGGACCCTTGAGCGAAGCACTCGCGGAACCCGAGGGCTATTTGCCGCTGAGTAATGCTCGCGAGCAGTTTGCGCTGCGCGTCAGCGGAAACTCGATGGCCGACCTTATTCAAAACGGCGACATCGTGCTCTTTCGTCAGGGGATGCCCGAACGGAGCGGCGAAATCTGTGCGGTGCGCGTCGATAACAGCGAAGTCACGCTCAAATATGTGGATCGGCTCGAGCCTAAAACCATCGCCTTACGTCCGCACAACCCGCAGTATCCGACGATCGCTGTACCCGCGCGCGACGTGCATATCGAAGGTGTCTACGTCGGTTTGGTCCGTGGTGAACTGATTGGAGCACTTTATGAAGACTGTTAAAGCTTAACGTTACGAGTGCCCGCGCCATCCGCCAAGATTCTGCGGGCCTCAAGGTAAATACTTGCCTCCTACAGATAAGCCCAAAACCGACCCGACTCGAACAAGAGGAGAACTATGAACCATCCTGTCTCAACCTTTAGGGCGCTGTCAAGTGCATTTCAGTACGACGCCGCCAGCCCGACCGTCGATACGCTAGCCGCGGAACTCGCCGCCCAGGTGGGCAGAGAATCTCACGCCCTCTTGTTGGGGCTTGTTCGCCGCGACGCCGTGCGCAAGTTTTACGGTCTCGTCTATCTGTTAGACGGTTACGGCCTGACGCTGCGGCAGCGCCACCGGGAACGGGGCGACGGTGTGTTCGTCTACGCCGAACGCAAAGCTGCCGCCGTGTCCGAGTTCGAAGGTGCAGCGGTTGTAGAGCGCGTCACCGAAGTTCCTTACGTGTTCCCACAGGCGGCCTGAGATGGCGCTTTCTTGGGATGAACTGAGTGCGCGGCTCGCAGAGCCCTTTCCTGCGCCGGTCGTATCGTGGCGCGCAGGTTCGGTCAGCCGTGACAAAAAGCGGGCGCAGGCGCTCGCCTACGCCGAGCCTAGAGTCTACGAAGACCGCCTCAACGAGGTTTTAGGCCCCGACTGGTCGTGCCGTTTTATCACCTGGGGCGAGCAGCGCCTCCTCTGCGAGCTGAGCGTCACCGTCCAAGACGGCAGCGGCGGCGTCCGTGAGATCACCCGCACTTCGACCGGCGAATTCGATTCGGGCGACCGCGTCGCGCAGGGTACGGCGGCAGAGGCGCAGGCGTTCAAGCGGGCGTGCAGCAAGTTTGGTCTGGGCCGTTACCTTTACGACTTGCCGACGTTTTGGGTTGGCTACGACGAGAACACCAGCCGCCTGACCGAAACGCCGAGCTTACCCAAACCGAGTGTTGCAGTGCCCCTCCGAGTGGAACCGAAGCCGACCGCGCCCGCTATACCCGAGCCTGAACCTACCGGTCCGATACTTTCAGCGCGACGCGCCGACGCGATGCAGCGCGAACTTACGAAACTCGGTTTTGCCGAACGCGAGCAGCGCACGCTGGCAGAAAAAGTTTTGGGTCATAAGGTCGCGCAATTTTCCGGGTTGACCGAAGCGGAAGCGCTCGAGGTCTGGAACGTCGCGCGGCGCTCTCCGCCTAAAGTGCCCCCACATTCAGCGCACGCGGCAGGGCTTTAGTGCCCGCACTCTCTTCACCGCCGCCCGAAGCTGAAATTGAAACCCGGGCGGCGGAGGTTCGTTACCGCTGTCCGAAATGTCGGCTCGAGGTCGGCCTGATGCTTAAAGCGTCGGTCAGCTGTAGCCGCTGTGGGCGCGCAATGAAACGCGTCGGGGTCAGAGATGCTCCCTGAACTTATCCTAATAACTTGTGAGGCGTGCGGCGGCGAGGGTTGTACGCTCTCTTTAACCGAAGCCGCCGGGGACGGTCTTCCGGCTGAACACAGCGAACCCTGCGTAGTGTGTGGCGGTTCGGGTGAGGTCGAAGTCTGTGAGGGGTGCTTTGAAGCGCCTGAGATTTTGAACGGGCTCGAGGTTTGCGGATGCGTCGCCGCTACGCTTAAACGCGCAGCTTAGCCCGGCGAACATAGGCGGCTAAGGTTGTTAACGCCTCGGCAAGTACTTTTTGCAATTCCGGGTCTTGAACTCGTCCGTCGTCTTTAACAAAATGCTGCTCCACAGGGATACGAACACATGCGGGCTCGGCAATATCCGCACCCAGATAACCGAGTACCTTCCGCAGCGAAGCGTGCGCGTCCGCCCCACCTGTCGGGGCGGCGAGTGTTGCGGCGTTGATCCACGCTACAGGCTTCTGGTACATCTCACCGCCACCGACCGTCCAGTCGAGCAAATTCTTAAACGAACCCGGTAGTGCCCCGGCATATTCGGGCGTCGAAAAGAGCAGGGCGTCGGCCTCTCCTATGCGTTGGCGCAGCTCGAGGACAGCCGGGTGAAGCGGCCCGTTTTCGGTATCGTTATCAGGGTTAAAGTGCGGCAGTGCGGCGAGGCCACCGTAAAGTCCGGCGTTTACGCTGGGAGGCAGAAGCTCGAGCGCTGTCTTTAGCAGTGCTGCGTTGCTCGAGCCCGACCGCAAGCTACCGCAAATCAGCAAGAACCGGACAGTATTCATATCCCAACTAAGCCCCGGCTAGCGCCCGCTCCCGTAACTCGGCGACCTTATCGGTCTGCTCCCAAGGAAATTCTGGCCGACCGAAGTGACCGTACGCGCTCGTCTCCCGGTAGATGGGCCGTTTGAGATCGAGCTGCGCGATAATCGCCGCCGGACGTGCGTCGAACACATTTTGCAGAAGTTCGGCGAGAGCTTCGTCTTGCAGGTCGGAGGTACCGAACGTATCCACATAGATACCGACGGGTTGCGCGACGCCGATAGCGTAGGCGAGCTGGACTTGGGCGCGTTTGGCGAGGCCCGCCGCCACGAGGTTTTTCGCCATATAACGCGCGTAGTACGAGGCGCTGCGGTCAACTTTAGTCGGGTCTTTGCCGCTGAACGCGCCGCCGCCGTGTGGCGCGGCCCCGCCGTAGGTGTCAACGATAATCTTGCGCCCGGTCAGCCCTGCGTCCCCTTCGGGACCACCGATCACGAAACGCCCGGTCGGGTTGATGTAAAACCGGGTTTTGTCGTCCAACAAAGCTTCGGGGATAGCGGCGCGGATAACGTGCGTCTCGAGGTCTTCTATAAGCTGAGCACTCTCAACGTCGGGACCGTGTTGCGCGGAGAGAACCACCGCCGTGACTTTAACCGGCGTGTCGCCGTCGTAGGCAATCGTGACCTGCGCTTTACCGTCAGGGCGGAGGTACTCCAGTAACCCGGTTTTTCTGACCTCCGCCAAACGGCGCGTCAGCGCGTGGGCGAGGGTAATCGGGAGCGGCATCAGTTCGGGGGTTTCGTCTACCGCGTAACCGAACATCAGCCCTTGGTCGCCCGCTCCGACGAGGTCGTAGGGGTCGCCTGAACCTGCGTCGCGGGCGCGTGAGACGCCCTGCGCGATATCGGGCGACTGCTCGGTAATGGCAATCAGCACCGCCGAGTGGTCGGCGTCGATACCGTAAGCCGCGTCGGTGTATCCGACGCTCCGCACCGTGTCGCGGACGATCTGCTGCAGATCGACGTACCCGTTGCAGGTGACTTCACCGGCAATCAGCGCGAGCCCTTTTGTGAGGATCGTTTCGGCGGCGACGCGGGCGTCGGGGTCAACGGCTAGCATCGCGTCTAAAACGCTGTCGCTGATACGGTCGGCGAGCTTATCAGGATGGCCTTCGGTGACGGATTCTGAAGTGATGAGTTTGTACATATGTGCGTGGGTCTCCTGAAGTTGCGTCAATGTAATTCTTGGGTGTAGCTTTCGGGTGTGCTTCGCGGTCTTGCGCCTGCTTTTCGAGCAGCGTGTCAGTTCTGCAAATTATAACAAGGGTGTCTACGCTGTTGAGCGGGCTGTCTTACGGCTGCTGGGTTGTAAAGCTTCGGGTATCCGGCCCACAGACCGGCGGTATTACTGACGCTCCGGTATACTGACGTTCTTATGTCTCACCCGGTTGCTCAAGCCTTAGTTCGCGCTGCAGCAGTTTCCGACGCTCCGGCGCTCGCCGCGCTTCACCGCAGCATCTACGACGAGGGCCGCTGGTTTGTCGGGGACGGCGCACCGACCTCTGAAACGCTGCGGGGGCGGCTCAGGGCGCTCGTACCTGCTCGTTCGCTCTATCTGGTTGCGTTAGAAAATCGTGCGGGGGAAACTCAGCTGAGCGGCTGGCTCGAGCTTCACCGTCTCAACCCCAAAAAGCTCGAGCACGTCGCGGTTTTAACTCTCGCTGTCGGCCAACCGTACCGGCGTCGGGGCGTTGCCGGGGCACTTCTGGCGCGCGCCTACCCGTGGGCGCGTGAGGCTGGTATTCACAAGATTCAGCTGAGCGTGCGAGCCAAAAACGCCGCCGCGCTGTCGCTCTACGAACGTGAAGGGTTCGGGCTCGAGGGGCGTGAGCGCGACCAGGTGCGCGACGAGGGAGGTTTTGAAGACAACCTCGTGATGGCCAAATTTTTTAGCAAGTAGCATCTATAGACGCTTTTACCGAGGCGGAGCCTGTCACCCGCGTACGTTTTGTGAGTGCGCGTTTTGTGGTGCTGACGCCGACGTCACAAATACAAAATGCTATTTTGCAACGCGCCCCCTTATACTGTCGTTAATGGATAAACCCGCTACAACGCCCGGTACGCGCACCGGTGAGTGGCCCGAGCAGCGCGTCGCCCTATTTGTCGATACCCAAAACCTCTACTACGCCGCCCGCGACGTCTACAGCCGCCACGTCGATTACGAGACGCTCTTGTCGCTGAGCATCCGGGGCCGCCGTTTGGCGCAGGCGAGCGCCTACGTCGTCGAGCGCGAAGGTGAGGCGACCGCCTACGGCTTTGTCACCAAACTTTCGTCGCTCGGCTACCGGGTACGCCGCCGTAAAGTGCGCGTTCACCGCGCCGACAGCGGCGGGCGGCCCGTGTTAGAGGGCGACTGGGATATGGGCGTCGCCGCCGACATCGTGCGGGCGTGGGAGTTTGTCGAGGTGATCGTTTTGGCGAGCGGCGACGGCGACTTTGTACCGCTCCTAGAGCTGGCGCAGCAGCGGGGCAAAAGGGTCGAGGTGCTGGCGTTTCGGGAAGCCTCGAGCCAACTCCTTTTAGACCTCGCCGACGCGTTTCAAAACCTTGGCGAGGTACCCGGTGTGTTCGTCTAGCATTTTTGCCTAGAACTCCAGCACAAAAATAGCTTTTTGAACCCGGAGCGTTTTAGCTTACTCGCCTAGCTCGGCCAAACCCTCACCGGCCGAAGGTGGCCCGCCGAGAGTTTTTGAGATGGTTTCTGGTACTTGACCCAAAACCCGATTGGGGTTGCCGCTCCTGAGACTGGCTGACGTTTCCCTTAGGGTAAAGGCGTGGATTCAAGTCTCATAAAATGCAACCGTACAAGACGCAACTGCAGACATAACCGTGGCCTCTGATACGGCCCCCGATCTGACAGAAGCCGCTGCTCGTTACGAAGCGGCGCTGCCCGCCGGGACGCTGCTGAGTTTTCCGGTGACAAAGCTCGACAAGACGGGCGTACCGTCGTGGAGCGTCACACTCGTTCCGGGTACGCCGAGTGGCGGACACGGCTACGGGTGGAGCGAAGCGCAGGCGCGCGTAAGCGCCCTCGGTGAACTGCACGAACGGTTGCAAAGCCAGCGTGTCGTGCCGACCTTACCGACCCAAAGGGCTTCGTACCACGAGCTTTTAGAAACCTACGGCGAACGCGCCGTCACCGACCCGCTGACGCTTTCTCTACCGGCGGGTAGCCCTTACACACCGGACACGCCCCGGCTCTGGGTGACGATGCACCGGTTCGGTACGGACGAAAAGGTCTGGGTACCGTTGGAAGCGGCGGCCTCGAGCCCCGCCGAACTGCCCGTGGGCTACGACCCACTCTACTTAAGTGTATCCAACGGTCTCGGTGCCGGGTTCCGCCTCGAGCAGGCGCTCAGCCACGCGGTGTTTGAACTTTTACAACGCGACGGGAACAGCGTCAACTACCGGGCGCTCGATCAGGGCGTCGGGCTCGACCTTACGGGTGCCGAGCTGCCGGAACGGGTCACGTCGCTGTTCGGACGTTTTGCCGAGCTTGGGGTAGTGGTGCAGGTCAAACTCGCGAGTACGGACTTCGGGCTCAATAACGTGTACGTCGTCGGGGCGCAGCCGTCAGGGGAGACGCCCGGGATTATGGCGGCGGGCGCAGGTGAAGCGTGTCACCCGGACAAATATGTGGCGTTGGAGAAGGCCCTGTTAGAATTCGCCGCTGCCCGCACCCGCTTGGCGTTTAACCACGGTCCGCTGGAACGCGTCCGCGAGGTCGCGCCGCCCGGATACCTGGGGACCTACAAAGAAGCGTTCGGTCGTATAGACGAAGAGGCGCGGGCGCTCGCTGCGATGCGGGCGTGGGTGGAGCTCGAGCCCCAAACGCTCCGCAATAAGCTGGCAGGCGTTTACGACGTCCGTACCCAAGTCTTATGGGACGCGCTGCCCCATACGCAACCTCTGGACGCTTTGACGGACGCAGCGGCGCGGCTTGCCGGGTTCGACCTCCTCTATCTGGAACTCTCGAGCCCTGAAGCGCAGGCGCAGGGGATGACGGCAGTCAAGGCGGTGGTACCGGGGCTCGAGGTCGAGACGGTCAGCTACGCCCGGTTGGGGGCGCGTAACCTGACCCGGTTACTCGGGCGTGACAGCCCCCTCGTCGGACTAGGTAAACCTTCCGCCGAGGCTGCCCCGATTCGGCTGATCGCCGAAGCTGAAGCAGCTTTTGGGGCTCCGGCGTGGCTCGACTTAGCGGCTTTGGAGCGGCTTGCCGACCCTCTTTACCCGCTCTACCGCGAACCCAGCCGCCACGCGGTTCGTTGGGCAGTTTGATGTTTGAGCATTACACGGATTTTGAAACGCTGCTCGAGGTGTGTGCCCGCCGCGACCTCAACCTGGAGGGCGTCCCGATGTACTTGGGGCTAGGGGCACTGGAAAACCCGGTGAGCTTTACCCCCGACGCGACCGGCGTGAAACTCGCCGACGCTGCCGAAGCGCTTTTCGCGCAGTTTTTAGCACGTAACCCGAACCCGACGGTGCAGGGGCTAAGGCTTTTTGTCGAAACCCTCGCGCAAGGGTTGTTCAGTCCGGGGCTGGGGCCAGCCCCTACACCGCTTGACATGCCCCTACCTCCGGCAGCAGAAGACGCGTCGCCCCTCCTGCTCCCCAAACCGTTTGCTGCATCGTTCGCCGAACTCATGATGAACTTTCGGCGCGGCAGCTACCTCCGCGTCGTCAATTTTCATAACACCCCGCGTTTTAACGCCGCCTACTACGAGGCGCTGCTAGCATGGTACGCCGCGCACTTTTCTTCGGCGACCGAGGCCGACTTGGGGCGGCTTTTTACGACCGGACGCTGGCACAAAGAGAAACCGCCGCTGCTGCTCTCTTTTTTTGAAGGTACCCGCAACCACTTCGACGTCGTCTTGCCGCTGTTGGAGCGCTACGGGCTCACAGGCTGGTTTTTTATCATCCCACACTTTTTAGAGGTGCCCCCGACCGAGCAGCTCGCCTACGCCGCCGCGCACGATATCGGCACCGTCCCGGACGAGTACGGCGGGGGCGAACGCCTAACGCTTTCGTGGGACGAGGTGCGTGAGCTGAGCCGTGAGCACGTCGTCGTCAGCCACACCCTGACCCACACCGCCTTGACGCCTAGCTCACCGGACGCGCTGATGGCGCGCGAAATCGGCGCGTCCAAACGCGTACTGGAAAAGCAGCTGGGCCGAGAGGTCAAGAGCTTCGCTTGGCTACTTGGAGCCGAACACGGCCTTAACGAGAGGGCGGACGCCACCTTGCTGGACGCCGGGTACACGTATCTATTTAGCACCTTCAAGCTGCAGAAGCTGCGCCGCTAGTTTTGCGTCGTTACAGCAAGTATCGTCCGAAGAAGTTCGTACGCCAGCTCGCACATTTTAGGATGATTCCTGCCTGACGCCAGCTCAATGTTTATGAAAACCGCGTAACCTGTTTGGGCGTGATCCCCGCTAACCCAAGCCGTTTAACGCGAGCACAGATGTGCATTTCTAAACCGTCTCTTAGAACCGTGCACGGTAAGCTGACCGAGTGCCTGGTTCCCATTTGCTGCAGTCCGAGCTAGTTACCCTTTGCGGGCGTCAAGGGCGACTCGAGCCGGTCGGCGAAACGGTAGCTAAAGCTACAACAGCCGAAACGTTACTTACGCCCCTCGGAGCCGACTGCTGGGTCTGGCGAACCGACAGAGAGCTTTTACGCGGCCCTGAGGGGCCTGCCTGCGGGTCGCTCCTCAACCTTGCCTGCGACGTAGCCGAGCTTTATCATCAGCGGCGTGCGCTGCAGCTGAGCGACGTTCCCGGGGCGGCCTTAGAGGTGATCTGGCTCGAGCTGGCCGCCGACGAATCTCTCTTGGTCTTTTTGAAACCGGTCAGCAAAACGGTTTCTGCCTGGCTCGAGCCAAACGCCGACTGAAAAAAGTGCACCTCTCCCGGTCGGCTTGCCTTGGAGTTCGCCTAAAACACGTCCAAAATTTTTCTCAAATGTATTCGGACTAAGCGAACGTATTCAGGAACAGCGCCTGACGTTAAAAGATACCGTCTTCCGAGAAGCCTGTAACAGTTTCTTCTAAGATACCGTTGCCGAATTAAGCTTGCTGCCTCTCGGCGGTCACGGTTAGCGATTACAAGCTGTGAACAGCTGCATGCCATTGGGCTTTTCTGCCTTGTTTCTCAATCCTTGAAATGTCCTTATCGAATTCGGCAACGGTATCTCTTCTAATAGTGTTCTCGAGCGGACTTTGCTGGGCAGCATACACGTCAGTAGCGCGCTATAGTTCTCCTATGACAACCAATCCTGTATTTGTAACGGCTCTGCGTACGCCTGTCGGTCGGGCGCACAAGGGAATGCTCAAAGACACACGCCCCGACGACCTCGGCGGTTTTATCTTAAAAGAAGCGCTGGCGCGTACAACCGGTTTAGATACCGGACGTATCGACGACGTACTGATGGGCAACGCGCACCCCGAAGGCGAAGCGGGGTACAACCTGGCGCGGATCGCGCTGCAGATCGCCGGGTTTCCCGAGAGCGTCGCGGGCGCGACCGTCAACCGTTTTTGCGCGTCGGGGCTGCAGACGATGGTGCAGGGTGCGCAGGCCGTCTCTGCAGGGATGTGCGAGGTCGTCTTTGCCGGTGGCGTGGACTGCACTTCGCGCGTGCCGATGGGTGGGCACACGATGTCGGTCAATAAAGCGCTTTACAAAGGGCAGCCGGGCGCGTATCACACGATGGGGCAAACAGCCGAGGCGGTCGCCCGAAAGTTTGGGATCAGCCGCGAACAGCAAGACGCCTTTGCGCTCCGGTCGCACCAGGAAGCTATTGCAGCGCAAAAAGCCGGACATTTCGACGCGCAGGTCGTCCCGGTTCCGACGAGGGTTAAAGACGAAGCGGGGGCGTGGCACGACGTTACGGTCTCGCGTGACGAAGGCCCCAGGGTGGATACGACTTTAGAAAAGCTCTCCGGACTCCGAACTGTTTTTGCCGACGACGAGGCGGCGACCGTGACAGCCGGGAACTCGAGCCCCCTTAACGACGGCGCGGCGATGACGGTGGTGATGCGCGAGGATATTGCGCAAAGCCTCGGCTTAAAACCTCTGGCGACGCTTGTACAGGCGGCGGTCGTCGGTGTTGACCCGGAGATCATGGGCGTCGGGCCGGTTCCGGCAATCCGTAAGCTTCTGGAAAAAGTCGGGATGAGCGTTTCCGACATCGACCTGTTTGAAATCAACGAGGCGTTCGCCAGCCAGTGTTTTTACAGTCAACAAGAACTCGGCATTCCGGACGACAAACTCAACGTAAACGGCGGCGCAATCGCTATCGGGCATCCGCTCGGCGCGACGGGCGCACGGATCGCCGCCGACTTGTTCGCTGAGATGGCCCGCCGGGACGCCGGATACGGCGTGGTCTCGATGTGTGTCGGCGGCGGCCAGGGGATGGCGGCGCTTTTCAGACGGGGTTAGGTCGAGCAGGGTGAGGTAAGGCGGGATAAGGTGGGGCGGCGTAAGAGAGCTGTAAGACTCCGGCAGCTACATTAAGAGCGTGGCAACCATCCTTATCGTCGACGACCATCCCACCATGCGCTTTTTGCTCAAGAGTATCCTGACAAATGAAGGGCACGCCGTGCTCGAGGCCCATAACGGTCAGGCGGCGCTCGCCAGCCTAGCCGACTCCCCCGAGGTCGCGCTCCTCGTCACCGACGTCGATATGCCGGTGATGAACGGGCTCGAGCTGCTCTGCGCGCTCACCTTCCGTGAGGACCTACCTAAACTCGTGATCAGCGGCGCAACCGCTGCGCCTCCGCTTGCCGGTCTTAACGTCAGCGGGTTTTTTAGCAAGCCCTTAAATCTCGCCCAGTTCAAACACACCGTAGCGCGACTTGTAAACCCTCAGGCTGCCGCGACCTAAGACACGTTACACGGCGCACAGGTTGTATTTGAACCGTGCCGGAGCAGTATGCTGAGCGGATGCCGAGTCTTTCCCGCCGCGACTTCTTAGGCTACCTTCTGACGGGCGGGCTGGCGCTCCTTGCAGGCCGCGTTGCCGGGAACGTCTATCACGCCGAGGTCACGCGCCACCAGCTGGCGCTGCCTAAACTCAAAAAGGCGCTCCGGGTGGTGCAACTCAGCGATCTGCATTACGGCCCCTACTTGCACGAAGGTTCGGTTGTAAGCTGGGTCGCGCAGGCACAGGCGCAAAAGGGCGACTTGATCGTCTTAACGGGCGATACCGTTGACCGCTGGTTGGCGCGTCCTTTAGAGCCTCTGACAGAAGCGCTTTCAGGTCTTAGTGCGCCGCTCGGGGTGTGGGCGTGTTTGGGCAACCACGACCGTACCCGGTTTAGGTACGAGATAGGAAAGCTCGAGGACGCCCTCACCGAAGCCGGAATCACTTTGTTAGTCAACCAAGGCGTGCCCCTCAGAGATGACCTCTATCTGGCAGCTGTTGACGACTACAGCACCGGTTTTCCCGACCTTACGGCGGCGCTTGGTGAGGCTCCGGGCGATGCGGCGACGCTGTTACTCTGCCACCAACCCGACTACTTTCCGCAGATGACCCTGCACGCCGACCTGACGCTAGCCGGACACACCCACGGCGGGCAGGTCAAGCTGCCCTTTATCGGGACGCCTGTAACCTCATCGACTTACGGCGAGCGCTACCTTCAGGGCTGGGCACCCCCACCTGACAACCGTTTCGGCAAAGCCTACGTTGTCCGAGGCTTGGGCGTAAGCTTTTTGCCGCTGCGCCTCAACTGTCCGGCGGAGCTGGCGGTTTTTGACATTGCACCTGAAGCTGTCTGAGACTGAAAGGCAAAATGTAAGAAATCTCACACCGCTCTATGAGCAATGTGATGATAATGACATAAAATTAACCTCACAAAGGAACAGAACCGCTCGTTGTTCATCGCAGTTGTCGTCTGGATAGACCTTCCATAGTCTGTCGTTTTTCGGCTTTTAACCCCTTTTTGGGTCGTAGGTAGCGCCAGTCATAGAAAACGTTGGGGTCGATTGGTCTATACGTTCTACAGGGCGCGGAGCTGTACATCCATAGAGAAAAGGTGAACCGATGAAATTATTAGTAATGCTCTTGTTACTCATTCTTTTGGCTAGCTGTACTCAGGCACCTGAAGCAACGCAGAAAATTGTCGTTCTGGTCGATGGTGAAGCGCTTCGTAAGGATGCAGCAGAATATGCAAAAGACCAGCAGGTTACGTTAGACGAAGCAGTACGACGCTTAGAACTTCAGAATGATATTGGTAAGTTTGATGAAAAGTTGACGACTAGCGAGCCTGATACGTTCGGCGGGCTCTGGATTCAGCACAAGCCTGAATACAAGATCATTGTGAACATAACCAGTGGCACTGAGAAGGTCGCCAGTTACGCCCAAGGCACCGCTTTTGCTCGTGAAATCGAGGTGCGAAAGGTAGCTAAATCCCTGAAACAGTTGGAGGCGGAGCAACGTTCAGTTATTAGCACTCTTAAAACATTAAAATTAGCTTCAGAGAGTAGCGTTAACGTTTATACAAACCAAGTAGAGTTGGACGTACTCAATTCAAGCCAAGTAACAGCAGCGCTCGAAAATGCTGGGAAGTTAAGTGTTCTTGAAGATGTCCTGATAACAAGAGTAGAAAGCTTTTCGTCTTCAGAGGTCAATATTTACGCTGGAAACGATATGTATTGCACCTCTGGTTTTTCTGTGCGCGACGGTAATGGGCTTTACGGAATTGCAACCGCAGACCATTGTCCCTCAAATTTAAGCTACGGTTCTGTGCCTCTCAGAACAATAGGTCGCTGGAATGGATCCAGCGATTTACAATGGCAGAGACACACTTCTGGCACTCATTTGTATAAACCTTGGGCGCGCGATACTAAACGACTATGCACTGAAAGTGCATAGGTTTGAGATGGACTAAAGTCCTACTCTTCTATGACAAACGTGTCCCTGTCTTGATTCGAGGGCTGACGATGATGCTCCAGGTACGCTTGAACCAGCT
>JAABUN010003790.1_pt1 | contig 22384 bp, 33 predicted proteins | sample 5559311 | NCBI WGS metagenome assembly JAABUN01 (sample SAMN10711877, study PRJNA513370) | rock metagenome | isolation source: Antarctica rocks | place: Antarctica: Victoria Land, Siegfried Peak sud
AACCGGTACGGTGCCGCGTTCGGGTTGCTCACCCTCCTCCTGGCGTGGTTTGCCATTCTTGCCCACATCCTGCTCTTCGGGTGCTATGTGAATGTGACCTACCGTCGTCACCGCGGGTCCTGGCCGCTCGCAGCGGGTACCGATGACCGTGCAGCGAACACTCCTCCGAGACGGGAGGTTGAGTGATGAGGCGGAAATCAACATTCCAGGAGGATGTCCACCCAAAGGATCAATTACGCTCGTTTTTGCGACACGTAGGTTTGTGAGAAACTGGGCGGCCGACGGAATGAACGCGTCGGGCTTCCTTCGCATCGCTAGCTGACGATCCCATTGACCAACTCGATCGTGCTCCCTGCGGCCCGGGCTTGCAATGCATGGCGCAGCCGGTTGGCAAGTCTCGGCGACATGTACTGGTCGAGCTCGTCTGCCGCAACGAACCGATGACTGCGAAGCTCTTCGGCTGGTAATTGAATCGGGACGTCGTCTCTGAGCGTACCGCCGTCATAGACGAACATGATGGAATCCCCACGTGGCAGTGCTTCGATCTGATGCTCAAGAACGAGCAGCCGACCGATCGCTACGTCCAGCCCGAGCTCTTCCTGACACTCGCGTCGACAAGTCGTGCGGGGGTCCTCGCCTGCCTCGACGACCCCACCGGGAAACTCCCATGTCAGCTTATAGGTCGGTTCGACAATCAAGACACGCTGGGCCGCATTGATGATCAGGGCACCCGAGCCAGCGCGTCGCCTGGGCAGGTTCGGATAGGCCACATAGCGATCGCCATTTCCATACATCACATTGCTTGCTCCACTGGTGTGCCAAGAACAAGATTCACGCTGTCGGTTTTGATGCGGAAGCGCACGCACTTGAAGGAGTTGGTAGTCTGGAGATGCCGGAAGCAGGTCTTGCCCCAGTCTTCTTCGATGTCATCGGCTGCCGTCCAGGTTCGCGCGTCCGGTCCAATCTTCATATCAATCATAGGAAGCCCCTCCTCGTTGAATGGTATGTACGTACTCCACCATGGTACCATTGTGACCATGTTATGTCTGCCGATCCGACCCGTGGCACGGCGAGAGTAGGCGAGGGTGATGCATGTCGGCTGGGCGCCAAACCAACACACCAAAGAAGCACGACTTCTTTATCAGCCGCAATAAAGCCGATAAGGGATGGGCGGTTTGGATCGCATGGCAGTTAGACAGAGCCGGATATGCGGTTATTGTCCAGGACTGGGACTTTGGGAGTGGCAACAACTTCGTCCTGAGGATGCAAGAGGCGATTACATCGTCGAACCGAACAATCGCCGTTTTGTCGCCAGATTTCTTGAATTCTGAATTTACAGCCCCTGAATGGGCAGCAGCATTTGCCGAGGATCCTACGGGCGCTAAACAGAAGCTGATCCCGGTTAAAGTTCGCCGGTGTTCTCCAACCGGGCTCTTGTCCCAGCTTGTATGGATTGATCTCCTTGGGCTCGACGAACCTATGTCCCGAGAAACGCTGTTGACCGAGATAAAGCCCGGCAGGAGAAAACCTGCCACTGCTCCTCCCTTTCCCGGGAAGTCTGCTGGGCGGAAACCTGCCTTCCCTGGACCAGCCAAGACCAGTCCCAGCGCGCCCGCCCGTTCTACGAAGACGGGCACTAAGGCGCCACCTACCTCATCTACAACATCTACAACATCGATAATCAGTGCTAAAGCCGCCGCCGAGATGATCGAGCAGCACAACTGGGGCGCATCAAAGGATCGCCGAAGTAGTTGGTCTCCAAATCCGTGGCTTGGAGTGGTGTTGGTCCCAGCAAGGCAGAGTTCACCATATATGGATGTCCTCGATCTGGGAAACCAGGAGCGCCAGGACAGCCTCCGTGTACTCGCGATCAAGGGCGCCAACTCTGTACTGCGGAGCGATCTGGGAACCGAAACCAAAGAGCACCTCGATCACTTGTCCTTCACACAAGCCGGAGAAGGAATGAACGGCCTCTCGGCGACGCTTGGGGTGTACACAGACGGAACAATCGTCTACCGCACCGTACTGATCCCGCCTTCAAATCCCAATGGTGCCTTTCGATCAATGGGCGAGGGATTTGTCATTGACCAAACGATGGTTCGAAATGCCGTAGCAGGATGCGTCAAATTTGCTAACAACTTCTACAGTCAACGACGTAGAGACCCTGGCACGGTCCATCTAGGGGCCAGCCTTACCGGGATCCAGCATAAGTTCTTCGGTCAGTTCCCTGCGGGTGAGGTGCACTCGTTTCGTGTGCCGGACCATCGACTTGATGACCCTTTGCATGTTCCGGCCGCGCCGCTGGCGCTCACGACAGATCGGCGTCGGGCAGCTGACGCGGTCGCCAAGACGGTGATGGATCATTTTGCGCGACGGTTTCGGGTGGAAAACGCCTACTATCCGGAGGCGCAAGGGAGGTGATGGAGATGGACGATCGAGATCCTTGGCGAATCTATGAGGAGCTCAGCTCAGATGACAAGGAGCGGGTCTATAAAGCCGTACGGGCTCGCCGAATGGCTCCGCGAGCCCAGTCGCATCGAATGAATGATACAGAGGTGAATGAATTAGCGGATCTGCTCGAAGTACTTGAGTAGGAACGCAAGCGGCGTCGGCTTGGTCACGTTCTGGTCAAGTTTCTCCCCCAACAATAGGACACAGAAAAGCCCAGCGATCACTTGGCTCCTGGGTTCTCCGTCGTCCTGCAGAAGGGAAATGTGCGTCTCGTCCCGTTCTCTTCTGTCTGATCGGAACACGTAAGGAGGATTGATACTACGGATAATTTCCATTCCCCGCTTCGAAGGAACACGAGGTTTTGTTATGCGCAGAACAACCAGACTACGCATGAAAGGATCCTTGTTTGGGCCGCGCACAGCCCTTCTAAAGGGGTGATCCATACAGTCGCATAACAATCGCGTTATCCCACCCATAATAGGCCCGCGCGCGCCAAAGGCCCGGTTTCAGGCCGAGAACAGGAGTTATGCGACTGACCAGAACTCGATTGATCACGGTCGTCATCGCATTGAATCCCTTAAAATACCTAACACGCGCCAGACACGATGATCACCGGACGTTTTCGGTCCAAGGCATGCGCGCCAGTCATACATTAGCGCCGCGTCAATCCGCATACGATTGCAGCCGGGAGAAGGCCGCCCTGATGGCGCTCTTCATCGGTCGTGCCTCGCGCTTGACCGTCGCCAAGAGGTAACCGCCCTGAATACTGGCGAGCGCTTCCTCGGCCAGCGTCTCGGGATCAGCATCGTCGCACAGCCCGCCTGTGTCCTTGAGTGCTTGCAGCCCCCCGGCCAATGTGCCTTCCCAAAAAGCGAAGGCATTGGCAGCGAGTGTTTGGAGTCGATCATCTCGATCAGCGACCTCAGCGACGATCGTTCCCAACGGACACCCGCTAGAGAAGCCGCGCTCCTCCAACTGGCCAACCAGCGAGTTCAGCCAGCCTTCAATACCATCCCAGGTCGCGATGTCGAAACGATCCTGGTTGCTTAGCACAACGCCCAGCTGATGGTGAAGAACCGCCGCGACGAGGTCGGTCTTCGCCGAGAAGTAGTGGTAGAACTGGCTCTTGCCGACACCGGATGCCCTGAGGACATCATCAACGCTTGTTGCGGCAACGCCTCGCTTGACCATGAGGTCCGCGGCGGCGGTGACGATGCGAGCCTTCGTCTCCCGTCCACGGATCGTTGTCGGTTCGTTCTGTCCGGTTGACAATAAAGTGTCCATGCCAGCATTGTACCGTACGGATACGCCGGTCGACCGGCGTTGTGGCGTGTCTCGCGCTTCTCTTAGCTGCTCTGGAGGGTTGACCAGGACTGTACCTTTCGGTACAGTGACAGCATAAGCATTAATGCGAAAGGAGCAAGCATGGATCCGAAGGATCGCGTCGAGACGCTGATTAAGACCAAGGTGAGCTCGGTCCACAAGCGAGTGGCCGGCAACGATACCCCGGAAGGTGCTCGATACCAGGTCGAGCAGGAGGAGGTGGAGGTGATCATCGCGGAGTGGCCGGCGGCACCGAAGAAGGTCGCGCAGGGCCTCCTGGATCGCTACGGGATGCCGAACGAGGCAACCCCCTCGATGCTGATCTGGCACAACAACGGGCCGTGGAAGCGGACCGTGATTACCCGCGACGAGGCGCTGCACAAGTTCCCCACACCGCACACCGACTACATCACCCAAACGATCGACTACCGCGTGCCGATCGAGAAGTTCATCGAGATCGCGACGTTCGACGGCAGCTGCGTGCCGTACCGCACCACCGGCGAAGTCTCGGCGACGTGCGACAACGAGGCGGCGAACTTTCTTTCGATGAACCTGATGCACGACATCGTTCAGAGCAAGCGGACCGTCGAGGAGGCACGTAAGGAGTTCGCCGAGCAGACCGCAGCCTGGGCGATGAGTGGCCCCGCTCCGTACACCGAGCGGTTCCATTTCGAGGTCCCCGCAGCATCTGGGACGCCCGACCCCGACGAGTCGGAGATGGCGGGAGCGATGGCGCACCAGACCGTGGAGAAGGTGAAAGACACCCTGGGATCGGGCGAGGGCGAGTCGCCGACGGACCGTCCGTGAACCGGTCGCCGGCGTTGGGCGCGACTGGACTCGCCGATCGGCCGGTGCTTACGCTCGCGTTGGAGCCCACTCGCGGCCGGTCAAGCTGTAACGGAACGGAAGGCGGACGACACTCATGCCAGAGATAACCGGAGCACGACGAACCCCGGGGCGATGGCGCCCCGGGGTTCGTGGCGTCAACTGAGGCACTGCGTCGACTCAAGACGAACAAGACTGTCGCGAAAGGGCAACAGCCCTCCTCCGGGCCGGAAACCGGTCATAAAGGGAAAGCCTGATGCGACGATTCCTGCGCGAGAATGACCTGACGCTTGTGATGTTCGCGCTCTTCGCCTTGAGCCTGATCGGCCAAGGCGTCGCCGGATTCCACGTCTACAACGATGGTCAGGTGGAGCTCGGGAAACCCGACGTCGGCGGTGCGGAGTACCTGCGGACGGGCCATTTCGTGGAGGCGGTCTTCGAGAATTGGGAGAGCGAGTTTCTCCAGATGGGGATGTACGTCCTGCTGACGGTCTTCCTTTACCAGAAGGGATCGGCGGTGTCCCGTGATATCGACGAGCAGGACGAGGTCGACGCCGGCTCCAAGGGGCACGCGGATGTACCTTGGCCCGTCCGCCGGGGCGGATTCGCGCTTCGCCTCTACGAGTACTCGCTCACCCTCGCGCTGTTTCTTCTATTCCTGATTTCCTTCGTGGTGCACGCCGCCGCCGGCGCTCGGGACGCCAGCGCCGAGCACGCGGCACGTGGCGAGGAAGAAGTGTCGATCCTTTCCTACCTGAGCGGCTCGCGCTTTTGGTTCGAGTCGCTCCAGAACTGGCAGAGCGAGTTCATGTCGGTCGGCGTCCTGGTCGTACTGGCCATCTTCCTGCGGCAGCGTGGATCACCCGAGTCCAAGCCGATCGACCCGCCACACCATGAGGGTGGGGGTAGCGACGCAAGCTGGTGAGCGAGATGCCGTAGTCGATGCCCCGCGCCGGCCCCTAAAGGGAGTGTGATTCGCAGTTCAGTAGTTATGCGACTGAATGCAAGAGAGCCGTGATAGAAACGACGATTGTTGGAGGGAGAGCTCTGTCGAGATCGTGATGGCCGAGATGTACTTTGAGCTGCCGGCGGGCATCGAGACCAGCCTCCAGATCCACCACATCATCCTCTCCCGGGTGCCGGAAGGAACCACCGAGGAAGAGGAAATAGGTGCTTGAGCGGGCACGCTCCTTCGGACCGCCCACAACGCCCGAGGAGGGCGCCACACAGGTTGAGCCGATGCTGTCCTTCGAGGATATCGAGGATGTCTTCTCGACGCTCCTGTTCTCCGAGGGACAGGCGAACTGGTACGCGCTCGATCTCGAACCCGGCACGTACGCCATGATCTGCTTCATTCCGGACCCGAGCGGCACACCGCACGTGATGCTTGGCATGGTCGAGGTCTTCACGACCCGAGCGGCACACCGCACGTGATGCTTGGCATGGTCGAGGTCTTCACGATCGAGTAGCGGCCGTCGCAAACAGACGACGGCACCACTTGGAACGCACGGAAGGAGCGGGCATCCCCCGCTCCTTTTTCTGTTTGCTGCCATTGGGACGCCGCGACGTGAGGCTATGGTTCATGGTCGACTATGAGAGGTGCGTAATGCGCTTCCCAGCGCAGGACATCGCGCACATAGGTGTCGGTGCAGCTGAAACCATCGCAGCCCGTGCCGAAGTAGTGGGCGACCCCATCCCAGTGCGTGCCGTACGTCTCGATGGGCCATCCCAGCAAGCGGGTGCCAGCCAGGATATTGGTGGCCGGGTCATGCCGCTAGTGTTCGGGTACGCCCTGGGCCGCGAGTTGCTCCGGCATCACTTGCATCAGCCCACGCGCGCCGTTGGGCGACACGGCCAGGGGATCCCCTGGGACTCAACCCGGATCATGCCCGCGATAGGGAGGGGGGGATCTCGGTTTCCTCGGCGGCCAGAATCTCGGGCAGCCAGAAGAGGACCGGATCGTCGACCGGAGGACGCGTCGGCACGGCGGTGGGTGCGACGTACTGATTATCCCCTACCATGTCGCTCACATCATCCGCACAGTAACGGCCCGGCGATCATGCTGGGCCATATGCGCTGGCTTCGTTCGTTGTCGCCAATCCTGGGGCATTCGAGCTTGCTCGGTGCACCCCACTCACGACATGCTAGAGATATGTTTGCCAGCAGAGGTGGCCCTTGTTAGAGTTGCGCAACCACAAGGCGTGGCACTCTGTTGTCACCCGGATGGCGGCGAGGGACATCGTTGAACGAGGAGTACCGCGTTGAACGAGGAGTACCGCGATGATGATTCAGGGGAAACGCTTACTCGCCGTGATCGCCGTTGGGGCGACCCTGGCTATTGGCTCGGCCACACCTGTTCTCGCCGACCGCGGCGGGGTGCCGAATGAACAGAGCTGCGGGGGTGTCGGCAAGGTGAAGGGCGATGAAGGTGCCTTCTTCACCTGTGACGACGTCGGCCAGTCCAACGCCTCACCCAAATCCCGAGGGTTTGGCCCACCTACTCCGTAGGGTTCAACCACTCCCTCTCTCACGGGCCTGCGTTCGCCGTCGAAACGCTGGATCACTCGGGGGTGCGTATCCTCATCGATTCGGCTGATCGACGGCCGGCGTGGCATCGTACCGCAGCAGCGACCGGCCCCGACTGGCAAGGTCATCGGGGTCGAATTGGCCGGCAAGGTCCTCCGGCAAATCTTCCGGAATGGTGACCGAGGCCGGGTTGCCGTCACTGGTGTACAGCGTCATGGCGCCACTTTCGATCTGCTCTTTCCAAAGGCCCAACGTCGCCTCATCCGTATTGAAGCGCGCGATTCCCCACGGGTCCCAGGCTGCGCTATCCGGTGAGACACTCGGGCCGCCACCAACCAGCAGGATGGCGGCCATCTGGATGCGCTGCCCCTGCCAGTCAAAGCCATTGACCAGCATCTGGTATTGCCCCTCGGTGGCAGGAAGGGCCCCAAAGGGAAGCGTGAGCACGTTGGACTGGTTGGCCTTCCCGGACACATGCTCGTCAATCCAAAGCTTGGTGTCGCCGATCTGGGACATGAATCGTTCGTCGTCGGCTTCACTCAGATTCTGGTGGTACCAGGTGTGGTTCCCGATCTCGTACCCATGCTCGGCCAGCCAGGTCAATCGCTCCTCGCAGGTCACCACTTCCTCGTCATAGCGGAAGCAGTTGTTGGGCACGAACGCGAAATGCGCACCTCGACCAACATCCGGATGCTCGGTAAAGAACGCTTCCATCACGCCGACCGCGGTAGTGGGGTCCGGATAGCGTTCGCCCGTCGCGTCCTGCAGCAGCCGGAACTGCCCGGACGAGGCATCATCGAAGGTCAGGACCACCGGGTGCTTGCCGGCCGGCACCGCGATCTCGTTCCTCAGCACGTCGCCGATCCCGATGAGGAAAAAGTCATGATCGGAGAGCCACTGCAGATCTTCCCGAAATCCGTCCAGTGTACGTGTCCAGTCATCCAGATACTCGGGGTTGGTGGTGAAGGCGTGGTACATCAGCACTGGAATGTGACCAAGCTCGTTCGGCTTGTACTTTGCCAACTCCGCTGCCGAGAGCGGGGTCGGTTCCGGTACCGCCACGTGCTGGTTATCTCCGCCGCGGCGGGTCGCCGGGGCCTGGTCGACGCGCGTCGACGGCACTGGTAGGTTCGATTGCGCCGGATCGGGTGGTGTCGGTGGTACGTGCGGAGTCGCCAGTCGATCCGGTCCTGGGGCTGCGGCCAAGGGCTGCGACGAATGCGCCGCGATCGATGCCGCGTTGGGGGTCGGGCTAACGATCACACGGTGCAGGAGCACGGTCGTGACGATGACGATCAGGAGGAGGCCGGAGCCGATCCGGTCCAGTGAGTGTCGTAACCCATCGCCTCGCGGGCCGTGCTCGCCGTCTGATCTTTGCTCCATCTACCCCACCACGCCGCGCATTCCCGAGATCTGCCCTGCCCTCACGACCTAGCCACCATCCTGAAGAAGCACGCCACCGAACGCGCGTGTCCTGTTGAGCAGCTGAACGTATATATTCTCTACGATTGCCGTCCGTGTGACAACTCGTCAGATTTGAGACTTGGCGGCGCGCAGACCGCTATGACAGAGCCGGGGGCCACTCCCGATCGTGCGCCGGCTGACGGACGAGCGGGCTGGCGTGCAGGCCTCCCAATCACATTTCAATGATCTCTGTGCTGTGCTCGGCGTGCCGACGCCGGCCGAGATGGACCCCGCCGGCGAGTTCTTCATGTTCGAGCGCGGCGCCTCGAAGTCGATGGGCGGGGAAGGGTGGGCAGATGTCTGGTATCGTGGCCACATCGGTCTGACCGCTCGCATACAGGGCGCGGGCCAAGGCCAGCTTCTTCGGCCATCCCCGGTGCGCCCACGGGCACGGGCAGCAGCTAACCCTACCGGGGTGGGGTCGCGGATCAGACCGCATGCGACCTCCGCGGGTGCCCCGACGACCGGGTTGATTTCGGTATTTGAGTCGCGAATCACTGGTGCCGATGTTGCAGGGGTTCACATCGCATGCGGAGAGGAACGATTCCAGCACGGGAGATACCATGGCTGCACGAGTATCCAGACGCACAATGACCATTGCCGGCGGGGTATCGTTGCTGACCTTCGGGCGGTCTGGCGGTTCCTTCGCCCAAACACCGGCGGCCACACCTGGAGACCGGTCCAGTGATCTTGCCGTGCTGGAGGAACGGCTCGCCGCCACGAAGCCAGTCGACATCATCGCGATGCTACGTGGTTCGACAGTCGCATCGCCGCTATTTCCGGCGGAGGTCGGCCCACTTCAGATCGGTCCTTGGGAGGACGACACGGATATCGAAGGTGCCGAAGGCGCGTTTCAGGTGGTCGGCTCCGGCGAGTACTTCCTCATCGGTGCCTACGTTGTATACCCCGACGTGGCAACAGCCGTGGCGACACTGGAAGACCGCGCATCTAGCACGGACGGTTCAAGACTCTCGACGGTGGTTGGGTTGCCCAGCACGTCGCTCAATGGTGACTTCGGACCGGTGACCCTGGTGCAGGTCGGACCAGTCTTGATCTGGGGATTCGGGATGCCCTCCCGCAGTGAAGGCGCCGCCAGTTCCGGTGAAGCTGGGGATCTCACCCGCTATCAGCTGCGGGCAATGACATTCGCTGTGGCACTTCTCGATCATCTCAACGAGACGACCAAGTAGTTCGACAGTGACCACCATCAGCTTTCAAACGCGCGGCAAGGTCTGGACGTGGTGATCCAGCAAGCCCTGGAAGATGCGAACGATTGGCGCGATGGTGGCCAGCTGGCCAGCTGGCCGGCTCGCAGGGCGCGTCATCTTCCCGCTCTGTGATCCGGCGGGGCACGCCACGTCGGCGATGGGACGCGCGGCGGATGACCGCGCCCGGCCGAAATACAAGGCCCTGCCGGCCGATGACGGGTACGTCAAGACCCTGTTCAACGGCGGGGCGATCGTCCAGGCGCGGCAATCTGGGCACCCCGTCATCGTCGTCGAGGGACCGCTCGACGCGGCGGCCTGCGTCGCGGCCGGCCTGCCGCTCACGGTGGCGCTCTGCGGGAAGAGTTACCCTCACCCGGAACACTTCGCCGGCTTGGCGACGGTGATTCTCGCACTCGATGCCGACGACGCGGGGCAAGCCGGCCAGCGTCGCTTGTGGCTCGACCTGGTGGCGCGCGGCATCGACGTGCTGGTGTTGCCGGCATCGGCCCTCGCCGACGCGAACGACTTGGCCGAATACTGGCAGCGGCACCAGACCGTACCAGGGCAGCTCGTGGCTCGCGCTATCGGCCCGCGTAGGCGGTGCTTACCTGGACACCCCATGGACGTCCAGCGATTGATGCCCTCGCGCACGCGGGATATCTGAATATTTCCGAACAAGCCACCCCGTCAGGCGACGCGGATGCCGCTACCCTTGCGGAGCTGCACCAGCGCACGGCCGTCTATGCACGCTACGCGGCGCTGACCCCCGATGGCCTGCCGGCCAGCCTCAAAGCCGAGGCCGAGGTGGTCGCCGGCGAGATAGCCAGCGATCTCGATGTGCTGCGGCAGTTCTGGGCAGACTTGCACCGGAGCGGTCATATGCTCACGGCTGAGGATCGCAGTACCGCTCTCGATAATTGGTTTTGGGTACATGACGACAGATGGCTCTAGAATGGCCCAGAACGAACGTAATGTCCCCACTCGACGAAAGGGGGGAGGCCTTGAATAATATTTCGTCCCGCTGAGAGGCATACAGCCCTATTAGTGGCGATATGCAACGATGGGAGGCCCCATCGGACACCGATCGTCTAGAACTACGCCAGCGCACGGGCAATGTCATCACGGAAGCGCTCGACCTCCCGAATCGCAGCTTCCGACACCGATGCCCCAGCCCACGCCAGCTCTGGCTGAAGATGCCGCATTGCCTCTATGAGCCGGGTGATGATCTCCAGGGCGGCCTGAGGGTCGATGGTCGATCCGAATCTGGGAAGGGTGGTTATCAGGTCAGCATCAGCACCAGGATGCAGCCAGTGTGTGCCGCCAGCGTCTCGACGGTCAGGGGCGTGGAGAACGCGCCAGATTCGGGCTACAGCCCCCGCCATGAGATCGCATTGCGTGACAGCCCGATGTGTGGTGCCTCGTGCTACGTATTTCAGGGCGATCGGTGTCATCGCCCAAAAGAACTCCGCATGATGCTGGAGGTCCGCGCGCCGGTCGGCATCACTTAGATCGGCTGCGGCGACCTCGGCGATCGATACCCGTGCGAAGAGAAGTCGAGTGTCGGCATCGCGCCGGGCTAGACTCAGGCGATGGACGGCGAGATCGAGGAACACTGGGCCAGTGAACAGCACGCCCTGATAATCACCCCGCTCGCTTACTGCACCAGGCAAGATCATGATCGGCTTGCCCAGATGGTCATAAAATACCGATCGTTGCTCAAGCCAGGCCGGTGCTTCAGCGTCTTTCACGACGATGTGCAGATCGAGATCACTCCAAGCATCGGCGGTACCGCGGCCGGATGAACCGCTGAGCCAGGCGGCCACCACCCGACCATCGAACTCTAGACGATCCTCGATACGTGCCAGCACCTCATCACGGCGCTTCCCGATGGTGCTACCTAGGGATTCCATGACAGTTTCCTGTCTCCAGTCTGGTTACTTGCCGAGTAGCCAGGCCCAGAACCCCTGGCGAGTGGGCGGATCGGTTGACGATGCCGGCGGCGGTGTGATGGACGTGCCGGCGGAGAGGACGGCGGTAGCGTGATCGATTGCGAGGGCCTGCTGCCCGATCACGTCATGCAGCCGCGACACCTCGCGATTCCGCAACTCCAGCTCACGCTGCAACGTCTCAATCAGCGTGTCACGCGGGTCGGGGCCGTACACCACCATTGACCCGTGGTCGATCGTTGCGTCCGTCTGGGGCGATCCTAGCGCCTGCTGGGCGGTGCCTGCGGGTGCTAGTTCGGGCATGACGGCAAGCCACCGGAATCCCTGGGGCGTTTGTTGCCGGCGCGCTTCCAGCTCGCCCCGCTTCATCCGGCGCCGGATGGTATCGACTGACACCCCATAGGCGTCGGCAACCTCTGCGAGCGTGCCCCACCGCTGCACCCCGTTGCTCATATCTGCACTCCTGCATTGCGGACGTAGTGCCCAAGCTAAGCGCCTACCTGGCAATCGCCTATGCAGAAAAACGAATCTTACACTAAGGATCATTAGAATAGGGTATAATAGAGACTGAGAGAAGCTATTGAGGGCAACCCCTCGCCCAGGCGAAAGCACAAGCACCATGCAGACGGCAGAGCACAACCCCACAGCGGCATTGACACCGGCTCTGGAGAGCGTCGCCGCCGAGCTAATGACGGCCGACGATAACTGGGCGGGGCTGATCGGTGCCTGGCTTGCCGAGGTGCACCAGCGAACGGGGAGCAGGCGAACCCCCGTTGAGTACGGCCGCTATGTTGCGCACTTCGCAGACCGCTTGCATGAGCTGGGGCGATCGCTCGCAGCGGCGACCCCGGCCGATGCCCACACCTTCGCCTATGCCCCGCTGCCTGACCGTCGTCGCGGTGGGCAGCTGGGGAAAGCCCCCGGCTCGTCGTCGGTCAGCGTGCGACTGGCGGCGATTCGTTCGCTCTACGATTTCGCGCGACGTGTGGGAGTGATCGAGCACAACCCGGCCAACAACGTGCGGCGCCCGCAACTGCCCACCGCGACGCCAAAGGGACTCACGCCGGCCCAGACTCGCGAACTGCTGGCAGCACCCCCTGAAACACTGACCGGGCAGCGTGACCGGGCAATCATCCTCACCGCAGTCTTAACCGGCTTACGACGCGAGGAACTCATAGAGCTGACGGCCGGCGCGCTCTCGCTCGACGACGCGACCCCCATGTATACGGCTCGCACAAAGGGCGGAAAGCTCCGCTACCGCGAGCTACCTCGCCCGGCCTGGGAGGCCATCACGATCTATCTCGCAGCCGATAGGCGACCACTCGAGAGCCTCGACGGCGACGCCCGGATCTTCCCGATCAGCTCGCAGACCCTTTATGAGAATCTCCGGCGCTACGGGGCAGCGATCGGCATCGAGAGCCTCACCATCCATACCCTGAGACACACCGCGGCAAAGCTGAGGCGACGCGCTGGGGCATCCCTGGAAGAGGTACAGGCCGTACTGGGGCACGCCAACATCGCGACGACCGCTCGCTATCTTGCCCAGCTCGAGGGCACGAAAGATACCGGCTGGGCCGCCGCAGCCCGGCTGCTCGAGCGCGAGCACCCTCATGGATGACCAGCAACCCCATGGATCAAACGATGAGGCCATTACGCGACAGTGCGAGGCGACCTCGAAACGCTCGGGCGAGCGCTGCCGAAAACATGCCATGCGAGGGCGCAACGTCTGCCTGGCGCATGGGGGCAAGACCCCCCGCGGGGCAGCATCGCCGCATTTCAAGACCGGCCGATATAGCCGCTCGCTGCCTGGGCGTCTAGTCGCCGCATACGAGGAAGCACTCAGCGACCCGCGGCTCCTCTCGCTACGCGATGAGCTTGCCCTTACCGATGCGATGCTCATGGAAACGCTCTCGCAGTTCGACGACGACACGCCGGCCACAAAAAAGCGGCGCATCGTTCGCGATGCCTGCAAACTTATCGAGCAACGTCGTCGCCTGGTGGACTCAGAGGTGAAACACATCGTGCTCGCCCGCGAGATCATCACGACAGAGGAAGCCATGAGCCTCATGCGTGCCATGGTTTCCATCGTCACGCGTTACATACCTGACCCGAAAGACCGGGCGGCAATAGTTGAGGAAGTACATGCCCTAATGAATAACGGCCCTGAGACGCCCATAGGAGCGCATAGCCATGTCTGATACCCCATTCTGGAAACAGAACGTCACGGAGGGCGACACAGTGCCTCAAGCACCGGCCGACGCTATCCCAACGGTACCGGGGGGAACCTCTGCCATTGACCCGAAAACCGGGGAATGGCGACCTATCAAGCGCGGCGATCCATTCACGATGTCGGGGCATGAGTTTCGCATGGTTCATATTCCGTTTGACCCGGAAACACAACAGCCCGGCGACGACGACATGCTCACAGAGGCAACCCGGTTCTATGAAGACATGGAATACATGCGCTCGATAGTGAAAGACGATGCTGTCGAGCAACTGGTAAAGAGCATCCATGATTCCGGCACGGCTAAAGAAATGGTGGAGATAGTAGCAGAGGTAGCCGCTGGCTCGCTGTCGCTAAACGTTTCGGATGAGGACGGTAGCGACGGCCTTACCTCGAAACAGCTTGAGGCACTCGCAACTGAGGGCGAGCGGCTATTCAACCAACAACTACCGGACGTTATCGGCTCAATAGCAGAAAATCCCGGCTTTCGCTCCGACGGCAGCAATTTTTGGCAGGTATTCGCTCGCGAGATCATCGCGACCGCAACCCTGAATGCTCGCAACAACACGACCGAAACCCTGGGCGGCCCTGAGGCCGTCGAGGCAATGGGCGGCGGCGTTTTCGAGGTAGAGGTATTCGAGGCATATCGTACTGGTCCATTCATCACCGGCGCGATGCTCTCGCTTACGCGCATCTGGACACAAACACTCGCTGAAGTAGTCGGTACGACCATGACTACGCTCTCTGAGAGCGAGGGCAAGGCTATTGCCGAAACTTTGCTCAAAGCGGCGCGAAAGTCGCTGGACATGGGAGAAACGCCGGCCCTGCAAAAGCCCCCAACAGCAACGCCGGCGTTCAAAACTGACGGCTACGGGCGAGCGAAAAACGACATTGTCTCGATAGGGGCACGCCGGGCGCTCGCCTCTGCCGCCTCACGCTCGCGCTGGCCTCTGCCGCCTCACGCTCGCGCTGGCCTCTCGATGTCGATGGATTCCCGGCATTCACGCATGAGAACGGCAGCGGCAAGGCCCTCTACTCGCCCTCTCGCTTGCATTTTCCGACAGCGAGCGACGCCATGCGGGCTGTCGAAGGGTACGGCCCGTCTCACGTAGCGATGCTGAAATTCATCAAGACGAAATACATGGCAAACAGCGAGGCAGGCACGACCGGCCCCTATGGTGGCTTTTATCTGAGCATCGAGGAATTTCTCGACACTGTTGGCAGAGCAAAGCATGCAAAAGGCGGCTATCGTCCAGAAGACCGACGCGAGGTTGTCGAGCTGATAGAGGCTCTGGCGCATATCGACGTGACCGGCAGCATTGAAGGCTACGAGAAACAGCCGGGCAAGCGGGGCAGGAAATCGACGCTTACCATTTGCAGCCCGCTCATCGTCGTTTCCCAGACAGTCACACAGCCCGGCATCATGCCGGAGAGTGAAGAGCGACCTATCGCCTGGTATCTGCGACCGGGCGACTGGGCAGCCGAGCTAGACCGATTCGGCCCACAGTTCGCGGTAGCGACGCGAGCGCTCTTGCAGCTCAATCCTCAAAACGAGATGCATGCTTTCAAGCTGGGCTGCATGCTCGAAGAGGAATACCGGATACGGGCGAATCAACGCTCATGGAAGCAACCCTATCGCGTCTGCAAGTTGCTCGAGGGCGCGGAAATCGAGGTAGATCGCAAGCATGCGGGGCGATTCCGCGAGCGTATCGAAGCAGCGTTCGACGTGCTCAGCAACCCCGTAACCATGAACGGTACCTCCCTTATCGAGAGCTGGGAATATACCAGCGTCGTCGAGGCAAAGGGGCGCGGCTGGTTTGATCGCTGGCTCGTTGCCGGCATTGTCATTACACCCCCGGCCGGCCTGATTACTCCCTATCAAGCTATCGGGAGAAACCGGCGAAAGCCCCAAAAGCTCGCCGGATAAAGCAGTACAAAAGCGCATTCTCGCTAATGATTTCGGTAAACCCCATGCGGGCGCGAGAGAGGTAATCAGATGGGCGGCTATTTCTCGACACGATGGGGTAGCGAGCACACCCGGCAAGATACCGGCTCGCTCCTCTTCCTAGACGCAACAAGGCTGAGAAAGATGGGAGCACTCGACCCGGCAGCAATCGCCTGGCACGAATGGACGAACGGCCGCGGCGATATCATCGGGGGAATACAGACCTACACGCACGCAACCGGCGATGCCCTCACCCTGAGGGGACGCCCTGTAATTACGGGGGCGAGCGGCTCTGGCTTACCTGCCCTGGCTGCGACACCCGGCGACGTGTGCTCTACTGCAACGTCGGGCGCTTTCGCTGCCGGCAGTGTCACGACCTGGCTTATACCTCGACACGCGAGGATACACACGACCGCTCAATACGGCGCACAAAGAGGCTTCAAAAGCTACTAGGCGCGTCAAGCGTTGACCTCTTCCATATCCCAGAAAAACCGCGGGGAACGCATTGGGATACCTACGAGCACGCAGTTGCTCAACTCATCTCAGAGCATGACATCCAGCTCGCCAGTCTGCGCGCATTTATTTACAAGCGCGAAAGCCTCATCGCTCACCTGAATGAGAGCGCCGCAAAAAAACCAGACATAACGTCGCAGAAAAAACAGTCCTCCTAAACGCTACGGGCGGCGGTAGCGATCGAACCGCCGTTGCCCCTGATCAAGAACATCATTCCAGTTAGGGATAAGCGGCTGAGTGCCCAGTTCCTCAATCGCAAACCGCACGATACTTTCGATCGACACCCGTCCTGTCGGGACATGTCTCTTGTGCAGCACACCCGCCAAGATGGGAGTATCTGCCGTGAGTAATGCCACTCCGATATGTAGATGCGGATAGCGTTTTTCCTGACTATTCTGGGTTTCCGGCGTCCAGTTGAACGCCAGCAACTCAGCCTCATCTTCCAGCTCAAATGGATCGCCGCTATTGAGCACGATGGCATATTCCGAGCCTACGATATAGACCCGTTCATGCGAAGTGATGAGCGTACCGTGCTCAATACAGTGCATGGTGGTGTTGAACAGCTCGAGATACCGCCGGACCGCCTGTGCCGGGGTATTCCGACGGGGCACGGCTTAGTCTTTGACGAGGGGCAACAAAAATGAAACCCGAATCACGCGGGAATCCTCGGCGTCGAGCATGCCCGCGCGGTACTGCCGACGGAACTCATCACCGGATATGTTGAGGTACTTGCGGGCCTGGCGGTCTAGCAATACCGATCCTTCACGCCGTGAGATGTGCTTGATATTGGACGGTGTCATCCGTGCAGTCCGGTGCGTCTCACGTCTGGGAGCAAGCTGCTGTGCCATGATCGGCCCTCCTGTCACTGAGCATCATACAGGCAATCGACTCGATCCCCACCCCTGTCGGGTGCTAACCCCACCCCTGTCGGGTGCTAACCCCACCCCTGTCGGGTGCTAACTGCCTCGAAAACCCTCGGGGCTCTAAGGGTTGCATTTCTCTATAAGTACTATCAGTACTACTGCGCAAAACGGCACGCTTGAGCGACCGTTTGCGGCCCGTTATGGTGAATCCCAGAGGCGGCGATTGTCCCTCTATCCTCGCCGTCTGGGAGACCTTGCACATGGCAGCTGAGCACGTTTGGGAAACGCCAGAGGACATATTCGACGACGACCCGAAACGGGTGGCAAAGCTCGAGGCACTTGCCTCGCAGCTGCGAGGCGCAAACGCGCGCCCCTGGCCTGAGACGCTCGACGCCCTGGGCGCATTTCTGAAAGATGAGCGCGACGCGGCCGCGGCAACCCAGCCCCTTATGCCGGCCGCGTCGCTTTTACCTGCGGTATTCGACGACATCCAGAGCCGCTATGAACACCGGCGGGAAACGGGCGAGGATGCGATGGGGCACAGCACCGGCTTCCCTCGACTCGATGGCATCCTGGGCGGCCTCGACCGGTGCGCCCGTGCTGTATGTCTCGTTCGAGAACACCCCTGATGATTTGATCCTGAAGCAGATTGCCCGGCTCGCGGGCAAGAGCGCAAACGAGATTCGCCGTGGCCGGGTTGACCCAGCTGATTTGAAGGGCGCATACCAGACGTTCGCGGGGGCTGGTGGACGACATCTGTATTACGTCGAGGGCACGTCAAGCACGACGGTCGAGACGATTCGGACGGCGCTTGTGCAGTTCCAGCGGCACTATCTCGACACGTATCCGCTCGTGGTCGTGGATTTCCTGCAACGGCTGGCGACTACCACTGATGTGATCGGGCGCGGCGCCGGTCTCGATGACATGCGCGGGCGAGTTGGCCTGATCTCGCAGCAATTGCGCGGTCTGGCGAATGAGAGCGGCGCCCATATCTGGGCCATCAGCTCGACCAACCGGGCAGCGTACAACACCGATAAGGCAACACCTGGGTTGGCCTCTGGCCGTGAGTCCGGCGATATCGAGTTCGCGGCCGATCACGTCATCACGCTTGCACCGGGCAAGGGTGAATCGATCTCGATGACAACCGATCCGTACGCGTTCAACGTCGTGAAGAACAGGCATGGTGAAATAGGGATAGTCAACATATCCCGTGAACGCTACACCATGCGCATGGTCGAAACGGAAGCCCGCGTTTCGTCGTTGCGAAACGACGTGCAGGCAGGCTGGAAATCCATTGCGGACTGATAGGAGTGGGTATGCAAGCAAGGGGATATGTCACTCATCTTTCGGACGGCTGGCGTTTGACTGTCTCCGCCTTCGATGGCGACACCATTGCCTGGCTCACGAATGACGGTGTCGACACTGGGTTTTACGAGACTGTAATGCTTGGGAATCTGCTCATCGACCTCGACCGGCTGGGATACGTGCCGACGGTCTATCACGAGGGCGGCGAGATGCCTCCACTCGTCATCTTCCATGCTGCGCAACTCGATGCGCCGCGCTATGTTTGGACGCCCGCACGAGGACATATTCGGATCGTCGGGGATGGCGACCATGCGTGAGCATCGCGCGAAGAGCGGTCGTCTGATCTACTACGCGACCCGGCACGAACTGGAGACGTTGCCCGGCTATCGGGGCACTGACCAGAAGGGACGAGCGTGCTGTCCGATCCATGCCGGTGACAACCCGACCGCGCTCTCGATTGACTGGCGTACGGGCTGGGCGTCGTGCTGGAGTTGCGGAGACGCCTGGTCAATCCGTGTTGAGGACCCCTCGGAAGCAAACTTACAGCACCACCTCTACGGCAACGCCTCTAGAAGCGTCAGAAATGACCATCTGCGCGATTCTGTGATCAAAAATGATAGTCAGTCTATGAACTCCATACCGGGTGCCCTGTTGGACAGTTTGGCGCGTGCCATTATGACAGCTGCGGAGCGCCTGATGGCTTCCCCTGGCGCGACATATCTGGAACAACGCGGTATTCCCCTTGAGATCGCCCAGCGGTTGCGTCTGGGGTGGAGTATGACTGGCCCGCTTGCCGGACGTGTCATCTTTCCTCTTTGCAATCCTTATGGCACGCCCACATCAGCAATCGGGCGGGCCATCACCGATCAGGTCCGCCCAAAATACAAGGCGCTGGGCAAGGATGACGGCTACGTCAAGACCCTGTTCAACGGTGGGGCAATCGTCCAGGCACGTCATACCGGCCATCCGCTGGTGATCGTTGAGGGACCGATGGACGCGGCGGCCTGCGTGGCGGCGGGCGTCCCGCTCGTGGTTGCGCTGTGCGGCGCTGCCTATGCGTACCCCGACCACTTCAGCGGGCTTCAGACGGTGATCCTGGCACTCGATGCCGATGAGACCGGGCAGGATGCCCGAAGGACGTTATGGCTCGAGCTGGTGGCGCGTGGCGTTGAGGTCCTTCCCTTGCCAACTGCTGCGCTCGATGAATGCAAGGACTTGGGCGAGTACTGGCAGCGTCATCGCGCGTTGCCCGTGCAGATTGCCGCTCGAGTGATGGGACCTCACCTGCGAAACGTCCCAAAAGAGAACGGAGCGGCTCTGCATGAACCGATCCAGAAACAAGCAGGAACCCCCATAGCGATAGCAAACGCCCATGGTGTCGATCATCCTATGGAAACCGCGACACCCTATGGTGGCTGCGTCATCGTGCCACGATGTGAGACGTTTGTAGCGCTTCAGCAACAGGCAACAGAGGCGCTACAGTCTCTCTCGATCAGCCTGGATGATCTCGATTCTGAGCTGAAAGCTGATGCCGAATGGACTGCGCTGGAGCTGAGCAACATCCATGAGTTAGGCGCGTTCGTGAAAGATCTCCTGAGCAATGAACACACCTTGTCGCCAGAGGACTGCTGCGCTGCCTGGTATGCGGTCTCGTGTGCGCGGTAAGGCGTGTTTATCCATTCTTCCTTAGGTATAGGTGAGGTGAACCCGGACGAGTCTGTGATCTGATGGACTTGTGCATACGCGCAAGTCCTATTGCTGGATCGTTTAATCTCTATTCTCCGTTTGATCCTGCCACCATTGTTCCAGTAACTCATCGACGAGCTCACTGAACTCCTTGCGCTTGGTATCGAGTCCCCTGCTTTCATCGTAGAGCGCGTCCGAGACCTTGCGGTAGAGGTCCTTGCGGACATAAGCCGTCACTTGGCGATAACTGGGATCGCTCTTCTTGCCGGTTGCCGGTCGGCCCATGCGGCGGGGTGTTTCACTCCCCTGTTCCGGGAGGCTCGGTGTCTCGACGGCTACGGGTAGAGGGGTTGTTTCTTTTTCGACGGTGGGAGGAATGGTCAGTACCTTCGTCTCTTCCTCGACCATCGGCTTTTCCTCGTTCAGGAAGATGCTCGAAAACTTGCTCGGTTTAGTGGCCATGGAGTACCTCCTCCCCTATTTTGCGGTAGTCGCCCCAGCCTTCCTTGGCTCTGGGGTCAGGGACGGCACTCACCGGAACGCCGGCGAGCGCGGCCTTCTGAAAAGCGGCGAGCCGGCGAATCTGACTCTCGAAGACGGGCAGGCCGGCGCCCGTGAGCATGGCGCGTGCCTCTTCCCCGTCACGACTCGGTTTCGGCGGGACCATCGTGATCAGGATGCGGAAGCGATCGGAGCCCAGGGTTTTGAGCGCCTTGACGGTCTGCCGGAGCGCGTCCAGGGAGAGCGCGTCCGGAGTCGTCGGGATGATCAGCAAATCGGCGCCTTCGGCCAGGGCCTTGAGGTCCTCTTCTTCCGGTCGTGCCTCCGTATCGATCACGATGTGCTCGAACTGACGGGAGTACTTGGCTGCTTGCCGCTCATCGACGACGGTAAATGGCAGCGATCCCCGCTTCGACCAGTTGGTGGCGCTGCGGTTCGGATCCCCGTCCACCAGGAGTGTCGGCTGTAGTTCCTGCAGGAATGTGGCGAGATGCACGGCACTCGTTGTCTTCCCGACCCCACCCTTAAATGCTGCGACGGTTATGATCATTCCATCTCCTTAGTATGTACGTACAGTACACCAAAGTAACGCGGCAACGCAAAAACGCGCGTTGCTGAAAGTCCGGCACGCTGAGGGTGCAGAAGTCTAAATATTCGAATTTCTGAACGTCTGGAAGTCTGCGTAGTCGTATTGCTGGATAGTTGAAAGTCCATAATTCTGGGTACGCGAAAGTCTGTGATATGTCTCTTATAGTGAGAATTGCTTAGCTGAGTACTCGAAAATGCGCATACGCGAAAGTCCATATATGTTTATCACGAGTCCTACGAATATTATTGACATAATACAATACTCTTGCTACTTTAGTAGGCATTCATCAAACTAATTGCACACTTATGTCTTCACATCGAGAGTCGGGGGACCGAGAACAACACCAAGAATCCTGGGATGACCGGTATACGTTTCCGAAGCAGGAAGGATGCGCGATGCGAACCGCACGCCGCGTGATGGAGGGGATTGGCTACTCTCCCGAATTAATCGGTGAGGCCTTTACGTTCATGAGAACCGGATCGACAAAGGAAGAGTTCGACCTGCTCCACGAGGAACTTACCCCGCAAAGGTTGGCAGAACTGAAAGGGCGGATCGACGAACGCCGTCAGCGAGCCGCCACACTGAGGCATCCGCGCCGACTTGCACCGCTGGCCGTTGAGCAAGAGCTCGCTGACCAGATCAAAGAGATGTGGTTTTGTGTCGAACAGTATGACCGCCGCCAGGCCGAACGTCAGTCTGAGACAGGGCAACGGCGGAGGATGGGATCCGGCCGCAACGCGGTTGCGCCGCTCAACCGGAGCAATGATGAGAGGCAATCTTGCGCTGGTGAGTCCCTTCAGCCAACGGAAGCGAATCCAGATCGCAAGGTCGAATAGCCCGCGCAATGAAGCAATTGGCAACGCGCGTACGCGTAAGTCTAAAACTACTCGGGAAAGAACCGGGTCAGAAAGTCCGCTGATGAGAGGATCAGGACACCTTGGTAGGAGCCGAGCTTGAGCAGGTGAGGGTCGCCGGTCACCAGACAGTCGGCGCTGCCGTAGTCGGCACAGGCCAG
>JAABUN010003791.1_pt1 | contig 22379 bp, 17 predicted proteins | sample 5559311 | NCBI WGS metagenome assembly JAABUN01 (sample SAMN10711877, study PRJNA513370) | rock metagenome | isolation source: Antarctica rocks | place: Antarctica: Victoria Land, Siegfried Peak sud
GCTACCGGCTGATCCCGGCGCCGGGCGAGGTCGGGTCGGCGCTGTGGGACCTGGCGTTCGGCGGCGTCAACGACGATGCGTTCAGCGCCATGCTGCTGACGCACCTGGTCGCCTCGGCGTCGCGCGTCTATGGCGCGTTCCTGCTGGCCGCGGCGGTGGCGCTGCCGCTCGGCATGGCCATCGGCCGGGTCTGGCTGGCCCGCGCGCTGTTCGATCCGGCGCTTCAGGTGCTGCGCCCGGTGCCCGTCACCGCCTGGCTGCCGCTGTCCATGATCGTGTTCGGCCTGGGGCCGCGCTCGGCGTTCTTCCTGGTGGCGCTGGGGGCGTTCTACCCGATCCTCATCAACACGGTGTTCGGCGTCCGCAGCGTGGAGCCGCGGCTGTTCGAGGCGGCGGCGATGCTGGGCACGACGCCCGCGGCGATGTTCTCGCGCGTGGTGCTGCCGGCGGCCATGCCGGGCATCTTCACCGGGCTACGGCTGGGGCTGGGGCTGTCCTGGGTCGTCATCGTCGTGGGCGAGATGACGGGCGTGGAGACAGGGCTTGGTGCCATGATAATGGACGCCCGGCAGTTGTCGCGGACCGAGATCGTGATCGCCGGCATGATAACCATCGGCGCCGTCGGCTACCTGTCAGACCAGGCGGTGCTGCGGCTGGGCCGGCGCGTGCTGCGCTGGAGTCCGCAGCACGCATGAAGCCGGGTCCGTCCTGCTCCCTTTCCCTTCGGGAGAGGGTTGGGGTGAGGGAGGCAGCGAGCGCGAGGTCGGCCCTGGACGGAGCGATGCCGGTTCCTGAACGGGCAGGGTTTGGTCCTGGCGGCTTCCCTCACCCCAACCCTCTCCCGGAGGGAGAGGGAGTTAGGACGGCTCTTGCGGGGGTGTGGCGCCCGGCGCCCGGCAATGACGGTGGGAAGCGGTCGGCGTGATGCCGATCCCGGACGCGATCAGCATCCGATCCGTCACCAAGCGCTTCGCCGGGCCGGCAGGGGACGTGGTGGCGCTGCAGGACGCGCAGCTCAGCGTGGCGACGGGGGAGTTCGTCTGCCTGATCGGCGCCTCCGGCTGCGGCAAAAGTACGCTGCTGCGGATCATCGCGGGCTTCGAGACCGCGAGCGAGGGAGAGGTAGAGGTGCGCGGCAAGCTGGTGGAGGGGCCGGGGCCGGAGCGGGGCATGGTGTTCCAGGACTACGGCCTGTTCCCGTGGCTGTCGGTGCGGCGCAACATCGGCTTCGGCCCGGAGAGCCGCGGCAAGGGCCGGCAGGAGGTCGCGGCCATCACCCAGCGCTTCCTGGACATGATCGGCCTGGCCGCCTTCGCCGACGCCTACCCGCACCAGCTCTCCGGCGGCATGAAGCAGCGCGTGGCCATCGCTCGCGTGCTGGCCAACGACGCCCGCGTGGTGCTGATGGACGAGCCGTTCGGCGCGCTGGACGCCATGACGCGGGAGCGGCTGCAGGACGAGCTGCTGGCGCTGTGGGCCAGCACCGGCCTGACCGTCGTGTTCGTGACCCACGCCATCGAGGAGGCGATCTTCCTGGCCGACCGCGTCGTCGTCATGTCGCCCGGCCCCGGCCGCATCGTGCGCGACGTGCGGATCGGGCTGCCGCGCCCGCGCGACGTGTCGTCGCCGGAGTTCAACGCGCTGCGGCGGGAGCTGTCGGCGCTGCTGCATTCCAATCACTCAAGGGTGGAACCATGACCGACGATTGGGGCGCCCTGTCCCGCGCGGCGCGCGACGCCGCCTACAACAACACCGCCGCCTGCCCCGGCGGACCCGCCTATGTCGAGGCGCTGCGGGCCGCCTCGCTCGCCTTCCGCGCGCAGCGTCCCGCGCACCTGGACCTGCCCTACGGCGCCACGCAGCGCGAGGCGTGGGACCTGTTCCCGGGGGCGCCGGGATCGGACTGCCTGGTGTTCATCCACGGCGGCTACTGGCAGCGCAACGACCGCGAGGGCGCGGCGGCGGCCGTGGCCGGGGCGGTGGCGTCCGGCTGGTCGGCGGCGCTGCCGGGCTACACGCTGGCGCCGGATGCGACGCTGACGGGGATCGTGGCGCAGATGGGCGCGGCGCTGGACTGGCTGGCGCGGCACGGCCCGGCGCACGGCATCACCGGGCGCATCGTCGTCAGCGGCTGGTCGGCAGGCGGGTACCTGGCGGCGATGATGCTCGGCCATCCCGCCGTGGCGGCGGCGCTGACGATCTCCGGCGTGTTCGAGCTGGGGCCGATCCGCGACACCTACCTGAACGACAAGCTGCGCCTGACGGATGCGGAGGTCGAGGCGCTGTCCCCGCTGCGCCTGCCATTGCCGGACAAGCCGATGGCGCTCGCCTACGGGTCGGCGGAGTTGCCGGCCTTGGTGGGGGACAGCCGCCGCCTGCACGCGCGCCGCGCGTCGCAGCACCGGGCGGGCGCGCTGCTGCCGGTGCCCCATGCCGACCACTTCACGGTGATTGACGCCCTGCGGACGCCGAACGGCCCCTTGCTGCGCCTGGCCCGCAGCCTGCTGGAGACATAGCGATGGACATTCCGTCCGGCGTCCAGGCCGGCATGGACGCGCGCCCCGCCCGGTATGGGGCGCTGAGGGCCGCGGGCATCCAGGTTGCCGCCGCCCTGCCAGCCCCGCCCTTGGACGGGCGCCCGTGGACCCGGCGGCCATCCCGCACTACGAAACCGTGCCCGGCGGCTGGTATGCGACGGCGCTGCTGCGCCGCGGCAGCAAGCTGCGGCTGATCGGCCGCGGCATGGCCGCCGCGCCGCCCTTGCCGGCGTACGGCCTTCCCGCACTGGATGCGGTCCTTCGGGGCATCTGGCCTGGATCAGGATGCTCGGTGCCCGCACAGCCAGGCGGCAGCACATGCCAGGGTGGCAAGGGCTGGCGCCCTGGCTGCCTCGCCGCACCACCGCGACGCACGCCTACAAAGCCGCCTCCACCACGCGCTTGGCCTCGGCGAGCACGGCCAGCAGGCGGTTCTCGCCGCGCATCAGCTCCACCCCCGCCACCCGCCGCATGTGGTCGTCGGGATAGCCCGGCAGCTCGGCTGCGACCGCAATCGTGGGGAGGGGAGGCACGGTGTAGGCGGGATCGTGCCGGAAGCGCGGCTCGCGCGTGGTGTTGACCGGCACCAGGATGCGCGACAGCCGCAGCAGCGCCTCGTTGCGCCGTGCGGGATCGGCGCCCGCGAGCGCCGGGAGGCTCGCCTTCAGCGCCTCCACTGCGGCCGTGCAGGCCGAGAGGTCGGCCAGGCCGCCCGATGCCGACTGGTAGCGCGCGATGGTGGCCAGGAACTCGTCGCAGGTGGCCGTCCAGTCGTAGGGCAGGGTCTCCGCGTTGGCGATGCGCAGCGCCGCCAGCAGGTAGATGCGCATGTCCGTCAGCAGGATGCCGCGGTCGGCGACCTCCAGCGTGTCGTTCTCGGTGTGCCAGGCGATGTTCGCGCCGCAGCCGGACACGTCGTAGTAGCCCTTCTCGTGCCGCAGCGCCTCCGGCATGGTGGAGCTGAGCATGAACAGGCTGGGCAGCCCGATGTTGTTGAAGCTGTAGTCGCCGGCCTGCGGCGGGCGCATCGTGCGTACGTCCGCATCGGGCACCACGTCGCGGATCGCCCCCGCGGCGATCCCCGCGCTCTCGGTGAAGGCGCGCGTCTCGTGGTAGCTGGTGGCCCAGCGGCAGCCGGGGCTGTCGCAGTTGATCTGGACGACGCAGTTCTGGTCGAGGTCGAGCGCGAAGCGGTCGGCGAACCAGGTTGACCCGGCGTAGCGCCCCGTGGAGTGCCCCGGCCACCAAGCCAGCCGCACCGAGCGGCGCAGCCCCGCGCGGCCCTGCCACAGCACGCGCGCCAGCTCCAGCAGCGTGGCGTCCCCGGTCGCGTTGTCGCCCACGCCCACGTCCCAACTGTCGTAGTGGCCGTGGACCAGCACGAACCGCTCCGCCTCGGCGGAGCCGGGGATGGCGGCGCCGGGGATCGTGGCAACTGGGATGGCCTGCTCGAACCAGCCCTCGGTCAGGTCGGTGCGTATCACGGCCTCGCCGCCCGCCGCCGCCAGCGCCATCAGCCGTTGCCCGTCGGGATTGTTCACGGCCACCACGGGGATGCCGGGCTTGCGCGGCAGGTCGGCCAGGTCGGGGCTGCCCCAGATGGTGGTGCAGGTGCCCCAGTGGATGTCCGCGCCGGGGTTGACCGCGATCAGGCCGATGCCGCCCCACTCCTCGATCAGGCTGGTCAGCGCCGGGTTGCCGAAGCCCGGCATGACGACGATGCTGTCGGCGACCAGGCGCCGCACCTCCTCGACCGACCCGATGCTGCCGCCGAACAGGGTGGCGACGTCGCGGCTGTAGCTGCGCAGCGCCTTCGGGTTCGCGTCCAGCCGCACCAGGCGTCCGCCCCGGCCGCCCGGCACCGATAGCGACGAGGACGGCGGCTTGGCGCGGAACGTGGCGCCGCCTGCGGACACGGACGCCGATTGGGGAATGGACAGGTAGATTTCCGGCCGGTGGACCTCGACCGGCACGCCGGCGGCGCGCAGCTTGCCGGCGATCACCTCCGCGGCGCGGTTCACGTCGTCCGGCTGCCAGCGCGGCATGGTCGCGAAGGCTTCCACCAGGCTCCACGGCAGGTCGAGCGTGACTTGGTCGAGGAAACGCCGTTCGGCCTCGCTGATCGCCATCGTCCTGCCCTCCTGCCGGTCCCCGACCGCAGCACCGATGCGCCCCCAGCGCAATCCTTCTCCCTCTCCCTCCGGGAGAGGGTCGGGGTGAGGGAGGCCGCAAGCACCGGCCTCGCCCATGCTTGCGCGGTCCTTGGGCGGTTATCGGGCGGGCTGGAGCCGTGCTTGCCGCTTCCCTCACCCCGGCCCTCTCCCGGAGGGAGAGGGAGCAGCAGGTTGCTTGCGTTCCGCCTTGCTGCGGCAGCGTTGCGCGTGTTGAATGGGTGCAATGCACAATCAGGGGCCAGCCACATGATGAAGCAGCCGCTCGCCGCCCTTGGCCTGCTCCTCTGCGCCGCCCTCCCCGCCCTGGCGCAACCGGCCGGCGACCCGGTGCGTCCCCTGGTGATCCTGGCGCAGCCGCAGGCGGCCTCGCCGCAGGAGTTCCAGGCGGCGGAGATGATCGCGGACTCCTGGCGGTCCCTGGGCTTGCAGGTGCAGATACGGCCGCTGCCGGGCCAGCAGTTCAACCAGGTCGTCTGGTACGAGCGCGGGCGCTGGGACGCCACGACCTGGCAGATGGGCGGCCGGCCCGAGCGCAGCGATCCCGACGAGCTGACCTACAACCTGTTCGTGTCCGCGAACATCGCCAACGGCTACGACTTCGTCGGCTACAACAATCCTGAATATGACCGCCTCGCGCAGGCCCAGCGGGAGGAGCTGGACCTGCCGAAGCGCCAGGCGCTGATCCGGCAGGCGCAGGAGCTGATCAACCGGGAGCAGCCCTACGCCTTCCTGGTCCACCCCAAGAACCTCGTCGCCTTCAACCGCGCGGTCTGGGACGAGGGAAGCATGGTGCAGCAGGCCGGCATCGGCATACGCAACTTCTGGACCTGGATCGGCCTGAAGCCGCGCGGCGCGCAGCGCGACGTGGTGCTGAACTCGGTGGCGCCGCCTACCAAGCTCAGCCCGTTCAACATCCCCGGCATCCAGGGGTCCTGGGCGACGGAGCTGGTGTGGGACCGGCTGATGCGCATCGGGCCGGACGGCCTGCCGCGCCCCTGGGCGGCGGAGTCCGTGACCCGGCCGACGCCCACCACCGTGGAGGTCACGCTGCGGCCCGGCATGACCTGGCACGATGGCCAGCCCGTCACCATCGAGGACGCGGTGTTCAGCCTGCAGGCGCCGGGCTTCGGCGACAAGGCGCCGATGTACCGTCCCTTCGTCGCCAACATCGCCAACGTCGAGGCGACGGGGCCGATGAGCCTGCGGATTACGCTCAAGCGGCCGGACGCGGCGTTCCTGGTCAGCTCGCTCTCCAAGCTCAACCTCGCGCCGAAGCACGTCTGGGCGCCGATCTTCGCCGACCTGCAGAACAAGCCCGAGACGGCCGAGAGCATTATGGAACGGCTGCCGGTCGGCTCCGGCCCCTACCGCTTCGTGTCGGTGAGTCTGACGGAGCAGATCGTGCTGGAGGCCAACCCCGGCCACTGGGCCAAGCCCGCCGTCAACCGCTGGATCATGCGCATCACGCCGAACATCGAGTCAACGCTGGGCGCGATGCGGGGCGGCGAGATGAACTTCCTGACGGACTACACCGGCGACCCCGAGCTGCTGGCGGGCCTGGCCAAGTCCGCGCCGGACATCAGGGTGTCCGAGGCGCTCGACATCGGCTTCAAGTTCATCGGCTACAACCACCGCCGGCCGCCGTTCAACGACGTGGCGTTCCGCCGCGCCCTATCCGCCGCCGTGGACCGCGAGGCAATTGCGGCCGACGCCTGGGGCGGCGCCGCGGTGCCCTCCAACTCCTGGGTCTCGCCCGCCCTGGCGTTCTGGGCGGCGCCCGGCATCGAGAAGCAGGTGCCGGGCGGCACCGTCGAGGCGGCGAAGGCGATGCTGAAGGACGCCGGCTACGTGCTGGTGGCCGGCCGGCTGCACTACCCGGCGGGCGTCAAGGAGACCACGGCGGCGTTCCAGTGATGCCAAGGGTGCCGGCGTTGACCGCCCCTGCCCGTCATTGCGAGGCGCGCAGCGCCGCGGCGATCCAGGGGCCGCAAGGGCGGTCCTGTCGGCCCCTGGATCGCCGCGCCGCAAGGGCGGCTCGCAATGACGGGGGCAAGGCCTGGCCGGCATAGGGCGCCATTAGGATGTCACGCCGCCTGTTGGGACGGCTGGGCCACCTGCTGCTGGTGCTGTGGGCGGTAACCAGCCTGACCTTCGTGCTGTTCCGGCTGATGCCGGGCGACCCGACGCTCAACTTCCTGTCGCCCTCCTTTTCGGAGGAGACGCGGGCGGCGCTGCTGCGCGGCTTCGGGCTGGACCGGCCGATCCCCGAGCAGTACGTGATCTACATGGGCAACCTGCTGCGCGGCGAGCTTGGCATGTCGTTCCTGCAGGGCAAGCCGGTGGCGGTCCTGCTGGCGGACGCGTTGCCGAACACGGTCGTGCTCACCGTCGTGTCGCTCGTCGCGGCCTATGCGGTCGGCATCGTGGCTGGGGCGTTCCTGGCGTTCCGCCGGGGCGGCGCCGTGGAGGCGGTGGCGATCCCTGCGGCGCTGGCCACCCGCGCCGCGCCGGAGTTCTGGCTGGGGATGCTGCTGCTCGCGGCGCTGTCGTTCCAGGCGGGGTGGTTCCCCACTGGCGGGGCGCTCAGCCCGGGGCGGGAGCTGGACGGCTTCGGGGCGCACCTCGCGTCGGCCGACTACTGGTGGCACCTCGCGCTGCCGGCGCTGACGCTGGTGCTTTACTTGCAGGGCCTGCCGCTGCTGCTGATGCGCGCCACGATGCTGGAGGTGCTGAACGACGAGTTCATCACGATGGCGCGGATGAAGGGCCTGTCGCGCTGGTCCATCGTCATGCGCCACGCCGCGCGCAACGCCCTGCTGCCGGTGGTGACGGCCTTCGCGCTGGGCCTGGGCGCCAGCATGGGCGGCAACGTGGTGATAGAGACCGTGTTCGCCTGGCCCGGCATCGGCCGCGTCCTGGTGCAGGCGGTGCAGAGCGCCGACTACCCGCTGGCGCAGGGCGCCTTCGTCCTGATCGCCGCCGTGCTGGTGGCGATGAACGCGCTGGCCGACCTGGCGTACTCCCTGCTCGACCCCCGCGTGGGCCGCCATGCGCGCGGCTAGGCGCGTCGTCGCCTTCCTGCTGCGGGAGCCGTTCGCCGCCGTGGGCGCCGCGATCTACGCCGCCATCGCCCTGCTGGCGCTGCTGGCGGACCGCATCGCGCCCTACGACCCCCGCGCCATCTTGCGGACGGGGGCGCGCGTGGCCCGCTACCTGCCGGTGTCGGAGGCGCACTGGCTCGGCACCACCTCCAGCGGACGCGACGTGCTGAGCCAGGTGATCCACGGCGCCCGGGCCGCGCTCGCGGTGGGCCTGACCGCCGCCGTGGTGGTCGTGGCGGTCGGCACGCTGCTGGGACTGCTGGCGGGCTATCTCGGCGGCTGGGTGGACCGGGTGGTGGGGTGGCTGGCCGATGTCGTGCTCGGCCTGCCGTTCCTGCCCTCCATGCTCGTGCTCGCCGCGCTGACCCGGCCGGGCACCGGCGTCGTGATCCTCACGGTCGCCGCCCTGCTGTGGCCCAACACGGCGCGCGTCATACGCGCCCAGGTGCTGAGTCTGCGCGAGCGCGCCTGGGTGGAGGCCGCGCACGTCACCGGCTGCTCCAGCCCGCGCATCATGTTCGTCCACATCCTGCCGCAGGTGCTGCCGCTCGCGGCGCTGTATGGCTCGGTCGCCATCGGCTGGGCGATCCTGGCGGAGGCGTCGGCCAGCTTCCTGGGGTTCGGCGACCCGCAGACGGTGAGCTGGGGCATCATGCTGCAGGACGCCTATGCCAACCAGGCGCTGTCGCGCGGCGCCTGGAACTGGTTCGCGCCGCCGGGTGCCGCGATCATGGCGATGGTGCTGGCGGGTTTCCTGATCTCGCGCGGCTCGGAGAAGCTGCTGTTCCCCAAGCTGGCGGACGCATGATGATGCAGCCTTGCCCGCCAGCCAGGTCCGTCGTTGCGAGGGGCGCCGCCCCGCGGCGATTCAGGGCCGCAAGTGCAGTCCCATCGGCCCCCGGATTGCCGCGCCGCAGGGGCGGCTCGCAATGACGGGAAACAAAGGCGGCAGCCTGTGCGGACGGCGGCCGGCATGAGCCTGCTCTCCGTCCGCGGCCTGTGCGTCACCTATGGCGGCGTCGTGCGGGCGGTGGACGGGGTGGACCTGGAGGTGCCGGCCGGGTCCATCACCGGGCTGGTGGGCGAGAGCGGCTGCGGCAAGTCCACGCTCGGGCGGGCGCTGATGGGCGTACTGCCGGGCGGGGCACGCATCGCGGGCGGCCAGGTGGCGTTCGAGGGGCGGGACCTGCTGACCCAGCCGGAGTCCGCGCGACGCGCCCTGCGCTGGCGGCGGATCGCCTTCGTGCCGCAGGCGGCGATGAACGCGCTCGACCCGGTGCAGCGCCTGGGCGCGCAGGTGCGGGAGGTGCTGACCGAGCGCGGCGGGCTGTCCCGTGCCGCGGCGGCAGGGCGCGCGGCGGAGCTGTTCGGCATGGTGGGCATTGATCCCGCCCGCCTCGCCGACTACCCGCACCAGTTCAGCGGCGGGATGCGGCAGCGCGCCTCCATTGCGCTGGCGCTGGCGCTGCATCCCGCGCTGGTGATCGCCGACGAGCCGGTGACGGCGCTGGACGTGATCGTGCAGCGGCAGGTGCTGGACGTGCTGCGCGACCTGCAGGCCCGGCTGGGCCTGACCATGCTGCTGGTGACGCACGACATCGCCGTGGTGGCCTACACCTGCGACCGGGTGGCGGTGATGTATGCCGGGCGCATCGTCGAGGCCGGGCCGGTGGCGGAGGTGCTGGAGCGTCCGCTGCACCCCTACACGATGGGGCTGACCCACGCCTTCCCCGACATCACCGGGGATGAGGCGTCGCTGGTGCCGATCCGGGGATCGCCGCCGTCGCTGGCGGCGCCCCCGCCAGGCTGCCGCTTCGCGCCGCGCTGCCCGTTCGTGGAGGCGCGCTGCCGGGCGGAGTATCCGCCGGTGCGCGAGCACGACGGGGGGCACCTGGCCGCCTGCTGGCGGGCGGAGGAGGCCGCGGCGCTGCGGGGCCGGGCCGCGGAACCCGCGACCTGGCTGGCGGCCTTCATGCTTTCTTCCCCCTCTCCCTCCGGGAGAGGGCCGGGGTGAGGGAAGCCACGCAGAGCGGACGGCGCCAAGGGCAGCGCCAAGCCCCTGCTGATCGGCAAGGGCAGCCCTTGCGGCCTCTCCCTCACCCCGACCCTCTCCCGGAGGGAGAGGGAGCAGGAACCTGTTCGGTCCGAACACGGCAGCCGCCGGCATGACGGCGCTGCTGCGGGCGGACGGGCTGCGCAAGGTGTTCGGCGGACGCGGCGCCGTGCCCGCAGTAGATGGCGTCAGCCTGGCCGTGGCGCCCGGCGAAGCCCTGGGGATCGTAGGGGAGAGCGGCTGCGGCAAGACCACCACCGCGCGGATGCTGCTGCGGCTGGAGAACCCCACCGCCGGGCGCGTCGCCTTCGACGGCACGGACGTCACCCTCCTGCGCGGACGGGCGCTGCTGCCGTTCCGGGCGCAGGCGCAGCTCGTGTTCCAGAACCCGTTCGACGCGCTCAGCCCCCGCTTCACCATACGCCGGGCGTTGACCGAGCCGCTGCGGAACTTCGGCGTCCCTGCGGCCGAGCACGCCGGGCGGATCGCCGGTGCGCTGGCCCGCGTCCGCCTTGGCCCGCCCGAGGACTGGCTCGACCGCCGCCCGCACGAGCTGTCCGGCGGGCAGTTGCAGCGGGTGGTGCTGGCGCGGGCGCTGGTCCCCGGGCCGCGGCTGATCGTGGCGGACGAGCCGGTCTCGATGCTCGACGTGTCCGTGCGGGCCGAGATCCTGAACCTGCTGCGGGAGGCGCGCGACGCCTTGGGGCTGGCAGCGGTCTATATCAGCCACGACCTCGCCCTGATCCGCTACGTGTGCGAGCGCACGATGGTGATGTACCGGGGCCGCGTGGTCGAGGACGGGCCGACGGCCGGCCTGATCGCCCGGCCCGCGCACCCCTACACCGCCGCCCTGGTCGCCGCAGTCCCGGTGCCGCGCGTCGTGCAGGACCGCGCGCCGCTGCCGATACGCGGCAGCCTGTCGGACGCGCCGCCGCCGCTGCCGGGCTGCCTGTTCCGCAACCGCTGCCCCCACGCCATGCCGCGCTGCGGCGCCGAGACGCCGGACCTGCTCACCATCGCACCCGGCCGCCGCGCCGCGTGCCACCTGCATGGAGCATCGCCATGACCGACAACGCCATGACCGCCTGCGACACGCTCGCCCTCAAAACTGCCGCCTGCGACCCGGTGACGCTTGAGATCATCCGCGGCGCCGTGCGCGCCGCGCAGGCCGAGATGGAGGCGCTGCTGGAGCGCACCGCCATCTCCGCCTTCATCCGCGAGAAGAAGGACTTCTACACCGCGCTGTTCGACGAGCATGGCGTCATGGCGGTCGGCTCCAACGTGCCGATCTTCGGCGACATCACCGGGCCGGTGTTCGAGCACTTTCCCATCGGGACGATCCAGCCCGGCGACCTCTACTGGTACAACGACTGCTACGGCAGCCGGGGCGCGGTGTCCCACTCCAACGACCAGGTGTTCCTGGCGCCGGTGTTCCACGAGGGCCGGCGCTGCGCCTTCGTCATGGGATGGGCGCACTTCTCGGACATCGGCGGCCTGCGGCCCGGCTCCATCTCGCCCGACGCCACCGACATCTTCCAGGAGGGCATCATCATACCGCCCACCAAGCTGATCGCGGCGGGAGTGGTGAACACGGCGGCGCTGGAAATCTTCTACCGCAACTCCCGCTACCCCGCGACCTGCCGCGGCGACACGCGGGCGCTGATGGCGAGCGTCGAGCTGGGCGTGCGCCGGATGTCCGAGCTTGCCGCCCGGTTCCAGCCGCCTGTCCTGGCCGACGCGCTGCGGCAACTGCTGGCGCGCACCGAGACCCTGGTGCGCCGCCGCCTGCGGGAGACCTTCCCGGTCGGCACGCACCGCTTCACCGACGCCATTGACGGCGACGGGCACGGCTCGGGGCCGCTGCACATACGCCTCGCGCTCACCCGCACCGCGGACGACCGCTTCGTCTTCGACGCTTCGGACACCGACGACCAGGCGCCCGGCCCGGTCAACTACCTGATGAACAAGGACGTGCCGGGGACCGCCTTCGCCTTGTACTTCCTGGGCGGCGACCCGTCGCAGGTGTGCAACGCCGGGGGCGCGCGGGCCTTCGACGAGGTGATCCTGCGCGAAGGCTCGCTGCTGCGCCCGCGGTTCCCGGCGCCGCTCGGGATGCGGGGGATGACCATGATGCGGGTGCTGGCCGCGCTCAACGGCCTCGTCAACGCGGCGGGCACGCCGGCGCCGGCGGCCCATGCGGCCTATGTCATCCTGCTGCTGCGCGGCCAGGCCGGGGGACGGCCGTTCCTGCTCTCGGACGGGATCGGCGTGGGATACGGGGCGCGGCCGGACGCGGACGGGCTGGATGCCGTCTATTTCGTGGCGCAAGAGAACTACCCGGTCGAGTTCCTGGAACTCGGCTACCCCGTCCTGCTGAACACCTACGGCATCCACCGCGACAGCGGCGGACCCGGCGCCCATCGCGGCGGCTGCGGCATCGTGCGGGAGTACGAGGTGCTCGCCGAGGACGCCGTGCTGGCGATACGCATGGACGGCGTGACCAACCCGCCCTGGGGCGCCGCCGGCGGCCTGCCCGGCGGCCCGCCGCGGGCGGTGGTGAACCCGGGGACGCCCGGGGAGCGCGTGCTGGCGCCGCTGTCGGACGGCAACCGCCTGCAGCGCGGCGACGTGCTGCGGATCGAGACCGGCGGCGGCGGCGGCCGGGGCGATCCGTTCGAGCGTGATCCGGACCTGGTGCTGCGGGACGTGGAGGAAGGCTACGTGTCAGCCGAGGCGGCCCTGCGGCGCTACGGCGTCGTGGTCCGGGACGGCGCGGTGGACATGGCCGCGACCGGGGCCGCACGGGGACGCTCCGCCGCCGTGAGCCGCATGGAACACGCCGATGCCCTCACCTGATGCAGCACAAGAGGGTGGCCTTCTCCCTCTCCCTCCGGGAGAGGGCCGGGGTGAGGGAAGCGGCAAGCGTGGTCCTCGCCAAACCGGGAACCGCGCCAGCATGGGCGGGGCCGGTGCTGGCGGCCTCCCTCACCCCGACCCTCTCCCGGAGGGAGAGGGAGCAGCGGCCCCGGTTGCGGGGCTGGCGCTTGCGGTGGACATCGGCGGCACCTTCACCGACGTCACCCTGCAGGACCCGGCCACCGGCCAGACCTGGCGCGCGAAGGTGCCCAGCGTGCCCACGGACCCCAGCCGCGCCTTCATCGCCGGGATGCAGCTTGCGCTGGCGCAGGCCGGGGCGGCGCCCGGCGGCATCGCCCGCGTGCTGCACGGCACCACGGTCGCCACCAACCTGATCCTGGAGGGCAAGGGCGCGAAGGCGGCGCTGGTGACGACGGCCGGGTTCCGCCATGTGCTGGACATCGGCCGGCAGGACATCCCGCGCCACGCCAACCTGTATGCCTGGCGCAAGCCGCGCCGCCCGGTGCCGGCGTCGCGCGTGTTCGAGGTGGCGGAGCGGATCGGCCCGGACGGCGCCGTCCTGCTGCCGCTGGACGAGGCGGGCGTCGCCGCGGCGGCGGAAGCGTGCCGGCGCCATGGCGTGCAGGCCGTGGCGGTCTGCCTGCTGCACGGCTTCGCCAACCCCGTGCACGAGCGGCGGGTGGTGGAGCTGCTGCGCGCGGCCCTGCCGGGCGTCGCGGTCACGGCGGCGGCCGACGTGCTGCCCGTCGTGCGCGAGTACGAGCGCACGCTGGCGACCATCCTGAACGCCACTCTCATGCCGCCGGTCTCCACCTATGTCGTCCGGCTGGCCGAGCGGCTGCACGAGGCCGGCGTGCAGGCGCCGCTGCTGCTGATGCAGTCCAACGGCGGCGTCGCCGGGGTCGCGACGATCCGCCGCGCCCCGGCGCTGACCGCCCTGTCCGGCCCCGCGGCCGGCGTGGTCGGCGCGCGCGCGGTGGCCGCGGCCGTGGGCGTCGCGGACCTCATCACGGTGGACATCGGCGGCACCAGCGCGGACATCAGCCTCATCAAGTCGGGCCGGATCGGGCTGACGGCGGCGGGACGCGTGGGCGACTGGCCGCTGCCGCTGCCGATGGTGGACATGGTGACGGTGGGGGCCGGCGGCGGCTCCATCGCCCGCGTGCAGGAGGGCGCGCTGCTCGTGGGTCCGGCGAGCGCCGGGGCCGACCCGGGGCCTGCCTGCTACGGCGCGGGCGGCGCCGCGGCCACGGTGACGGACGCCCACCTGGTCCTGGGCCACCTGCCGCCCTCCCTGCTGGGCGGGCGGATGCGGCTCGACCCGGCTGCCGCTGCCGCGGCCATCCGGCGCGAGGTGGCGGACCCGCTCGGGCTGGGCCTGCACGAGGCGGCGCGCGGCATCCTGGCAATTGCCGACACCAACATGGTCGGCGCCATCCGCGTGGTTTCGGTCGAGCGCGGATGGGACCCGCGCAGCTTCACGCTGGTGCCGTTCGGCGGCGCAGGCTCGCTGCACGGCGCGGCCCTGGCGGCCCTGCTGGACATCCCGGCCGTGCTGGTCCCGCCTGCGCCGGGCCTGCTGTGCGCGGAGGGGCTGCTGCAATCCGACCTGAAGGCCGAGTTCCACCGCACGCTGCCGCACGCCGGCGCCCCCGGCGAGGCCGCGATCAACGCGGCGCTGGCCGCGTTGCAGGCCGAGGCCGCGGCGTGGCTCGCGGCCGAGCAGGTGGCCGAGGCCGACCGCACCTGCGAGGCCGTGGCCCTGATGCGCTACGAGGGCCAGGGCGGCGAGCTGGCCGTGCCCTGGAAGGGGACCGAAGCCGCAGCCCTGGCCGCGTTCCGGGCGGCGCACCAGGCGCTGTACGGCTTCACGATGGACGCCCCGGTCGAGTTCGTGACCTTGCGGGCCGAGGCAACCGGCCGGATGCCGGCGGCAACGGCCCGGCGCCTGGCTCCCGCGCCGATGCCGGAGCCGGAGGAGACCCGGACCGTGCATTTCGCCGGCGGGTCCCGGGGCGTGCCGGTGCTGGACCGGGAGAAGCTGGGTGCCGGAGCGGCGTTCCAAGGGCCTGCCATCGTGACCCAGCTCGACGCAACGACGCTGGTGCCGCCGGGGTGGCAGGCAGAGGTCCTGGATACCGGCGCGATCCTGCTGCGCCGCGACAGAAGGTTGTCGTGAGGGCCTGTTGAGCAATCATCCTGCGTTCATCCCACCAGGCGTTCGAGCATGGCGCGTGCCGTGGACGCATACAGGGGCGTCCCGCTGATCGGGGTCAGGCGCTCATGGCCGCGGCCCGTGCGGCCGGGCTGCCGATCCGCCATCGCGAGCCGCTTGCGGCGTGGCGATCCAGGGATGGCTGCCGCCCACCTCGACCACCGCCGCATTCCCTGGTTGCCACGGGCGGACGCCAAGGCACGCAGGGGAGTGCAGGCGTGCCCAGCATGGACACGACGCACGCGCGCCTCGTACCAATCGTCCTTCGCTTTGACCGTTCCCATCGTCGCGGCGCACCTTTGGACACGCCGGCGGAGACGGTCAAAGCGAGGGGCCGTTGATATCACGCCGGCCCGCCCCGCGCCCCGAGCCTGCGTATCAGCAGCAGCGTCGCCAGGATCGCCAGCAGCGACACCCCCGTCGTCGCCGCCCCCAGCGCATACAGCACCGGGGAGGTGACGTTCGTCGTCATGCCATAGATTTCCAGCGGCAGCGTGTTGTCGCTGCCGGCGGTCAGGAGGGTGCGGGGGAACTCGTCCCAGCTCAGCGTGAAGCCGAACAGGGCGATGCCGGTGACGCTGGGCAGCAGGATCGGCAGCATCACCAGGCGGAACACCTGCCACGGCGTCGCCCCCAGGTCGCGCGCCGCCTCCTCCCACGACCGGTCGAAGCGGTTCAGCACGGCGAAGGTGATCAGCAGCCCGAACGGCAGCGTCCAGGTCAGTTGCGCCCCGAACGCGGAACTCCACCACGCCGCGTCCAGCCCGGCCTGGCTGAACACCAGGCCGACGCCCAGGCTGACCAGGATGGACGGCACGATCAGGCTGGACAGCGCCAGCCCGAACAGCGCCCCGCCGCCGCGGAACGGCCGGCGGAACGCCAGCCCGGCGGCCAGCGCGGCGCAGACCGTGACAGCCGTGACCATCAGCGCCAGCAGCGCCGTCCGCCGCAGCGCGGCGCCGAGGTCGCCGACCGCCTGCGCCGTCCAGAGCTGCCGGAACCAGTGCAGCGACACGCCCCGCATCGGGAACGTCAGCCCGCTGTCCGGGCCTCCGAACGCCAGCAGCACGATGGTCAGGATCGGCCCGTACAGGAACAGCACGAAGGCACCGAACAGCAGGCCCAGCAGGATGCGCGCCATGCTTAAAGCTCTCGCCGCACGCCGGCGGCGCGCAGGATGCAGGCCACCATCAGCAGCACCACCGCGAGCAGCACGACGGCGTTGGCGCAGGCGGCGGGGTATTGCAGCAGCCCGATCTGGTTGGAGATCATCAGCCCGACCGACGCCCGCTGCCCGCCGCCCATCAGGCGCACGGTGATGAAGTCGCCCATCACCAGCGTCACCACGAACACGGTGCCGATGCCGAGGCCGGGCCGGCACAGGGGGACCACCACGTTCCATACCACCTGCGCGCCGGTGGCGCCGGCGTCCCGCGCCGCCTCGATCAGCCGGCGGTCCAGGCGCATCATGGAGTTGAACACCGGGACCACCATGAACAGCGCATACAGGTGGACGAAGGCCAGCACGACCGCGAAGTCGGAGAACAGCAGCGCCTCCAGCGGTCGGTCTATGACCCCGGCCCCCAGCAGAGCGCCGTTGACCAGGCCGTTGCGGCCCAGGAACGGCACCCAGGAGATCATGCGTATGATGTTGCTGGTCAGGAACGGCACCGTGCAGACCAGGAACAGCGCCGTCTGCATCGCCGTGGTGCGGACGTGGAAGGCCAGGAAGTAGGCGATGCCGAAACCGAGCGGCAGGGTGATGGCCCAGACCAGCGCGGCGTATTTCAGCGTGTTGGCATAGGTGCGCCAGGTGACGGCGGATCCCAGCACGTCGCGGTAGTTCTCCAGCGTGAAGGCGGGGATGACCCGGACGCTATCATAGTCCCAGAAGCTGACGACCAGGATCGCCAGCAGGGGCAGCACGAGGAAGGCGATCAGCACGGCGGCGAGCGGAGAGGCTTGGAGGTAGGATCGCGTTGTCCCGGCCATCATGGCGGGGAGCGCAGCGGCATGGCGGCCGGGCGGGCGCACATGGCCCGAAGAACCGCCGCTGTCCCCTCTCCCTCCGGGAGAGGGTTAGGGTGAGGGAAAGGCCGCCAGCGCCACGCTCTGCTAGGGACAGAGGGGGCCGGTTCCGGACGCGGGCAGCGTTCGCGCTTGCGGCCTCCCTCACCCCGGCCCTCTCCCGGAGGGAGAGGGGGCAGGCAGGCCCTTGCAGGGCTGATGGATGCAGCGCCATTCGCCACGGGCCAGCGCCCCGCGCCAGGGCGGAAGGCGCCGCGCTTCCCTGTCCTGCGCCGCCGGTGGCGTTCCGTCACGCCGCGACGAACTCGTTCCATTTCTGGACCATGTAGCGGTCCTGGTCCATCACCGAGTTCCAGCACGCAACCTTGCCCATGCGCTCCTGGAACGACCCGCCGTCCCGCTTCGCGCCGGCCTTGTCAATGACCTTGCCGTCGGGGCTTACGATGTCGGCCGCCGCCTCCTTGCCCTCCATCCAGTAGCCCCACTCGTCGGCGCTCATGTTCTGCTTGGCGGTGTCGAGCACGGCGCTGTAGTAGCCCTGGCGGTTCAGGTAGGCGCCGACCCAGCCGGACAGGTACCAGTTGATGTACTCGTAGGCCGCGTCCAGCTCCAGCCCGCCCAGGTGCTTGGCGATGCCCAGGCCGCCGCCCCAGCCGCGGTAGCCCTCGGCCAGCGGCTGGTAGGTGCAGGCGATGCCGCGGGACCGCACCGCCGTCACCGCCGGGGACCACATGGACTGGATGACGACCTCGCCGGCGGCCATCAGGTTCACGCTCTCGTCGAAGCTCTTCCAGAATGCGCGGAACTGCCCGGCGCGCTTGGTCTCGATCAGGAAGGCGACGGTCTTGTCTATCTCGTCGCGCGTCATGTTGCCCTTGTCGGCGTATTGCAGCCGGCCCAGGCTCTCCATCACCATCGCGGCGTCCATGATGCCGATGCCGGGGATGTTGAGGATGCTGGCGCGGCCCTTGAAGGCCGGGTCCACTAGGTCCTTCCATGCGGTAATCGGGCGGCCCACCAGGTCCGGGCGGATGCCCAGCGTGTCGGCGTTGTAGATGGTCGGGATCAGCGTCATCCAGCCGCTGGGCTGCGCGGTGAACTTGGTGCTGCCTGTGCCCTCCACGAAGCCCACGGTATGCGGCGCGGTGCCCTGCCCCACGGTGCTGGCGGGCGTCAGCTTGCCGGTGGTGAAGATCGGGACGATGCGGTCGTACTCCTTGATCCGCTTCACGTCCATCGCTTGCAGCACGCCGGCCGGGAACACCTTCTTGCACAGGAAGTACTCGATATCGGCCACGTCGTAGCTGCGCGGCTGCGTCACCGCTTTCTGCGCCACCGCGTCGGTGTCCAGCGCGGTCATCTGCAAGGTGAAGCCCAGGTCCTGCTTCACCCGCTCCGCGATGGGGTTCAGGGCGGACACGCCGGTGCCGAACTGGCGCAGGGTCACGTTCTTGATGTTCTGCGCCCAGATCGTCGGGAACCCCGTGGGGAAGGCGGCGGCGGTGCCGGCGGCGGCGGCGGCGGCCTTCAACAGGGTGCGGCGGGTCGTGCTCATGGCGTGGCTCCTTGGGATGGGGGTTCAGGGGGGTGGGTGTTCAGGCGATGGGGTGGGCGTGTTCGGCGGACCAGCCTAGCGTGGCCAGGTCGCCGGTTGCGATGGGGGCGGCGTGGAACTCGCTGTCGGGCACCAGGGCGACCGCCTCCCCCGCCTCGCCCTGGCGGACCACGACGCGGACGGCAGCGCCCTGGTACTCGACGGCCAGGACGGGGCCGGTGATGTGGCCGCCGTCGTTGAGCTGCCTGCCGATGCGGCACTTGTCGGCGCGCACAGCGACCGGCCCGCAGGCGCCGGGCAGCACGTTGTGGCCGCCGATGAAGCGGGCGACGAAGGCGGTGGCCGGGCGCTCGAACACCGCGCGCGGGGGCGCGGCCTGCACGATGCGCCCGGCCTCCATCACCACCATCAGGTCGGACAGCGCCATTGCCTCCTCCTGGCTGTGGGTCACATGAACGAAGGTCATGCCGAGGTCCCGCTGCAGGCGCTTCAGCTCCTCCCGCATCCGGATGCGAAGCTCCGGGTCCAGGGCCGACAGCGGCTCGTCCAGCAGCAGCACGCGGGGGTTGGTCATCAGCGCCCGGGCCAGCGCCACGCGCTGCTGCTGCCCGCCGCTGAGCTGGGCGGGCAGGCGGCCGGCGTAATGCTCCATCTGCACGCGGGCCAGCAGCTCGCGCGCACGGGCGCGTCGGGGCGCCTTCGCCTCGCCGCGCAGCTTCAGGCTGAAAGCGACGTTGTCCAGGCAGGTGAGGTGCGGGAACAGGGCATAGCTTTGGAACATCATCGCCGTGCCGCGCCGGCCCGGCGGCGCGGCCGTCACGTCCTCCGTCCCGACCCGGATCGTCCCCGCCGTCGCCGTCTCGTGCCCGGCGATGATCCGCAGCGTCGTGGTCTTGCCGCAGCCGGACGGGCCGAGCAGGCAGCAGTAGGCGCCCGCCGCCACGCGCAGCGACACGCCGTCCACCGCGGCGACGGCGCCGTAGCGCTTGGTGACGCCAATCAGCTCGACGGTGCCGGGTTCGACCATGCACGGTGCTAAGCAAGGCGCGTGCCGCGCTGCCATTGAAGACCCGGCAGAAGTGCAGTCTGCTCGATCAGCCGCTTCGCGGTTTTCGACTATGGGCATAGGTCGGCTCCAGCCCGGGGGTCGGGACAATCGGCGACGCCGCAACTCGTGCCGGCCCCGCAGCATTTCGCCGCGATGCTTGCGTCCCCACTGCAAACAATGCAAACCATGTTTGCATGAGCAGGACCATAGCCGCACGGGTCGAAGACGACCTTGCCGCCGAACTCGACCAGCTCGCGTTGCAAACGGGCCGGAGCAAGTCCGCCCTGATCGAACAGGCGTTGCGGTCGTATGTCGCAAGCGAGCGCGAATTCCTGGCGAAGGTGGACGCCGGCCTTGCCGACCTTGAGGCTGGCCGGCTGTCTGATCACACGGCGGTGGCCGCGGCAATCCGGCGGATGTATCGCCCGGCAACGTGATCCGCTGGACCCTGGAGGCGCAAGCCGACCTTGCCGGTCAGGTCGCCTGGCTGCACGAGCGCAGCCCGGCCGTCGCTGAACGGGTCGCCGAAGGCGTGCTGCACGCCGTCGGACGACTTGACGCATTCCCCTGCATTGGGCGCGCCGGGCGCGCGAGCGGCACCCGCGAACTGGCGACCGCGCCGTTGCCCTACGTGGTCGTGTATCAGGTCCGGGAGGCTGACGTGGTGATCTTGCGCGTCCTGCACGGGGCGCAGCTTTGGCTCACGAAGGGCGATGCCTGACACCCGCCCCGGCAATGCCATCGCAGCCTTGTTGATGCCGTCCCGCGTGTGGCTTAAGAGTCCAGGCCGACGCCGGGGCGGACCGGCCGGAGGAGGATCAGGATGTTGCGACTGGTTGCTGCACTGCTGCTTGCCGCCGTCACCGCCGCCGCTCCCTGGAACGCCGCCGTTGCGGCGGAGATCACGCCCGCCATCGTGTTCGACATGGGCGGCAAGTTCGACAAGTCGTTCAACGAGAGCGTCCACGACGGCGCCGAGGCGTTCACCAAGGCGACCGGCGTCGCCGTGCGCGAGTTCGAGGTGCTGAACGAGACCCAGCGCGAGCAGGCGCTGCGGAACTTCGCCCGGCGCGGCCAGGACCCGATCCTCGCCATCGGCTTCGGCCACGCCAGCGCGGTGAAGACCGTTGCAGCCGAGTTCCCGGCGCTGCGCTTCGTCATCATGGACTCCGTGGTGGAGGCGCCCAACGTGCAGTCCATCGTGTTCCGGGAGGAGCAGGGCAGCTACCTCGCCGGGATGCTCGCGGCGCTCCGCAGCGGCACGGGCAAGATCGGCTTCGTCGGCGGCATGGACGTGCCGCTGATCCGCAAGTTCGCCTGCGGCTACGTGCAGGGCGCCCGCGCCGCGAACCCGAAGGTCGAGGTGCTGCAGAACATGACCGGCTCTACCCCCTCGGCTTGGGCGGACCCGGTGCGCGGGGCGGAGCTGGCCCGCTCGCAGATCGAGCGCGGCGCCGATGTGGTGTTCCATGCCGCCGGGGCAACCGGGGTGGGCGTATTGCAGGCGGCGGCGGACGCCGGCAAGTATGGCATCGGCGTGGACTCCAACCAGAACCGGCTGCACCCCGGCCGCGTGCTGACCAGCATGGTAAAGGAGCTTGACGTCGCCACCCGGACGACGCTGGACGCCGCCCGTGCGGGCACCTGGAAGCCTGGCACGCTGGTGCTGGGCCTGGCGGAGGGCGGCGTCGGGCTTGCCTTCGACAACGACAACGCCCCGGCGGTCACGGCGGAGATGCGCGGCAAGGTTGACGCGGCGCGGGCCGGCATCGTCGCCGGCCAAGTCACCGTCCACGACTACACCAGCGACAACGCCTGCCCCTAGCCGCGCCGTCCCGGGGCGTGGCGCCGGACGCGCGGCCCCCGGCAGCCATCGAGTTGCGCGGCGTCGGCAAGCGATTTGGTGCCGTTCACGCCAACCGCGACGTGGACCTGGTGGTTCAGCCCGGCAGCATCCACGGCATCATCGGCGAGAACGGCGCCGGCAAGTCCACCCTCATGGCCATCCTGCACGGCTACCACCAGGCGGACGCCGGCACGATCCTGGTGGACGGGCAGCCGGTCACGATCCGGGACAGCCGCGACGCGATCCGGCTGGGCGTCGGCATGGTCTATCAGCACTTCATGCTCGTGGACCGCTTCACGGTGCTGGAGAACGTGATGCTCGGCGCGGAAGGCGGGCGCCGGCTGGCGGCGGGTGCGGCGCAGGCGCGGGCCGGGCTGGCCCGGCTGGGCGACGAATACGGCCTGCGCGTGGACCCGGATGCGCGCGTCGGCGACCTGCCGGTGGGCGGGCAGCAGCGGGTGGAAATACTCCGCGCCCTGCATCGCGGCGCCCGCGTGCTGATCCTGGACGAGCCGACCGGCGTGCTGACCCCGCAGGAGGCGGACGACCTGTTCCGCGTGCTGCGCGCCCTGCGCGCCCGGGGCTGCGCCGTGCTGCTGGTGACGCACAAATTGCGGGAGGTCATGGCCGTCACCGACCGCGTGTCGGTGATGCGCGCCGGGCGGATGGTGGCGCACCGCAGCACCGCCGCCACCACGCCGGCGGAGCTGGGGGAGCTGATGATCGGCCGCCGCCCCGCCCCGCCCTTGCCGCGCCCCGCGCAGCCGCCCGGCCCCGTGCTGCTGGAGGTGCGCGGCCTGGTGGTCCATGACGACGCCGGGGCGGAGCGGGTGCGCGGCGTGGACCTGCGGCTGCGCGGCGGGGAGATCGTCGCGGTCGCCGGCATCGCGGGCAACGGCCAGGGCGAATTGCTGGAGGCGCTGGCCGGGATACGCCGGCCGGGCG
>JAABUN010003792.1_pt1 | contig 22347 bp, 17 predicted proteins | sample 5559311 | NCBI WGS metagenome assembly JAABUN01 (sample SAMN10711877, study PRJNA513370) | rock metagenome | isolation source: Antarctica rocks | place: Antarctica: Victoria Land, Siegfried Peak sud
CTCTCAGCCCGTCGTCCGGGATGACGGGCTGAGAGCACCATCCCACCCCGAAAATGCCCACTGCCCGATCTGGTTCTCAAGGTTCATCAGCCCGTGATTCGTGCCGGTGCGAGAGAATCACGGGCTGAAGCTCGCGCCACATGGGGAGTATCCTGCCGATCATCTTCTCAATCCCCAACCACTTCAAACAGCTCCGCGTCCTGCGCCCGCACCTGCATGTCGTAGAGGCGGCGGTATGCCCCGCCCGCCGCGAGCAGTTCGGCGTGCGTGCCGCGCTCCACGATCACGCCCTCGTCCAGCACGAGAATCTGATCGGCGTGGCGCACGCTGCTGATGCGCTGGGCGATGATGAATGTCGTGCGCCCCGCCATCAGTGTATCGAGAGCCTGCTGAATCTCGTACTCGGTCTCCATGTCCACGCTGCTCGTGGCGTCGTCCAGCACGAGGATGCGCGGGTTGAGCAGCAGGGCGCGGGCGATGGCGAGGCGCTGCTTCTGCCCACCGGAGAGGTTGATACCGCGCTCGCCCAGTTCGGTCGCGTACCCCTGCGGCAGATTGACAATGAACTCGTGCGCCTGCGCCGCCCGCGCCGCCGCCTCGACCTGCTCATCCGTCGCGTCGGCCCGTCCGTAGGCGATGTTCTCGCGCACGGGCAGGGAGAACAGGAAGGTCTCCTGCAATACCAGCCCGACATTGCGCCGTAGCACCGGCAAGTCCCACTCGCGCACGTCCACACCATCCACCGTCAGGCTCCCGTCGGTCACGTCGTAGAAGCGCGGCAATAGCTGGATCAGGCTGCTCTTGCCGCTCCCCGTCATGCCCAGCAGACCCGTAACCGAGCCGGGGGGCGCGTCGAGGCTGATGCCGCGCAGGATGCTGCGCGTCTCCTTCGTGTACGCGAAATGCACATCGCGCAGGCGCACATGACCGCGCACCGCGTCCGGCGTGTGGGCGTCGGGCGGCGTCACGATCTCCGGCTTCTTGTCCAGCACCTCGAAGATGCGTTCGCCGCTCGCCTGCGCCCGCGCCAGCACATTCACCACCCAGCCAATGTTGCGCACCGACTCCGCGAGCATGGCAAGATAGAGGTTGAAGGCAATCAGCGTGCCGACCTCCAACGTGCCGTTGATGACGCTCCAGCCGCCGTATCCGACCACCACCGCCGTGCCGATGCCGCCGATCAGCCCCATCAGCGGGAACACGAACGTCCACCGCCGCGCCGCTTCCATCTGCCGCCCGTACACCTTCTCGATCTCGCCCTGAAACTTCTCGATCTCGAACGGCTCGCGGGCAAAGGCCCGCACCACCCGCATCCCCGCAAGGTTCTCCTGCAATGTGTTCATCGCCTGCCCGAACTGCGTCTGCGACGCGAGGAAGATCGGGCGGATCGTGATGCCAAACCATGTCGTCACATACGCAAGGAAGGGGATCGTGCTGAGCGACAGGAGCGCGAGTTTCCAATCCAGCCGCAGCATCACGACCGCCACGCCGACGAGCATCAGCACCGACTGGATGAGCATCCGCAGCCCGAACATGTAGAACCGCCGGATGTTGTTCACGTCCTCCGTGGCGCGGGAGAGCAACTGCCCCGTCTGTGCCGTGTCGTAGTACGAGAACGACAGCCGTTGCAGGTGGCGGTAGAGGTCGTTGCGGATGTCGTAGCCGACGCGCTCCGCGAGGTACTGCAACCAGTACGAGCGCGTGTACCAGAAGATGCCATTCACCACCGCGATGCCGACGATGGCGAGGGCGGCGTAGGTCAGCACGCTCTCGTCGCGGCTCTGCACGCCCCGGTTCGCCGCCTCCCGCACCAAAAGCGGCAACGCGAGTTGCAGCCCCACGCCGATCACGAGCGCACCGTACGAGAAGATCGCCTGCCACTTATAGGGGCGCAAGTATCCGAGCAACCGCAGTATCAGCCGCATGGCACGCCCCTTCTCGCTCACTCCGACTCGTCAGAGAGGTGTCCGTATGCCCGCACACGCCGCGCCCGCGCAAAGGAGCGCAACTACGCGGGGCCGAGCCGCATTCCCACGAGGCCACGCCGCCCCGCCGCGAACGCCGTTGCGGGCATTGCCGCTTTGCCCTCCGGCTGCACCGCACCGACGCGCAGGATGCCACCGCCCGCAGCGACATGCAAGCCCCGACCATCCACCGCAACGATGGTGCCATTAGTAGTAGTGACGGCAGTAGTGGTGACGGCGGGCGCGTCGTCCCTTCTCGCTTCCGCCGCGAGATCGCGCAGGATCAGCCGCTTGCCGTCGAGGAATGTGTACACCCCCGGCCACGGTGTGTACGCCCGTTCCATCCGGGCAAGGCGTTCGGGCGACTGCACGAAGTCCACCTGCCCATCTTCCTTCGTCAGCGTGCGCGTGTGCGTGACATGGCTATCGTCCTGCGCCTCCGGTTCGATCTCCCCCGCGAGCCATCGCACCGCCGCCTCCACAAGCAACGACGCGCCAACGGTCGCCAGCCGTTCGGTCAGTGTCGGGGTCGTTTCCTGTTGGGATATGACAAGGCTGGCGCGACCGAGCATCGGCCCCGTGTCCAGCCCCTCGTCAAGGAGCATGATCGTCACCCCGGTCGTTTCCGCGCCATCGAGGATCGCGGCGGTGATCGGCGACGCCCCCCGGTACGCGGGCAAGAGCGAGGCGTGAACATTGAGCGTGCCGCGTGCGGGGATGTCGAGGACATCGCGCCGGAGAATCTTCCCGTACGCCGCCACCACATGCAGCGTCGCCCCCTGCTCCCGCAACCGCTCCAACGCCGCCGCGCCGCGCAACCGCTCCGGCGTCCATACAGGGATACCGAGCCGCTCCGCCACCTCATGCACGGCACTCCGCATCATGCGCCCGCCACGCCCCACGGGCTTCGGCGGCTGTGTCACCGCGAGCCGCACATCGAACCGCGCATCCGCCGCCAACGCCTCCAGCGATGGCACCGCGAACGCCGGACTGCCAAAAAAGACCACCGGCGCGGGCCACGTCACCGCCGCTCCCGGCCTCGCCACCACCATGTACCACCCCTCGAAAGATGCAATCGAACCACCAAGACACAGAGGACACCAAGGAATACACCGAGCGGAACACGTTGTCTTCTCTGTGTCCCGTCTTGGTGTCCTCTATGTCTTGGTGGTTCGACTACGGTTAGCCGTTCCGGTTAGCCGCCGTCGGGGACGCGATAGATGGCGACACCACCTCGCTCGAACGCGAGGGGCAGCAGGTCGCGGAACTTGGCGAAACCGGGCGTCGGCACCGGGGCGCACTGCGCCGTGTTCGGCGGGCAGCCGCCGTAGCGCACGCGCTCCTGATTGCCCACGATCACCCAGCGCACATCGTACTTCTGCAAAATCCCGGTCGCCGCTTGCGCGTTCGCCGTCTCGTAGAATGTGCGCACGTCGCGCTCGCGTTCGGGCAACACGACATTGCGGATGCGCGGATCAGCCCCGCGCCACTGGTTCTCGTGGCCCGTCCAGCCGAGCACCGTGGGGACGCCCGTGCTCACCGAGAAGCGGTTGTCGAACCATCCCGCCGTCTCGCCGTACGGCCTGCCCACCGCCTCGACCAGCCGGTCGCCGCTCACCGCGTTGTCGCGCAGCCACTCCACCGCCGCCAGTTCGTCGGGGTTGCCCTGCGTCGCGTAGCCGAAACCGTCCAGCCCGCGCCAGCCGGGGGCGGTCTCCTCCCCGAACTCGCCCGTGCGCCCGAACTGCCCCGTGCGCTCGCTCGTGGCAAGCAGCGGATACGCCACCGTCGCCGCCCCGAACACGAGCACCGTCGCCCATACCCCCGCGAGCCGCATCGCCCGCGCCTGCGGCCGCCACCCTCGCGCCGCCCGCGTCGCCGCCCCGACGAGCGTGACGATGCCGTACGCCCCGACGAGCATCAGCAGCACCCACGCCTGATAATCCACCTTGAACACCGTGTTCATCCGGTTGTTGAAGGCGTCGCGTAGGAAGAAGAACTCCGGGACGACCGGCAGTGCTACCCCCATCAGGGCCACGAGGGTCGCGGCGCGGTCGGTGCCGCTCCACACATTCCAGACACCGCCACCCGCCGGACGGCGCGAGAGCGGTCGCCGCGCCGCGAGGTAGCCCATCCCAAGCAGCAGACCGGCGGGAAAGAGCATCGGCGTGTTCGTGACGAGCGCGACGAGGACGAGGGCCACGCCGGTGATCGTCAGTCGTCGCCGCTCGTCCGCAGACACGCCCACCTGCCGCCCGACCAGCCCCCGCAGGAACAGGCACCCGACCGCGAGATACGGCAGCGCGAACACCGTGAGGAAACCGCCGAGCGGCGTGTGCGTCCAGACCACGACGCCGAAGGTCTGGATCAGTTGCCGGAGCACGGGATAGCGCGTCAGTTCCTGTATCAGCGGCGGGTTGCCGCCGAAATCCCCGACGGGGCTGCGGTAGCCGAGGATGTACGGCAGGAACAGCACGACCGCCCCTGCCCCCACCGCCGCGAACGTGACGAGCGACACGCGCCACCGCCCCGGACGCCGCAGCAGGAACGCCGCCGCGACCACCCCGCCGTACACCGGCAGGTCCCACGCATTGAGGGGATAGAGCACCCCGACCACGAGGGCCGTGAGCACGAGCCGGAACCAGTCGTGCCGCCAACTGCCGAAGGGCCGCCACCACCACGCTAGCGCGACACCGACCGCGAGCAGCACCGTGGGCAACGCCAGCACATGTGGATGGTTGTCGCCCAGCAGGAACGAGAAGGCGGGGAACTCGGTGATCAACTCGCTCGTGACCTGCGGCGCGATGGCGTCGGTAATCACGCGGCTGCTATTCCAGCCGACGCCATACCACCAGAGCTTCCCCACGCCCGGTTCGAGGTTGCCTAATGCGGCGAAGATCGCGTATGCATTGCCCGCCATCGCCACGAGAAAGCCGCCCAACAGCGCGGGCAGGAAGTAGCCGCTGATGCGAGGCCACTTCACCCGCTCCCGCCGCGCCCGTGCCAGCAGATCGAAGACCACGCCGCACGCCCCCACGAAGGTGAGCGCGAACAGCGTGATCCCCGTGAGGTTGAATGCGGTCTCCGGCTCCACCGCCGCAAGCAGCCCCAGTGCCGCCGCTTGCGTGTACCCGAAGTAGTAGTAATTGATGCCCGCCCCCGCCCACCACGGATCATTTGGCGGCATGTAGGGCGAACGCATGGCACTGCCGAGGAAGCCCAGTTCCATCGGCTTCTCGGTGCTGCGCACATCGGGGGCGTAGCCGCGCACCCACGCGAACAGCGCGAACAGGGCCGCGAGCAGCAGCACCACGCCGAGGGCCAGCCCGATATTCCGCCGCAACCAGCGGGTCGCCGCCCCCCGCGAGGCGAGTTCGGACGCGACGGACAACGCCGCGACAACGGCGACAGACCCGATCAGCGACGCCGCCCCGAACGGCGCGAGCCGCAGCGACGACGCCAGCCACGCGAGATAGGTGACGATCATCCAGCCGAACGCGGGCGCGAAGAACAGCCCCCGCCCCGGATTCGCGGGCATCAGCCGCGCCAGCAGAGGCCACCCCGCCGCCGTCATCAGCAGCAGCCACGCGAGCCACATCGCGCCCCACGCCGCGCTCTGCGCCACGGTCCGCGCCGTAGCCTGCGCCGCGCTCGACACCACAACCTGCGAGATCACCGCCGTGCCTCCCCCGGTTGCGTCGCCACTTCGTACAGGGTCGTGCGGTTGTGCTGCCACGCCACGCGCAACATGCCGCGTTCCGCCATCTGCGCGAGCGTCGCCAGCCCTTCCGGCGTGCTGTACGGTCGCCCTTGCGAGATATTGGCGAGCGAGAGCCGCTCCACCTCGCCCACCACGATGTAGCGCACGCGGTATCGCTCGATCACGTCTATCACCTGCCCCGCCTCGCGGCTCGTGTAGAGCGTGCGCACATCGGCCTCGCGCCCGCCGATGTCGGCCTCGCGCTGCTGGCTCTCGTGGACATTCCAGCCCACCACGGTGGGGAAGCCCGTCGCGCTCGAAATGCGCGAACCGTGGCCCCGGTACGGCCCAATCGCCGCCTCCGCAACCACCGGCGTCCCCGCGACATTGCCGTTCATCCAGTTGATGAGCGCGAGGTCGTCCGCGAACGACAATGGCGTGCCGCTGCCGCTATTCGCCGTCTGATTCGACAGCACGCTCCCGGTCTCCATCCATGCGTTGCCGTTCAGTCCGGCACTGAGGGGGGAGGGGGGCATCCGATACTGCAACCGTGCCGGGGTGCCGAGCACGGGGTAGCCGAGGGCGCACACGAGACCCGCCACCGCGACAGCCGTGAAGCCGACGCGGAAGGGTGCCGCCGCGTGCCGCCATCGCTCCGCCACGAGGGCCACGAAGCCCACCGTGGTCAGTGCGAGCAGGTTCCACGCCTGAAAGTAGAATTTGAACACGGTGTTCATGCGATCCGCGAGGAAGATCACATCCACGGCACCAAGCAGCGCGAAGGCGAACGCCCCGACCCCGAACAGCACGCGCCGCGCCGGTCGCCCCTCCGCCCGCAGCCAGAGCATGGCGAGGAAGCCGATCAGCGGCAGCGTGACCACGAGCACACGATGCCCCGTGGCCCACGCGATCAGCGTCCCGCCTACCACGAGCGTGCCGAGGATCACGCCGCGTTCGTCGTTGACGAAGGTATGCACCCACCCCTTCACGGGGCGGGCCGCCGCGAGGCCGAAGCCAATGACTGCCAGCATGATGCCGAAGATCACGACGAACTCCGCGAGCGGTGCCGGGGTCCGCACCCGCTCCAGCGACGAGTACAAGCTGACGAACGAGGCGAAGAACGGGGCATAGAACACCCGCGCCACGAGCACGAGCAGCGCGGCGATACCCGCCGCCGCGCCGAGCGCGAGGCTCCACCGCCCGGAAGCGTAGCGTACCCCCGCAAGGACACCCGCCGCCATCAGCACGATTGCGGTGGGGAAATCCCACGCATTGATACAATACAACGCCCCCGTGATCGCCCCCGCGAGGCCGATTGCCGCCCACGGTGCTCCATGCAACACCGTCCTCGCGGAGAGGTCGCGGTCGGCGCGATCCCAGTGTGTGGCGACCGCGAGGGAGAGACCCACTACCGTCAGGGCAAAGGGGAGCGCGATCAGGTGCGCGTGCAAATCGGCGTAGAGGCCGCTGAAGAAAGGAAATTCGTTGATCTCGATCAGCCGCGTCCCCTGCCAGAAGTCGAACCGCCGGGGCCATTCCGCCAGCGGCACGCGCTCGCGCACGAAGGCGATCACCTGCCCCGCCGCGTTGAGGTTGCCGAAGAAGCCGACGCCGAGGGCGGCGAGGATGCCCCCCGCCACGGCGTCGGTTTCCCGCTCCGGGCGGCGCGACACCAGTTTCCAGAACGCCGCCCCCACGGTGAACGCGGCCCCCCACACGAGGCCCATCGTCAGCGGCAGGGCGACGTTGAACGCGATCTCGGTCGGCACGCCCGTCAACTTCATCGCTACCGTATGTAGGTAGCCGCCCCAGTAGTAGTAATTGATCGCCCCGCCCGCGAACCACGGGTCGTACGGCGGCATGAACGGCGAGCGCATCAGCGCGTTCAGGTGCGCCAGTTCGAACGTCTTCTCGCCGCCCCAATAGGTCTGCCACAAGTCGGGATTGCGCAACCGGAAGACGAGAAAGAGCGCGATCCCCGCGAGGTACGCCACCTCCGCCGCCAGCATCGTGCGCCACGCCGCCCGTAGGTGCTGCCGCAGCGCGACCCGCGTTCGCCACGCGATCACCGCCGCGACGATCACCGCCAGTGCCAGCACCACGGCGCACGCGACGGCGGTGAACATCGTCACGCGCAGCGACGCCCCTATCCAGACGACGTACGCCACGCCGAGCCAGCCGAGCAGCTTCGCCACCCCCCAGCCCCGGTCGGGGAAGCGGCGGAAGACCCGCGCCGCCACGGGCCAACCGATCAGCCCGAACAGCTCGAACAGCAGCAGGTACGCCAGCACCGCCGCCGCGCCGCTCCCCGTGATCGCGCCGCTCCACCCGCGATCACCGACGGGGGGCAGCGTGTCCACGGGCCGGTCGAGCATCGGCGACTTCGGCGCACCCCGCGTGGGCGAGGCATCCACGGCGAGGGCTTGCGCGAACAGCGGGCGGAGTTCGTCGAGCGAGAGTACCCGCGTCTTCCGATAGATCAGCACGCGGGGGTGGTCGTAGTAGGTGAAACTCTGGTCGGTGCGCTGGTCGTCGAACCGCCACGGGCCGAGGCGCGGCGTTACCCACTCGTCGTGTACCTTCGTGAAGCCGAGTTGTTCGGCATACACGAGCTCGTACCAGCGGATCGTCACGGGGTACCGCCACGGCAATTGCGGGATCGAGCCGCGCACCGTGGTCGAGGAGAAAACGAGGTAGTCGCTCCCGGCCATCGCCCGCTGGAGGTATTGCAATCGCTGCTCCCCGGGACCCTCGTCCGGGTAGAGGTCGAGGCCACCGCTCCCCGGTCGCACCTCCACCGGGCGGAAACGCTTCGGCGTCGCCGTCACGGGCTGCGGAAAGCCGTCGTCCCATATCTCGGTGGCGACGGTCGCCCCCTCGGTGGCGTTCGCCTCGAACCAGCGACTCGCCGCCACGCGGGGGTGCGTCTCCCCGTAGATCAAGGTGAACGCCACCGCCCACAGCGACGTACAGACCAGCACGAGTGCCGTCACACCGAGCGCGACGGGCCGGAGAAAACGAGCCGACAGCCGATAGCCGTCAGCCGTTGGTGCTGACCGCGCCTCTCCCGCTAACGGCTGTCGGCTGTCGGCTGTCGGCTGTCGTACCGCGTCCGCGATCATCGCCGCGCCAAGGACGAGCAGCGGGGCGTAGAGCGGTTCCCAGTAGCGCATGAACTTCACCGACTGGAACGCGGTGTACCCCGCGTACGGCACCACCCACGCGAGCAGTACGGCGTCGGTCGCCCGCCACGAGCGGAACAGTCGCACCACGGCCCACGCCCCCCCCGCGAGGGCGAACAGGCCGAGGGCTGGCCCCATGCCCCACTGCACCATGTTCGTGACGTGGAAGAGCGGCCCCGTGCCGACGTACTGCCGCGTGTAAGGGAAATCGAGGTCGCCCTTCACCATGCTCGCCTGCGTGCCGATGGCGGTGAGGTAGGTGCGCATCCGCACGAGGGCGTACGGCTCCGCGACCGCGAACGCCGCGAACGCCGCCACGAACACCGTCGCCCCGAAGGTGATGAGGCGGCTCCACGGCGATGCCGTCGCCGCGTCCCGTCGCCGCAGCGCGTCGAAGACGAGGGCGGCGAGGAGCGGCAGCGCGAGGAACACGAACGTCGCCTTGCTCGCCACCGCCAGCCCCGCGAACAGCCCCGCGAGGGCGAAACCGCCGCCGCCGCCGCGCTCCGTCGCCCGCACTGCGGCCCAGAGCGTGGCGACCGCGAAGAACGTTCCCCACGCATCGGTGGCATAGAAGTGCGCCAGTTGGATGGGCAGCACGCTCACGGCGTAGAGCGCGGCGGCGAGCAGCCCCGCCCACGGCGCGTATCGCCGCCCTAGGAGGTATGCCAACAGCAGCGTGCCGACATCGAAGAAGGCCGACAGCACCCGCCCCACGATCACCACGCGGTCGTAGTCCGACCACGGCACATTCGTGAGGGCGGTCATCGCCCCCGCCACGGCTTTCGTCACGAACAGCGGCAGGCTGCCGTACGAGAAGTCACGCGGCTGCCCGGTCGCGGGGTCGGTGCGCGGGTTGAGCGGACTGACATCCGGGCGCAGGAGATCGCCCCAGTCGGCGGGGGGCCATTCGGGCAGGATGCGCGATACCGTCACGTCGGTGACGAACCGCTCGTCCGGGTGCAGGTGGCAGACGCGCTCGGCGAGCAGAATCGCGCCCGTGGTCGCGTCCTGTTCGAGGCCCGCGCAACCGCCGTCCCACTGCAACCCGTAGAGCCGGAAAAACAGCGCGACGAACACCACCGGCACCAATGCCCACCGCGACGCGAGGGCGACGGCGATCACCCGCGAACGCGAACGCGCCCCCGCTGCCGCTACCGTTGGGGGGGCGTCGCGCTCCGTGCGCGGGGCGGCGAGGGTGGCGTGATGGGTGTCCGCGTCCGTTCTCTCCATGCCGCGCAGTATACCCGAAACGAGTCCGCTGTGGCGGTCGAACTGCCTGCGCATAGAACGGTAAGTTTAAGTACTGATATGGAATCCGTGAGAAGGTTGAAGTATTCCGTAGGGGCGCACGGCGGTGCGCCCGCTCCCCGCGCCGCGATCCTCTCCGTAGGCAGCGAATCCGCCGGGGAGGGCGCACCGCCGTGCGCCCCTACACCGTTCTTTCGCTATTCATCAGGATTCCGTACGAGCGTCGTAAATACTGCTTCATGTCCGCGTACAGCACACGGTCTTGCTCATACAGACGCGGTGCAAGAGTTTATCACCTCGCCCACGTAGATTTATTATATAGTGTGTATTGCTACCGACGCGAGAACTCGCGTTCGAGGTCGTGCTGCGAGATATGCAGCATCGTCGGCCTGCCGTGGGCGCAATGTCCGGGTGTCTCCACCGCCTCCAGATCGCGGATGAGCGCACGCATCTCGGCGTCCGAAAGCGTCTGACCGGCGCGGATGGCGTTATGGCAAGCGAGCAGGGCGGCGAGCCGTTCGCGGCCCTCGCCGCCCGAACCGCCCGCCGCAAGTTCCGCGAGGGTTTCTTCCAGCACTGTGGTCGCGTCGCGCTTGTGCGCCCCCATCAGGGCGGCGGGAACAGCGCGGAGCAGCCACGCCCCCTCACCGAACGGCTCCACATCGAAGCCGAGGCCCGCAAGGTCCTCGCGGTACATCTCCAACGCCTCCAACACGGCGGCGGGCGGCGAGAACGGCAGCGGGGCCAGCAACAGTTGCGACTCGCGTTCGCCCCGCGCCAGCTTCGCCCGCATCCGCTCCAACATCACGCGCTCGTGCGCCGCGTGCTGGTCAATCAGGTACATGCCGCTCGCGTTCTCGCAGATGATGAAGGTGCTCGCCACCTGCCCAATCACCCGCAGCGAATTGCTCACCGGGAGCGCTGTCGTCCGCTTCGCGTCGGGCGGCGACGGCTGCGAAGCAACAGTCTGATCGAGCCGCCGCCACCCGGTTTCGGTCGGCGGTCGGCGGTCGGCGGTCGGCGGCAGAAGCACCGCATTGCTCGGCGCATGGTACGTGGGAAGCGGCATTTCCACCGCCGACTGCCGACCGCCGACCGCCGACCAACTGCTCGGCAGCTCCACGAGCGGCACGGCGGTCGCGTGCGTGGTGCCGAGCACCGCCGCCCGCACCCCGGCCCCCACAGCCCGCGCCACCTCGCGCTCATGCACGAAACGGACTTCCTGCTTCGTGGGGTGGACATTCACATCCACGAGGCGCGACGGCACCGTGAAATGCACCACCGCCGCCGGGTGCCGCCCGACCATCAACAGGCTGTGGTACGCCTCCTCCAGCGCGAAACCGCTCGCCCTGTGGTTGATCCACCGCCCGTTGACGTAGAAGTGGATGCCCGTGCGGTCGCCCCGGTCGTGCGTGGGGTGCGAGACGTAGCCTGTGACCCGCACCGGCACCTCGTCGCCCGGCTCGTATTCCGGCAAGGGGAGCATCGCCGCCGCCACCGCGTGACCGAAAACTTGTCCGGCGGTGGCCCGCAAGTCGCCGTCGCCCGCCGTGCGCAGCGTGGCCCGCCCCTCGACGAGCAATTCGAAGCGCACATCGGGCCGACCGAGGCCGTACGCCTGCACCGCCCGCGTGATGAACGCCGTCTCCGTACCCACCGCCCGCAGGAATTTCAGCCGCGCCGGGACGTGCGCGAACAAGTCGCGCACCGTGATCGCCGTCCCTTGCGGACAACCCTTCGCCCGCTCCGTGACGAGCCGCCCGCCGTCGAGCACGAGTTCGAAGCCGTCGTCCGAGCCGAGCGGGCGCGAGAGCACGCTGAGGCGCGACACGGCGGCGATGCTGGCGAGGGCTTCGCCCCGGAAACCGAGCGTGGTGATCTGGATGAGGTCGGCGAGGGTGACGACCTTGCTCGTGGCGTGGGGCTGCACCGCGAGGCGCACATCTTCCGGCGTCATGCCCACGCCGTCGTCCGCCACGCGGATCAGGTCGCGCCCCCCGGCGCGAATCTCGACGCGCACGCTTCGCGCCCCCGCGTCGAGGGCGTTCTCCACGAGTTCCTTGACCACGGAGGCGGGGCGTTCCACAACCTCGCCCGCCGCGATCTTGCTCACAAGTTCGGGCGGCAAGATGTGAATCGCCATCGGCGTATGTCCCGGAAGATGAGGAGGGTTAGAATGGTGGAGCAATGGGGATTCGAACCCCAGACCTCTACAGTGCGATTGTAGCGCTCTACCAACTGAGCTATTGCCCCGTCCCGTGCGGGCGTTGACCCGCGACGGTTACTGTACCACCCCTCCCCGCAGAACGCAACGGAAGCGGGGCGATTACGCACGATTCGCGGGAGGATATACGCACAGGCATGCGAAGATGCGCGTACGGACGCCCCCGCATTGCACTCCGGCGCAAGGTGCGGTACGCTTCTCGCACGTCCATAACGCACCGACGAAGGAGCGCGAATGTCCGCTTTGCCCGAACTGCCCGTTTTGCCCGACGACGAGACGCCCGACGACGAGCCGATTACGAACACCGTGGCCCCCGCCGTCGCCTCGCCCGCCGCCGGTGCGCTCGCCCGCGAACTCGCGGTGGCCGCCGAGGATGGCCTCGCCAGCGATATCCTCGTGCTCGACATCGCCGCCCTGACCACGCTTGCGGACTACTTCGTCATCTGCACAGCGGACAACGAGCGGATGCTCAACGCCATCATCCGCAGCGTGGACAACCGCGCCGCGCAACTGGACGCGACCGTGCTACGGCGCGAGGGTGGGGCGGAATCCGGCTGGGTGCTGCGGGACTTCGGGGACGTGATCGTACATACCTTCGGCAAGCGCGAGCGCGAATTCTACCAGCTCGAACGCCTCTGGGCCGACGCGCCCCGGATTCTGGTCATTCAATGACCGCGATCACGCCCGCCGCACCCGCGCATCCCGCCGCCCTCCCGCCGCACGCCGTTCGCGCCGTGTTCGTGCGCGGCGTGGCGGTCGGTGCGGCGGCGGGCGTGGTCTGTGGTGTCGCCCTCGCCGTCGCCCTCACCCGCCCCGTGGAGGGCGCGATGCGCCTCGTGCGCAGCCGCGTACTCGGCGGCGAATTGCGCGAACCCCAGTTCGAACTGCTCAATTAGTTATAAGTATTGTTATTTTCCGCCTCTCCACCGCCTTCCCGCTCCCTCACGTACGTCCATGCTCCCGCCACAAGTGCCGGTAGACGCCGTTCAAGAGTACGGTAGGTGTGTGACGAGTGTTTCGTCGGGAACGCGCAGCTGCCGCGCCGTAACTTGCACCCTTAACCGTTGCAAGAGGCGTTCCGGGTCGGCTGCAAACAGACGAGCCGCAAAGGCGTCGGGAGTGAGAACTTCTGGTGCGTGCCGCACCGCCGCGAAGGTTTCGGGCGGGAAATGCCGCGTATTGCCGGTGACAAGTACATCTACCCGCGCCGCATATGCTGCCGCTGCTACATGCCGGTCATCCTCATCGAGAGGTCGCACCCGCAGCGTGTGCCGTTCGTATCCTGTGATGGGGGCGTCGGGAAATGCGGCAAAGACCGCAAGAACGCGGGCGACAGCCGCATCGCGCTCCCCCTGCGGGATGCGCGTTATCATTTTGGCGATGTGCTCCCCGACCTCGCGCAGAATATCCGAAGACCAACGAGGATGGCACAGCGGCGGCAAACCACCCGTTGTTCGCGCCGCATCGTGCAACACGCGGGGGATAGCCACGGACGGTTATGGAAGCGCGGCGAGGGCGTCCTCGTCATCTACATCCAATTCCACGCTCAGGGCAAGAAGCGCGTCGTTCGCACGCGCCCATGGTGCGTCGCGCTCCGCTCGGTAGGCAAGGAGACTATCGCAGGCAACGCGGTTGGGGGAGCCACGCACGACCACAATCGTGCCGTTGGCGATCAGTTCCTTGAGACGCGGTAGTTCAATACCCAAAGTCTCCGTCGCCTGCACGAGGGTCAACCATTGCGGTATGTCGGTTTCGCCCGTAAATGCGGTGGTTTGCTCTCGTACCGTCATTGCTCGCCTACTTGCCGCCGCATGGCAACACAATTATTCCGATGTGGCTCCAAAGTTGGCCCGCCTGTGTTGCACGGTGAAACGCCTCTCACGATGGAGAGGTGTTTCGCCTTGTGGGGACTGGGGAAAGATGGAGCGGGAGATGGGATTCGAACCCACGACAGCCTGCTTGGAAGGGTGAAAAAGCACTCCCGTGGCGTCCCTTTGAATGCCTTCTTTTCCCGCTACAGCAAGGAATCTTACCTCTCATGTGCCGTGGCGTTCCCCCGGTTCCCGGCGCGTCTCGTACCCAAATCCGTACCCAAAATGGCGGGGGAAGGCACGCCATATGCAGCACAGTAGCACAAAGCCTCTGATGTGTCAACCCTCTCTACCTAAAAATCAGTCGCTAAAAACTCTTGACCTACTACTATACCTATGAGACAATAAAAGCACGCCACGGGGTGTGGCGGAAGGCAACGGCAGGGGTCGGGAAGGGTCAATGCGATGGTTGAAAAACTTCGACTTTCGGTGAAGAATGCGGCGGAAGTACTCGACATTACGCCGAAGGCTCTGTACCACCGGGTAAGTGAGGGGCGAATTGTTCCAGTGCGCGACGGGCGCAAGGTGTTTTTCACGCTGGAAGAAATCGAACGGTACGCACGAGGCGAAGTGATGACCGTGCAAGATGAGGAACGGGTGACAGCATGACAGCAACAACGAACGAGCGCATTAGCCCGGACGCGCCGGGAAAGGTTTGGAAGGTTTCGGACTTCACGCCGGAAAGTGGCTTGACCGCTGCTGAAATGCTCGCCATTGTGCGCGAGGGGCGGATGGTTGACGACGTGCGAGAGGCACGAGAGGCACGAGCAGCGAGCCAAGAGCGCGGCTATCAGGCGCAGGTGCGAGCGGGCGTGGTGGTCGTGCCGGAAGGCACGGACGGGCTAACAGTGGACGGCAACCCCGCCCGCGTCGGTCGCAGTTTTGGGCCGCAAGGTTCAAAGGCGTACGAAGTTCACTACAGCGACGAAACCGGCTTGCACACGATCATCATACCGAGTGCGACCGTTGCGGACGGGTTGTACGGCGAGAAGTAGCACAAAGAGAAGCGCGACGGTTCACACCCGTCGCGCCTCGACAAAATGGGTTAAAATAATGGGTTCACAGCCATACGGAGTATAGCACAATGAGTACCATCACGATGAACGCGCCAAACGGCGCATGTACTGACGACGCCAACTGCTACACTGGCACGTCGCCAACGGACATGGCACGGGCGCATCTGCACACGCTCTTCGACGGCGCACCCGTCGAACACTTCGGCATGTGGAAGACCATCACGAACGAGGGTAAGCAGAACGCGGGGCCGTTCAACTTGGATGCCGCATCCCTCGAATTGGCGGCACACGCCTTTGTGACGGAGCAAGAAGACTACGAAAACAGGTTCGTGCGTTGCACCCCCGTTGCCGAGTTGCCCCAAGAACCCGGCTCGCAAGGTTTAGACGAAGACGCGACGGGTAGCATGGTGTTTTGGGGCGACGTGGACACCGAAAAAGCGGAAGTGAGCAAGGACGAAGCCCTTGCCGCTATCTACGCGGTGTTCCCCGACAAACCGCCCACGCTCGTGATTGATTCTGGTGGCGGTTTGCACCCGTACTGGAAACTGACAGCGTTCTGCACCGACCTCGCACGCATCCGGGCGACGAACACACACATTGCGGAGAAACTTCTTCACGTAGGCGGCGACAGTGCCGTGAAGAATGTGGGGCGCGTTATGCGTCTTGCGGGAACCTACAACCGCAAAGAGGGGCGGGACAACGCCCTGGTGCAGATCGTGCAGCATAACCCTGACGCGGTGTACGGCCTTGACGACCTCAATAGTCCCGTCGCAGAGACGACGCCCGCGCCAACACCAGCAGCAGCCCCGCCAACACCGGGCAACCGCTACCCCTCCGAGCGCATGGTGCGGGATGCGCTCGACAAGGCACCCACGGAGGGGCGCAACAAACGCGGCTTCGACCTCGCGTGCCAGTTGCGCGACAACGGGTACAGCCAAGAAGAAGCCGAGCATATCGGCCTTACGCAGTACGTGCCACACACACTGCGAACCACGCCGGATGGTGAGGTTACGCCCTACACCGAACGCGAGTACCGCGCCAGCGTCAAGCAGGCGTTCGACCGCCCGCCCCGCGAACCGTCAGGAACGGCACCATCAGAACTCAAGGGTGAGACACCGCTATTCAGCGACATTGATAACGCACGGCGATTTGTGAAGATGTTCGGAGATCGCATCCGGTACTGCCACCAGTGGGGCTGCTGGCTGATTTGGGACGGGTCACGATGGCGGCGTGATGACGCCGGAACCATCCTCGAACTGGCAAAAGAGACTGCTATGCAAATCTTTGCATTTGCAGTTGCTAAGTAGGTCGGCAGCGAGATTTAGACCGAATCGGCGGGCTTTCGCCTGCGGGTTTCTCCCGATGCAGCGGGATTTCACCTACCGCTATCCCGTCCAGAATCAGTTGCGGACCTACTTAGGCCGATCTTTGGTGATAAGACCATACGTTTGGCGGCGGAATCTGCGAAGCGGCGCGGCCTCGAAGCAATGATTCACCTTGCAAAGACCGACCCGGTGGTAGTCGTGCGCCCGGAGAACCTCGACACGCACCCGTACCTCTTGAACGTCGCCAACGGCACGGTGGACTTGAAGACGGGGAAACTGCGACCGCATGACCGCGCCGATCTGCTCACGAAGATCGCGCCCGTGGACTACGACCCGGCGGCGGGCTGCGGAGAGTGGGAGAAGTTTCTCGCCCGCGTACTCCCGGATGCGGACGTGCGGGCCTATCTGCAAAAAGCCGTGGGCTATTCGCTCACTGGTTCGATCAGCGAGCAGAAGATGTTCATCGCCCACGGGCCGGGGGCGAATGGTAAGAGTACCTTCCTCGAACTGTTGGCTACGATGCTTGGTGACTATGGGCAGTCCGCGCCGATGGATACGTTCATCGTGAAGAAGCACGGCGGTGGTATCCCGCACGACGTGGCCCGGATGGTTGGGGCGCGGTTTATCTCCACAGTCGAGGCCAACGAGGGCGTGCGGTTCAACGAGAGCCTTGTCAAGCAACTAACGGGCGGCGACCGCATCTCCGCAAGGTTCCTGTACCAGGAGTTTTTCGACTTCACACCGACACATAAACTCTGGTTGTCGGTGAACCACAAGCCAGAGGTACGCGGCACCGATCACGCCATCTGGCGTCGGCTCGTGCTGCTCCCCTTCGATGTGGTCATCCTCGAAGCGGAGCGCGATGCGCGGTTGGGAGAGAAGTTGCGGGCCGAACTCCCCGGCATCCTCGCGTGGGCGGTGCGTGGGTGTCTTGCGTGGCAGGCTGACGGGTTGAAGGCTCCCGACACGATGGTGAGGGCAGCAGCCGAGTACAAGGAAGAAAACGACACCATCGCTACCTTCATCGAAGACTGCACCACCCGCGTAACGGGCGCGAAGATGACAAAACTCCCGGTCTTCGAACGCTACGTGCGTTGGTGCCACACCAACAACGAGCAGCCGCTTACGAGCAGGGCGTTTAGCATCCGCCTCGCTGAACACGGCGTGCAAGGAAGGCCGCAACGAGAAAATGCGGTATTGGGAAGGGGTAGAGATGACCGAGGAAGTCCTTCCCAACAACATGCGGATGTTTGGTCGCACCCCCACCGGATGACACATGACACTTCATGACGCGGTTTTCCATAAAGTCCCTCGCGTGCGCGTGTATGTAGACTTTATGGAAAACCGCGTCATGAAGTGTCATGTGTCATTTTTCCGCAGACGCGCATGGTCTCTATCACAAGCAGGGCGTACACTCATCATCAAATATTGTTATCAATCTCGCACCTACAATAGGAAAAAACTATGCGACACCCGTTCACCTATACTGGCAACTTGCCACACATAAACCTCTCGCCTGTGCTTGCCGCTCTGACACCCGACGTGTGCGAGATCGTCGCCCCGTCCACGGCGAACACACCCGCAACCAGCGTGAACCTCGTGCGCTCGAAGGTCGGTATCCCGTACATGCTCTGTCCGCAATGTGGCAAGCGCACAGCGGATTTGTACGCGCCGTCTGACTTTTGGGCATGTCGAACGTGCTGCAAGTTGCGGTACACGAGTGCGAGCATTTCCGGGCGGTCGCGGTCGCGGTTCATGCTCGAACGTCTGGCTGAGAAAGCCGAGGGCGCGACCACCGACGATGAACGCGAGTACGTGACGGCCCGCATCGCCGCACACACCGACGCCCTCGCACCGCGTCCGATGCCACGCGGCCCAAGTTGGTACGCGACGAGGCGGTATGTTCGTGAGCGCGATAACCCGCACGACTTTTCGTATCCGGCGAACCGTTCACCGAAAAACACGGCGGGCGTGGGTTCTCAGACGGTGCGAGAGGTGCCGGAACCTGCATATCGCGGTCGTGACGCCGTTGCACGAGCGATCATCGAACAGAACGCGAACCGACCGACCGCGCCACAGGTCTACAAGGAACTGGCCCAACACACCCCTCCTGTGCAACCCGACGCGCTGGAACGTGAGCAGGTCGAACAGCAGCGCATTGAACAGCAGTACCGCGACCGGGGGTGCGAAGATGCCTACTATCCTCGTGCGCCCGCTTTACCTGATGGCGACGTGCCACCCGTGATCTTGCCGCACCGCGACGCGGGTGCATGGTTATACGACGCGCCGCCCTCGACTGCCGACGCTATCCGACGCTGGCACGAGTGGTGAAGGCAGCACGTTTATTGCGTTTTATGTAAAAGATTGTGATCCAATGTTTTCGTCGGTACGAATACTCTACTGTGCGATCTGTTCGGGTACCGTGCTGTTTGCTCCGCTGAGGAGGGGCCGCAACCATGCACAACGTTACACCAATTAGCGTCAACTATCTGCCCGTGCCGTTCCTCTCCGTCGTTAGCGAACTCGTCTCCACCTTCGGTGAGCGCGGCATGTACGCCGACCGCGTGCGGCTCGCACATCACCTCGTTGGGCGTTCCGTCCGCATCCCCCTGCCCCCTAGCATCCTCGGTCAAGCGGCGGTGGAACTGGCGGCGTTGAGCATGACCGTGGCGAGCGTGGGCGAATACTTCGAGCACTTCGAGGAGATTGAGCGGAAGGTGCGCCATATCACGGCGGGGATTGACGTGGCACTCGCGGCGCGGGTAGAAGGGCAACCCTTGTTCACCCGCTACTACGACCATCGCGCCATGTTCGCGGAGCGACGGGACGCGGGGTAGCCGCTCGCCGGAACCTTTTCCGCATATTGCACGTTATGCATTGCGACACAACTTGTAGCAAGAGAGGAAGGGGTGCGGTATGCGGGGGTGCTGGCGCGGGTTTTCTGCGGTCGCTATTGCGGTGCTATTTACAGGGATGGTCGGGACACCGACGCGGGCGGCTTCGTCCTACGCGACGCCCGCGTTTCAATCGCAGTGGGGGCAAGGCGAAGCCCTCGCACCGAACTTCTGGGGGCCGCTGTCTACCGCCCGCAATGGGGTGATGGAACCGTACCAAGAAACGGGCGGGATGCGCCTCGTGCAGTATTTCGATAAGGGGCGCATGGAATCGGGGCAGGGCGGGAAGGTAACGAACGGATTGCTCGCCACCGAGATTGTCAAAGGACAGGTTCAGGTAGGGGATAACGCCTTTCAAGCCAAGACACCGCCCGGTATCGCTATTGCCGGGGATTCCGACAATCCCGGCCCGACGTACGCGCAACTGTCCACGCGAGCGGCGGTACTGCTCGCCAACGCCCCGAACCAGACCGACACGCGCATCTCTCGCGGCGTCACGAGTAGCGGCGACATTACCACGGGCAACACCCCGAACAGCCCCGGCACGACCTTGACGGCGTACGATGCCCCCACGCAGCACAACGTTACCCTTGCGTTCTCTCAGTATCGCCAGAGCGCGGGACTTGGCACTATCGGGTACGCAATCTCGGAACCGTTCTTCGCCACGGTGAAGGTGGGCGGCACAGCAAAGGACGTGGTGATTCAGGTATTCGAGCGGCGCGTGTTGACGTACACCGCGACGAACCCCGAAGCGTTCCAAGTCGAGATGGGCAACATCGGGCAGCACTATTACCAGTGGCGATACAGCGGCGGCACGTCGCAGATTGCGCCCGTTGCCGCCGTTCCTGCTACAACAGCCCCCACAGCCCCCACAGCGGCACCCGTAGCCACCGCCGCGCCCGCGTCCACCCTCGCCGTCACTTTCACCGACGTAACCTCGCCAATTCAACGCGGCAACGTGGCGACGGCGAACGTGCAGACAGCACCGGGGGCGAACTGCTCAATTGTTGTTACGTACAAATCCGGCCCCTCGGAGGCGCGGGGACTTGACCCGAAGACGGCGGGGAGCAACGGCGCGGTCTCGTGGTCGTGGCTTGTGGGCGGCAACACCACGCCGGGGCCGTGGCCCATCAAGGTGACGTGCAGCGCAGGCGGGCAGAGCACGACGGCGAGCACGACGTTCACCGTGACGGCGAAGAGTTAGCGGCAATCAAACACACGATGTGTGCGCGGCGAGTTGGAACACTCGCCGCTTTTTCATTCGTGTGGACAGAGATGCCACCATTTAACATATGCCTTTATATCATAAAAAATACTGTCACTAATCCTTCCTTAAAAAGATAATTCGCACTACGATGGAACCTTTTCGGGCGAGATGTGGAAGTAGAGGGTGTGGTCGCCACGTCACGGCGACGAACGGCGACGCATGGCTATCCGGGTCTCGTGAAAGGGTTCGGCATGTTGAAGCACGCACGGCACCGCACACTGTTTGTCGGCACGCTCGCTTTCGGGTTGCTCCTGCTCCTCGTCCCGTTCGTCGGGGTGCAAGCCAAGCCCGACGCTACCAGCGGGAGCGGGTCGGGCATCAGCGACTGTGGCAAGGGCAACGATGGCAACAACCGGGGTAACGACAGCCACGACAAGAACCTGCCTTGCGCCACAGGTAGGGCGACTGGCACGGCAACAGGTACGGCAACGGGTACTGCGATGGCGACAGGTACGAAAACCGGGACTGCCACTGGCACCGCCACTGGCACGGCAACGGGTACCGCTACTGGTACCCCTACTGGCACGGCAACGGGGTTGAGCGACTGTGGCAAGGGCAACGATGGCAACAACCGGGGTAACGACAGCCACGACAAGAACCTGCCTTGCGCCACGGGTAGGGCGACTGGCACGGCAACAGGTACGGCAACGGGTACGGCAACGAGCACGCCGTCCGTGACCCCGACGCCGGGGGGCGACGACAACGACGACGACGACGAAGGGTAATCGCTCGCGGCGATAGCGACCCCATCGAAGCAACGCACGTGCGGGAGCCACAATTCCCGCACGTACGTCTTTATGTGGGCGTCGGGTTCACGGAAGTGCAGGGGCGAATCGGGTACGTGGGTGCGGGGTGTAAGCCAAGATAAAGTACGGGATGTTTTGTACTCGAAGCGTACGTACACTTCCTGTTTCCGGCTCCATTGTCAGAGCGACCTACCCTCTACTCGCCGTGTCATGGTAAGGGGACAGGGCGTAACTCCGACGCGAACACGACCGCGACCACAGGCACGCGACCATATCGGTGTGTAGTGGCATCACGACCACATGCACACAATGCCCGTAAACCGCACTGTACGCCTCACCACACTGCGTAAGGTGCAAAGAGGCAAAGATGGTTTGGCACACAAACGCGCCGTACGCGACCGCTCACCTCCTATCTCCTATAAATTTAGTTATTATTTAGCATTTCACTAGATAAAATAAAAATGTATAACTATACTTTATATGTGTTTAGTGTTCTCATTACTGGTAATGATCGTGTTGGAGCAAAGAGTATGAACAAAACACTTATTGTTCGTGAAACGAACACACTGGAATGGTCATCGGTTTACGATGCAATATACGAAAGACTGATACAGCATCGGTAAGCAGAGCGTGAAGCGCATCTCGCTGCCGTTGCCGCCGCCGATACCGTGATGCTGCTCGTGTATGGCGAGACGCCCGATACCCTACGCGCATACGGCCCGTGAACACAACAGTCACAGAACCGCAGACCGCAGAACCGCACACGCTCGCCTCTGTGATCAGACTAGGCCACATGATGCTCCACACATACTGGCACTGACCACGCCGGAATCGTATACTCCGCCACTCGACATAATGCGTGTGCGGTGGAGGGGCGGCGATGGGCAGACAACCGCAGACCGAGGCG
>JAABUN010003793.1_pt1 | contig 22346 bp, 21 predicted proteins | sample 5559311 | NCBI WGS metagenome assembly JAABUN01 (sample SAMN10711877, study PRJNA513370) | rock metagenome | isolation source: Antarctica rocks | place: Antarctica: Victoria Land, Siegfried Peak sud
TCAAATCCTGCTTGCTTGCCGTTTCAAATTCCTTCACCAAATCCGTCCATTCGGCGTTGGCGAATTCGTGTTTCTTCAAAAATGCGCGGACTGCGGTTTGAAATTTGTCTTCGCCCAGATAGAACTCGGCTTGGCGCAGGAACGACGGGGCTTTGCGATAGACGATGTTGCCGTAAGCGGATTTTGCCGCCGAGAGATTCGGAATTTCCTGATAAATCGGCGTTGTCCCGCGCGTCGAGTCGGTCAGATAGGCAAGCTGTTTGTTGCGCTCGTAAAAGATTTTCCACGCATTGTATTCGGGCATCACCTTTTCGAGCGTCTTATACGCCATAAACTCGGCAAAGCCTTCCTTGAGCCACAAATCGTCAAACCAGCGCATCGTTACCGTGTCGCCGAACCATTGATGCGCGGCTTCGTGTAATATAATCGTTTTTCGTCGGCTCGGTCGGGAAAATAACGCGGTCTTCGCGTAAAAATGTCGCGCCCGCGTGTTCCATTCCGCCGAACGGAAATTCGGGAATCAAAACAAGGTCGTATTTCGGAAACGGGAATTTGTAATCGAACCACGATTCAAGAAACTTCACGCCTTCGCGGTTGAGCCGAAAAACTTCCGCCGCGTGCTGTTTGAATTTCTCGGCTTGCGATTTGCGGACGTAGATTCTTGATGTGTTTCTGCTGCTTTCTAGCTTTGTATTTCTACTGCAATCTACCAAATCTTTTTTGTCATCAGGCTTAATGTAGAGACATTCTCGAAACTCTTCAAAATCGCCCGCCGCAAACGCGAAAACGTATGTGCTGATTGGTTTGGTCTCGTCAAAATCCCAATAAAATTTATTTCTGTCAATAACTCGTTTAGTATTCATTGACAATGATTGCATTGTTGTATTTGAAACAACTTTCCAATTAATAGGCGCGGTAACACTTAGTTGAAATCGCGCCTTCAAATCCGGCTGGTCAAACACGGGAAACGCCGTGCTTGCGTCCGACGGCACGAACAGCGAATAGACATATTCCGCGCCGTCTTTCTTGTCAACGTAGCGCGTGATTGCCGCGCCCGACGTTTTTATCGGCGACGCGAATTGGAGTTTGACGACGTTCTCGCCTGTTTTCAAATAACCGTTCGGAACAATCAAATGCTCGTTGTTAACCGACGAAATAACGTCAACCGCATCGTTCACGGCGACAGCGTTCGCAAACGGCTTGTCTTTATCGTTCGCAAACTGCGTCGTGCGCCAGTCAAGAATCAAATCGTTTTTCGCGCCCGCTTCGGTGAGTTTGACGCGAATCTCAATCTCGCCTTTCATCAGCGGCGCGCTTTTTTCAAGCGTGATGTTCAATTTATAACGCACGTCCGAATAATTCGCCGCGCGCCATCTTGCAAGCGTTTGCGAAACGCCGGTTTCAATCGGCGGCGCGGTTTGTGCGAATGTGGAAACGGTCATCGATAGAAAAGCGAAAATCAAAATTCGTGAAAGCATAATTTATTAAGAGGCGAAAACGCTCGCTTGCGGTTGTATTCCGAGCCGTTTATTTTACGGCGCGGTTTCTCCGATTTTATATAAATCCTGCGCGTCGCCGTCGGCTAAATTTTTTCGCACGAGCAGCATTAAATCGACGCCCGGACGCAAAGGATATGTTCCCGCGTATTTGTAATGTGCGCCGTAGCGTTCGTTGAGTTCGTTCTTTTGCGCGGTCGAAGCGACAATCATTTCCGCCGTGTTTGCGTCGGCAAACTGCCCTGAAAAAACGGCGTTTTTGTAATCGCGCAGATACCACGGCATCGACCAGTAATCGGGCGAGACGACTATGACCGCCGCGTCGTTTCCTTTGCCGCTTTTCTCCGCGTAGTATTCGATTTTGCCGATTAAATCCAAAAAACCGCGCTTCGTGTGAGCATAAACATACGGCTGGCGGTCGTCGTCGTATCTTTGAAAATTCAAATCGTAAGTTTGATAACCTAAAATTAAAGCGGCGACGATTAAAAGCAGCCAGCCTAAAAATTTGACGACTTTATCTTTGCTTCGCGTCAATTCGTCGATGCCGTAACCGGCGGCGACGCACATCGGCAGCAGAAACGAGAGCGCGAGCCAAGGAGTTTTATACGGAATAATCGTGTAGGCGGCGAAAAGTCCGAACGCCCAGAAGCCGGAAAAAAGCGCGAACCGTTTGTCGGCTTTCAACAGAGCAATCAAAGTTCCGATTGCCGAAACAATGAAAATCGGCGCTTCAAGTTTTATTCCCCATTTCACGTAAGCGAGAAAACCGTTTTGCGTGTGGTCTTTCGTTCCCGTCTTCGTCCACAGCGCGTAAGCCTCAAATGCTTTTCCGATGCCTTCGGGATAAGTGAAAAACGACGAGAAAAATAAAATACTGACGTATGCAAAAGCAACTGTGCAGGCGGTCAGCAAAAGCGCAAAATCGCCGCTCGTTCCAATCCGCGCGCGAAAGTTTTTCCAAGTCAGCGCAACGGGTTCCAGTTCGTTTTCGTTGAGTTTGCCGGACGCGGCGCGATAGATTTTCCGCCAAATCCAAACGCACAAACAGGCGATTGCCATTGTGCCAACGGTTACAAACGCGGTTTCTTTGGTGGCGAAAAGCAAAGCGGTTGACGCCGCCGCGAGAATTAAATAAATCGGCGTGCCTTCGCGCCACGCGAGCAGCATTCGCATTATCAGAAAAACCAGCACGGCTTCGACGGCAAATAATCCGAACCGCACAACCCACGTAAAAGTCGGATTATCTTCGCCGATTGCGCTTGCCAAATTGAGCGCCGTCGGCAGAAAGCAGATGAGCAGCAAAAATGTCATCGAGGCAATCGCAATCGTTCCGGCTTTTCGTTTTTCGACGAAATAAACGACGCCGATGACGATGGCGAAGCTGAAGAAAACGAACAAAAGCTCGTGTATAAAATAACGCGAGATAAAAACCATACCGGGCGAGAGCGCGAGAAAAAGCGCGGCGGCGAGCGCTCCCGTCGTGCCGATATATTTTCGTAGACAAAACGCAAGCACAACCGTCAGCACGCCGAAAATCGCCACGCTCGCCCTGACGCTCGTCGTGTTCAAGCCGAACATTTTCGACGCGGCAAGCGAGAGATAATAAAGCGTCGGACCGTGATAATTCTGCGGGTCGTATTTATAAATGCCTTCGCGGAAAAGGGTCGTCAGAAAAAAACCGTTGACGCCTTCGTCGTGATGCAGCGGTTTTAATTCAAGCCAAAAAAAGCGCAGAAACGCCGCAATTGCCGTGATAATCGAGCAGGCGACGAGCCAAATTTTATCGCTCGCCGTCGGCTCGGCGTTTTCGGTCGTTTGATTTTCCGGTTCGTTCATTTCGTTATAAATTTAACCGCAGATAAACGCGGATAAAAGCAGATACAGAATAAAAGCGACATTTAAACAAACAAAATCAATTTGTATTTATCTGCGAAAATCCGCAAAAATCTGCGTTCATCAGCGGTTAATTTCTTTGCCTGACTTATTTAATTTTATAAACCCGATATTGCCCGACCTGGGCGACGACGGGAAAATTCCTGAAATAATCTTCGTTCAATTCGACGCCTGCCGCCTGACAGTAATTTCTTTCTTCGGGCGAGACGACGACGTATTGGATGTCATATTTTTTTAACAAATCCGCCGCCAGCGCCGAGCCTTCGTAAATGTGTTTCAACTCGTTTTCGCGCGGCGCGTAGTCGATGGCGTAAGACGAAAGATGCCCGATGTAGCGCATAAAAGAACGCCTGCCCGACAGCACGACGGCGCTGTTGTAAGTCGGCGCGTTCAGAAACATCGCGCGCGGCTCGACCCGTTGTTTGATTTGTTCGGCGAGCCGCACCGAATCGGTTTCAAACACCTGATAATTTATCGCGCGCGAGCAAACGCGCCAAACGTCGAGCGCGCCCGACAAAGTTAAAACGACGAAACACGCCGCCGCAAATGATTTGTAAAAAGCGTTTTTGCTTTGCCAGAAGCGCGCCAAAAGCAGCGCGACAAACGGAATCGAACCGACAAACCAGTAAATCAAAATTTTGATATTGTCCCATTCCCAAGGCGCGAGCCGCAGAGCGTTCGACACGATAAGACACAGCAAAAACGGTATGTAGAATAACAATAAGCGACGGTCAACAATCGAAAAATGACAATCCTTTTCTATTGGCGCGCCATTTTTCAACGTAGTTTTATTCGCCTTTTCTGGCAATTCATTTTTGTTTACGTTCGCCTGCGTTCCTTGATTTTTCTGACTGAAAATAAAATAAATTGCAGCAATTAAAAGCGGTATAAACAAACCCAAATTTCTCGCGTAAAACACGAAAACATTTTCGCCGCGCGCATCCCAGCCGAAGTTTCGCCCGAAGAATAAGCCGAAACGCGTCGCGCTGCCCGACATCGCCCACAGCAATTCGGGTATCGCAATAACAGCGACGCCCGCGCCGAACGCGAGCCACAAGCGCCATTTCTCTACGCTAAAGAAAAGCAAACACGCGCAGACAACGAACAAAACCGCGAGACTGTGCGTGTGAACGAGCGGCAGCGTTCCGGCAAGCAAACCGACGAGAAAAATGGAAAATGGAAAATGGAAAATGGAAAATGTTTTTTCGGTTTCAGTATTTGCGCGTTCGCCTTCTGCGTTTTGTCGTTTGACTTCCGGCTTCTGACTTCTGTCTTCTATATTCTGTCTTCCATATTCCGTCTTCTTTCCCTCAAAAATTTCCCAAACTTTTTCAAGCGCAATCAGTGTTAGCGGCATTCCGAGAAGCAGACTTCGCTGCGTCAAAAAAAGCGCAGTCAGACTGTTTCCCCAACGAAACTTCGATTCTCGAATCGTGTAATCGAGCGGCAGATGCCATAGATATTGATAAAATCCTTCGCTTGCCGCAAATGCGTCTCTGAAAAACCAGACGAAGCCGAAACCGCCGCAGAAAAATAAAAGCGGCGCGGCGAGTTTTGCCGCAAGTCGGTTTGCAGTTAATTTAAAAACGAATCTTTCTAAAACGATTAGCAGGGAAAATGCGAGAAAAACGTTTTGCAAGAGCAGCGCGTCGCTCGTGCGCGCGCCGAATTTGACAAACGTCGCCGCGACAATATCGACCATAAACGGGTATGTGAATTTGGCGAAGGCGAACGACGGATTTTCGGGCGGGAAATTCTGTCCGTCGGTGAAAGAAAAAATCGCGCCTAAATGAAACGGCAAATCGCCCAGGTTGTGCGACGAGCCGATAAAAATCGCGCCGCTCGGCGTTTCCATCATCGCGCGCTGGAAAAAGAACCAGAACAGAAGAAGAAAAAAAACGTAATATCCGAGCCGCGCAAACTTTCTAAAATCCGCGCCTTCGAGCGTTTTCAAAGCCGCGCGCCAATCAATCGAAAATCTTTGCCGAAAGGGTTTTCGCGCGAATAAAGCGAGCGGCAAAACGGTTAATAAATATGAAAGCGAAATCGTAAGCGGCGTAAAACCCAACGAACACGCGGCTAAAAAACAAATCAAGCTAAAAACGACCGAGCCGGCGACGTTGCCCGCGCAGGCGCGCCACAAAAACGATTTGTCCGCCGCAAACAGATACGTGAGCGCAAAGCCGCCGACGGTAAGCAGAAAAAGCAGAAAAAGGGAAACGAGCATAAAATTTTGTTTAGAAGATAATAAATCGTAAATGGTAAACCGTAAATCCGAAAGGCGTCGAAAGGCGCGTAAATTTTGACAAACCGCAATCGATAAATGTTAAATGATAAATGAAAAAACTATGTTGGCGCACCCGAATTTGATTTCCGATTCCTTGCTCGTGAGCGAAACAGTCGAGCTTCTTAAAATTTCCGGCGGACGCGCGTCGGCGGTCGAAGTAGTCGATTGTGTTATGAAAATCAGCGAACCGGACGCGGATTTGGCGCGGCTTCTTGTGCTTGATTTGGTCGAAACCGACGCGCGCCTGCATTTAATCGAAGACACGCTCGAACTGATTGAAAACGGTTTGGAAAACCGTCGGCTTGCCGAAACCGAGTTCGTCGTTTTCGATTTGGAGACGACGGGCGCGAAAACGCCGCCGTGCCGCATCACGGAAATCGGCGCGTATCGAATAAAAAACGGCAAAATCGTTGAAGAATTTCAAACGCTGGTCAATCCCGAAACCGCGATTCCGCCTTTTATCACCCAGCTTACCGGCATTTCCAATGAAATGGTCAGAGACGCGCCCGCATTTCGAGCCGTCGCGCACGATTTTCTCGATTTTATCGGCGACGCCTGTCTCGTCGCGCACAACGCGAGCTTTGATTTGCGCTTTTTAAATTATGAAATCAGCAGAATGTATGCGGCGCGGCGCGTCGCCAACGCGCATCTCTGCACGGTGCAGTTGTCGCGTAAACTGCTGCCGCACGTGGAAAACCACCGCTTAAAAACACTCGCTGAATATTTCTCGGTCGCGCTCGTCAATCATCACCGCGCCGCCGCCGACGCGCACGCGACGGCACGCATTTTCGTCCGGTTTCTGGACGAGATGGACGCGCGCGGCATACTTGATTTGGCGGCGGCGAAAAGATTTAACAATAACGGCAAAAGGTAAATGTTTAATGCTTAATTTAGGAATTACTCATTTCATTTACCGTTTATCATTTACCATTTATCATTAATAAAATTATGTTAGACGACATCAATTTGCAGCCGACGAACCGGCAAAATCTGGATATTCGTTCAACGGCGCGCGCCGATATGAACCTTTTCCCGCTCGATACTTTTCAATACGAATACGCCGGACGAGAGATTTGGATTGATTTTGAAATCACTGAATTTACGGCGATTTGTCCGTTTTCGGACTTTCCCGACTTTGCGATTATTCGCCTTAAATACGTGCCGAATCAAAGGTGTATCGAACTGAAAAGTTTGAAACTTTATATCAATTCTTTCCGTGAGATAAAGGTTTTTCACGAACACGTCATCAACATAATTTTAGAAGATTTCACAAAGGCGTGCGACCCGCTGCGCGTCGAAATCGAAGGCGATTTTCACGTGCGCGGAAATATAAAAACCGTCGTGCGGGGGAAATATGAAAAGGATAAAGGATAAAGGATAAAGGATAAAGGATAAAAATTGGTATTTTATTTATCCTTTATCCTTTATCCCTTATCCTTTTTCTTCTATCCCTTATCCTTTTTCTTCGGCAGTTCGAGCGAAAAAGTCGTGCCTTTGCCGGTTTTCGATTCGACGGAGATTTCGCCGTCGTGCAGGCGTGCAAGGTGTTTGACGATTGCCAAACCAAGACCCGTGCCGCCGACTTCGCGCGAGCGGGCGCGGTCGGCGCGATAGAAACGCTCGAAAATTCTTTGCAGATGTTCGGCGGCGATTCCTTCGCCTGAATCGGAAACGGAAATCACGTCTTTATCATTATCATCGTCCGCGATTTGCGCATGCCGCACGACGACTCGCCCGTTTTCCGTGTTGAATTTGACGGCGTTGTCGATAAGGTTCGTCAGCATTTGTTCGAGCCGCGCGCGGTCGGCGAAAACGATTGCGTCTTTGGCAATTTCGTTTGTTAATTCAACCGTGCGCGCCCGCGCTTTGCTCGAAAGGTTCGTAAAAATTTCTTCGACTAAAACGAACAGATTAACGGGTTTTACGTCGAGCGAAACGCTGCCCGATTCGATTGACGAAAGCTCCAGAATGTCGTCAATCAGGCGGTGCATTCGCTCGGCGTTTTTGCGAATGACGCCCAAAAAACGCGCGTTGTTTTCTTCGTCCAGAAGCGCGCCGTCTTCGAGCGTTTCGACAAAGGCGAGAATCGAAGTGAGCGGCGTGCGCAGCTCGTGCGAAATGTTCGAGAGAAATTCCTGACGCATCGTTTCAAGCCGTTCAATCTGCGTGATGTCGTAAAAAATACCGACGGCGCTTCTCTGGTCGTCGATTTCAACCGGCGCGACGTGAACATCGTATTTGCGGTTTTCAAGCGGAATTTCCAGTTCGATGTCCGAAGATTTTTTCTCAAAAAGCGCGCGCCGAAATGCTTCGTGCAAATTCAAATCGCGCAGAATTTCGCTCAAGCGCTTGCCGTCGAGCGCGCCGTTTCTGCGTCCGAAAGCCTCGTAAGCGGCGCGGTTCGCCCCCGAAACGCGCGTGTCTTCGCCGACGACAATCGCGCTCTCGCGCATCGTCTCCAGAATTTTATTCAAAATCGGACGCGAAAGTTTGTCGCCGTCGCTTTTATTCGCAAACCAATTATCGAAAAAACTCATAAACATCCAAAAGTTCAAAGTTTAAAGTTCAAGGTTTAAAGTTGGCAAGCAAAACCTTAAACAATGAACTTTAAACTTTGAATTTCATTTCTTCTCGGTGAATCGATAACCGATGCCGACGACTGTTTCGATGCAGCCGCCGCAGTTGCCTAATTTTTGGCGCAGGCGGCGAATGTGAACGTCAAGGGTTCGCGTGTCGCCGAAATAGCTGTAGCCCCAAACGTTATCGAGCAGGTTTTGGCGCGTGGCGACGCGCCCGGCGCTTTTTACAAGATAAGTTAAAAGCGCGAATTCCTTGCGCGTCAATTTTACGTCCGCGCCCGCGCAGGCGACGCGCACGTCGGCAAAATCAATCGTCAAATCGCCGCTTTCAAAGGCGTGCGGCTCGTCATTGTCGCTGCGCCGCAGAACTGCGCGGACACGCGCGACGACTTCTTTCACGGAAAACGGTTTGACGATGTAATCGTCCGCGCCGACGTCGAGTCCGGCGATTTTATCGGTTTCGGCGGCTTTCGCCGTCAGCATTATAATCGGCGTTTTTTCCGTTAGAGGCTCGCGCCGCAGGCGTCGGCAAAGCTCCATTCCGCTCATTCCCGGCAACATCAAATCGAGAATTATCAGCGCGGGCGCGTTTTTCTGGTCGAGCGCGAGACGCAAACCTTTTTCGCCCGATTCGGCGACGACGACGCGAAAGCCTTCGCGCTTAAAATTATATTGCAGCGATTCGGCAATATCGGCATCGTCTTCGATAATTAAAATTTCGTTCGACATAATTTTTTGGTGATAAGTGATAATCGATAAGTAAAAGCAAATTTCCTGACTCATCGGTTATCACTTATCACCTATTCTCACCGTGCCTGATAAAAACCGCTTCCTTCATATAAACGGTCAACTCGCAAATGTCTTTGACGTAATCGGCGATGCGTTCTAGATTTTTGGCGACGAACAGAAGACGCGCCAATCGCGGCGATTTTGCCGCGTCCTGCGACATTGTTTCCATTAAATTGTTGACGAGTCGGTCATAAATTTTATCGACTTCATCGTCGCGTTTTATCAGCTCGCGCGCGCGTTCGGCGTCGTTTGACGTGAAAGCATCGAGCGCCGCTTGCAGCATCGAAAGAGCGCGCTCCGCCATTTGGTTCAGCTCGTCGTAGATTTTCAATTCCGGCTCGTCGTTTAATTCGATGGCGGTGCGCGCGATGCTCGACGCGTGGTCGGCGATGCGCTCTAAAATCGGCGTAATCTTGAAAATCGAAATCACCTGCCGCAGCTCGCGCGCCACAGGTCGGCGCAAAGTTAAAAGCTCGACGCTCAAGCGGTCGATTTCGAGTTCGAGCCGGTCAATCACGTCGTCGTTTTGTAAAACCTGACTGGCAACGTCGCTGTCGCGCTGCACGAGAGCGTGCATCGCGCGCTGCACGGCAAGCTCAGCTTCGCCCCCCATCAATAAAAGCCGGTCGCGCAAAATGTCCAACTCGCGCTCCAATAATTTTCGCTGCTCCATTAACTAGAAATGTAGAATAAATCAAGCGATTATAAAAGTGCGAAGCCGAAATCGCCCGATTTAGAATATGGAAAGAAATTTAAATGGATGTGAACGGAAGGTTAAAAAGAAGTTAAATAAAATGCTAAATACTAAATATAAGACAGGTTTTTTATTTACCATTTAAAAGCCTTTTTTCAGTTTCGCGGCGCGCCGCTTCGCGCTCGGTTTCGTTTGTGGTTTCGTTGAAAACTTTCAGGAGTGCGAACGGCGCGCCCGTTATGCGGCGCAACTCCCACGATTCGTTTCCGTTTGCGGCGACGGCGCGCGAGAACCAGAGCGCGTCCGTTTCAAACGCTTCGATTGGCGCGTCGCCGAATAAATTTTCGAGCGCCGCCGACAACGTTTCGCGCGTCGCATCCGAAAGCAAAACACGGCGCAAAGTCCAGCCGTGTTTTTCGTATTGCTTCAAAATTTCCCGCGCCTTCTGCCGCGCTTCAAGGTTCATTTTTTCTCTTTATCGACAGGTTTTTTATTCTCTTTCTCAATCGGAACTTCAACCGTTTTCACTTTTTCGCCGCCCGTTGCCGATGATTTTCCGTTCGCGTTCGTCGCAAGCTGCAATAAGTTGTTGCCAGACGTGTTCGCCGCCTCTGTTTCCATTTGCGCCTGTCCTTTGCCTGGCGATTGATACGTGCCGCTCACCTGGTCTCCCGCCGCGAGCCGCCAGCCGCCGTCTTCCAAAATAAAAGCCGTCTCGTCCCACCGATTGGTCTTTTGATTGAAAACCTCGACCGCGCCGAAATTTCCCTTAACGCGCTCGTCTCGCACCGGCGGCAGAGCGTCGGCGAAAGTCGTCGCCTGCATTCCGTTTTCAATCTGTTTTTCAATCGAATTACCAAACTGTTTTGCGCCGATACCGGCAAGATTCATCGAATTTTTTGACAAAAGCTGACGGATGCGCGCCGTGTCTTTAGCTTTGACCGCCGCGAAAAGCATTTTATACGCTTCGGTCGGCGACGCGGCTTTAACCGTGTCCTCTTTCGCCGCTTGATTGCTATTTGTCTGCGCCTTCTGACACGAAAAACTCGCAAAGGCAAAAGCCAAAACAAGACACGACAAAATAACTTTATAACCGCCGTTAAACTTCATAAATTTTCACCTTAGATTTAAGCTGCGAGTATAAATAGAGTTTCGGGAAAAGTAAATTATAAATAATGTTGGTTTGTTAGCGAGTGAACAAGGCGAATAAAAAATTTGAGCGCCGACAAAACGTTCGACCACGTAAATCGTCGGACACAAGTTTTCACGCTGATTTTATTTTTATACGAAAAAATTATTCGCGCGCGCCGTATCGTTTGAGAAGTTGTTTGATTTCGTCCGAATCAGTTTTCTGCAAAGTCGTTTCGCCGTCTTCGTCCTTCAAATTCGGATTTGCGCCGAGTTCGAGCAAAAATTTAACGCCTTCGAGATTGTCGTCTTCAGCGGCGCTCATCAAAAGCGTATGGCTGCCGTCGTCATCGTTGCGAACGTCAATGTCTGCGCCTTTCGAGACAAGCAGATGAATGATTTCGCGCGTTGTCGCTTCGTCGTCTTCAAACGAATCGAAAACCATTGCCAGCGGCGCGCGTTTCGCTTTGTCTTTAATCGAAACTTTCGCTCCCTTTTCGAGCAGAAAACGAATTATTTCCAAATTACCGTGCTGAACCGCAACGTGCAGCGCGGTTTCGCCGCCTTTGTCTTTCGTGTCAACGTCAAAGCCCGAATTTATCTGCTGTTTGACCGCTCCGTTATCGTTTTGAGCGACGGCGCGAAAAAGAGGAATTTCAGACCAATCGGCGACAACCACGCCGGTCATACTGCCCACATCTAAAGTTATTTTGACATTCGGCTCAATCGCTTCTTTAATTTGCACAATTTCTTTGTATTCATTAAATCCACCGCCTGAAACGTTTATGTCATACGTGCCGCGCGGAAGCGCGCCGAATTGAGCGACGCCTTCCTGATTTGTCAAAACGACGAATTCTTTTTTCGTTTTCCGGTTTGTCAATTGAATCGTTTGATTCGGCACAACCGCGCCCGTCGGGTCATAAATCGTAAATGAAATTTGGCTTGTGTTTTCGTCTTGATGTTTGTCGGAGACCGTCGGCTTTACTTTTCCGACGACGGGTTTTCCCTGTGCGTAAGTCATCGCGGAAAAGGCGAGTGAGGCGGACAAAACGCCAGCCGCAATCGGCGCTTGGCGCGTGATTTCGTGAAGCTGTTTTTTTAGCGTTTGAACCTTGCCGTCGGCGTCTTTTTCAAGGCGAATACAGACTTTTTCCTTTGATTGAAAAATTAGTTTTTTTGCCTCGCTGCGCGTCATTTCCGAAAGATTGTAAATATCCTTTTCGCACGACGCGCAAAAGCGCGTTTTTTCGCCGCCAATCATCTCGCCCCATTTCTGCGGACACGGCGCGGGAACGTCGATTGAATCAAGCAAAGATTTTTTAGCCATAATGAATACCTTTTGATTTACTGCCGTAAAAGATGCGTTGAGGTTTAATTATAGTTGCAAAGCGGCGAAATTTAATTGATAAAATCCTGTTTCTTTTCTTCAATTAACACCGGCGCATCAAACTGAGGCGCGTCTTCTTCGAGACTCCAGATTTCAAAGAGCGCGGGCGGGCATTCCATTATGAAACGCGACGGTTTTTGCAGAACGGTTTGGCGGTTGTAGTCGGTAATCATTAGCGGGTAAGTCAGATAAAGCTCGTCTTTGGCGCGCGTTAGGGCGACATACCAGAGGCGGCGTTCTTCTTCTTCGCTGTCGATTTCTTTTAACGAGCGCGGGCTTGGGAATTTGCCTTCCGCCGCCCAAATTATGAAGACGACTTTCCATTCCGCGCCTTTTGCCTGATGAACCGACGTTAAAGTTAAAAGCTCGTCTTCTTCGCTGCCTTCGACAACGTCTTCTCCGACGATTGCCTGCGGCGCGCCGAAGCGTTCGGTTGAAATCAAAGCTAATTCGGAGAGGAAACTTTCTGTCGAATCGTAGCGGCTCGCGTAAAGCGCAAGCTGTTTCAAATCTTCGGTTCGCGCTTCGGCGTTTTCGTAAGTTTCCTGTAAATGCTGTTCGTAGCCGCTCGTTAAAACGAGTTCGATTTGTTTTGACGGATTATTCTTGGTTTCATCGGTCGTTAAATTCTCAAGTAAATTTACAAACGATTGCCAGCTTTGCGCGGCGCGCGGTTTGTATTTAAAATCTTCCTGTTTGACCAGCGCGAAAGGACTTTCCGCATACGCTAAACTCTCGTAAATTTTATTCGCCGTTGCGTTGCCGACGCTCGGAATCATTCTTAAAATTCGTTTCCACGCCAGTTCGTCGCGCGGGTTGACGATTATTCTCAAGTAGGAAATCACGTCTTTGATGTGCGCTTGTTCAAAAAATCTGACGCCCGATTGGATGCGATACGGAATGTTTCTTCTCGTTAATTCGAGCTGCAATTCAAGCGAATGATAATGCGAGCGATAAAGAACGGCGATGTCTTCTAAAGACGTTCCTTCGTCGCGCAATTCTAAAATTCTCGACGCGATAAACGCTGATTGCTGCTCGACGTTTGAACAGGGAATTAAAGCGGGCGCAAAACCTTTCGATTTTTTGACGGCTTCGAGAGTTTTCGGAAATTGTTTTCTGTTGTTGGCAATCGAAACATTCGCAAGCGCCAGAATTTCCGGCGTGCTTCGATAATTCGTTTCGAGTTTATAGATTTCGCATTCGGGATAACGTTTCGGAAATTCGTAAATATTCGTAAATTCCGCGCCGCGCCATTTGAAAATCGATTGCGCGTCGTCGCCGACGACCATCACGTTTTTATGTCGGACGGCGAGAAGGTCAATTATTTCGGCTTGAAGTTTGTTCGTATCTTGATATTCGTCAACCAGAATATGCTCGAACTGTTCGGCATAAACATTTGCGATTTCCGGTTTTTCAATCAAAAGACGTTTCCAATTTAAAAGTAAATCGTCGTAATCCATCACGTTGCGTTCCTTTTTACGCTCCATATAAAGCATATCGACGCGGCGAATTTGTTGACTCAGCGGTTCAAAATACGGGTAGCGATTGATGATTACGTCTTCAATCGGCTGGTCTGTGTTGTTCGCGTAGGAAATAATATTCTGCACGACTTCCGGTTTCGGAAAGCGTTTGGCTTTTGTGTCGATTCCGGCTTCGTCAACGCAGACGCTCAAAAAATCGCGTGCGTCCTCGCTGTCGAGAATCGAATAATTTGAATTGAAGCCGATTGAAACCGCGTGTTTTCTTAAAATCAAATTCGCAATTCTATGGAAAGTTCCGCCCCAGATTTTATGGACGTTTTGCGAACCCGTTAAATTTTCCACGCGCCGCAACATTTCTCGCGCGGCGCGGTTTGTAAATGTTGCCAGAAGAATCTTCTGCGGCGAAACGCCTTGCTCGATTAAATAAGCGACGCGGTAAGTTATCGTGCGCGTCTTGCCCGTTCCCGCGCCCGCGACGACTAAGGACGCTTTCGGCGGCGCGGTTACGACGCGAAATTGTTCTTCGTTCAGCTCTTGCCGGTAGCGCGTCAGGCGTTCGGGCAGCGCGTTTTCGCCGCGTTTGATAACGTATTTTTTCATCGGAAATTTAACGACAGATTAACACAAACGAGCGCGGATAAAAATTCCGCTCAAAGCAAACAATTCGCCCGCCCGCGCGACAATTACAAAACCGAAATGTTATGATTGATTTACAAGTTTTGACGGCAAAAATTCTTAACAGGAAGGTAAAAGAAAAATGAAATTCCCCGGCGGTATGGATATGAATTCGATGATGAAGCAAGCCCAGAAAATGCAGGAAGAAATGGGCAAGCAAATGAAGGCGACGACCGTTGACGCATCGAGCGGCGGTGGCGCTGTTAATGTGAAAATGCGTGGCGATTTTGAAGTGATGGAACTGACAATCTCGCCCGATTTGGTTAAAGACGGCGACGTGGAAATGATTCAGGATTTAACGCTCGCCGCGATAAACGAAGCGCGTCGCAAAGTCGAAGAATCGCTCAAAGGAAAACTCGGCGGAATGCTGCCGCCGGGACTCATTTAACGAAAAATGGAAAATGGAAAGTGGAAAATGAAAGACAGAACTTTCTTAATTTTCCATTTTCCATTTTCCATTTTCCATTTTCCATTATGCTTGAATATTCAGAACCCGTCGCCAAACTAATCGACGAATTCAAACGTCTGCCCGGCGTCGGTCATAAATCGGCGCAGCGGCTCGCGTTTTACATTTTGCGCCGACCGGAAGCGGAAATCGAACGCTTTGTCGAAGCGTTACAGGAAGTCAAACAAAAAATTGTTTTCTGCACGGTTTGCAATAATTTGACCGACGTAAATCCGTGTATGTTCTGTTCTTCGACGACGCGCGACCGTTCGATAATCTGCGTCGTCGAAGAACCGTATAACTTGGTTGCGATTGAAAAAACGCGCTCGTTCAAAGGTCTTTATCACATTCTGCACGGTTCGCTTTCGCCGATTCGCGGTGTCGGACCCGACGAACTGATGCTCGCAAATCTGCTGCCGCGCTTGAAGCCGGAAAATAATGACAATGTTCAGGTTAAGGAAATTATCGTTGCAACCAATCCGACGACCGAAGGTGAAGCGACGGCAAATTACATCGCGCGCCTTTTGAAACCGCTCGGCGATTGGCGCGTTACGCGCATTGCGATGGGAATGCCCGTCGGCTCGGACTTGGAATTCGTCGATGAAGTTACGATGGATAAAGCGATGCAGAACCGGCACGATATTTAACTAAAATTTAAAAATAAAAAGGGACAAAGAGAAATTTCCCGATTCTCTTTGTCCGATTTTTTGCCTGTCCCCTTGATTAAACCTAACCCCTTGCTCGTTCTTTTGCCTTTTGCCTTCAGCAAAACTTTTTTACGCGACTTTCGTGCGCTTAATATTCGTTACCTTTTCATTCGCCGAATCTTCCGATTTGGTTTCAGATTTTGTTTTCTCGACGCGCGCCGTCATTCGTCGGTCTAAATCTTCGATTTGCTCGCCCGTCAAATGCGTGATGTTCGGCTGGTTGTGATAAATCTTCGCGCCCGTAACGATGTCTGCGCGTTTGAAGCCGTTCGCTTCCGCTTTTTTGATTAAATCTTCGACCGTCATCGGCGGCGGCGCAATCGAAACCGGTGTTTTATCTTCAATAAATTCTGGCACGTCCGATTTTGCGGGCGCGTCGAACGCTAATTCGAGCGCTTGCTCGGCTTTGATATGTTCAAGAAAATCTTTAAAGCCAATGTTTCCCGTCATCTCGAAACCGACTTCAAACGCGGGCGAATTCGATTTGACGACTTGAAAAACGCGCGTGATTTCGCCGTCCCGTTCCTGCATCGAAACTTCGACCATCACGTCAACGAAATATTCCAGACCGCTCGCCGTCATCGGCAAAACGCGCCCGATTTCGTTGTCTTCTTTGGCTTCTTTTCCTTTCGCCGCGATTTGGTCGGCGATGACGACCGATTTTCCGCTTTCGATGCAAAGTTTCCGCAGAACCGACTGCAAAACCATCTGGTCTGCCGCGAGTTCTTCGGCGCTCGGCTGCGCGAGCGGGTCGCCGGTTCGTGCGCGAACCGCTTCAATCATATCCGAATGCTTCGCGCCGAAATACGCCGCCCAACTATCTAATGCGTAACAGCCGTAATTCTGCTCACGTCCTTCGCCGTTTATCGCCCAATTAATAAATTCCGGCAATTCGTCCGTCTGCTCGATTTCGAGCGCGTCAAATTTTTCGCCGACGCCGCGCAGAAGACGCGCCTTTCGTTCGGTGTCGAAAATGCAGAGTTTCCCCAAACCCGCTTCCGCCATCGAACTGATAAAATGACTTTTGCCGACGCCCGCGCCGCCGCGAATCGCCATAATAAGGCGCTGCTGGCGCGGCATTCGACTCAGCGGATTTATTTTCGGTTTGTTTAAATTTTTCATCTTTGCTTTCTCCTAAAATTTTCCCAAGATTTTCTTAATGTTTCCCCTGATTGTTCGTATGATAAATGCCTACCGTCAAAGGCATTTTGTATCACTGATGAAACAAATCTAACACAAGTTGTTTTGTGTTTCAAGTATGAAACAGGATTTTTACAAATTATTGATTATTTTTTGAAATCGTAATTTTTTACAAATTTATTTTCTTCAAATCCAGTTCGAGAAAAAGCGTTTCTTGATGCGGGTTTTTGTAATAAGGCGTGATTTCACAAAAGCCGAACGATTGGTAGAGTTTCACGGCGCGCGGCATCTTTTCTGGCAAAGTATCAAGCCGCATTTTTTCGTAGCCGATAAAACGCGCTTCAGTTAGTAATTTTCCAACCAAAATTTTTCCTAAATTCAAACCGCGAAAGTTTTCGCGCACAAACAGCCGTTTCATTTCGCAAATATTTTCTCCGAGTTCTCTTAAAGCGACACATCCGGCAACCGCGTTGTCTACAAAAATTAAAAACAATCGTCCCGCGGGTGCGGCATATTTATCCGGCAGATTTTTCAATTCTTCTTCAAAGTTTTGAAAACACAAATCGAGCGCGAGCCATTGTTCGTATTCGCGGAAAAGCCGGCGCGCTTCTTCGATTTGCTCCGACGTTTCGGCTTGGATAACGTCAATCATACAAAACCGAGTTTCTGCAATCCCTCAATCGTTATGCCTTCCGATTTACTTTGTCCGTAAAGCATAATTCGCTCGACGTATTTGGCAATCATATCGGCTTCGAGATTTACCGCGTCGCCGGTTTTCAAATTGTGCAGGTTTGTTTGACTCCAAGTTTTTGGAATAACAGCAATTTCAAACCAATGACTCGTTAAATTCGCAACTGTTAAGGAAATTCCTTCGACGGCAACCGAGCCTTTGTAAATTAAATACTTAGAAATTTCAGGCGGAAAACCGACGCGCACCGTCCAAAAATCGCCGCTTTGATTTGCGCCCAAAAATTCGCCTGCCGCATCGACGTGTCCCTGCACGATGTGTCCGCCCAAACGAGTTGCAACGGTTACGGCACGTTCCAAATTAACCGGCGCGCCGACATTCAAATTTCCTAAAGTCGAACGCTTTAAGGTTTCATTTGAAACGTCAGCCGCAAACGAGTTCTCCGTTATATCAATTGCCGTCAAACAAACGCCGTTGACCGCAATCGAATCGCCTTCGTTTGTATCTTCGGTTACGATTTGCGCCGAAATTTTCAAGCGCGCGCCGTCGCCGCGTTTTTCAAACGTTGCGATTTGTCCGAGTTCTTCGATTATTCCGGTGAACATATTTATTTCGAGAAATTTCGCTTTTATTCTTCGACCATTTCGATTGACGACAATTTGCGAACGTCGATTGAAATCGGCTCGTCGTTGTGAGCTTTGCGGTAAAGATTAACGAATTTCGCGTTCCAGACAACATCGCTCGGCTTGTAAGACGAGCGCGCGTGAACCGGCTGGGTGAAGGTTTCGTCAATCGCCGTCAATAAAATAATAAATTCGGCGTCCGCTTTTTCCAAATCCTTGTGCGTCAAGTTATAAAGTGGACTGTCTTCGTTAATCGGGTGAACAACCGTCCACGATAGCGGGAAAAAGGAAACGTTGCTGCGTTCGAGTTCGAGCGAGTCAAAACGGCGTATGACGCGCCCTTCTTCTTCGACGAAATGCGCCATCATCAACTTGATATTAACTTCGATAAGCTGGCTGGCGCGCATATTCACCAGCCGAAACATAAATCCTTTGCCGCCCTGATACGGTGCTATAAGCGCGTTTCGGCTGAATTTTATCACCGCCGTCGGGCGCGCGAAGCGTGCGAAAACCAAACCCGTAATCAGCGCATTGACGATAAGACTGTAAAACGACTCAATCATCACGAGAAAATTCGACACGATTCCAACCGGATGAATCGTTCCGTAGCCGACGGTTGCAAACGTCTGGACGCTGAAGAAAAACGCGCGCGCAAAATGCGAAGCGAGCGGCGGCGCGGAGCTGTCAACCAGCGCGCCTTCGCCGCAGAAAGTGTAAAGCAAACCAAAAAAAACGTTGCTCAAAAGATAAAGCAGCAGAACGATGCCCAAAAACCTTGCCCACGAAATTCCGAGCGAAAGATGAAAGAAATTCAAGGAGGAAACATATTTCAAACCTTTGCGCCGCACGTTAAAAGAGCCGTCCGGGTTGATGAGACGCTGGCGGCTTTCGCGCGAAACAATCGAGCCGAAACCCAAATCGCGGTGTTCGCGCTCGGTCAGCGCGGTCGCCATTTTCATCTCGACCATTTCTTCCTTAACGTCGGCTTTTACTTCTTCTTGAATTTCGCCTTTCAATTCCTTTTCCATAAATTCTATTTTTCGCCGCCTTCGATTAAAACTTCGCGCAAGGCTTCGAGTTCGGGCAAAACAAGCAAATCTTTGGTGCGTCCGGCGGCTCGCTTGGCTTTTATCAAGCCTTCTATTGACAGAATGCTGACATCACAGTCGTAAAAATGCTTCGTTACGGAATGTGCTTTGACAGTTTTATAATCACCGATTCCGGCAACTTCTCCGAGCAAATCAATATCTCCAATCTCGGTCTGGAATGTAAAATTAGTCGCGCCTTGAAGCGTCCGCTCGTCAAATATGAACGGTAGGTGTGCAGGAAAATCTCTTGGTCGCGGTTTGAAAACGGACAAGGCTTCCACAATGTTTTTCAAATTTTCTTTCGTTCGCGCGTAACAAAAACCAAATCAAATGTAACGTAAGCCGAAGAATGAGCGCGAATGGCTATGCCGCCGACGATAACGAATTGCACGCGCGAGCGAGTCAGCGCTTGAACCGCCGCTTTAATCTTTATCATTTTTGACCGCTTTTCAAAGCGTTTCCGGCAGATTGAGCTTCGGTCGTCAATTCCTCAAACGCTTCCATTTCCTGTTGCAATTCGTCGAGGCGCTCCTCCGGCGTCAAGCGCAACTGGCGCAGCGTCAAAGTCAAATCAATGCCGAATTCTTTCGCTGCGGCAACCTTGCTTCCCGGACGCGGGTTAAGTAATAAATTTTCGATTTTTGAATTCATATTTAGCTTTTTAATCCGACATTTTTGAGAATTTTATCGAGAAAAAGGTTTGATAATTTTTCCTGAATGCTGTTTGCTTTAAGGCGTTCGTTCAAGTTTTTAAAATCCACGCTGTCAAGATTTTGGTCTTGGTTGAAACACGAAAAGACGAAAAATTCTTCGCCCGTCTGCGGGTTGACGTGGCGCTGCAGGCATTGGGCGCAGACTTCCTTCATCATACATTGCATCGGCGAGTTGATTGAGCCGATGGCGATGTGATTTTCTTTGAGAAAAGGTTTTAAGGTCGTGTAGCGCGCTTCCTTGACGCCGTTCATCATTCTGTCCGAGCCGATTGCGATGATGCGGTCAACATCGGAAAGTTTGACCGATTGATTGCCGAGATTCCCTTGAGCGTAAGCAAGCATCGCCTGCACGATATTGCCGCGAAAATGCGCGTCCTGCGGGCGCTGCGGCACGACCGCTTCGCCCGTATCCGTCGCCCAAACCACTTGGTCAACCGATTGCTCGATTTCCTCGCGCTTGACCAAATCCGCGCCGTTTCGGTAGCCGGCAAAATAAATAAGTTTATTATTATTTTGCTTCATCGCTTTGGCGATTGAGAACAAAACTGCGTTTCCCAAACCGCCGCCCGCGAGCAGCACGGTTTCGTTTTCGGGAATTTCCGTCGGCGTTCCGGTCGGTCCCATCACGACGACTTCTTCGCCTTCTTTTAACAAAGACACGAGCCGCGAAGACGTTCCCATTTCCAGCACAATCATCGAAAGCAAGCCTTTTTCTTCGTCAACCCACGCTCCCGTCAAAGCTAATCCTTCCATCATTAAGCGCTTGCCTTCGACAACGGGCGCAGTCGTTTCAAAATTCTGCAGACGATAAAATTGTCCCGGCTCGAATTTCTTTGCTTGGAGCGGCGCTTTGACGATAACGTCAACGATCGTCGGCGTTAAGCGTTCAACTCGAACGACGTATGCGCGAAGCTGTTCGTCCAAAGTTTCGACAAGGTTTGTAAATTTATTTTCGTTTTCGTCGGCGTTTTGATTTTCGATTTCACCGGCGAAAAGTTCCGCAACGCGCTCGTAACCGTGTTTCGCCGAAGCCATCGCCTTGACGACGTTTCCGGCGTAAATCGGATGATTGTCGCCGTAATAGCTGATAAATTTCCCGTCGTTTTCGTAACTCGTAAAAAATCCGGTTTCGCCTTTCTGCGCTTCGACGGCGTGAAATTTTCCGTCGCCGTTTTTTTCTAATTTGTGCGGCGCGAAAAATTGTTTCCATTCGTCGAGTTTGAAAGTTCCCGGATTTTCCTTTTCGTAAATCACGTTCGGCGAGGTTCCCGCCGCGACGCAAACCGTTCGAGCCGGGAACTCGGTCATTTCACCCGAGTTTTCAAATTTGTTCGTCTCGCTGATGTAATCCAAACGCTCGAAAATCAACGCTTTGACCGCGCTGCTCTGGTCCGGCACGGCTTCAATAGGGTTCATACATTCGACAAAATTGATGCCTTCTTCCAAAGCCTTTTGAACTTCTTCGTGATTGAGACGATACGCGGGCGAGTCTTGCAGACGCTTGCGATAAACCAGAGAAACGCCGCCCCAAGCTTGGACGAGCGGCACAAAATTCGGTTCTTCTCCGGCATTTTGCGCGCGTTCTCTTTCGGCGCGAATTTCCTTGCCGTGTTCGATAAATTCCTGAAAGACGCGCAATTCTTCTTCGTCGAATTTTGCGAGAACCGTTTCCTCGCCGAATTCCGCGCTCAATGTTTCAAACGCTTCCAGCATTTTTTCGACCTGCACGGGATAATAAGCGAAAATTTCCGTCGAAGTGTCAATTCCGGTCAAACCGCCGCCGATGACGATAGCCGGAAGACGAATTTGCAAATTCGACAGCGTATCTTTTTTGAACGCGCCGTTCAGTTGCAGCGACATCAGAAAATCCGACGCCTTGCGAATACCGCGAATCAGGTTGTTTTTCATTTTAACGATTGTCGGCTTGCCCGCTCCGGTAGCGATTGCAATATGGTCGAAACCAAATTCCCAAGCGTCTTCAATCGTCAAAGTTCCGCCGAAACGAATACCGCCGTAAGCGCGGAAATATTTACGACGCGCGAGCAGTAATTGCAGCATCGTCAGAAAGTTTTTGTCCCAGCGAACCGTGATTCCGTATTCGGAAACGCCGCCGAAACCCGACAAAATTCTCTGGTCGAGCTGGGCGGTTATTTCAGAAATGTCTTTTACAGGTTTCGGACAAGTCGCGCCGTTCGCGCCCGTGATTTCATCGGCAAGCGGCTCGATTTTCAAGCCATCCATTCCGACAACGCCGAAACCTTCGTTTAATAAATAATGCGCCAAAGTGTAGCCTGCCGGACCAAGACCGACGACGAGAATGTTTTTGCCGTTGTAAGGCAATGCGAACGGGCGTTTTGCGTTGAGAGGATTCCACCGCGTCAAAAGCGAATAAATTTCAAAACCATACGGCAAATCCAAAACGTCGGTTAAAGTCGCCGTCTCAGCGAGCGGAATGTTCACAGGATCTTGTTTTTGGAAAATGCACGCTTTCATACAATCGTTGCAAATTCGATGTCCCGTTCCGGCGCACATC